>Ga0114922_10000597_pt1 | contig 34559 bp, 29 predicted proteins | sample AartaG_FD_100975 | JGI IMG/M metagenome (GOLD analysis project Ga0114922, IMG submission 100975) | Deep subsurface microbial communities from Aarhus Bay to uncover new lineages of life (NeLLi) - Aarhus_00045 metaG | ecosystem: Environmental > Aquatic > Marine > Oceanic > Sediment | place... | reverse complement strand
TAGCGGGCCGGAGCGCAAGCGCTCCGCTGGATGATGGGTTGGGCTTGCCCTGGCCTCCCCCTTCCCCAGCGCAGGGCTTGCCCTGCGGGCCGGAGCGCAAGCGCTCCGCTGGGTGGAGAATGGGTTGCGCCTATTCTGCCGGCGGCCATTATATCCCAAGCGGGACGCGGGGACAACAGACTACAGACCTCAGACCTCAGACAACAGACCTCAGACCTGCGGCCCGGCGACGAGCGCGGATGAGGCCGTTCGGCGGAGGCCGGCTTGTCGCCCGAAGCTTCAGCGAGGGGGAAAGGCGAGAGGCCGTCGGCCGGAGACGACCTACAGCGGACGGCGTGCGAGGCGTTTGCCGTACGTCGTAGGTCCGAGGTCCGATGTCTGACGTCTGATCTCCGAGCTTTGACAGACTGCCGCCGTGTGGTATAATCACCGCAGGCGGCACCAGGCAGGAGGCATTCTCGATGTCTCTGGACTCAGGCATCAGGTGTTCGTGCGGATGTCGCATCACCGAAAGCGATATCCAGCAGCAGGGCTTCGTGATGAGCCAGTGGAAGCCGGTCTTCGTCTACCTGCGCTATCACTGCCCCCATTGCCACGAGGACGGCGAGGAACTCGTTGACCTGGCAGACTGGGACATCTCTCTGCTGCGCGCGCCGACCGAACTGACGCCGGAGGAAGGAGAGCGCCTTGCCGCCCTGGGGCCGATAGAGGCCGACGAGATCATTGCGTTCTCGCGTCGCCTCAGGCTCGGGGGCGGCACACCGCTTCAGCTATTAGCTAATAGCTGATAGCTGTTAGCTGATAGACCGGCTGCGGAGGCGGGGCGTGCAGGAGTACCTCGAGGGTGCTCTCTCTCAGCTCCTGGTCGGCGATGGTGATGCTCGCGGCCTGGCGCACCTTCAGGATCCACTCCCCGCGCGCCGACGGCAGCTTGGCGACCATGATGCGCGCCCTTATCTCCTCGGCAACCTCCGAGAGGGGCTGAGTATCTGCCCGCTTGCGGTCCTCGACCTTCAGGATACAGTAGCCGTCGGGGGCCTCGAACACCGCCGAGAGTTGGCCGACCTCGAGGGCAAACGCCACGTCGCTGATCTCCCCGGCGTAGTCAGCCCGCTCGAAGTATCCCATGTCGCCACCCCTGTCCTTGGTGGCGGGGTCCGTGGACAGCGCCCGGGCCAGCCCCGCGAAGTCGCTGCCGGGTTGCTGAAGGGCCTCGTGAACCGTGTCGGCGTCCTCGCGGCTGTCAAAGAGCATCATACGCGCCTTCACGCGCTCGCCGCGGCGGAACTCCCTCCGATGCTCGCGGTAGAAGTCCTTGACCTCCTGCTCATGTATCCGCATCTCGGCCCGCGTTAGCTTGTCCAGCAGCAGATCAACTCGCAGGCGCTCCATGAACTTCTCTCGCGTGATCTTCATATTGTCCAGCCGCGCTTCGAAGTCCGCCTCAGAGCCCACCTCCGAGATCGCGCGCTGCAGCCGCACGCGCATCTCATCATCGTCCACCTCCAGGCCCTGCTGAGCGGCGGCGGCCAGGACGAGCTGGGTGTCCATCATCTCAACGAGCACGCTGGGGCCTCTGTTGCGGCGCAGCTTCGTGAGCAGGTCGCCGACGGTGATCTTCTGCCCGTTGATCGTCGCCACGAGGCGCTTGTCCTGCTCGGCGGGCGTGCAGGCAGCGAGAAAGCTGAGCGTCACCGCGGCCAGCAGGCCGGCGACCACCCGCACCTTGCGTACTCCCGCCCAGCCGTCAGAGGCGCTTGGTTGCATACTTAGTCATCATCTCCCGATGGTTCCTCTACTTGACCCAGGGCCGCCAGGCTCGTCGGCACGTATTGAATCCCGCCCTCGTAGATGATGGCGCTGGGCCGGCCCTGCTCCACGTGCTCGAGCAGCTCCTCCAGCAGCTCATAGCCCCAGAAGTAGCCGGGCGTGTCCTCGCGGTACTCGATGAGGATGGAGTGCGCTCCTATCTCCACGCGGCCGCGGAAGCCCTGCTCGGGCGTCCGCACACTCCTGATGATCAGGCGCTTGGCCAGGCGCTCCTCCAGCCGTCGGATACGCTCCTCCAGGTTCATTCGATCGCGCCCGGCTGCTAGACTGTGACCGGCTCGGTCAGCTCGGTGTCCTCGTCCTCGTACGGCGGCGAGCAGGCGCACAGAATCACGAGCGGCTCCTCGCTCATGCAGGTTATGCGGTGCTCAGCCCCGGCGGGAATGAGCCGCGCGTCGCCCGCGCTCACGCGCTCGATGCGGGCCGCAACCTCCAGCGCCCCCTCGCCTTGCAGCACATAGTATGTTTCCTCCGAGTTCAGATGGCGGTGGCGGTGAGTGCTCTGCCCGGGCTTGATGGTCGCCCGCGCCAGGCTCAGGTTCCGCGAGCCCTCCCGCTCGGGCCGCACCAACTCCACTATCCGCGACCCGTCCGGGGCCACGAACTCGTCGGTCATCGCCGGCGCTCCTTGCTAGGCTCCTGGCGCGACCCAGATGGGGCTCGACCAGGCCATCTGGCCGTTCGCCTGCGTCACGCGCACGTAGTAGTAGTCAGCACTCTCTGCGTGGAAGCGGTCATCCTCCAACTCGATTCTGGCCTCGTACGACGGCGGCAAGACCAGGCGGTGGATGAGAAACGACTCGCTGGTGAAGGGGCCCGTGAATTCTGTCACCGACCTCTCGGCCAACTCCCGCAGGCTGCGCTCGACGGTGTGCTTGGTGGGCCGGCTGACCTCCAGCCGCAGCGTGGCGTCGGCAGGCCCCTCGATATCGAAGCAAAGGCCCTTGGTGGGGTCCTCCGCGAAGCAATCCTGGCGCGAGGTGTAAGACTGCCATCGGCAACTAGTGTCCGTCAACTCCAGTACCTTGTCGCGCAGGTCCTCCTCGTACGGGCCCGACTGCCAGCAGGGCATCACGCGCTGGATCGTGGCGCCGTCCAGCGTCAGGCGCAGCTCCCATTCCACGGTCCGCGGCATCTCCAGCGTCGCCCACGGCCCCCATCCCCAGCGGATCCGGCAGCGCGCGCGCCCGGGCCAGGGGTCGAGCCCCGGCCTCTGCCGGCCGAAGGCGCGTGCGATCGGCTCGCCGTTGCGCAGCAGCTCGACCATCGAGATCTCGTCCCACCCCCGGACCTTTACTACGATCTGCCGCTGCGGCGTCGGCTCGAGTTCGCTGCCCATCGGCACGCCGTTGAGAATGAAGTCCAGCTCGATGCGGTCGCCGCTCACCGCGTAGCAGCGCCGACTGCACAGAGCCTGGAAGACCGCCTCGCGCGTTAGCTCCGGCGCCAGCACCGCCGTCAGGCCCTCGCCGTAAGCGCCCGGATAGCCGTAGTGGTCGTCAGTGCCAGCGACGAATCCCAGGCGCATCCCCTGATCCAGCGCCCACTGCACGGTGCTCTCGGTGCTGCGCCCGCTCATGGAGTGCCGAATGTACGCGTGTAGGCCCCGATCGCGCTCCGCACCGCCGTGCTCCGAGAAGATCTCGACGATCGGGCTGACCGAGGTATCCACGTGCTCCCACAGGATACCCCGCCAGCCTCGCGGATATGCCGGGTGATGCGGCACGATGATCGCGCCGGTCTTCCGCGCGTGCTCCTGAAGCTCGCCGAGGGTGTCCAGGTAGACCAGCTCGCCGGCCTCGTCGGGATAGACGATGTGATAGTCGCCCCATCCGCTCGAGTGCCACTCATAGCCCAGCAAGGTGACGAACTCGCCTGGCTCGTAGTACTCGGCGGTCAGCTCTTTGACCTTGGGCCAGCTTTCTTTGACCCGCTCAAAGCCCTCCTGCCAGAGCATGTGCTTATCCTGGGGCATCTTCGGCATATCCGGCCACTGCGAGTGCGCAGCGTGCGCGAAGAAGTCCAGGTGGCTGTGGGCGATGTCGAAGGATCGCTCCAGCGACCCCTTCGCCAACCCGACCGCATTGTGATTGTGTATGTCTCCCCAGTAGATGTCACAGTCCATCGCGCACCGAGCCCTCCCTCGTCAGCGCCGGCAGTGGAGCATCGTTGTTGCCGTTACCCCTTTGCCCCTTGCCCGTCATTCGACGTTCAGCTTCAGGATGTAGTCCTGCAGCTCCGCCTGGAGCGTCTGCAACTCCTGCTTGAGCGCGGCGACCTCGCCGCGCACCTTGTCGAACTCGTCCTCCTGCGCGGTCAGCTTCTCCACGTACTTCTTATAGAGGTCGCTGTCGTGGTCGAGCTGCTCCATGTTCTGCCTGATGCGCTCCTGCTCCTGGCCGATCTCCTCCAGCCGCGCCTCCCTATCCGCGATCTGCTGTGAGACCTCGGCTACCTTCGTCTTCATCTCCACGATGCGCTGGAGCGCGGCCTTCGCCTGCTCGCTCATCTTCTTCGTCCTGATGTACAGCGCGATCTGGTCCACGCCCTGGTCGGTCAGCGCCACGGTCTCCATCAGGTCCTTCTGCTCGACCACGGTGAGCTTCTCGGTCTTACCGGGAGCGACCACGACCTTGAAGCGATAGAGGCTGCGCGTCTTCTCCTCGGGCTCCTTGGGCTCGACCAGCTTCCAGTCATCGCGCAGCGGGTGCTCGACCAGCACGGTTCGCTCCTCGCCGGCGCGGTTCGTGATCGCGTACGTCATCTTCATCTCTTGCTTGCTGGTCATAATCAGCACGCCGCGGGAGATCTTGAGGCTGATCTGCGTATGCGCGCCGCCCTCATGCTTGGGCGCGACCTCCACGCCCAGGTCCACGGCGTAGCTGATGAGGCGCTCGTCGCCCTGCCCCAGGTCCTCGATGAGCGCATCGCCCGCGTAGGCGCCGCCGTCGAAGACGGTGATCGGCCCGCCCATCAGATGCAGGCCGGTGTCGTTCTTGAGCTTCAGCCCATTGAGCGGGTGTACGGCGTTGGCGCTTTGATTGTATATTGAGACCTTGCTGGCCTCGATCGCCTGATTGACGATGGGGATCATCGCCGAGCCCTGGCGAGCGATGGAGATGGGCTGCGTGATGGCGTACTGGAACAGTTCCCCGACCTCCTCGCCCGCAGCGGCCGCGGCCACACCAGCGCCCAGCAAGCGACCTATCACAGGGACCTCAGCCAAGAGGGGCGTGCGTCCAGCTCCGCCGTAGCCGGTGGCGATGGCGCCCTTCTCGCCCCTCGCACGCGCGGCATCGGCCGGTGCTGCCGGCGCGGCAGCCGCCTCATCGGTTAGAGCCTCCTTGCGCCGCTCCATCACGCCCTCATAGACCTGCGGCGCCGCGGCGACTTGCACGTACACGGGCACCTCCGGCCGCGGGGCGTAGAGGGGCTCATAGAGGTCCTGGGTGAAGCTGATGGGCCGGCCGGAGACGAGGGCCATTCCCACGTTGCTCCAGTCCTCATCGGTGGTGTTCTCGACGATGGCCCAGCCCTGAAGGAAGCTCTCGCCCTCGTCCGCCACGAGCCGGTAGGTGGTCTTCCAGACCGGGGTCTCCAGGAGGTATCCGACCGCGACCGGGCGCGGCCCCTGGCCCTTGAAGGAGAGAGTGACCTGCCGCTTGGAGACATCGCGGTTCGCGGCGATGGCCGCCAGCGCCTTCTGCAGGTCCGCGTTGAGGCTCTCATCCAGCAGACTCACAGACTTCATCTGCCAGATGGGCACCTCCACGATGCCCGCCTCGGTGACCAGGTTGAGCACCATGAAGGTCAGCACGTTTTCGCCGACCGACTTCTCCTGCGCCTCGACGCCCAGGATCGTGCCCTGGACCACTCTCTCGGCCGCGACCTCGACACTTGCCCCGCGCAGGCTGTCGAGCATCTCGTCCAGCGACGGGTTGTCCGAGATGTCCACCGCGAACGACTGCAGCGTCCGGTAGAGCGGGTCCTGAGGGGCGTAGGTCACGGGCCCGATGGTCCCGCCCCCGAAGTCCTGGAGCACCATTGACTTGAGGATGTCATTGATCTGCTCGACGCGGAAGGACATCGGAATGGTGGCGTCGCCCTGCACCATTCCCTGGTGCTGAAAGTACCCGACGCCGCTGGAGAACAGCACGACGCGCGTCAGGGGCAGCTCCGCGGCGCCCACCAGGGCGGCCGTCAGAGCCACCAGCATGATACAGACAACTGCTCGCCTGGTCTTCATCATACTCCTCCTCACAGATAGTGGTCTCGATACTCTCCCCGCCCAGTTGCGATTCGAACTTGGCGCCGCCCGAGATGGTATCGGCGTCCTATCCGTTCCTCGTAGTCGTTAGTCGGAGGTCGGAATCTACACGCCCTTCACCGCCCCCAGCACGTTCGTCGCGCTCGCGACGTACAGCGGCACCGCGCGCCGCTCTGCGTTGATCCACTCGGGCGCCTGGCCCTGCTCAAGCTCCTCAATGACATCATCCACGAACATCCTGGCAGTCTCCGGGTCGAGCTTATCGAGGACCATCGCCACCCAGCCCCCCGGCGTCGCCCAGTACCCACCGTTCTGATAGGTCCCGGGCGCAACGTCCGCGAGCATTCGCTCCCAGGTCTCCTCGCCCGGCAGGTGCCTCACGCACCCGCGCAGGATGCAGTCGTCATAGTGATCGAAGAAGAACTCCGCGATGTGCCGGGTCTGGCTCTTGCTGGCGGCACGGATGACTCCCGCGTAGGCGCTGGCCCACAGGTCCACCTGGTCGCAATCGCCGGTCGCCGCGCGAAACATATGCGTCCGGTCGTCCAGGAACTCGGGCAGCGCCTTCGCATGGCGCTCAGCGGCCTCGAACCAATCGTGCGCGGTATCGTGGTCCTCGGCCTCCTGGGCCATGTTGGCCAGCAGCAGGCAAACCTCCCAGTAGAGCAGCGAGGAGAACAGTACCTCGCCGGTCTTCGCCACCGTGTCCGTGAATCCGTATGCAGAATGTGGCTCGTTGGGGTCCACGAAGACCAGCGCGTCCTCGCTGAGCGGCACGGTCGCCATCGCGTCCATCAGCGCGTTGCGCCGCTCCCGGAAGAAGTCATAGTCTCCGGTGAGGTCCACGTATGCCTTGACCAACTTGACCGCGAACTGCGCGTTGTCGGTCGGCGGCCTGCCGAGCGCCGGGTTACGCGCATTGACGACGTAGATCGCAGCGCCGTCCGGGTCCACGCGGTTGGGCATCAGGCCGTCCTCGCGCTGGCGGCTGAAGAGGTAGTCAATGGCGGCGGCTATCTCCTCAGGGGCCATCAGGTAGCCCGCGCCCTCGACCGCGTAGCAGAAGTCGCGCATGTAGATGCCCGAGTAGTGCCCGGAGCCATCCGGCTGGTAGATGATGGTGCCATCGCTCGCCTCGATGCGCGCCGCTTCCAGGCACTGCTGCGTGATCTTCTCCAGGCGCCGGTATTGCCCGGCCTCTATCTCGATGGGCCGCAAGAAATGCTTCATAGGGTGCTCCCGGTCGTTGGTGGCGGGGGGCTATCGGACTTCTAACGCGCCGATCAGGTCGGCTATGCGGGCCACGTTATGACGTCGGCAGTACTCATCCAGGCCCTCGATGACCCGTACCGTCGAGGCGGGCTCGACGAAGTTCGCCGTCCCGACCGCCACCGCCGTCGCTCCCGCCAGGATGAACTCCAGCGCGTCCTGAGCGGTCATTATGCCGCCCATCCCCACCAGCGGCAGGTCCACCGCTTGCGCCACCTCGTAGGTCATTCTCACCGCGACCGGCCGGATGGCGGGCCCCGACAGCCCCCCGGTGACATTGCCCAAGTGGGGCCGCCGCGTCATCACGTCAATGCTCATACCCAGCAGCGTGTTGATGAGCGACAGCGCATCTGCGCCGCCATCTGCCGCAGCCTGTGCAATCTGTGTAATGTCGGTGACGTTCGGCGACAGCTTGACAATGACGGGCACTTCCGAAGTCCTCGCGACGGCCTCCACCAGGGCCCGCGTCAGGCCCGGGTCGGTTCCGAAGTACATACCCTCCCGCTCAACGTTCGGGCAGGAGATGTTGACCTCCAGGGCGCTGACGCCCTCGGCCTCGCCCAGGCAGGCGGCAAGCTCCACGAACTCCGCGACGTTGCGGCCGGAGATGTTGACGATGATCGGCACGCCGAACTCCCGCAGCGCGGGCAGCTTCTCCTTGAGGAAGCCGCCGACGCCCGGGTTCTGAAGGCCGATGGCGTTGAGCATACCGCCGGGCGTCTCGCGCACGCGCGGGGGCACGTTTCCGGCGCGAGGCTCCAGCGTCACGGCCTTGGTCACGATGGCGCCCAGCCGCGAGCAGTCCACGTATGGCGCATACTCGGTGGCATAGCCGAAGGTCCCCGAGGCGCACATCACCGGGTTGGCGAGCTTCAGGCCCGCCAGCTCCACCGACAGGTCGGGCTGCATCCTGCTCATAGCCCCATCCTGTCCCACGCGATTTCCGTGGCATCGAACACGGGGCCCTCCGTGCACACCCGCACGTACTCCTGGTCCCCCGCCGCGGCGGGCACGACGCAGCCCAGGCAGGCCCCGACGCCGCAGCCCATCCACTGCTCCATCGAGACCTGCGCGGGCAGGTCGTGCTCGTCGCAGAGCCTGGCGATGGCCGCCAACATCGCCTTCGGCCCGCAGGCGTAGACGCGGTCAGCGTCGCGGCGCTCCAGTTCTCGCTCGAGCACCTGCGTTATCAGGCCGGTCTCACCCGCCGAGCCATCCTCGGTGCTGGCGATGAACTCCTCGCAGCGCGAGGAGAGTTCCGTCCAGCAAACGAGGGCGTCCTCGGTGGCCGCGCCGAACAGCGCCCGCACATACGCGTGCAGGTCCGAGGTCCTGAGCACATCCGCCAGGAAAATCAGCGGCGCCACGCCAACGCCGCCGGCCACCAGCAGCACATTCTCCCCCGCCTCGGGGAGCCTCCAGCCTCTGCCCAGCGGGCCGAGCAGATCGTAGTGCATGCCCTCATCGTGGGTGCCGAGCATCTCCGTGCCCCTGCCGGCCACGCGCACGAGCAGCCAGAGCCGCTCCCTCTCCGGCTGGGTGCGCATCACCGAGAACGGCCGCCTGAGCAGCGGCTCCAGGCCGTCGCTGAGGCGCAGGTGCACGAACTGCCCCGGCCGAGCGGCCCTGGCTATCTCCGCGCAGTGCAACTCAAGGAGATAGTGCCCGGGAGCCGCCTGCTCGCGGTGCAGCAGTTCGGCGACCGCTCGCGGCATTGCCCACCTCAAACGGCATAGGCTGGAAGCTGGAGGGTGGAAACGCGCCCCAGGTGAGCGGCTGGCGCCTCATCTTCCCCAGGACCCAGCATCTGCCCGGTCAGTTCTGTGCGTCGGCGTACATTATAGCACACGACGCCCTCCGGTGCACAGACAGCGCGCCGCACGGCCGTTCGCGGTTCACCCTTCTTTGCCCCCTCGCCGCGAAGGTCGCTGTCCAGCCCTCGCGGAATACTGAGGCACAATCTGTGCCGATGAGCGCAGGCCCACCCGCAGGTGGGGAGGGGCGTGCTGCTGGAGATGTTCGTCAACAGATAGACGATGGGCGTTCGTTGAGGTGCCCCCCATGCACGGCTGGCGGCTGGGAAAGATCTTCGGCATCAACATCGAGATCAATCACACCTGGCTCATCATCTTCGCGCTGGTCCTCTACAGCCTCGCGACCGGGATCCTGCCAGAGCGGCACCCGGAGGTGGCCCGCAGCCAACTCTGGCTGGCCGGGCTGGTGACGACCTTGCTGTTCTTTGCCTCGCTGCTGCTGCACGAGCTGGCGCACTCGGTGATGGCCGGGCGACTGGGGATGAAGGTGAGGCGGATCACGCTGTTCATCTTCGGCGGGGTCGCCCAGATGAGCCACGAGCCCAGGAGCGCGCGCTCGGAGTTCCTGATGGCCATCGTCGGCCCGCTTATGAGCCTCTTCCTGGGCGGCGCCTTCTACCTGTTGTGGACTGCGCTGCGGTCAGTGGACGCACCTGCTGTGTGGACCTCCGCCTGCTACTGGCTGGCGTGGATCAACGCGCTGCTGGCCACCTTCAATATGCTGCCCGCGTATCCGCTCGACGGGGGCCGAGTGCTTCGCTCGATTCTGTGGGCTGTGTGGAAGAGTCTGGAGCGCGCCACGCGTGTGGCCGCCGGCATCGGCCAGGCTTTCGGCTACGGGATGATAGCGCTGGGAGTCCTGCAACTGGTGGCCGGCCTGGTCGCGAATGGCCTGTGGCTGCTCGCGCTGGGCTGGCTGCTCACGAGCATGGCGGGGGCCAGCTATCAGCGCGTGCAGATCCAGCGCCTCCTGGGCGACGTCTACGTCCACGACCTGATGAGCGCTCCCGTGGCCACCATCCCGGCCGGTGCCAGCCTCGACCAGGCTGCGCATCAGTACTTCCTGCCCGCGCGTTTCACGGCCTTCGGGGTGGATGACTGGGGGCAGGTCGTGGGGCTGGTGCGGATGGATGACCTTCAGGGCGTGCCGCGCGAGCGTTGGCCGACGACCACGGTGAGAGAGGTCGCGTGGCCGCTGGAGCCGGAGAAGATGACCATCGCGGCGGACAAAGAGGCGGTCGAGGCGATGATGCAGATGGCCGAGAACGAGCTGGGGCGGCTGCTGGTGACCGATTACGCCGGCAACATCGTGGGCATCATCAGCCAGAGCGACATCATGCGCCTGATTCGGGTCAAGGGTGGGCTGGGCATCTAGGAGCAGAATCCAACACACACGTTTGACAAGCGGGACTGTGGGGAGTATAATACGGACAGCTCATCTGCCAGGTGCAGAAGGAGTACCTACGCCGTCCCTCGGGGCGGCGTTTGCCTTTCCACCCAGCTATCCCGCTCTGTTCTGAGCTTGCGCCGTGTGTGCTCCCGATCTGTGGGATAGGCTGTGACCAGAACGAAGACCCTCCGCTTCTTCGCGAGAACCACTAGGTAGTCAAGCTCCTCGACCCACAACAGCCACCTTGTCTCGCCTTTCCGCTTGTTGCGCCATGAACTCACAGCGCGGTCTTCGGCGTTCTCGATGATCGGTCGTACCCACGGCACGCGTTCAGAGCGGGGGATGTCCATCTCGCGTTCCGCACTAGCCATCGGCTTGCGGGAGGTCAAGTGCCAGAAGGCTTCCTCGCGGCCATCGGGACCCCGGCGCGTGTCAATGACCACTGGCAACGACCGGAATACCGGCCTTGTCTCCTTGAAATCCCGCTCGAAAGCTACGTAGACCTGCTCCAGGAAGCCTTGCCAGTCACCTCCATAATCAGCATAACATAATTCAGGCGCCAGCCACGGTGGGCGGCTCATCGCTCTGCCCCCGTGGGCCGCCACACGAATAGGTTGACTTTGTCCTCCCTTAGGAGCGTCGTTGCTAGCAGGCTGTACCCGGATCGTTGCCGCATTCGCTCGACGAGGCCGGTTTTCGCTTGGCTGGTGCATAGACCGCGATTCGCGTAGGACACTGCACCGATTAGCAGATCCGCGAGTTGGAGCAGTTCAACTTCATCGGAGCGAACGGTCTGAACGCGCTGTAGGATCTCTCTTTCGAAGTCATACATGTTGTTGCAGAGCACGTCATGAAGCTTTGCCATCTTGGCCCCACTGCGCGTGTCCTTGATGTCAACGTAGATCGCGTACTCAGACCCTGGCTCGAGGATCACCTTGAGCATGTCGAAGTACATCTTGTAGTACCAGGTGTCGTGATCCTGCTCGAAGGCTTGGTGGTCGAGCGTCTCTTTGCCCGTCGCGATCAGCGCGCGGAAGTGCAAGTCGTCGTCATCGAAGAAGTAGTCCACCAGGTCCATATACAGTTGAGCCTTCGCCGGCGAGACCTTCGTCCATTTGGCCTCGAACCCCGGGGGCATACCATGACGAGCTTTGATCTCTCGGACGCGCACAAACGCGGCCGCAGCCTTCGAAGTGGGGCACCAGACCCCCCCGAGGACCATGAGGGACTGTCCATCACGCGGCAAGTGGCAGCTCTCATCACAATAGACGCTAAAGGCCTCGCCCACGGGTCAACCTCCGCTGCTCGTTTGGTTCATCGCGACATTGCGCCACTGGCGTCATGAGGCCAAGCGCTGGATGGCTTCCCAGTCGTGCCCCATCGTCCGTAGCCGCCGGACTTAGTGCAGCGAGGGCAGCATCTGCTCTCGCGAGGGCCTTAGCTGCGCCAGGCGGACGGGGCGGCCGCCCTGCTGGGCTGAGAGGTCCGCAGCCACCAGCATCGCCACCGTCTCGATCGTGTCCTCGTACTCTATCGGCGGCTCGCTCGTCTCGACCATCCCCAGGAACTGCTCCATCGTGCTCCGGTAGAAGCCCTTCCCCTCGACGGCGAAGCTGACTGAACCCTCGGCGGTGAGAAGCTCCCCGTGGTGCCGGACCTTCGCGCCGCGCACGAGCTGGAGCGACGCCGAGCGACCGTCGGCGTAACTGACGCTCAGCAGATCGAAGTCCGTCTCGCCCAGGTTCGCCACGCACTCCACGCCTCGCCCCATCACCGCGTTGAGGATGTCAGTCAGGTGGATGCCGTAGAAGTACAGCTCGCCCGGCCCGATCAGCGAGGCGTGCAGGACCTCGCCCTCCAGCTCCTCCAGCGCCGCCGCCAGCTCGTCGCTGAAGCGCAGCCCGGAGCACGAGAGCAGGGGCGCGCCGCTGTCCAGGGCGGCGTCCACCATCGCCCGCGCATCGTCGAGGCTGTGCGCGAAGGGCTTGTCCACGAAGCACGGCTTGCCCGCCTCCAGGAAGGGCAGCGCCTGCTCGGCGTGCCGGGCGCCGTCGCGCCCGAGCAGGAGCGCCCCGTCCACCAGAGGCTCCAGGTCGCGCGGCTCGGTGAGGACCGTCTCGATCTCGAACTCGGCCTTCAGCTCCTCGATGCGCTCGGGCGTGTTGTCCTGGCTGCACAGGGCAACCACCTGGGCCCCGTCCAGATGCAAGGGCTCCGAGGAGTCGGAGTTGAAGATGCGGCAGAACGCGTCAACGTGAGTTGATTCGAGCGAGACGATGCCCAGCTTAATCATCGCGTTTGCCCACCTCAGTGTCGTTCGGCGGGAAATCGGGGGACACCATCACTCATTTCCGCTCCAGGTCTGTGCCCGGCTCATCCTCCGAGGGGAAATGAGTGATGGTGTCCCCCGATTTCCGCTCCCGGCGCCGGTGCCATCTCTCGACCCAGCCCTCCAGGTTCTTCTGCGCGGTCCGGCTCACGCCCAGGGCACCTGCGGGGATATCCTTGGTTATCACCGACCCGGCGGCCACGTAGGCGCCCTTGCCCACGCGCACCGGCGCGACCAGGATCGCGTCGCTGCCGATGAAGACCTCGTCCTCGACGACCGTGCGGTGCTTCTCCAGCCCATCGTAGTTGCAGGTCACGACCCCCGCGCCGATGTTGCAGTTCGCGCCTATCTCGGCGTCGCCCAGGTAGGAGAAGTGCTGCATCTTACTGCCCGTCCCCAGCCGGCTGCGATTGACCTCCGCCGAGCTGCCCAGCTTGCACCCCTCCCCCACCTCGCTGCCCTCGCGCACGTAGGTGAAAGGGCCGACCTTCGACCCGCTGCCGATGCTGCTCTCGCTGATCACGGTGGAGTCGCGCAGGAGCACGCCGTCGCCGAGGGTGGCATCCCGCAAGGTCACGCCGCCGCCGAGGGTGCAGTCCTCGCCCACCGTAGTGTTCCCGAGCAACTGCGCGCCTGGGTAGATGATGGTATCGCGCCCGACTCTGACGCCCGCATCAATGAAGGTCGCTGACGGGTCAATCAGCGTCACGCCATCGAGCATCAGTCGCTCCCGGATTCTGTCCCGCGCGATGCGCTCGGCCTGCGCGAGCTGGACACGATCGTTGACGCCCATCACCTCGTCGGCGTCGGGCGCAATCAAGGCTCGCACCGGCTTGCCCTCGGCGACCAGCACGGCAATGACGTCAGTCAGATAGTACTCCCCCTGCGCATTAACCGGCCGGACGCGTTCCAGGGCCGCGAACAGAGCCTGGGCGTCAAAGCAGTAGATGGAGGTGTTTATCTCGCGGATGCGCCGCGTCTCTTCGTCCGCATCGCGGTGCTCGACGATGGCGGTGACGGTGCCGTCTTGGTCGCGCACGATGCGGCCGTAGCCGGTGGCGTCTTCAGGCTCGGTGGTCAGGATGGTCGCAGCCGCGCCCTCGGCGCGGTGATGCTCGATGAGCCCGCGCAGCGTCTCCGCTGTCAGCAGGGGGATGTCGGCGCAGGTTACGACCACATCGCCCTGGAGGTCCGCGAGCCCCTGGGCGGCGCACATCGCAGCGTGCCCCGTGCCGAGCTGCTCGGTCTGCTCGACGGCCTCCACGCCCTCGCCCAGCCGCTCTCGCACGCCGTCGGCATCCCTGCCGACGACGACCACGGTCCGCTCGGGCTCGAGATAGGCCACGGTGGCCAGCACGTGGTCAATCATCGGCCGGCCGCACAGCGCATGCAGCGGCTTCGCCCGCTTGGACTTCATCCGGACGCCTTGGCCAGCAGCCAGCACCACACACGCAAGGTGAGCCAACGCGATCTTCCTTCGCATGAGAATCTACGCCTGAGGGGATGCTTCTGCTTCGTGGGGGCTATGACCTTCCCGTTACGGCCGATGGCGGATGGTGGTTATGGGGGATGGGTTATGCGGAAGGGCGGCCTCACCCCCGGACCCTCTCATTCGCTATTGGCTGCGCCTTGGGCACAGCACAGATGCGCATCGGGGGAGGGGGGAAACGGCAGGGACGGCCAACGGCGGCCGACGCCGTTCCCCATAACGCATCCCCCATAACCCATCAGGGCTATCCGCTTCACTCAGGTCGTTTGCTGGTATAGCATTTGCGGGTATTGAGGACTACCCGAGGACGATCATGGAGTTGGAGGAGCGCTTTCAGTCTGAGGAAGCCTGTCGCGAGTATCTGTTCCGCCTGCATTGGCCCAACGGCTTTCGCTGCCCGCGTTGTGGACACGCGAGACCGTGGGGCTTGGCGCGAGGCCTGCACGGGTAGGGCGCCTGCGGCGTGCCGACTTCCGTCACCGCACCCACTATCTTCCAAGATACCCGCAGGCCCTTGCTTCTCTGGTTTCGCGCCGCGTGGTACGTGACCGGCCGGGACACAGGCGTGAGCGCGGGGCCGCCGGCAAGTCCATCGTGCTGGTGGCTGCCGATTGCTGGGCCAACTGCCCCTGACCCACGGCTTTGGTCTGGACTTCCGGCCGGGGTCTCATCCGTGCGCGGCCCGGCAGGATGCCGTCACCCTCGTCACGAGAGCCTATGGAACTGCGGGGTTCGTCCAGACGAAGGGCATCTGGAGACCACGCAAGGCGTATGCGAAGGCGAAGCCGTTGTTGTGCTCCCCAGCCGCGGAGTTCCCTGTCCAGGGCTCGCGGAGGGTCCGGAGCGGTCCGGGCTGGGGCGCGAGCAGTTTCTGGTGGGGCCACTCATCGACCTGCCCACAGGGCTTCTTCTCGACCGGAGGGTCAACCGCGGCGAGACACATCCCCCTCCAATTCGCTTCGTCCAGCACGAACAGGAAGTTGACATCACAAGTGGCGTTAGGGTCAAGCTTCGGCACCAGGCCGCGCTGGATCAGGAATGGCCAGCTGCCGACAGACGGTCGGTACACATCGCTGGTGAGGAGGACGACCACGCTGCAAGGCCCGGACGGCCCGTTCCCGATGTTCTTGATTGTGACCAGCATGTCACGTTCTGGCTGTTCGTCGCCGCCAGGCCCCGGAAGTGTGACCTTCTGTATCACCAGGTCCGGACCCGTCTTGTGATGTAGGCCTGGTGCCTCGCCAGCCGGAGCGGCGGTTACCAGCCCCACACACACCAGAGACACCAGCAGTGGCACACTGACTTCAAGCACCTTTGGCTTCACCATTACTACGCCTCCTATCATATTGGGGCTAGTGGGACGGCCACAGACTACGCGTTCGCACGACTTGTTCGCTGTGCCCGCGACAGGTCCTTCGCGGCCGTTCGCCGACATCATCAGCAGAGACTGTTGCAGAAGCTACTGTAGAAGATTACAAAAGGCGGGGGCAAATGTCAAGAGATGGCGGCGCAAGCTCTTCTACCGGCTGCTTCAGCACGCAGTGGCCATCGATCCGGTGCCGCGCGACCAGATCCGCGGCGGAGCGGCCATACGCACCCGCTCAGGCCCGTACCACCAACCTGAGTCAAGCGGATAGCCCTGTAACCCATTCCCCGCCGTTACTGCTTGAAGCAGTGGCAGACCGGCTCTTCCTCTGCGGGCTCCGGCGTCTCCTCAGCGGCGGCCTCAGCGCCCGCGGCGGCCTCCGCGGCCCCCGCGGCGAGCGTGTCCGTGATCATCTGCTCGAGATGTACCTCGTCGCCCTCGATGTACCCCTCCTGGTAGCGGGCGATCTTGCCGTCCCGGCCGATGACGAAGGTCGCCGGCAGAGCGCGGACGCCGTACTTGCCCGATACCTCCTGCCCGGGGTCCGCCGCGACGGCATGGGCGATCTCCTGATCCGTCACGAACTGCTTCGTGACAGCCGGGCCGGTCTCGCCCTGGTCCAGGCTGATGGAGAGCAGCTTCAGGCGCTGGTCGGCGTAACGGGCGCCGAGGTCCTCCATTACCTTCAAGTGCCCGGCTGCGTCCCGATACCAGGTGATGAAGAAGTTGAGCACCACGACCTGGCCGCTCCAGTCGGAGAGCTTCACCGGAGAGCCCTCCAGCGTCGCTATCTGGAAGTCCGGGGCCACCTCACCCTCGGGCAGCGGCTCCTCGAGCGCCTCGTCCTGCCCCAGCGCCGCAGGCGCGGACACCACCATCAGCACACACACTGCGACCGCGAGTGTCATCGTTGAGGCTCGCATGACCGCCACTCCTTCTCCACGTGTTGTCGGGCTGCGGCCGCAGGCCGCTGCAACGACAGCAGCATCAGTTGCGAGTTGCGAGTAACAACCTCCGACCACGCGCCCTTGCCGCATGCCGTTACTCGCTACTCGCTACTGTTGTTCGCCCTCAGAGGGCCGGAGACCTCCCCCTCAGCGAGCGTCGCAGTCCAGCAAGCTCAAGCAGATCCTCAGGCGTGGTCCGTGCAACGAGGACGCAGCGAAGGCCGTTGGCCTCCCACGAGACCAGACAGGCGTGGCCGCTTCTGCCGACCTCCAGGCCGATCGGGGCACTTGCCACGATCTCACCAGGGACGAGGGGCTGCCATCCGGCGGGGCTTTCAAAGAGGGAGACCGGGCAACGCCCGACCTGGTAGAGAGTATGACTTACCAACCTGCCGTCGAGGTCCAGCAGAGCGCGATGGACAGGCCTCCACGATGTCGGCGAGGGATGGACGCTGACCGCGGAATACGCTCCGGCCGGCGCTACGCCTGCCCAGGGCTGCCGGCCCATGCGCGCGTGGGCCTGCACCAGCAGGGCGGCGGTGTTGGTGAGAGGCGAGAGGTAGCTGTTCAGCATCGCCGCTCCGCTGATGAGGATGACGCCCACGGCGGCGATCGCTACCAGCCGGCGCGCACGCGGCGGGATGAAGCTCACGCGCGCGCGCATCCCGTCCACCTCATCGAGGCGGTCGCGCAGCCGCTCCGAGAAGCCCAGGGGCGGCTCGGCTGCGTGCTGAGGTCCCACCATCAAGCCCCTGGTGGCAACTAGTCGCCCCAACTCGCGGCTGCACGCGGGGCAGGCGAGCACGTGCGCCGCCACGCGTCGCCGCTCCCGCTCGGGTAGCTCGCCGTCCACCAGGCCCGACAGCCGCTCGTCGTCAGGATTGCAGTTGCGGCTCATCACCTAGATCAGTCCTTTGGAGCGGGCGTACTGCTTGAGCTGCTCTTGCAGCAGGGCTCGCCCCCGGGCTATGCGTGAGCGCACGGTACCGATGGGCACCTTGAGCGCGTCCGCGATCTCCCGGTAGCTCAGACCGTGCATATCGCAGAGAAGCACCGCTTCGCGGAAGACCTCGGGAAGCCGGGCCAGGGCCTCCTCTATCTCAGCATCCAGGGAGTCCGCCAGCGCCTGCTCTTCGGGTAGCGGCTCACCTGCTTCGGCGACGACCTTCCCGGCGGTCTCGGCCGTGACCGTCTCCCACGGCATCATCTCCGGCGTGCGGCGGCGCCGGCGGAACTCGTTGATGTATGTGTTGGTGACGATCCTGAGCATCCATGCCCGGAAGTTGGTGCCCAGCTCAAACTGATCGAACCCCAGGTAGGCCTTGACCAGCGCATCTTGCGCTACGTCCTGGGCATCGGCGTGGTTGCCGGTCATCCGCAGGGCCGCACTGAACACGTCTCTCTCGTATTCGCGGGCGAGCTGCTCGAATCTCCGCCGCCGCGCCGCCTGCTCTCGCCCGGCTCGCCTCAGCCCTATCTGCATCGGCGTCACCTATGATAACGTTGACAGCCTAGCGTTGAGTTCCCCCGATTATTCGCGTAGGTCGGCCTGCGCCTGATCCCGCCCAGGCGGGATCAGGCGCAGGTGAAAGCGCGCCACAGCGCGCTTTCAGCTTCCAGCCCGACAAGACCCCCACTCAACGGCGTCGGGCTGGAAGCCCGACCTAAGCGGGGAAGCCCGACCTACGCCGGTCGCTCGAGAGCGCCTTGACCGGATTGCGCACGTAAACCCGCAGCCTCCTGAAGAGCCGCTCGGCGGCGCTGCGATTGTGCAGGAAGTGTCTCTGCGCCTCGCTCAGCAGCGCCGGGGCATACCTCTCCTTCAGCTTATATATACCCCGATAGTCGCTCTCCTGTATATAAGGTAGCAGCAGCGCGGCCAGCGGATTCGCCCCGCTCATCACCGCGGCGGCGAAGTCCACCAGCGCCGGCTCCCGGCTCGGCGTGATGAGGATGTTGTCGAGCTTCTCCAGGTCGCCGTGGGCGATGCCGCGCGAATGCAGGCAGCGCACGAGCTTCTCAAGTTCCTCGAAGAAACGCTGATCCAGCTCGGGACTCTCCGGCCCCGTGACCTGCTCGGCGTTTATGTGTTCGGTCACCAGCCACCAGGCGTTGGGCGCTGCCAGCAGGCGAGGGATGTTGGCAATACCCTCGGCCCGACGCAGCGCCGCCGCCTCGCGGCGCGCGAGATACGCCCCGACCACGCGCTTGAACCGGGTTCCCGCCCGGCCGTAGTCCTTGACCACCGCGCGCCGGCCGTCCAGTTCAATCAGTCGCACCTCCGGCCGGGCGCGCCACGCCGTGCGCAGCACGCGCACGGTCAACTCATCAACGCGCTCGGGCGAGAGCGACTCCAGCGCCTCATCCGTCACGTGTCCGTCCCCTCCCCGGCGTGGTCAGCACCCTCGGCTCCACGGTCAGGGGAGAGCGCGGTCGTTACGGATATCGCGTCGAACGGGCATTTCGCGCACTCCAGACAGCCGATGCAGGTGTGCCCGCCCAGGTCGCGGCGTGGGTCAATGCCCTGCGGGCAATGCCTCACGCACCAGCCGCAGTCGGTGCACTTCTTGCTGTCATAGCGCATCCGAAAGAGGCTCACGCGATTGAACAGCGAGAAGATCGCACCCAGCGGGCAGATCACACGACAGAAGGCCCGCCGAGAGAACACCGCTCCCGCCAAGACCGCGGCCAGGATGCCCATCTTCGCATACCACCAGGCGCCTATCAGCGGGCGCAGCTCGGCGTGCAGCAGCGGCTGAAAGATGCCGCCCTCCAGCGCGCCCTGGGGGCACAGCTTGCAGAACCAGGGAATCCCGGTGAAATAGGGCACGATCAGCACCAGCCCGACCAGCACGGCGTACCTCGTGTAGCTCATCCACCCCGGGATCGTGTACTTCCGCCGGCTCAGCTTCGCGAGCAGGTCTTGAAGCAGCCCGAACGGACAGAGCCAGCCGCACATCATCCGTCCGAAGATGCCGCTGACGGCCAGCAGCGACCCGAGGATGTACAGGGGCAGGACGAACACCGCGCGCGCGTCGGCGACGGCATTCTGAAGCGCCCCCAGCGGACAGGCGAAGGATGCGGCCGGACACGCCCAGCAGTTCAGGACGGGAACGCAGACACCGCGCGCACCCAGCCCGACCAGGAAGGAGGAGTTTACGACGAGAAGAGAGGCGACCTGGACATAGCGTCGGAGGCGGAGATACCAGGTACGGCGGAGGCCGGAGGCTGGAGGCTGGAGGCTGGATACGGCGGACGGCCTCCGGCCTCCGCCGCTCGCGTCAGGGCCGGCCATGGTCAGTGACCACCGAGCCCGATGCAATCGGTGCACAGGACCTCAGCGTGGCGTTTCACATCGGCCATCTGGCCGGTGCGGACGCCCCAGGCCATCATGCCAATACCGGCGATGGCAACGAGCAGCCAGAGCCAGCGCACGGTACGGCGGAGGCTGGAGGCTGGAGGCAGGAGGCTGGATACGGCGGACGGGCTCCCGCGTTCGCCGTTCGCCGTTCCCCATTGCCCATTGCCCATTGCCCATTGCCCGCCGTTTCAGAGGCTGCTGAGGTACTCGAAGTCGCGGGCGATGGCGGCGGCCTTGTCCTTGACGCCCGAGGGCGAGAACTCGACGGCCAGATAGCCCTGGTAGTCGGCCTTGCGCAGGCGCCTCACGAGCGAGGCGTAGTCTACGAGGCCGTCGGCCAGCGCCACCCGTTCCACGCGGCCACCCCTTCTTTCGCCCAGAGGCGCGTAGTTCTGAGCGTGTACGTGTACCACCGCGGGCAGCACTGCCTCCAGCCGCTCCATCGCGGACTCTTCTTCCGGCCTGCTGGACGGCTGAAAGTTCAGCGCGAACCCCTCGGAGTCGACCTCTTCGAGCAGGCGCCGGGCACTCTTGCCCGTGTCCGCGAGGGTGTTGCTGTGCATCTCCGCGGCCAGCACCATCTCCATCTTCGCAACGCTCGCGGCGGCCTCCCTGACCTCGCGCACCGTGCTCCGCCAGGTGGCCTCGTCCGCCTCCGCCGAGCCAACGTCACTGGCCCACACACGTATGATCGGAGAGCCCAGCGCCGCCGCGGTCTGGAGGACATCCTTGAGCGACACGTCCCCTCCCTGATTCGCGTTGGTAGCGCCCAGCCGCAGGTACGAGCCGAAGACCGGGACCTCCAACCCGCGTTCGGCGCCCATCCGCCTGACGGCCGCGACTCGGTTCGCGTCGAACTCCTGCGAGATGTGCGGCTCGCGGCCCCAGATCTCCACGCCCTGAAAGCCGACGTCGGCGGCCAGGTCCAGGGCGTACTCGAGCAGTCGCTCGCGAAACGCGATGCTGCACAGGGCTATCTTCATCGGCGTGCGCGCTGTCTTGGGCACTTGATTCTTGACCTCTACGGGTTAGCCGGGGGGGCAGTCACCTGAGGTGACTGTCCCCTCCGATTTCAACGGGCTGGCCGGACTCTGCCGACTCGTGGATAGCAACGAGCGCCTCGGTCACACAAAGCCCGTCGTGCGCGGTGGCCAGCGGCTCTCGCCCCTCGATGACACAATCGGCAAAATGACGGATGCTCTGCACTCCGAAGCCGTTCGGCATTCCCTGGATCTCCGTGCGCACGGCCACGTCAGGATACTCCGCGCCGTCCGGCACAAACTTCTGCACCATCCGGTGAGAGCTGCAATCGGCGAACACCGTGCCCTGCGAGCCGATCAGCTCCATCTTGAAGTCAAAGACGGTGGGCATCTCGTCGGACATTATCCAGCAGTTCTCCACGTGGGCCACGCCGCCGCTCTCCATCTCGAGGGTGGTCAGGAAGAAGTCCGGCGTATCAATACCGCGTTCCCTGAGGACGCGCGAGCGCGAGACTGAGTATACCCGCCTGACCTCGTCATCGAACATCCAGCGCACCAGGTCCACCGAATGACTGCCCAGGAACCACACGACGGTGGACTGCCCCCCCCAACTGAGCATCTCGGTCGGCACATAGATGGCGTCATTGAGCCGCAGGCTCATCATCTGCGGCTCGCCCAGCTCGCCGTTCTCTATCGCCTGCCTGGCCTCCCACATCGCGGGGTTCCAGCGATTGTGAAAGTCAAGCATCAGCGTAACGCCGGCCTGCTCGGCGGCCGCGATCATCGCCTCGCAGTCCGCGACGGTGGTGGCCATGGGCTTCTCCAGGAGGATGTGCTTGCCCGCCTCCGCCGCCGCGACAGCGATTTCGCGGTGCAGGAAGTCGGGGGTGACGATGGACACGGCGTCCACGTCATCGCGGGCCAGCAGCTCGCGGTAGTTGGTCGTGTAGCTCTCGGCCCCGTACTGCTCGGCGCGCTCGCGGAGCAAGTCCTCGTCCAGGTCACAGATGCACGCCAGCTTCCCGCGGGGGTGCGTCGAGTAAGTCATCAGATGGGTCTCGCCCCACACACCGGTGCCGATGACGCCGAAGCCGTGAGTCTCGTTCACGATGGTGCACCTCGCTGCCCCACAGGAAGGTTCGTTTTGTCAGGGGGTGGATTGCACTGCCCGCCACCGCGGCGACCATCCAACCGCGCTGATTATAAGTGATTCCGCGAAAAGGTGTCAACGCACTCCCAGGGTGTTTCGAGCGGGGCGACGCAGGATGACCTTGTTGGCCGAGGCTCGAGCGTGCCTCGCTTGCAGGTCGGAGCAGGAACTCCGACCTACGGTTCCTTCGTTGTCGTTTGCCGTTTGCCCATCGCCTATCCCCCTGCGCTGAAGCTTCCCCCCTCGCGAAGGCTACGGGGGACGAGTCGGGGGGCAAGTTGCCTATTGCCCGTTGGTGGTCGCTGCCACCGGCAGCACTATGTGCGAGGCTCGGTCGCCGCCGAGGTGGACGGTGTTGGTGGCGATGCGCTTCTCATCGCCCCCGTCGTTCGGCGCGCCCGTGTTCGGGTTGGCCGAGAATCTCGGGTAGTTGCTCGACGAGATGGCCAGGCGGATGCGGTGACCGGCGTTGAAGATGATACTGGTGCTCCACAGGTCCACCTCGACCCGATAGACCTCCCCCGCCTGCAGCAGCTCCGGCTGCTCCGGCGAGTTGCGGTACTTGGCGCGCTGGATGCCATCGCAGATGAGCATCGAGCGCCCGTCAGGATACACGTCGGTGAGCTTCGCCGTGAAGTCAGTGTCGGGGCAGTCCGAGGAGATGAAGAGCACCGCCTTGATGTGCCCGGTCACCTCCAGGGGCTCGGTGAGCGGCTCGGCGGTGAACACGAGCACGTCGTCGCGGCCCTCCGCGGGCCGCTGGTCCACCGAGCCCTTGGGCAGGCCCAGGTTCGCGCCCGCGAGCGTGGGCACGGGGTTGCTCGCGTCGTAGGCGTATCTCCTAGACGCATCGGCGCCTGCCGGCGCCTCGGTCGCGAGCGTGCCGTCGTCGTGGCAGTAGAGCGGCGTCTCCTCCGCCGGCGGGGGCCACTGGTCGGCGCTACGCCAGAAGTTGCCCGGCGCGCCCTCCTCGTCCACCGCACCCATCACATAGTAGTACACGTGCGGCACCTGGGTGATCTCGTTGTCCTCGCCCCTGAGGTAGTGAGCGTAGAACTGCCCCTCGTACTCGAAGGGATTGTCCCGACTGTTCGCGGGGAACTCGAGGGCCTCCGGCGCGGGTTGCCCGTGCGTGCCCGGGCCCATCAGCAGGAACTGATTGCTGCGCGCTCCCTCCCCGCCGTGCTCCTGGAGCGTTTCGTAGGCGAAGATGGTTCCGCCCTGGAAGCAGTCGAACCAGCCGCCACGGTGGATCATCGGCACCGTTACCTGGTCGGCGTACTCGGCCAGGTTCAGCGTCCGCCACAGATCCTCGTATGACGGATGGGCCTTGACCAGCGCCAGGTTCTCCGGCCGGAACTTCTGACCCGTGAGCCAGCCCTCCGCCATCTCCTTGCGCAGCACGCCGCCGTAGTACGCCGCGTAGTGATAGATGCTCGGCGCCGCTGCACCCACCGAGCAGCAGCGCAGGTGCGGCGGAGCCGAGGCGGCGGCCAGGTACTGAGTGATGCCCATCGCCGACCCGCCCTTGGTTCCGACGTTCCCGTCGCACCACGGCTGCCTTGCCAGCCACTCGATGGTGTCGTAACCGTCCCGCAGCTCGCCGCAACCGTCCGTCAGGAAGGCGGCGTCCTCGCCCTCGGAGTCGAACCGCCCGCGCATGTCCTGCATCGCGTACACATACCCCCGGCGCGCAATGCCCCAGCCCATCTGCCGAGGGGGGCCCTTGCCGTACGGGGTGCGGGTCAGTACGACCGGCCAGGGCCCCTCGCCCTGGCGCGGCTTGTACAGGTCCGTCGCCAGGCGGACCCCGTCGCGGAGCGGCACCATCACCGTCTCCGGCTTCGGCACCTGCCGCTGCGCAACGCACGAGCCGGCGACGAGGGCACAAACGAGTGCTGACAGGAGAAGCATCTTGCGCATATCTGATCACTGCCTCAGGAATGAAGGTCTGACACTCACCGGGATACTGCGCCGCTCGGGGCTCTTTCGCTATCCTAAACGACGCTCTATCTGATCCGGTTCAATCACCGGGAAGGATTCTCCCGCTTCGAAGGAGCAAGTATCGCTCAGTCCTCTATGATCGGGAGGTGCACGATGCGACACCTGACGGCGGCGGTCCTTCTCACCTTAGCAGTAACAACGGTCGTCGCGCAAGAGGGGCAGGTCGCCTTTCCGCGCGTAGATGTCGAGATTGAGTGGGGCGAGAACCTGCTGCTCAACCCCGGCTTCGAGAGCGACGAGAACCTCACTCCCTGGCAGCAGGGATATGAGTTCGACGAGCAGGTCAAGCGCTCGGGCCAGCGCTCGATACGCTGCGAGATCACTGAGCAGGGCGTGCAGACCGGCGCGACCCATGACATTGACCTGAACCAGGAGCGGGCGCGGCCGGTGCTCATCGGCGGCTGGAGCAAGGCCGAGAACGTGAGCGGGAGCAAGAACCGCAACTACGGCGCCTGGGCTGACAGCCAGTACCAGGATGGCTCATCCCTCTGGGGCCAGGCCGCGCCCTTCGAGGTCGGCACTCACGACTGGCAGTACGCGGAGAAGATCATCTGGCCGGCGAAGCCGCTGCAGGTGATGGACCTGCACGCGCTCTTTCGCGGGCACACGGGGACCGTCTGGTTCGACGACTTCATCGTGAAACAGGGTGAGACCGCGATGACAGCCGCACGGTTCGATGGCAACACCTACCTGTCATCGTTCGAGCCACCAGCCGTGGACACGGCGGTCGCGGAGGCGGCGACCGGCGATGGGCTGACGCTGGGGCTCGACGCAAACGGCCTGGTGGCCTCGCTCCGGATGGGCCAGCAGGAGCTGTCAGTTCCCGCGCAGTCGGGCTTCTATCTGCGCGACGCGGCGGCTGACAGCGCCGTGATGCGCTTCGGCGGGACCGTGGCCGCGGCCGAGGGCGGACCGCGGCAGGAGGGAGAGGTCCTGGGCGTCGAGCTGACCGCGCATATCGTCGGGCGCGACGGCTACCTCGACATCAGCGGCCGGGTCCACGACACCACCGGTGAGGACCGCGCGGTCACGGTCTACTTCGCGCTGCCGCTGGAGGCGACCGGCGGCAGGTGGTGCGAGACGCTGGCCACGTCCTCGGAGATCACCGACAGCGGAGAGGTGCAGCTCTCGCGCTATCCGTGGGGAGTGCTGACCACGCAGGACTTCGGCCTGTGCCTGGCGATGCCGCTGGACTGCCCGCGCGTCTTCCGCATCGGATACAACAGCGACTTCAAGCAGCTCTTCATCGCCTTCGACTTCGGCCTGACGCCGGAGACGAGGAAGTCCCCCTCCAGCGCGGACTTCCGCTTCATCTTCTATCAGTTCGAGCCCGAGTGGGGCTTGCGCGCTGCCCTGGCGAGGTACTACGCGCTCTTCCCGCAGTGGTTCGAGAAGCGCGTCGAGCGCGAGGGCATCTGGATGCCCTTCGGCTCGATCAAGGAGGTGCCCGGCTGGGAGGACTTCGGGTTCGCCTTTCACGAGCTGGGGAAGGACTGCGCCTGGGACAACGAGCAGGGCATATACACCTTCGCGTACTGCGAGCCTCAGACCTACTGGATGCCGATGGCCGAGGAGGTGCCGCGCACCTACGAGGCGGCCCTGGCGCAGCTCAAGGCCCAGGCCGGCGGCGAGGCTGAGGTCACCTCGCCTCATCGGCGGCGGTCGCGATCCATCCTGCGCTGCGGCGATGAGATGGCCGATGGCCGCCTCTGGCACGACTTCGCCAACCGCTCCTGGTGCAACGGCGTGGTCTTCGCGGCGAACCCGGACCCCGAGCTTCCCGAAGATGACGAGTGCCCCACCAACCAGGGCCACCTCGCGCATACCACCAACTTCAACTTCGACCGGGGAGAGAACGGCGTGATTGACGGACGGTACATTGACTCTATGCCCAACTGGGGCAGCGTGGAGAACTACCGGCGCGAGCACTTCGCCCACGTTGATCTGCCGCTTACCTTCTCGCCGGAGACGAAGCGGCCGATCATCCGTCAGGTATTCTCGACCTGGGAGCTAAGCAAGTTCGTCTCCGATGACTGTCACAGCAAGGGCAAGCTGATGATCGGCAACGGTGGGACGCACTTCGCGTTCTTCGCGCCGCTGGTGGATATGACCGGCAATGAGTGCGGGTACTCCTTCCCGGAAAGCTCGCTGTCGGGATACCGGATGCTGGTCTATCAGAAGCCGTACTGCCTGCTGCTCAACACCGACTTCCGGAAGTTGGGGGAGAACGCCGTGGAGGGCTACCTCAATCAGTGTATGCGCTGGGGCCACTTCGGCAGCATCTTCCAGGGCAACCTGTTCGTGGAGGGCAAGTGGGAGAGGCACTACTACTGGACCACGCCCGAGCTCTACGAGCGCGACCGGGTCACCTTCAAGAAGTACGTGCCCGTGATGAAGACCATCGCCGCGGCCGGCTGGGAGCCGGTCACCCACGCGCGCGCCGTCACAGAGGAGGTCAGCGTGGAGCGCTTCGGCCCGGACGAGGCGGGCGCGGTCTACCTGGCCGTGCACAATGCCGGCGACGCGCGCGCGGTGAGCGTGACCGTGCAGACCGACGCGCTCGCCCTGCCCGCGAACCTTGCCCTGACGGAGATGGTCGAAGATCTGAAGGTCACTGCAACCGCGGCCGAGGGCGGGGTCACTGCTAGGCTGATCATCCCCTCGGCAAGCTGCCGGGTCCTCAAGCTCGCGCCCTGAGCGCATACCGGAGGTTCATTATGCCCGAGCAAAGCAGGGGCTGGGACGCAGTCAGGGTCGAACGGGACGGCGGTCGCTCCGACGAGCCCGGCGAGCTTCCCGTTGAGGCTCCGCTGACCATCGAGGTCAACGGCGTTCACCTGGGGACCCTGATGCGGCTGCCCGGCAACGATCGCGAACTCGTCCTGGGCTGGCTGCTGACTGAGGGCCTCGCCGTTGACCCGGGCGAGATATCGTCCCTTGAGTGCGCGCCTGACGATCCCAACTTGCTCCGCGTCGGCCTGACCGGGGAGATTCCCCCCATCAGTAGGGCGGGCTTCCAGCCCGCCGACATCGTCCCCCAGGACGCGCGGGGGCTCGACCCAGGAGCCCCGACCTCCAGCCAAGCTGGAGTCGGGGTGCCGACTCGAAGCGAAGCTTCGAGGTCGGGACTGCCTGACCCGGTCCCGCTGGAAGGGCCTCCGATCTCGGCTGAGCTGCTGATGAGGCTGCGCGGAGTGCTGGAGCAGCACCAGCCCATCCGCGAGCGCGCCGGAGGGGTGCACGCGGCGGCCATCTTCACGCGCGAGGGCGAACTCGTCGCCGCCTGCGAGGATGTCGGTCGGCACAACGCGCTCGACAAGGTCATCGGGCACTGCGTGCTAGCCGGGGACACGCTCGCGGACAAGATCGTGGTGACCACGGGCCGCCTCAGAGCGGAGATGGTCGTCAAGCTCGCCCGCGCCCGCATCGGGCTGGCGTGCTCGATGACCGCGCCCAGCTCGCTCGGGGTTGAGCTTGCCGACCGCTTGGGCATCACGCTGGTGGGAAGGCTGGGCCGCGACCGGTTCCAGGTGTTCACGCACCCCCAGCGCGTGGGATGAGCGGACGTCGCGGGACAGTCACCTTAGGTGACTGTCCCTGCCAGCCGAGGGCTTGCCCTCGGCGAGCCCCGATCCCAGTCTCCGCCGCACGTGGTCCCTGCTGAGTCGTTCTCTGCGGTCTATGCCTTCTCTGCGTGTCTGCGGTTGGCCGTTGCCGTTTCCGGCCTCCAGCTTCCAGCATCCAGCCTCCGCCGTAGGGAACCTCTTGGGCGCCGCTGCGTTTGTTCATACTGACCGCGGCCTAGAGGGAAACGGGGACAGCCACCTCCGGTGACTGTCCCCATTCCTGGGCCGAGGCATGTTGTGTTTGAGGTTGACTATGACCCGCCGGCTCTCTCGCTGTGTCGGCCAGCTTGCTCTCGCGGCCCTGCTGTTGGCGTACTGTGACTCGCCCGCTGCGGCCAGGACCTGGCGGATCGGGGTGGGCGGGGGCCGCGTCATCGGGTACACGGGAGCCCTGGCGAAGTACGGCCTCCCCCGTCAACGTATGACGGACGAGGAACTCACCGATCCGCAGGCTCTCGCCGGCTATGACGTCGTCATCATCGCCTATCCCTGCTCGGTGCCCCAGCCGGCGTCGGCCGCGATCGAGGAGTACGTCAAGAACGGTGGCCTGGCGATAACGGAATGTCGGGTGATGCCGTCCGCGTCCGCCCTGGCCGGCGAGCGCCTCGGGCCCGCGCCGGCCCCTAACATCACCTTCGCCGGCTACGATCATCCCATCAGCAAGCCGCTGGTGAACGCCGGAGTGCTCGTCACCTACGCTCGGCCGGGCTCCGCGATCATACCGGCCGAGGGAGCGAACGCAGCCGTCCTGGCCGCGTTCACCGACGAGGGCGTGAACAAGAAGTATCGAGGCAAGCTCACCGGCGGGAAGAAGGGCATCCCGGCCCTCGTGCTCTTCGAGCACGGCGAGGGCCAGTGGTTGTACTGCGGGAGCGGCCTGGGCTTCTCGCTGGCCCTGCGCGGGCCTGAGCTTGAGCCCTGGCTGCTGGCGACGCTGAGCCACTTCAGCGACGGCGAGCTGACCCCGCGCTTCGTGAGCTTAGCCACCGACCAGTGGCTCCTGCCCTCGGTGCCCCTTCGCCCTCCCGCCGAGCCTGAGTCCCTCCGCCGGCCGCCGAGGGACGAGCAGCCCGCCGACCTCGCCGAAGGCTACGAGGTCTTCGACCTCGACGGTGACGGGCTGACCAGCTTCGATCTCGTCGGTCAGTTGCCGGCGGGCGCGGCCGCCGAGGTGATGCTCTCCTGGCTCAACGGGAGCTGGCAGCGGCAGCTTGAGATCACGACCGCCTCGGTGAGCCTGATGAAGGTGACAAAGGGCAGGGCCAACACACTCCGCCAGGTCCCCCGGCCTCCCTCGCCCGAGGGAGGTTCCCAGGTGCTGGTCAAGCGCCGGCCGGGAAGCGTCACCGTCTTCTTCGATGGCCGGGCGGTGCTGCTCGGGGCGGTGGACAACCTTGAGGGCAAGGTAGCCAGCCGGGGGCTCAGCGAGGTCAACTGCCAGCCCACGGCGCCCGTGTACTTCCACGACGACTTTATGCGCGCCCAGGGCGAGCCCAACCCCTGGGAGACGCCGGACGGGGCCTGGGAGCTGCACAAGGTCGAAGGCGCAGCGGCCCAAGGGGCCAACCCCTTCGCCTTCGCGGGCAAGGGCGATGCCTCCTCCTCAGCGCTGGCCGGATACTGGTTCTGGGACGACTATGAGTACTCGGTCTCAGCTCGGGCCACGGCGGACGCGGTCGGCATGTACGCGCACTACCGCGCGCCCGATGACTACCTGCTCCTGCGCCTGGAGTATCCGCCCAAGGCCGGCAAGCCCGGGCTGGTCTCAGTGGTCCGGCGCAGCCCGACGGGACAGCGCACGCTGGCCGAAGCCCCGGCGGACTGCGAGCCCGACAAATGGTACCGGCTCGGCGTGCGCGTGTCCGGGGGACATTTGATCGCGACGCTCGACGGCGAGACCGTCGCACAGGTTGCCGGCGAGGCCACGCGCGGATGGGGGCAGGTGGGCCTGTACGTCGAGTGGGGCCGCGCGCTCTTCGACGACGTTGAGGTGCTACCCTGGCGCGTGCTGCCGCTGCCGGTGGGCGAGGACGGCCCGTGGGCCTGGGAGGTGCAGCGAGGCCGGTGCAACGCGTCACGCGACGGACTGCGCGTCCAGCCTCACGGCTTTGCGCGGCTGCTCTCGGCCTGGCCGGGAGCGCACGATATGCTGGCCTCCGCGCAGGTGCGGCTGGCGGCCGCCGGCGAAGCCGGACTGCTGCTCAGGTATCAGAGCCCTCGCGATCACTACCTGCTCTGCCTCAAGCGCGCCGGCCGCGCCGTGGTGCTGCGCCTGGTGCGAACGGTCAAGGGCGAGGAGCAGGTGCTGGCCCAGCAGCGAGTGACCGCTTCGCCGGCGCGGTGGCACCAGCTTGCCGCGGCGCTACGCGGCGAGCGCATCGTGGCGAGCCTCGACGGGGACCGCCTGTTCGAGGTCTCGGACGCGGCTGTCGCGCATGGCCGCCTCGGCCTGTTCTGCGCCGACAAGAGGGCGGCGGATTTCCGGTTGGTGCGGGCGATGCCTGCGCGCGCCGACGGGAACGCGACGGACCCGCCCCCCCCGCCCTATGCGGGCATCATTGACCGGCACACCTGGGCCGGCCGAGGCAGCTCCTGGGTGCCTCGCCCCGAGGACCTTGACCTCTTCTGGCACCGCGGCCTGTTCATCGGCCCCCTCACGGCCCGGCTGGGCGCGCATCCCGATGCCAACGGCCGCACAGCAGCCTCAGTCGTTCTCGGCGACGGCGTGGCGATCGCCTCAGGTTACTGCCTGGCTGCCGACCAGCCCGCACCGGGCCAGCCCATCGCGGTGAGGCTCTTGCGCTCGGGCCAGGAGGTCGGCAGCGCGACGGCCCGGCCGGCCGCCCACAAGGGCTTCGTTCTCGACCTGTGCAGAGCCGGCGATCTGCTGCTCGGGCACATTGACGGTCGGCCGGTCGTGAGCTACCACGACCCGGCGCCACTGGAGGGCGCGGTGCGCGTCGGCTTCCGTCGCGACGCTGCGACCGTGGACCCCGCGGACGCGGAGATCATCTCGCCGGGCGTGCGCACCTACACCTTTACTCGCGCCCCTGCCGACTGGCACCCCCTGAGCGGCGCCTGGGAGATCAGCAACAGATGGTCGTGCTCGCCGGACTGGACCTGGCTGGCGGGCTGGCACAAATCGGAGGAGGCGCGCATCCGCACCAAGCGCCGCTACCTGGGAGACCAGCAGACGGACATCTACCTCGCCGCGAAGATGATGCCGGCGGGCGAGAAGAAGTTCTACGAGCAGCTCCGCGACATCCACGCGGGCCTCTGCGAGGACGGCCAGGGCGGCGGCTATCGCGTGGTGGTCGGCGGCAACGATAACACGTACTGCTGCATCCAGCGCAACGGTCAGCCCGTCGCGGAGAATAAGAGCTACCGCATCCCCACCTCCGGCCTTCACAACAACTGGCTGCTGCTGACCCTGGTCAAGCGCGGGAATGTCGTATGCGTGCTCGTCTGGGACCACGAGATTCTGCGCTACGAGGACCCCGAGCCGATCGAGGGCGGTTACATCTCCCTTGGCACCCATCACAACGGCATCGTCGTGCCGCGCGTCAGCATCTACGCGCAGCCGGACGAGGCCTCCGCGACGCGTAAGTCTCCCCACCCAGACGCCTCCCCCAACGACGCCTGGGACAGCTTGCCATGGCTCGTGCCCTAGTGCAAACTGCGCTTGTCTCCCCTTGCTTGCCTAGCAGACCTCTGCCTCCCCGAAATAGATGGCCAGGAGGCGCTCTGGCGCGAGGGGAAGCTGGATACGAACATCCAGTGGCCGATAGAGATCTCACCCGCAGCGGGAGAGGCTCCGTAGCTGAGCTTGTGCCTCGCCAACTTTGTGCATCCCCGAAGAAGGATTCTCCTTAAGAAGCCGTGAATTACTTTTCTTGTGTTATGTCAACACGACGCTGGCTTTGCGGGCCGTCCTCCGGTCGGCAACTGTGAGGGGCACTCTATGCCGCTCGAGAGAAGGGCTCGTGGGACCAATGAGGACTGAAGGGGTGACGACGGATGCGTAACGCTCGGACAGCCATATGGATCGGCTTGGCCGCGCTGCTGCTCGCGGCACCGGCTATCGCCGAGACGCTCCAGTACGGTGACGGCGTGGCAGACGGCAAGAAGAGCTTCGGCGGAGGCGGCCACCTCATTCTCTTCGACGGGGGAGCGGAGGGACGATGGCTCAATCGCGTCGAGATGTTCGGCTCCCGCTACGGAGGGGCGATGCCGCCGGACGAGGACTTCCAGCTTTACCTGCTGGACGCGAATCGCGAGATCTTGCGGAAAGTGGCGCTGCCCTACTCATTCTGGGAGCGCGGCGAGGAGTACTGGCGCGACCTGCCCATCCCGCCCATTCAGGTGCCGAAAGAGTTCGGTATCGGCCTGACGTTCAATGCTGAACGAACCAAGGGCGTCTACTTCGGCACCGACAACGTGGGCGAGAGCCATTCGTTCTCGTGGGTTCCGGGCACCGACGGCAAGCCGATGGAGGGGTTCGACTGGATGGTGCGCGTCACGGTTGAGGACGACGCCGACGGCGACCCGGAGGCGCGAGACCTGGTGGTGCTCAAGAACGGTGACGCATTCTTCGAGCGCCTCCTCGACGCCGAGGGCGATCCGCTGACCGTGAAGACCGTTATCCACGGTGAGCTGGCGAGTGACGAGATCGCGAGCGTCCGCCTGGGAGCGATCACCTCAGCCACGGCGACAAACGCGGCGGTCATCCTGCTCAATGGCATGAAGATCGAGTGCGAGGTGCTCGCTATCAACGAGCAGAGCGTGCGCATCCGCGATGCCTCGGGCACCGAGCGAGAGCTCTCACGGGCTGACGTCGCCAGGATTGACTTCAAGTAGCCGACTGTAGGTTGGGAGTACGCGCGTATCTTCGGGGCCAGGGAGATGGCGGTCAATCTGCCGGCCGGCGAGAGCGTCTGCGTACCTCTGGATGTCTAGCCCAATTCGACGTATAATAACAGCGGGGAGCTGATGATGATGCCTCGATATGTGCCGACCACTTACTTGGCCGCTTCGTTATCCTTAGCCGTCTTTATGCAAGGGAGTCTTGCGATGGGCGAAGAGAGATACCATGCCGTGACGCTGCTGGACCTGAACAACCCGCTACCGCCCGAGTGGCTCCAGAAAGCGGGCATTGACTACGTCTACGCCAGCGGTCCCGCCCCGGCGGGACTGGAGACCGGGCCGGACGGCGAGCCCGTCATCGCCGAGAAGTACCGCGAGGCCTGGGAGCGCGCGCTCAAGCTCTACGAGGGCACCGGCGCGAAGGTGCTGCTGATGAGCCAGCTCTACACGCGCGAGCCCAAGGACACTCAGGCCGTGGACTTCTTCGGGCGCAAGCACGACATGGCATGCTTCCGCCAGGAGGCCTTCCTGGACTGGATGCGGGAGAAGATCGTGGGCCTGGCGAAGGCCTTCGGGAAGTATGAGGCCTTCGGTGGCTTTATGTTCGATGACGGCGTGCAGGTGCGCGTTGACTGCTGCTACTGCGACACCTGCCGGCGGCTGTTCAAGGAGCAGCACGGCATCGAGCCGCCGCCGTTTGAGGCTCACAAGGGCGTCGCGCGCGTCGCCGACGACGATCCGCTGCTGCTCTGGGAGCAGTTCCAGCGCGAGAGCTTCGAGATGTACCTGCGGACGCAGAGCGAGGCTGTGCGCTCGGTCTCCGACGACCTCCTGATGGTCACGATCCCCTCAGACGCCTACTACTTCGGCCGCTTTCTGAACATCGAGGTGCCTCCCGAGGAGAGCAGGCTTGGCTCGGGGGCGCTGCTTCAGCGTATCGAGCGCATCTTCCCGCGCGACTGGCACCTCTTCTACACCTTCCCGATGGCCCGCCTGCCCGAGAGGGCGGAGCGCGGGCTTCAGACCTGGGCCTACGGCGGTCACATCACCGCGCACTCCGCCCGCATCATCAGCCAGCCCGAGGGGCCCTACGCGCCCGTGTACGGTCGCAGCCAGTATATGAGCCCGGCGGAGATCCAGCGGATGGCGCGCGTCACCCTGACCGAGGGCGCTAAGGCCATCTGCTTCTGGACCGGCGCAAGCACGCTGCCCTACTACCCCGAGGCCTTCGACGCGCTGGCCCCGGTGTACGCGGACATCAAGGAGATCGAGGACATCCTGATGCAGCGGCGGCCGGTGCCGGCGTCGGTGGGCCTGCTGTATTCGACCACCACCGAGGTCTTCGAGCAGCCGTGGACCACGACGACCAGCGAGCGCTGGCAGCATCTGCACGCCTTCGAGGCGGTCGCGTATGCGCTGCTGCGCTCCAACCTCCCCTTCGAGGTGGTGATGGAGGATGACCTGGTGGGGCGTCTTGGCCAGCTCGATGCCCTGGTGCTGCCCGCGGTGCGCTTCCTGAGCGAATCGGCGGCGCGAGCCATCGAGGGGGCCGTCGCGGATGACGGCCTGAGGGCGGTCGCCGTCGGCCCCCAGTTGCCGCTCAAGGGCGCAGTCGAAAGCCCCTGCGACCCGCTCATCTGGCACCGCTGGGCGAGCCAGGGGTATCGCCAGGAGGAGCATCTGAACGACCAGTGGAGGGAGATCGCGCTGCACCTCATCCCCCTCCTGCGTCCCGCGGTGCGCGCGCCGGTTCAGGTCTTCTCCGAGCAGACGATCGCGAAGCTCTACCGCGTCGAGGGCGGCGACCTGCTGGTGATGATCGCCAACTGGGACCTGGACGAGCCGACGGAGGTCGTCGTTGAGGGGTCCCGCCC
>Ga0114922_10000596_pt1 | contig 34585 bp, 27 predicted proteins | sample AartaG_FD_100975 | JGI IMG/M metagenome (GOLD analysis project Ga0114922, IMG submission 100975) | Deep subsurface microbial communities from Aarhus Bay to uncover new lineages of life (NeLLi) - Aarhus_00045 metaG | ecosystem: Environmental > Aquatic > Marine > Oceanic > Sediment | place... | reverse complement strand
GTAGCACTTTACCCTTATGAATTGGTAACATATGGTGAAAGTGGGCAAGTTTTTCAAAATTGGATGCAATATCAACTGGTTAAAAAATATCTTGAGTTAATGAATGAAACTCAAACCCTTGTCATAGCATCAGGACACCCTGTTGGTCTATTCCCAACATCACAAAACGCTCCAAGAGTTATCTCAACTAATGGATTAATGGTTGGAATGTTCGATAATCCAGAGGATTTTTCAGTTGCGGCAGCTCTAGGTGTGGCTAATTACGGTCAAATGACAGCTGGAGGCTGGATGTATATCGGACCTCAAGGTATTGTCCATGGTACTTATATTACTTTGTTAAACGCGGGTAGATTATACCTGAATTTACCTCAAGACAAAGATTTAAGTGGTATATTGTATCTATCTTCTGGGTTAGGTGGCATGAGTGGAGCACAAGCTAAAGCCGTAGAAATTGCAGGGGGAATAGGAGTAATAGCAGAAGTTGATGAATCAAGAATTAAAACCAGATATGAACAAGGATGGGTTTCACGAATCTCTGATGATTTAGATGAAATTTTTGAATGGGTTGATGATGCCAGAAAATCAAAAAGATCTTTATCGATAGCATATAATGGAAATGTTGTTGATTTATGGAAATATGTTGTTGAAAATAACATTAAAGTAGAATTTGCCTCAGATCAAACTTCTTGTCATGCGGTTTATGAAGGTGGCTATACTCCATATCAGATAAGCTTTAAAGAGGGTAGAGAATTAATAAAGTCTAATATTGAGAGATTTAAAAAACTCATTGATGAGTCTTTAAAGGAGCAGTTCAAACTCATTAATATCATGACAAAAAGAGGTACATTTTTTTGGGATTATGGAAATTCTTTTATGAAAGCCGTATTTGATGCAGGTTCCAAGGATATTGCTAAAAATGGAATTAATCTCTCAGAAGGATTTATATTTCCTTCTTATGTGGAAGATATTATGGGACCAATTTGTTTTGATTATGGTTATGGACCTTTTAGATGGGTTTGTCTTTCAGGAAAAAATGAAGATTTAGATAAAACGGATCAAGCAGCAATGAGTTATATTAATCCAGAGAGAAGAGCTCAAGATCGAGACAACTATTATTGGATTCGAGATGCGAAAAAAAATAAATTGGTAGTTGGAACAAAAGCAAGAATTTTATACGCTGATGCTAAAGAACGTATTAATATCGCTTTGAAATTTAATAATTTAGTAAAAAAAGGTGAAATTGGGCCAATAATGCTAGGTAGAGATCATCATGATGTTTCTGGAACAGATTCACCTTTTAGGGAAACATCTAATATTAGAGACGGAAGTAATGTAATGGCAGAAATGGCTATTCATTGTTTCACTGGAAATGCTGTAAGAGGAATGACCTATGTAGTTCTATCAAATGGAGGTGGTGTTGGTATTGGAAAATGTTTTAATGGAGGATTCGGATTAGTTTTAGATGGTTCTGAGAGAGTTGATAAAATTATTAAAACTGCTGTTGAATGGGATGTAATGGGAGGGATAGCAAGAAGAAGTTGGGCTAGAAACACTAATGCTTTCGAAACTGCTTATAATTGGAATTTAGAAAATGAAAAAAAGGGGCACTTAACATTACCATTTGTAGCAGAAGATAAGCTTTTGGATAATATTATAGAGATCTATTTAAAAAAACTCAAATGAAAAATAATTCGATTTAAATTATTTAAAAAATTCTTATTTGAAGACTATTTAGCTTTTTGTCTTATTTAATAATAATAATTAAAAGTTGGCTTTTATGAAAAAGGGATTTAAGTACGGTATTGATAAACTTACTGTAAAAAAGGCTCTAGAAATATCAAGAGAATCGATGAGAGGTATTGTAACTGATGAGGTCAAAGAACAGATTGTTAAAAATTATAATGCTATCCAATCAATTGTGAAAGGAGAAAAATTAGTTTATAGCATAAATACGGGATTTGGTTCTCTTTGTACTACCAGAATATCAAAAGAAGAGACAGGAAATTTACAGGAAAATCTTCTTAAGAGCCATAGTGTTGGAGTGGGCTCACCAATAGAACCAGAAATATCAAAATTAATGTTAATTTTAAAAGTTCATACATTATGTATGGGATTTTCTGGAATATCTCTTAAAGTAGTAGAAAGAATTTGTTGGCATATTGATAATAATTATATCCCATTGGTTCCTAAGCAAGGCTCAGTTGGAGCATCAGGAGATCTAGCACCATTAGCTCACCTGTTCTTGCCATTAATAGGAATAGGATTTTTAACTCATGATAATAATAAATATATATCAACAGATAGAGTGTTAGAAGAACAAAAATTAATGCCATTAAAACTTCAAGCAAAAGAAGGTTTAGCATTAATTAATGGTACACAATTTGTTTCTGCTCACGCAATTAAAATATCAGAAAAATTCTCAAGTTGCTTGGATCATGCTGATCTCATCGGAGCTCTAACTCTTGAAAGTTACTTAGCCTCACCTCAACCCTTTGTCGAGAAACTAATAAAATTACGACCCCATACGGGGGCGTTGATTGTTGCAAAAAGGATGAGAAAATTTCTTGAGAATTCCGAATTGGTGGAATCACATAAAGAGTGTGAACGTGTGCAAGATCCTTATTCTATTCGTTGCATTCCCCAAGTTCATGGTGCTTCAAGAGACGCTTTAATACATTTAAATGAAAAATTAGAGTGTGAACTTAATTCGGTCACAGATAATCCTATTGTTTTTAGCGAAAATGAAACTTATAGTGGTGGTAATTTTCATGGGCAACCTCTTGCTTTACCTTTAGATTATGTAAGTCTAGCCGCATCTGAACTAGGTAATATTTCTGATCGTCGTATCTTCTTATTACTTGAAGGAAAATGGGGATTGCCTACGAATTTAATAATGAAAACCGGCTTGAACTCCGGATTTATGTTAACGCAATATACATCCGCAGCTCTAGCTAGTGAAAATAAAACACTTTGTTTTCCTTCAAGTGCCGATAGTATTCCTACAGGAGCGGGACAAGAAGATCATGTTAGTATGGCGCCAATTAGTGCTAGAAAAGCTCTTAAAATAATTAGTAATCTTGAAAAAATTCTTGCAATTGAACTTTTATGTTCTGCCCAAGCTTTTGATTTTAGGAGACCTTTGAAATCTAGCATAATTTTAGAAGAATTTCATAAATATGTGAGAAATGAAATACCTCATGTCATCAAAGATACTGTTTTATCTGAATATATTAAATCCGCATTAGAAATCATTAGAAGTAAGGAATTATTAAAAATCAGTATAAAAAGATTAGAGTTGGATTAAATTGTTTGTATCATCTACATATTCAAAAAAAGAATTATTCTCTAATCTCGAGCCAGATTTAGTTATCTTTCACTCTAATGAACTTGTAACTATGAATACAAAATATGGGGCTCCAAGAATAGGTGAAGATATGGCTGAATTGGCTATTATTAATGATGGAGCAGTAGCAGTAAAAGATGATAGGATTATTTTTATTGGACCTACAGATGAACTCATATCAAAATTTGAATTTGGGAAAATTCCTACTAAAATAGACGCAACAAATAAGCTTGTTACCCCTGGTTTTGTCGATCCTCACACTCACATAATTTTTGATGGCACACGAGAAAATGAATTATCTATGAAACTTGAGGGAAAGACATACCTTGAAATTTTAAAATTAGGAGGAGGTATTTTAAAGACTGTTCGTGAAACCAGAAAAGCTCCATTAGAGAAATTAGTTGAAAATGGAAAGAAAATCTTAGATAGAATGATGTCATATGGGACAACTACCTTGGAAACTAAATCTGGTTATGGATTGACAACTGAAAGTGAAATTAAACAATTAAAAGCTATAGAAATTTTGAATGATAAACACCCATTAGATATAGTTCCAACATTTTTAGGCGCACATGCAATACCACCTGAATATAAAGATAAAACTGATAAATATGTTAAATTAATTATTTCGGATATGATTCCTAAAATCGCAAAAGAGGGTCTTGCTGAATTTTGTGATGTGTTTTGTGAAGAAGGAATCTTTACAATAAAACAAACGCATAAAATATTGAAAACTGCTATTAGATACGGTCTAAAACCTCAAATTCATATTGATGAGATTGTTGATACAAATGGTGCACTCTTAGCTTCTAAAATAAAAGCGATTCAAACAGGGCATCTACTAAAATCGAATGATGAAGGTTTGAAAGCTATGGCCGAAGCAGGAGTTATAGCTACTCTCTTACCAGGAACACCATTTTGTTTAATGTTAGATCAATATGCTCCTGCCAGAAAAATGATAGAATTAGGGATACCTATTGCCTTAGCAACCGATCTTAACCCAAATTGCTGGACAGAATCAATGCAAATAGTTATAGCATTAGCGTGCTATCATATGAAACTCTCACCCGCGGAAGCCCTCACAGCATCTACGATTAATAGTGCATGTGCGATTCAAAAGGAAGATGAAATTGGGAGTATAGAAATCGGAAAAAAAGCAGATTTACTAGTTTTTGATGTACCAAATCATCAGTTCTTACCATATCATTTTGGAGTAAATCTAGTATCCAAAGTAATAAAAAATGGTAAGATTGTAGTTGATAATCGATTATCAACTTAATTCTTAAAAATCAAAATAATACTCTAGCAAATGATTTTCTTCTAGTTTATCAGGTGTTTCTAGTTGTAAATAATATTCTAATGAATTAAGAACCGCACCTAGTGGCAGTACACCAACTAACTCAGAACCTATTACTGGCACACCGTATCGAGCTGCTTCCATCCTTACAAGCTCCATTTGCCTATATAAAGGAGTTTTCCTATAATTAATATTAGAAATTCCAACTTGCACATAATCCCGATTTGTCAATTCTGTACCCATCGCTTTGATATTTACTAGTCCCCCAGAACGTAAGTGTATAGCCTTAGCAACTTTCCTAGCAATTTTCACATCTTTTGTACCTAAATTAATATTAAAGCTTATTAATGGATTTCTTGCTCCAGTTATTATTGCACCTGCAGTAGGATGAAATTCAGAAGGACCATAATCGGGTTTCCGTTCTGGATCAGTTTTAATGGCTTCTTTAAGTTTTTCAAATTCTCCTTTCCGAATATTATCAATATTTTTTCTATCCATTTTCCGAGCAGATTCTTCATAAAGATAAACAGGTATTCCTTCTTTTGCCATAGCTTCCGCAAATTTTACTGATAATTCAATACATTCTTCCATCGTCACATTTTGTGCTGGCACAAAAGGAACTACATCAATAGCACCAATTCGAGGATGTTGACCCTTATGTGTATTCATATCAATTAATTCAATAGCTTTTTTAGCAGCATTGATATTTGCCTGAAAAACAGCTTCAGGAGTTCCAACAAATGTGACAACTGCTCTATTATAATCAGAATCGTACTGAACATCCACAATACGAGTGTTAGGAGTATTTTTTATCTTATTGACAATTAACTCAATCTTTTCTGCATCAATCCCCTCACTGTAGTTTGGGACTGATTCTACTATCTTCTTTTTTTCTTTTTCCATAAAAAAACCTCTATTAATTAAGTTCTTACTTGAAATAATATGAATAAATCATAATGAATATTTCTTTTTATGGTATGTTTTATCAGTAAATACGTATATGTTATCTTGCCCATTCCCAATAACTTTATCATTTACTTCTAATTCAATTATAGCTTTTTTATTATTCGTCCCTCTTGGCGTTTTCTTAACTATTCTTCCTTGGTACTTTATTACTCCAACTTTTTGATAAATATATGTATCAGTATTATTACCCATGATTATAATATCATCATTTATAGAAAGATATCCATTATTTAATGATATGGTCGTGAAACCTGTCTTTTGATTATATTTCTTTATTTGCCCAACTTTTATATATCTATAATGAGATAAGTTTGTTGGCGATCTATGTTGATGATCTTCTTCAGTCATTCTTTTAAAATAAAAACCTGGTGTAAAACCTCTATTATATACTTTCTTTAACTCGGTTACCCATTGTCCTGCTTTCTTTTTTGAAAATGTTCCATTATAATATGCATCAATAGCCTCTCGATATGTTTTGGAAACAACTTCCACATAATGCGGATGACGCATTCGACCTTCTATTTTAAAAGCGTCAATATTTGCTTCGATTAGATTAGGGATATAAGCAATTGTGCATAGATCTCTTGAATTTAAAAACCTTACTCCATCGTATATATATTCTGTTCCGCCTTCTTCGCGAACCCACCAACGTCTCCTGCAAGGTTGCTCACAATTGCCCCTATTGGCAGACTTTTCCTCAGACCCACAAATATCTTGAGAAAAATAACATCTGCCACTAACCGAAGTACACATTGCTCCATGAATAAACGTTTCTATTTCAGTTTTAATTAAATTTCTTTTAATTTCTTTAATTTTTTCAAGAGATAGTTCTCTGGCTAAAATGATGCGTTCAGCACCAAAATTTTCATAAAAATTAGCAGATAGAGAATTAGAAACATTACATTGTGTAGAAATATGAAAAGGGATACCCAATTCTTTAGCTATTTGTATTGCTGCTAAATCATGAACAATAACAGCATCTACTCCCTCTTCTTTGCTTCTTTCTATTATTTCACGAAGAAAATTCAATTCATTATCATAAATTAAAATATTTGTTGTTAGGTATACTTTTAAATCGTTTCTATGGCAAAATTCTACCACTTTATTTAAATCTTTTAACGAAAAATTATCTGAACGCATCCTCATATTAAACTTTTTGATCCCAAAGTAGACAGAATCCGCGTATTTAATAGCTGCTTTAATAGCTTTTATATTTTTTGCAGGGGCTAGTAATTCTACTTTTTTCATCTTAAGAAAATATGTATAATTTCCTATTTTTCTTTTACTGCAAAATATAATTAAAGTTTTATAAAATAATTAGAAAAATTCCTTAAATTTCTCTTTTGCGATTTCTCTTCTTATATTTTCCCCTTGTTCTGGAGTAATTTTTTCTTTAAGAGCTTCATTGCAAATTTTTTTTCCAATGATTACTTTTGGATTATTTGCCCAATTAACGTTTATTAGTAAACAAAGATAATAAATTGAAGATAGTATAAGAGCAATAAGATGTCCAATATTAGTCTCTGATGGACTTTCGATTGAAATCTTTGCTGATGGTACTCTTTGTTGAAGTAAAGCTTGAAATGTAGCATTTGCTTGATAGTTAACAATAGTTTGAGCACTCTGTCCATCAACGTACGATATAGAGGAACTTAAAATGATATCAGGATCTTCATTACTTATTGTCCATAGAATCGGTATAACAACGCTTTTGGTTCCTCCTAATAAGTACTCTAAAACAGAATGCTGGCAAATTGGAGCTTGTTGATACGTACCGATCAAACCTTTTTCATCTTTTCCGGTGCTTTCTGATATTCCTTGAACCCATAATCCAATACTTCCCTCAAGGTTTTTTGAGTATGGCATTGAAAAAACTATATTATAGTTCTTTTTATATAAATTGAATAGAAAGGTTGCAAGTTTTATAGCTGGTTGGTTTTCATAATTTGAAAATATTTCATAACCATCTTCCAATCCTTTTAAAAAATCTTCAATATTTATGCCTGCCATATAAGCAGGTACAATTCCTACATTAGTAACAGATCCTGCATAACGTCCAGAAAGATTAGGTACATCTAAAATTGGGCAATTTATTTTTTTTAAGATTTCATTCATTGTTCCCTTGGAGGATAATCCTAAAAATTTATAACCCCTTTTTTGAAATGTTCCAATAGTTGAATTAATATCTAAGGTTTCTCCTCCTCTTGATATTGGAATTACAATTGAATCTTCTGGAGATGTTTTATCTAAGCACCCCTTTAATTCTACAGCTCTGGAGCTAGTAACAGGAAAAATTTTTCTTTTTGCTAAATGTTTTAATGCAATTAAAGTCTGAATTGATCCTCCCGTCCCTAAAACTATAACGTTTTTAAGATTATCAGTGATAAATTGGTCTGTTATTTTTCGAAGTTTTTGTATATCTAAATTAGTTTTAGTGTCAAAGAAAAAAGGAGGATCCCAATTTTCTTTATTCTTGTTAATAATATTAATAGAATCTTTTATCCTTGTATCATTTATTTCTGGATAACATTCAAATTTTACTTTAGTTTTCATAAGATTTCATCTAGTATAAATTGGTAATTTTAATAATAACTTTATATAATCTATTCATGTTTATATTATTTTATCAATTAACCATAGAGGAATCCTATTCTTAGCTAAATTCTCAAATCTTAGAATATTGTCGGATTTTGTTTTTTCATCAATAAAAATAAATTTGAAAATTAGAACTCTATTTTACTTAAAATAAACACCTATCCAACTATGCATAATAAATAGTATCTATAAAAATTACACTTATTTTAATGATTTTATATGGCTAAAGCAAGAGATATTGGAGATAATAATAGTTTTGAAATGGGTAAACCATATTATTGTAAAGAATGTAAGCGAAATCATACAAAAGGAAAAATCTATAAAGAACATCTTAATTTTGCTCAATTTAAAAGCCAAAGTGAAGAAGATTTCGAGGAAGAAGACACTGAATTAACTAACGATAAGTATGATGATGAAGCAGAATTAATTGAGGCTTTTGATGAACTTGAAAATGATGAAAATAATAGTGAATTTGAAAACCAATTTGACGATAACATAGATATAGACAATGAAGATATAGATAATAATGGAGGTGCTATACAAGAATCCATTAACGCTGTAAAAAAACTTCCTGGTGTAGGGGAAGCTACATTAAATAAATTAATAAAAGCAGGATTCTCTAGTTTAGAATCAATAGCATTTACACCTCCTAGTATTATCCAAGACGAAAGCGGTTTAGGAGAAAAAACAACAACAAAATTAATAAAGGCGAGTATGGAAGAATTAAATATCGGATTCAAGAGTGCTGAAGATGTGTGGGAACATAGAAAAAATATCGCTCGCATTACTACAGGAAGTCAAGAATTAGATGATTCATTAGGTGGAGGTGTTGAAACAGGTAGTTTAATCGAGTTCTTTGGGGAATTTAGAACAGGTAAAACTCAAATTATGCATCAATTATGCGTAAATGTCCAATTACCTGAAGAAAAAGGAGGACTTGAAGGAAAAGCTTTATATATTGACACTGAAGGCACATTTAGACCAGAAAGAATTATTCAAATGGCTGAAGGGTTGGATTTAGATCATCAAAAAGTCCTTAAAAATATAGTTTTTGGCCGAGCATATAATTCTGATCACCAAGTTCTTTTAATTAAAGAAGCGGCAAATCTGATTAAAGAGCAAAACATCAAATTGATTGTAGTAGACTCAATTATAGGGCATTTTCGAAGTGAGTATATAGGTCGTGGTACATTAGCAAGTCGTCAGCAAAATATTAATTCCCATTTACATGATTTATTAAGATTATGTGATATATATTCAGATTTGGCAGTTGTTGTTACTAATCAAGTGCAATCGAGACCAGATGTTTTTTATGGCAATCCGTTAAAAGCCACTGGAGGAAATATTATAGCTCACGGTTCCACAATTAGAGTTTATTTGAGAAAGGGGAAAGGAGAACAGAGAATTGCAAAAATTGTTGATGCACCTCATTTACCGGAAAGAGAAGCTATTTTTTCTATAACTGAAAGTGGTATTTCTGATTGAATGATAAAATTCTACGTTAAATTAAATTCTTATTTTCCAACCGTCTTTTTGAGTAAATATTATTTTCTCTTCTTTATTCAGTTGATAAATTATCTGGTTTATAGGTTTTTCAGAAATCGTAATTTTTTCTTTATTAGCTCTTTCTAAGACTTTTTCAGTTAATTGTTTTAATGATTTCACCGATTTTTCATCAAAAAGAATTTTTAAGATAATTCTTTCCATTTTTTCTTTAATATTTAATGGAATCATCATGGTTCTATCATTTTCTAAGTCAGATACTGAGAAATTAATTCCATGATCTTGTTCTATAACAATAGTTTTTAATTTTTGCTTTTCTGGTTTTTCCTGCATTTCTTCGTATTTCGCAACGACTTTGCCTTCTTTAGTAACCCTTATTACTTTTTTCTCTCCATCATTAACGAGAGTATTTTTTTTAAATAAAACTGAATTTGATTCTGAACGTTCTTCCTCTTCTACATTCTTTTGCTTCTTTTCTCTTTTTTTCTTGATTAATCTGCGAGGCATTTTATAAAATAGACTATTGGAATTCGGTAATTTATAAAACCGATTATTATAGATAAAAATATAGTTTCTGCTTTAAATATCTATCTTACTCATTTAAAAGTTCATTCAAAAAACTCTAATTTTTACTTGAGGAATAAATAAAATAAAATTAAAAAAAAATAAAAAAAAAAATTATACTAGTTTTTCATATTCCTTTGCCTTATTTGATAATCGCTTAACTTCTTTTGTTAAATCTTCTCCTAATTTGAAGATTTCAGATGCTATTTTTGAAGACATTTTATATCTTTGAGCCGCTTCATTATATTTTTCTTCTTTAGCTGCTATTCTGGCTTCCTTTTCAAGGGTTTTCATTTTTGTCTTAAGATCTTCGATTTTAGTCAAACGTATAAAATCATCGAATTCATGAGATTCTTTTACTAGTTCCCAATTTGAAGCAATTTTTAAAGCATTTTGGAAGATTTTAATAGATTTATCGTAATCTTTCTCTTTTCTTGCTACTATTCCATTCTTTTTTAAGTTTTTAATTTCTTTTTTGGCTCCTTTTATAGATTCAATTACAGCAGCTCCAGCTTTAGCCTCAATAGGAGCAGAGATAATTTCATGCCGTTCAGATAAACTTACAAAATATGCTTCCCTTTCAGCGGGTCCCATTTGAGCAAGGTCATTAACTAATTTTTGCTTTTCTTCTGGCGATAAACTGACTAATTGAGAAACTTTCTGATTAATTAAGTTCAATTCTTGTTGAGAAATAGGCTTAGCTTCAATGGCTGATATCTCAAGTGGCATTAATATTTTTTTATCTCTCAATTCTTTGATTCCCATGAAAATTTCTGCTGTATCTTTACCAGTCTTTTCAGTAGCATCTTTTAATAATGTGGCAATAAAAAAGAAATTTCTTTCTGAATCTTTCATTAAGTTTTTTGCGATTTTTAATACATCTCTAGATTGGGGTATCTTTAAAGCTTTAGCAGTAGAAAATTCATAGGTTATCTCATGAGGCAAAATAATTGAAGTACTTAGTATCTCATCTACAATAGTTCCGGCTCCTCTAAATATATTTAGCTGGCCTCTCCAATTAGGAAGGTCATTACCATAAGCTCTCTCAAAACTATGTATGAATTCCATCAAATTTCTACGTAAAATCATTGAAGCTTTTTTACCTAATACTAAAGCAACTCTTATATATTCTCCATCTGACAAAAGCAGCATTTTATCTCCATATGATATTTCATTTAATTCTTCTTGGCTCACTAAATCTTTACCAAAGCTACTTATGGCAGAAATAAACCCTGAAATTAATTCAGGATCAATTTGATCAGAACCAAACGATTTAAAATAGACACAAGTCCCCGTTCCTTTATAGAGAACTAATATATGTTCCAAATTAATTGCATCATCAAAAATAGTTTTTACTTCTGTAAGAACACGAGATTTTTCCCGTTTTTTAGGAACTACAACACCTCTATAGATCGCAACTGAGCTTGCTATAGCAACAGCAGCAACTCCAATGATAATAAGATATGGAAGCAAATCTTCAAAAGTTAAACCAGAAGATGGAGCATGTACTATAATATTATAGACATTTTTTGTGTCTCCTTCATGATAATACCTACTTTGTACTTCTATAGTCAATGTTATATTTCTAATAGTATTACTGGTTAAAATTTCAAATTCAACTTCGCCTGTACTATTTGTAGGAGTCCATATGGTTGTTGTGCCCGGGGTTCCATCGAAAATAGGTGTGATTCTTACATTTGATCCGCTAGCAATTATCCAATCAGACCCATTGTTATATTTTACTTGCAGGATTATATGAAATGAATCTCCTGCAGTAATTTGAGTTGGTTTATCCACTACAGAGATATTGATTATATATAGGGCCCTTAATGTCAAATTGAAACTTAATATTGAAGTCTCAAAATCAGTTATAAATACTTTAACAGATATTTCATAGGTTCCCAGTGCGGTAATATCTGAAGTATCTATAGTTCCTTGATATGAATTTGTAGCATTATTCAAAGAATTGCCAATGTTACCTTCATTTGTGGGATTCCCAATTTCAACATAGGTTACTAGATAAGAGTTAGCCATACCAGTAACTAAAGAATCACCATTATCATTATCTGTAATATTAAAGTCAATGTATAGATCTCTTCCAACAAAACTTGTATAAGTGTTAGCTATACCTGTGAGAGTTCCTTCTCCTCCAGGATCAGATACAGAAATAATATAAGTCTGAGTATTATTCCCTTGATAATAGAAAATTACAGGTTCCAAACTTGTGGCATAATTAGGTTCAAATGTGACATTTATCATTAGTTGAATCCATCCAGAATTTAATGCTGTTATTGAAATATTTAATATATAATACCCATTAGTTCCATTAGGATATAACCAAATTTTTCTTGGGAGTCCTGTTTGATTATCTTTTACCGTGACATCACCTACAGGAAGACCTGTGATTGGAAGATTATTATCTGTGTCATTGAAATAGAATAAGACTGTTTGGTTTAAACCATCTTTCTTTATAAGATAAGGTTCAGAATCAATAATCTCAAGATCAGTTTGGGATAATATAATTGTTAGATAAACTGTGATATTTTTTGTTTCTTTCCCCGTTGCAATAACATTGAAAATAGATTTATATGGTAAAGCCGATGCCTGAACATTGCTTGTATCCAGTTGAATTGTATAATTTCCTGGTTCTCCTACATTTTCAGTTATCGAGGATCCTGGTAGAAATGATGGATTTAATTGCAAAATAGCAGGAGTAGCTCCTATAATGGGTGTTCCTAATACATCTGAATAATTAAATTCATATTGTACAATTGTACCTCTTATTATATCACCAAAATCTTTTGTATCTGATGGAGCTATAGAAGTATACTGTCTTAAATGGAATGAAAATTCTGTAGAGTCACTGTTGTAATTTGTTTTGGAAGCATCTATTCCGATATAATTCATTCTATAGTTATAATCGCTTGAATTTATCTGAATTTGATAATATCCATTACCTTCATCAACAATAGGAGGTATAAATGTAGTATTTACAATAATCGTAGCTCCAGGAATACCTTGGTCTCCTGAATTCAAACCAGTGTCATTATAAAATACTCTAATATTAAAAATATCATCAGGAAAATGATCTTCACCGATAGGAGGTGAAATTAAGACTAAATCTGTTACCGCCATGATAGTCAAATCTTTTTCTAAAAATCCTCCTGCAGTTTCATTATGCCACCATATTTGAACTTTAAATATTCCATATTCACTAGCAGTATCAGATATAGTCCAACTTCCTAATGTTAGTTCTGAGTCCGGAGTTATTAAATCATCGTAATATGAATGATTATCATAATAACCCGGGGCAGGACTATAAACAGTTAAATTAATAGCGCCATCGGAAATGATTTCTGAGAAATTCGCAAGAAAATTTACAGTATCGGTAAAATCAACTGTTATTAAATCATCTATGCCTACAACTGTATGGATTTTTTTTAATAGATTTTTAGATTGAGCAGTAATATACCAATTAATCCCATTTTCTGCTTTAGAGATTTGAAGATCCAGATATCCTTTATTGATAGGGCCTAAACTAATATCACTAGTTTTATCCTGTGAAGGACCATTAAATGCTGTAAAATTTTCCCATATTCGAGGAACTGTGAAATTGATTCTGTAATTATCAAAATTTGTGTCAAAAAATGTTAATCCTCCACTTCTGGTAACATTCCAGTCAAGTGATTGACCGCTCCCTGAAATAGTAAAATCTGATGTGGCTTTTAAGTCTGTTTTAGTAAAATTGATTTGAACTTCTGAAACATTACATGAAACATCCCACCAATCAGCTGAAATTTCAAACTCTAGTGATCCACTAGGATCAAATAATTCATTTGGAGTTGTCCAATACCCAGACCCCAGGCCAACATCAGTCACATCAGTATTGTTAATTTCAAGATTTATATCTGAAGGTCTTGCATCATTATTTTCAGGACTTAAGCCAAGCAATAACGACATATCCGCATTAACTTCAGGAGCCCCACCAGTTTGTCTCCAAACAATACTATTATATGTCCCATCGGTACCATGATGCCAATAACCATTATTTGAACTTAAACAAGAAACTCTAATAAAAAATGTATTGCTGTAGGTGTTTGTAACATCAAGTTTCTGATGCCAACCCGTAAAATTTACCCAATATGCATTACCCGCAGCGATAAATGTGCTTAAAAAAGCTGCTCCTGTTATATCTTGGTCAAATTTAATATTTCCTCCTGTAAAAGTTGCATTATAAATATCTACAAAAAAAGTATCACCTCCAATAGTTTGACTCAGATAAACTGAAATATTTTCTACATATCCATCACCTGGGACTTCAAACGAAGTATAATAAGCTTCACTTAAGTGTTTAGTACTTGAGATTTCATCTTCAATTAATAATGTTTTATTTGGAGCGTAGATTCCTTCAATATCAATATTTATATATGAACTATTAAAACCAACGACTGTTGGTGAAGGCTCATAGAATGTATTTGCATTATCTAAATTTGGAAATTCAATATTTGTTGTGTTTAATAAAGCTTGATGTAAAGAAATATTGATATTTTCGCCATCTTTTCCAAATGAGGAAGAATAATCTGCCAATAAAGGAATATTTTCATTATCGAAAGGTATATCAGTATCTTTATTGTTTTCAGAATCTCTTGTTAATTGATTTTGACTTAAGTTAATATAGTTTAAATTAATGGTTGTAACAACTGTTGTAAGTATTAGTAAGAAAAGGATAAGAAGACGTTTTGTTTTTGTAATTTTTAAATAGCTCATGATTGTCATAAATTTTTTAATTTTTTATATAACAATTAATCATTTATACTAATATTTTTATAGATTAAAATTGAATGTTATTTTTCAATTTAAATTGTATAAATTATATCACGATTAACTGCTATAAATCTATCTTTTTTTAAGGAAATTATGATTGATTGAGTACATAGAAATAATCCAATATAGAAATTGAAACCCAATTTTAAGAAATAGGAAGAAAATTTATTGGATTTAAAAAGAAATAATAAAATAAAGGTATTAAAATAGATTTGTTATTCGCGAGATTCTTTCTTCTTTAAAATAATTCTTGCATCTACACAAATTAATCCTTTTTCGTAAATAAACACGGGGTTGAGATCCATTTCATTAATCTCTTCGTGTTTAACCACGAGATCAGATATCGTTAATAACACATTTATTATTGCTTTAATATCTGCTTTAGGCTTTCCACGATATCCATCTAATATTGGAAAACCCTTAATTTCATGAATCATCTCTTTAGCATCATATTCTGTTATTGGAGCAATTCTAAAACTAACATCCTCTAAGAGTTCAACTAAAATACCACCAATTCCAAACATTAACGCAGGACCAAATTGAGGGTCTGTAGTCATACCAATAATAAGTTCCGTAATTGGTTCATCAGCCATTTTTTGTACTGAAATCTTTTTTTCCCTCTGAGATGGAATTTGCATTAGTTCATCGTAAGCTTTGTCTACGTCCTCTTTCGATTGTAAATTTAACTTTACCGCTCCAGTATCAGATTTATGAACAACATCTTCTGCCATAAGTTTCAATACAATAGGAAAGCCAATCTCCTCGGCTGCAGAGACAGTTTCTTTTTTAGAAATAGTTAATTTTTGAACTGGAACAGGAATTCCAATTTCTCTAAGAAGCTCCTTAGATTCAAATTCAGTCAAAACTGTTTGGTTTGATTCAATCTTATTTTTCAAAACTTCAGCTATATTCATTATAATATTCCCGTTTTAGGATATTGAACTATTCCGTTCTAATTATTAAATTAAATTATAAAAAAAATATAAAATTAATTAAAAAGAATCAAAGAATAAAGTAAGGATAATTGAAAAAGACTATAAAATAAAATATAATTAAGAATAAAATTAAATGCGTATTAAGATTTTTTCCATATTGTCATCCCTCTCCTCTTACGAATTCGCCATTTCCTCATCTCATCAACAACCGAAACGCTAAAAGCACCAACAAAAAGGGTTATCCAGTAATATGGGTGGAATAAAGGTACAACATGAAATGCTATTCCCAATGGTGTAAATAGTATAAGTAATTGTAATCCTAAAGAAAGTCCAGTTGCCCAAAATAAATGTTTATTTGGAAACAAGTAAAATGGTTTGATATTGGAAGTACATGTGTAAACAAACAATAATTCGCAAATGACTAGATTTGTAAATAATATCGATTGCGCTAATGAGATCGCATATAAGTTTGAAGCCGTACCCGCAGTTATAAAATCAGTACCTAACCTAGGATCAATTCCTGTTTGAGCCCATGCAGGGATTAATACACCCCAAAGTAGCAAATACAACGTTATATCTGTAATAGCTGTATAAATTCCAAGTAAAAGAACTGGACCTTTTATCTCAGGTAGTAAAGTGAATCCCTTTCTTGGTTTCTCTTTCATTACATCTGGATCCGTGGGCGTAAAGCCCAATACCATAGCGGGAATTCCATCCGTAGCTATGTTAAGCCATAAAATCTGAATTGGCGCAACTGGAAGGGCAAGAAACACAGATGAAAATAGTTTCATTACAATATATGCTACAAGAATTAAAAAGATCTCATCAAAATTAGTGCTTAACATGTATCGGAAGAATCCTTTAGTTGTTTCGAATATTCCACGTCCTTCTTCTATGGCATTTACAATTGTTGCGTAGTTGTCATCTATCAATATCATTTCTGAGGCTTCTTGAGTCACCTCAGTTCCTTTTAAACCCATCGCTACACCTACATGTGCTCCTTTCACAGCGGGGGCATCATTTACACCATCTCCGGTCATCGAAACCACTAAATCCAATTCCTTTAATCTACGTAGAATCCTGAGTTTATGCTCTGATGTAACTCTCGCAAAAATATCTACAGCTTTAACTCTTTCCCGGAGATCATCATCACTCATTTCTTCTAATTCTAAGCCAGTAATAGCTTCACTTGATTCTGTTAATCCGATTTCATGTGCGATGGCAATAGCAGTAATCTTATGATCTCCTGTTATCATGATTGTCCTGATTCCTGCCATCCTGGCTTCTTCAATTGCGTCTTTTACTTCATCTCTAGCGGGATCAATAATTCCGGCTAAACCTAGATATATATAATCGCTTTCAATTTCTTCTTCAGTAAAATCTTCATTTAAAGGTTTATAAGCAATACCAAGAACTCTTAATGCATTTTTAGCAAATTCCTCATTCTTATTTAATATAATCTCTTTTACTTCATTAATTGGCTTCTCTTGTCCATGAAAAACCGCCTTACTAGCATTATTCAATAGAATATCTGGAGCACCTTTAATTAAAGCATAATTTCGATTATCTATTTTTGATACTACGGACATCATTTTTCTATCAGAACTAAATGGAATTTCATAAATTTTTTCCGATTTAGTATCTAATTCCATTTTCATAGCTAAAACTTTAAGTGAGATCTCAGTTGGATCGCCGACCACATCTGTATCACTAGTCCCATCATTTCTAAGGGCAACATTGGAATTATTACAATACATACATACATCAAGAAATCTTTTAAGATTGTTTTCATATGTTGCGGTAACTTGCTTTCCTTTCTCACCTACAATCTTTCCTTCAAGAGCATAACCAACACCTTCCACATTATACTCATTTCCTCCAACAAAAACTTTTACAACTGTCATTTCGTTTTTTGTTAATGTACCTGTTTTATCTGAACAAATAACGCTTACCCTTCCCAATGTTTCTACTGCTGTAAGTTTACGAACCAGAGCATTACGATCAGCCATTTTGCGCATTCCTAAGGACATAACAACAGTAATTACAACTATTAAACCTTCGGGAACTGCAGAAACCGCTAAACTTATTGATATTTCAAATGCTTCAATAAGTTCATCAAGATTAAATGTTGTTGCTAATAAAAGAATTAGTTCCATTAGAAAAACTACTCCACAGATTATTAGTATTAATATTCCTAAAAGCTTTCCAAATCTGTTTACCTCTTTTTGAAATGGACTAAGCTCAATTTTCTCTTCTTGCAAACTTACTGCTATTTTACCTATCTCCGTATGCATTCCTGTTCCAATAACGATTCCTTCTCCATTTCCTCTAGTGATAATAGTGTTCATGTAGCCAAGATTAGTCCTATCGGCCAAAATCATTTTCTCCTCAACAGGATTTAATTGTTTTTTAACTGGTATTGATTCTCCAGTCAAAATTGCTTCATCAACATAAAGTGAGAATTCTCTATAAAGTCTGATATCCGCAGGGAATTTATCTCCATCTTCAAAAAGTGCGATATCTCCAGGAACAACATCTTCTACTCCAATTTCAATAACTCTTCCAGCCCTTCGAACTTTAGCAAAATGTGGTGCAAGTTTCTTAAGACTTTCAAGTGATTTCTCTGCTTGATACTCTTGGTAAAATCCTAAAATAGCATTTACTATCAAAATTGCTGCAATCACTATAGCATCAGTATATTCTGAGGGCCACTCTTCTCCAGATTCAATGGATTCATATATTCCAATTGCTATTGAGATAATTATTGCAAAGATTAGAAGATAAATAAGGAAATCCTTAAATTGTCCTATGAAAATTTGCCAAGCCGTCTTACCCTTTTCTTTAATTAATTCATTTCTTCCATATTTCTCAAGTCTGGTTTGAGCCTCATTTTTAGTTAAACCCACCTCCATAGATGTATTCATTTTTTTAGCTACTTCTTCATAACTATTTGAGTGTGCTTGAATGTTATCTAAATCCATCATAATAATATCAGTTTTTTTTATATGTTTTTGAAAAAAAAATAATTATTTTTCTTATATTCTAATTATTTAATTAATAAATTTAAATTCAATTATACTGATTAATAAAGAAAATATATTTCAAAAAATTGATAGTTCTCTAAAGTTAGAAGAAAAGAGCTCTAAAAAAAGATCTGAAGTTTTTATAATCATTTCAAAAACATGTAATTTTCGATTCAACAGATCTAAGTCAAAAGAACCTAAATTGCTAATAAATATAAATACAAAATTTATATGTATAATATTTCTAATAAAAGTTAAATTAAGTCTTCAAATTAAAAAAAAAACATTTGCTCTAGATCAATATGAGACCATCTCGAATTTTTAGAATGTTATTTAAGATTTTTATTTCCATACTAACTTTATCAGTTACCGTTGTTTCTATACTTGGTGGAATGTCTGCTTTTATGATCCTTCTAAATCCAGATAATATAGGAATAGATCCTGGTGAAATTGATATCAATTTTAATCCATCTCCATTAAATATTAACTTTACATTACCCTTTAATTTGACCAATGCAGGATATTTTGATTTGGAAAATCTTGAACTTAAAGTCGATCTTGCTATGAATTATAGTCATGTAGATTATCCTGTGCTAGGAGTAAATGAATCAAGAGTAATTCAAATATTCAATAAATCACAAAATTTTGGGACAATACCAAAAGGTATGACAGGGAACTTTAATTTTACCGGATTATTTAGTGACTTCAATTTTCCACCTTCATTCAATTTCACTTCAGATGTAGATTGGTCTATAGGTCCTCCCGCTATATTATTTTTTGCTAATTTCACTGTCAGTTTAGATTATTCAGTTGGGTTGCATTCAGTAATAATAGGTTTTATTAATATTCCTTTAGGAGGATTTCCATAAGAGGTGTAACAAATGGGTTCTTTTAAAAATATGCTAAGAGGTTTTATTTACACTGCTATATATGCTGTTGTTACAATTGTTATTCCGTTAGTTACATTCTCATGGCTTTTTCAGTTGACTGTTCAAGGGTTTCCCTTAGATTTTGAACAACAAGAATATCAAAGTATTTTATTTTGGGTAATTGCTTTTGGTTTAATTATTTGCGGTTGTGCATTTTTCTCACACTCATCCCCAAAACAGTCAGTCCGAAAAGCAGTGTTTGCTTTGATTCAAGTTATTGTTAATTGTTTATATTTATGGAGCTATAAATTTTCTGGAGCAACTGATATACAATTTACGATAACTGGTTATGGATTTTTCTCTTTGAACATTCAACAGATGGTTTTAATATATATGGGTATATACTTTCTCACAATTGTTATAAAAATGTATGATATAATAGATTTTGCTGTTAATAGAGAGGAGATTCGAGAGAATCGAATGAAAGCATAAAAGGGGTAAAAAAAATGATTTTACAAGGAGCAGATTTTTATCAAGTTCTTGCCGATATTATTGGAGCAATATTAACCTTCTTAATGCCACTAGTGGCCCCGATTGGGCTCTGGATGACTGATTGGATTACAGTTGTATTTGGGTTTTTACAGCAAAACTTAGGTGGGGACTTAACACTATTTATTGTTATTTGCGTAGTTTTAATAGTATTGGGTATGATCGTTAATATTATTTGGCCGGGTGATCGCCCAGGTAGTATCTTTTCAAAAGAAAAAATCGAAGATTTAGAAGATAAAATTGAATCACATGAAGGAAAAGGTATAATTGATGAGATTACACGATGTAAAGACTGCGGTAACCCTATTGGCGATGCTGAAACGTGTTCTTTATGTGGTGCTCGAAATTAATAATTATAATTTCCTTATTTTCTTATTATTTTTTGATTTTAAGTAGAAATTCAGCAACTCTTTTCCCAAGATCTTTAGCTATCAAACCTCCTAATTCATCAACTTCATCTTTTCCTAAAAATTCCTTCAACTTATGTTTTTGTAAACTAGTAATCGGGATATTACCTTCAATTACAGGGTTCCCTAAAGCATTACCAATAACAACCATTCCTTGAATGAGAGCAAAATTAATTAAATCAGATATTACACCTTCTCCACCATTCCTTAAACCGGTTGAAGCCATTGGAGCAAAAATTACATCTTTTAACAAATAGTTTTTCATTTTCCATGGCCTGGAGCGGTCTATAAGGACTTTAATCTGAGAGCTCACTGAACCAAAATAATTTGGAGCAGCTATCATTAATGCAGATGATCCTAATATAATGGTTTCTAATTTCTTAGTATCATCTTCTTTAGCTAACGGGCAATCATTTGGTGGCCGTAAGCATTGATCACATCCATTACAAGGAGTTAATTTATAGTCTGTAATATGAATTTTCTTTATTTCAAATTCTTCGTTTACAGATCTTATACCTTCAATTGCTTCATCAATAAGAAAATTACAACTTTTATTCTTTCTGGGTGATCCAACTATCAAAGTTATTTTTATCATACTCAAAATTTTCTCCAATAATAAATTATATGTTTTATTAAATGAATAATATTAAATTTAAATTTAGTATCTATTCTAATTAGGTATAATAATAAGAATATTTATCATCGATATTTCAGTAGAAGATATATGGGCACTAATTACAATCTTGAAAGTTTTAAAAACAAAAAGGATCTTGTTGAGGAATTAAATTATTATAAATCTCTTATTATAAAGAAAATAAAGAAGGGAGATTATAATTCAGCTTTAGAAAAAGTAAGATCTGCATTAGTATTACTTGAAGAACACCAAGATTCTTTTAATATTAAAAAAGAGCATCTTGAATTTTATGAATTAGCCAAACAAGTAAGGTCAGAATTATTGGATCATAGAACAATCTATGATCGCCGTTTCAATAATCTTTTAAGAGAAAAGCTCAATGAATCTAATCTTGAAAATTTCTCGAAATTATTAGCCATGTTAAAAAATGATGTAGACCAAAATCTAGATAAATATAATTTAGGAGACATTTGTGCTAATATTAATAAATACTTCAGATTTATTAAGAAAATGTATGAAATTCTGAGTTGTTATAAAGTTCTAAATTACCATGATGCTTCTGACAAAATTTTCGAATTTGTGAAAGAAATTAAATCCGAGAATTTCCCAAATCTGAAGATGTTGATATTATTAACTTATCAAAATTTAGTAAAAGACAGATTATTCGAGTTTTCAAAGGAATTCGATAAACTTCCAATTTCCACTCTTTCTAAAAAAATGGCTATAAACCAAAACCAGTTAATGAATTTTATTAATCTTATAAGAGAGCAACCTAGAAGTCCAATACAAGATTATAAGTCTAGAACACAAGAAATCGTATTCAAAAGATCGAGATTTTAATATTAATAAGAATCATAAACCCCGATAAAGTTCTGGTCGTAAAGTATCTTTATGAGTTATTCCATAATTTATGGTACTTAAGATATTTTCTTTTTCTCGATCTAAAATTCCCTTAATGGGTAAATAATTTGAGGCATGATTACTTCGGAATATGCATTTTGCATTCTTGTTTTTAAAATCAATTTGATTTATAAAAGTTTTTAATTCTTGAAGAATCTCTATTGAATTCATCTCTAGAAATCCTCCTTTTAACTTTTTTTTAAAGATTTCAGTCCCTGAAGGAACCATGAGCGTAAGGAATGCAATATACCAAATCCTATCGTCATCCGGACATATTTTATTAACCAAATCAGCTGATTCTAAAGCATGTTCTTGTGAAATTTCAGGATTATTTCCACCACCAAGGCCATTTATTAACGTTGCTGATAAAGTTATTCCAGCTTTCATCAATTTTTTAGAAGCTTTAATGTGATCTGATTTATTTGCTTGTTTGTGTACCATTTCAAGTAAATTATCAGAACCAGACTCAAAACCAACATAAGCGATTTTAAGACCCGCCTCAAACAACATTTTTAGTTGTTCATCTGATTTTTTAAGTATATCTTTAGAGTGAGCATATACACCACACCTTTCTAAATTTGGAAAAAGTGTATATGCATATTTAGTTACATCTAATAGCTTCTCAGTAGGGGTAACCATTGCATTTCCATCTAAGAAAAAAATTTTTTTCACATTTGATCCATATTGTTTTCTTGCAATATCTAAATCTTTTTTTACTAATTTTACATCCCTAACTAAAAATTTTTTGCGAAGATTTGACATACAAAAATCGCATTTAAATGTACAGCCTTCAGTTAATTGAATTAATAGAGAATATGCTTCACTTGGAGGTCTGAATACAGGTTGGCAATAATAAATTTCTTCCTTGTTTTGCATTATTTAGTAAAAAAATAGTTATAATATTTTAATAGATTTCATTTCTTATCATCTGCATCAGCAGGTTTTTTCGGACAAGAATTTAGGTGGCGTCCAAGTCTAATAAATTCTTTGTTACAATAAGGGCATATCTTTTTTTCGGTAGATGTACTAGCTTTTCCTTCTGAATCTGTACTAACCTTTTTTCGTTTTTTCTTAAGCTTCGAAGGTATAATATCCTCTATACTTGCGTCGTCAGGTGCAAACTCACAACTCTGAATATGCGAAGCCAGATTTTCCACGAACTCACCACAAAATGGACATTCATTAGTAATATCAGCAAATTCTTCTGAATCTTCTAAACTCGCCTTTCCAGTTTTTCTTTTTTCAAATTTTAATGGAGTTTCTTCATCTTCTTCCTCAAATTCGTCAAGTGTTAAGTCAATTTCATTCTTAGATGTTATTTCTGCAATTTCAAACTCTTCTAATCTAATTTCTCTTTCCTTTATTTTTTTTTCAGCTATCTTTTTACTCTCTTCATATACTTCAGAAAAGCGTCGACTATTTTTACCTGGGTCATACAACCTGCATACTTGGCAGACAAATGCTCGAGAGCCTAAAGTTAGATCTCTGGCAATACAGTAGCACAAAGATTGAAGACTGTTACTGATATTACCTTTTGGCTCAAGGTTTTTACACACAATTTTTCTTGAATATTTAATTTTCTGTTTACGTCGCGGCATAATGTAAATCACTAAAAAGAAGTATATAAAATAGTGATACTTAAAATTTAATTTTTTTGGATTGCAGTTTAATAAATAGATTTTTTTTTTAAAAATTTAATCTAAAAATTAAAATTTATATTTTTGAGATCTTTAATAATTTTTTTCTTTAAATCAATGTTTTCTAAATTTAACAATAACTCTTCAACTATATCTCTTAATTCTACAACTTTTTGAATAAGTAATTCTGGCTTATTCCAAAAATCTGTTCTTAATGGATGCATTTTTAAGATAGCTTTATTAAAATTTTCAATTGCTGCTCGATAAAAAAGGCAAGCATTTTCTAATTTATTAAGTCGTGATTGATAGATTGAGCCAATTTTATTAAAACACATTCCTGCGCCAGCAAAATCGCCTTCTTTTTCAAAATTTACGGCAGCATCTTGAATTTTATTTAAAGCTTCGTCCAAAACCTCATTGTCTCCCTTCTTTAATAGTACATATCCTTTAATATAATATACAACCCCTAAATAAAAACGATGATTTTGTTGTTTAGCAAGTTTAAATAACTTGTCAACAAATTCTTCAGCAATGGGTAGATGTTCATTAGAGATACATATTTGGGAGGCATTCCTTAATAACTCTAATACTCTCTCAAAATCTTTAATTTCTTTATATTTTTCAATCCCCTGCCTGAATCGTTCGACTCCTGTAATAGCATCTTTTTTTTTAAAAGCCAGATTTCCTTCATAAATCAATTGTTCAGCCTCTTCTTTTATTTTGTTCTCCTTCTGCTTTTTTTTCTCTTCGCTCTCACCATAAAAAAAGTCATTAACTCCAAATGCGATATCTTGAGTCATAGGAATTTCAGTTAATATATCCTTATTTGAAAAATCATTTTGATTAGAGGAATAATGATAAGTCCTTTCATCTTCTAATGGTTTTGCTCTTGATGGTACTTGAGTATTTTTTTCTAATGCAAATTCTTCTTTATAAGCAGATTGTAAAGGTTTTCCTTCGGTTACCAATGCAGACAGCTCGGATAAAACATTTGCAAAAAAATATTTATTTAATCCATCCACAACATAATCTACTTTATGATAGTTATTATCAAACACAGGATCATTAATATCCATATTTACATTTGTTATTCTATAAATTTCAAATCCCGTATCATATTTAGTCATAGCATACTCAGAACCATCTTCGCTTTTTATAACTTCTTCTTTTTTCTTTCCTAAGAGAGTATGATCAAATACTAACCCACAAAAATCATTATTATTCTGTTGAAAGCCTAATTGGTTAATTAAATCTATGTAAGAAAAAAATAAGTTTAAACCTGGATGACTATGGAACCATCCAACCATATAATACTTTTTTCCTTCTTTATCAAGTCTTTCTTGTATTTCCTCAATAAATCCATAATGTCTTTCATCCAACTGGACATCTGTAGCATGTCCAAATGTTAAAGCTTCAGCACGTTCAACGTATACTAAATCTTCATCAGAATACCCAATTAATATACCATATATTTCTTTCCATTCTTCAGGAGGAATTGATTTATTTGCATATCTACTTGTATATAAAATTATTGTCTTATAAGCATCTGCTCTAATAACAACAGGCTTAGTACTTTTTTCTGTTTGCTTTTCACCTTTAATTTCTTCTTTTTCCGAATCAGCTTCTAAATTTTCTTTTTTGGGAACTTCGTCATTATTAGTTTTCTTGAACTCCTCTGTCATTTCAACATTTCCTAATTTAATTATTATTTCTAAAAAAATAATAAGTGTATTCTTAATTAAAATTATGCTTAAAAATTTATATTAACGGATTTTAGCAAATAGATTAGAATTGAATTTCATTTTTTTTTAGAAATTACCTTTCTAAACCGCTCTTTTATTTCTTCTGGAAGTAAGGGGATATTTTTCACCTGTGCATTTCCTGGTTGAGCTTTAATAAGCACAAAATGACAACCTAATGTTAAATTCTCTAATATAGGTTTAATCTGTTCCTCTTTATCAATAACTGTGATTGAGTTAAATCCAGCGCCTTTAGCGATTATTTCCAACCTTGTTCTATTACTTGTATACGTTTTTTGATCCCCTGTAGATCCATAAGAAGAATTATCAATAACTATCAGAGTTAAATTATTCGGGTCATTATTCGCTAATGTGCTTAAACTGCCAAGATTCATTAAAATAGAACCATCACCATCAATACAAATTACTTTTTTCTCAGGTTTAGAAATCGCGATACCAAATGCAATTGAACTTGATAAGCCCATTGAACCTAACATATAAAAATTTTCTTCTCGATCCAATATATCATATAATTCCCTTGAAGGTGCACCAAGGTTACAAACAATTAATTCATCATCTAATGACTCTACTATTTTTTTTATAGCATCGTATCTTTTCATGTCATTCCCTCCACAAATTCCTTTTTAAAAGGATGCCAACTAAATTTTTTGATTTTTCACTAATAATTACTGCTTTATTTATTTCAATGACATTATCTACTGAATTAATAATGAATTTTCTAATATTTAATAAATCTAAGAGATCTGGCGTAAGTTTACCCATTGGAATTTGAGCTGAAATCTTTTCTCCCTCAGCACCTCTATGACTCATTATAAATATAACAGGAATCTTATATAGTTGCAATAATGATTTTATAGCATTTACTGAATTACCTAATCCAGAATTTTGCATCAATATTGCTGGTGTTCGTCCTCCCAAATAAGCACCTGCTGCAATTCCCATTCCCTCTTCTTCACGCGTTATTGGAATATGCTGAATCTCATTTTTTTCATCAATAAGTTTCAAAAGACCTTTTAGCAAAATACAGGGTAATGATAATATCAAATTTATTCCAGATTTTTTAATAGCCTCATATAATAAAATATCTGTATCCATAATACTAATGTCTAATTTTACTTAATTTAATTATAATCATTAATTTTCAAATATCTTTAAAGCTTAAGAATAAACTAAAGTTAGATTTTACTAACAATAAATAATTACATTAAAGTTATTTCAAGATCATTATTTAAGTAATATTGTTTACAGAAAATTTAAGTAAATTTAGTGATTAATAAATTTGATTCAATCAAATATTAGAAGGTGAATAAAATAGTAATTGAATTAGTTGCTTCAATTTATATAATTATAATAGGAATCGCATTGCTATGTATGTGGCTCTTGTTATTAATAAAGAGAGAAGTACCCGAACTTAATACTAAGCCAACACAAATATTTTTTCATTTAGTTGCTGAATTTCTGACATCTATAATGCTTATAATTGGAGGGATTGGATTGATAATGAATCAATTTTGGGGTGTAGCAGTATTCTTTATTGCTATTGGAATGGCTATCTATTCTACCATAAACGCAGCAGGTTTTTATGGGCAGTTAAAAGATTGGCCTATGTTTATTACTTTATTAGTATTTACATTTATTTCTCTTTTAATCACATCATTAATCTTAATTATCGAGTTCCAAATATCATGATAAAAACTTAAATAATCCCTTTTTTCCTAAATTCCCGAATATCTTCATCTGAATATCCAAAGTTTTTAAGAATCTCCATTGTATGTTGGCCAAGTTTAGGAGCAAGTTCTTTTATCTTTAATGGTGTTCGTGAATATTTTATAGGTGCAGCTACATTTTGAATTTTCCCAAACTTTGGATGATCCATTTCAATGATCATATTACGTGCTTTAATCTGAGGGTCCTCACAAGCTTCAGCAAAAGACTTTACTGGCATGATACAAGCGTCGAGATTTTTAAAAATATCCATCCATTCTTTTTGAGTTTTTTTTAAAAATTCTTTTTGTAACTCTATAAAGACTTTTTCTCTTTCTTCTCCCTGAGCAAATTGTTTTAGAAATAAATCATCACGTCCTAGAGCTTCACATAATACTCGCCAGAACTTGACTTCAATAATCCCTATAGATAAAAATTTATTATCTTTTGTTTTGTAAATGTTGTAAAAAGGAAAATCTCCATGTAAGGGATTTTGTGTTTCAACTCCATCATTTAAATCTTTAGAAAAATGGTAGGCAGCTACGAGGGGCATAAAAGAAAAAACAGAATCTGTCATTGATATATCTATATATTGTCCCTTTCTTTCAAGGTTCTTCTCTCTTTCGATTATTGCACCTAAAATACCTATAGCTGTAACTAGTCCGCCCCCTATATCCGCAACTTGAACACCTGGATTTATCGGCTTTTTTTCTTGAGATTCGTCACCATAAACCTTTCGTTCCCTATTTAAATCCAAAATGCCACATATTCCAATGTAATTAAGATCATGACCTGCTATTTGCTCATATGGGCCATATTGGCCATAACCCGTTAGAGAACAACAGATTATTGATGGATTAATTGTAGTTAACGTTTTATAGTCAATTTTCAATTTATTCGTAACCTTAGGTCGAAAAGAATCAAGAACTACATCCGCTTCTTTTACCAATTTATAAAAAATTTCTCGAGCTTTTTCCTTTTTTAAATTAAGTGTAATTGACTTTTTATTTCTATTAAGAATTGAAGTAAAAGCACTCTCACGATATCTTCCTTTTTGAAAGAATGGAGGTGGTTGACCATAAAAATAACGAGGATCTTCTACCCTAATAACATTAGCACCAAGATCAGAGAGTATCATGGAACAAAAAGGTCCAGGTAGCATTCTCGTTAGATCTAATATAATTTTCCCTTCCAAAGGTAATGACATAATAATTAAAAAATTATATAACATAAAAGTATAAGTAAAAAGCTTGAAATCATAAAGGAATTTATTTTTTCCTTCTTTGAATCCATTCAATATTTCCTTTTTTACTTAATCTAAATATTTCATATTCATTATTTTTCAAGAGGATCATCCAAGATGATTTAGTAAGGAATTTAATAAGTTCTTCAGTAACACTTAACTCTTTAACAATTAATTTTGATGTAAAATTAGTTGTGATAAATTTAACATCTCTTATTATCTCTGATTTATTAGCTAGCTTATCTGAATCATTTAATTCATAAGTAGATAAATCCCATAAAGAATTTGGAATAAAATCTTCCTCAAGATTTTTTATATCAAGAACTTTTATGTTTTTAAACTTATCAGAAATTTCAATTTCTGATATTTGGTTAAATCCAATGTAAAGATGCTGTAATTTTCTTAATTTTTCAAGCCGATTAATCTTGATTATTTTGTTATTTCTTAAGTCTAAAAATTTTAACTTTCTAAGATTTTCTAATCCTTTTATTTCTTTTATTTGATTATAACTTAAATCTAGAAATTCTAGCTTAGTAAGCTTATCGATTCCTTTGATTTCTGATATCATATTATTACTAAGATCTAACCTCCTTAAATTAGTAAGCTTTTCTAATCCCTTTATTTCTGATATATGGTTATTTCGAAGATTTAGCACTTCTAAATTTGAATGCTTTTCAAATTCTTTAATATCAGATATTTTATTATCAAATAACATTAAATATTTCAAATTAGGAAGACAATTTATACCTTCTATTACAGAAATCTCATTATTATTTAAGTATAGAAACTCAATTTTTTCTAAATTTGATAATCCCTTTATTTTCATAATCCTATTTCCTTGTAAATGTAAAGACGTCAGATTGGTTAATGTATCTAAACCTTTGATTTCTGGTATTTGATTATAATTTAGATATAATTTCTGTAAATCGATAAGATTTTCCAAATTTTTAACTTTTTCAATATTATCAATGTTATTATTATTGAGATTAATGATAGGATAATCCTTAGAAGGAAAAAATATATTTCCTTCAAAATTTACGAATTTTACAATTTTTAACAGAGATTTTAATTTCTCATTTGAAATTTTTTCTAATAGTTTAATTATTTGAACCAAACAAAATGAGTTGTTATCATGTTTTAACACCCATGAAATAGGTTTTATCGCTCTTTCTGGAAAATTAAATATTATAACACTTGCTGCTTGTCCTCGCACCTGATCATTCAAATCTGAGATTAGTAAATTCTCGAGGAAATTAAACACTTTTTCACCTTTAGGATATATTAATCCTAAAAATTTTAAACTTAATATCCTAGTCTTATCATCATTATCATGGATATCATCAATTACTGATATTAATAAGTCTGAAGCTTGATTTTTATTTAATATTTTATTCTTAAAATCCTCATAAATCTTAATTGGCGTTAGAACTGGCATCAAATTAATAAATTCATGAAATTAAATGATGATTTATTACTAATTTATCTTATTTTTTAAAAATAATAAGATAATTAAAAGATACTATTTATTAATTAAAAAAGAAAAAAAATTATTTGAATGCTACAACTCAATTATTTCAGATTCCATTCTTTCTGTATCTACAATAGCAAAAGTAGCTTTACCCGTTATGTAACCACAAATTTCACCTGGATTAATCACTAAAGTACCATTATCCAACTTTTTATTAGATAAGAAATGTGTATGACCTGATAGAATTATATCAAAATTACCTGAATTTCCTAAGGCTTCTATTGTCTGTTCTCTGGGCATGTGAGATGCAAAAATTCGTTTACCACCTAATTCTAAAATCAATTCATTCCCATTCTGAGGAAATTCACATATTTGACCTAAATTTTCTTTTAGAAAAAGACGTTCTCCATCATTATTTCCAAAGACCCCCAAAAAATTCTTTTTTATAGAGTCATTTAATTCGTTAAACCATCTCCTAACAAATGGTGCAACATAATCTCCACAGTGTATAAGTGCATCAACATTTCTTTCATTTATTATAGAAATTGCTTTTAAGATGTTAATTTTGTGGTCATGGGAATCGGAAATTACCGCAATTTTCATTCTTAAAACTCTCCTTTTATATAGAATTTTTAGGTTTTGTATATAATAAAAATAAATTATTAAATGTTTTATATTAATATTATTGCATTAGTTAAACTAAAGCAAATTTTTGTTTTTATCATGAGTTATAAATTCTTAAAAACCGAAAAAACTCTAGTAGATAAGCAATTAGAAATGTATTTTGCTAATTTACACAAGAAAGAAAAAGATATACTTCTAAATGATTTTATTAATCAACTTGAAGAATTCATTTTAAATGAAAAAGCGAAAAGAATCCATCCTATTTTGTTGAATGCCGCTTTTGCGGGTATTGTAAATCCTATGTATTTAGAGGATCAAATAGAACAAATTCGTGAAGTGTCCATATCAGTCGAATTATTACATAGCGGTCACTTAATACATGATGATCTCCTAGATAATGATGAGATAAGAAGGGGTAAACCTACATTTCATGTACAATTAAAAAATGAAATAAGTCAAGTGTACAAGGACTTAGAACTCCCTAATAAAGACGAGTTGAGTGGATTATATGGAAGAGATATGTCAATATTAGGGGGTACACAAGGATATCTTTTAGGTTTAGACATTTTAAAATCTTCAAAATTCCCAGAACAATTAAAACTCTTTGCTATTAATGAATATACACAAGCAATGGATTATTTAATGAAAGGACAGTTAGTAGAAGAATACATGAATTATCATAATATTACCATGACATTAGAACAATATTTGAATATAATGGAATTTCAAAAAGCAAGAATATTTGAAAAATCTACAAAAATTGGAGCATTTTTGGCTAAAGGGAATCTTCATTATCAAATCAATCCTCTAAGTAATGCAATGTTACTTATTGGTCAAGCTCATGCAATTCGTGATGATATTATTGATCTAGAAGACGACATTAAAGGAAAGCAGAAAAAAATCGTGTATATTTTAGCTATCTCAAATACTGATGAAGATCAGTCTAAGAGATTGAATGAAATATACCATAAAGATCATTTGACAAATAATGATGTAAAAGAAGCAGAAGATATCTTCACAAAAACCAATGCCTTAATGATTGCTGAACATTTAGCAAAAAATTTTATCGAACAAGCTAAAGATTCTCTTAAAGATATTTATCCAGATCTAAATAAAGAACAAAAAATGTTCTTTAGTGAATTTTCAGATTTTGTTTATACAAGAGAATTTTAGAATTATCCTCTAATATTTTATACTACAACAAATGGAATATGTTGTTTTTTCAACATTAAGTTATTTAATTCTTTGAAAACTTCTAAAACGTTTTGATTCTCCAAAGCAGATGTTCTAGCAAATCCATCTAATTTTCTTTTTTCTAAATATTCGGAAATCAAGGTATCATTAATAATTTCTGATTTTGAGGTTTTCTCTATTAAATCACTTTTACTCGCAACTAAAATTATTGGAATCTTTGAATCTATAGCATTCTCAATTATTATATCATACCAGAAATCTAGTTGATTAAAAGATGGAAAATTCACTGAATCGAATACTAACAAGGCTCCATTAGCACCTTCTATAAATTTGGGGATTAATGGAGCAAATCTTTCCTGCCCTCCAAAGTCAAAAATCGAATTTACAACATAATTTTCCTTCTGTGGATTTATTTCTTTTGTAAAATTGATTTTTAAATAGACTGAATGAAAATTTATACCAATTGTTGGAGAACTATCAAAACTAAATGAGTTAAAACAATAACGATTAAATAATGATGTTTTACCTACTGAACTGGCACCACAAATCACAGTTTTGAAACTAAATAATATATCTTTTCGATTATAACTCATCTTTTAATAGAGCCTTGAATGTAAATAAAATTATCTTAAGTAATTTTAATGTTTAAATATTGGAATGTTAGATTCTCTAAATTTAATAGAGTGAATATGCAACACCTTAAATAGTTTCCGAGAATCGTTAATAATAAACTAAACTAGTAAAATATATTCTAGAGATGGTTCGATTTAATTTCTAAACTATTTTCTTTCTTTTATTATTCAATCTTTTTAAAATCCAACTGCTTGCTTGTCTTTCCACCAATCTGAAGCACCCAAATAACACTCTCCAAGTTTGTATATAATTTGAGCTCCTTCAATTTTATAAAAGTCCTCTTTATACACTTGATGACTAAGATTAGATAAGCATTGAATCAAATTTTCTTATTATTTTATAATAATAATATCTAAAAATCCCTTTTCTTTTATTATAATTGTAAATAAGGTTGTTTAAATTCTTTAATTATTATTCTTAATGAATCTGTATGGCTACTAAAATTCCACCTGATCAGATAGTTATTAGGCCTCCTGTAGAAGCTTATTCTGTTTTAATACCTGTAACAGGTGGATGTTCATGGAATAAATGCCGTTTCTGTGGAACTTATAAAGGCGTATATGGAGTTTCCCAAGACTATGCTATACGAACTTTAGAGGATGTAAAAAAGGATATTGATAAATATGCTGAGAGTAATTATCATGGTTTTCCTGTATTTTTAGCAGGAGGTAATCCTACTTCCGCACCAACAGATTATTTAGTTGAAATTATTAAATATGTTAGAGTTAAGTTAAAAAATGTTCCACGAGTAAGTTGCTACGCTAAAGCTTTAGATGTTTTAAGAAAGTCAGATGAAGAATTAAAAGCGATAATGAATGCAGGATTAGATATAGTCTATATGGGATTAGAGAGTGGCTCAAATACCATATTAAGAATTATGAAAAAAGGAACTAATGCTGAATCTATGATAGAAGCAGGGAAGAAAATTCTAAATGCTGGAATTAAACTTTCATTATATATCATTTTAGGATTAGGAAGTCATAAATATTCAGAAGAACATGTGAAAGAAACTGCTAGAGTGTTAACTGAAATTAACCCAACTATTTTCCGGTTCAGAACCTTAAATATTTTACCTGGTACTCCACTTTGGGATGAATGGAAATCTGGTGAATTTAAACTATTGAGCCCATTGGAAAATATTACAGAAGAGAGAAATATCATAGCTAATTTAGGTGAAAATGTTACTTCTCAAGTCTTTAACGACCATGTGTCTAATTATTGTACGATAGAATCTTCTAATATAAAAGTAGATCGAGAAATGTTTATAAAAACCTTAGATTCTTATATTATTGACCCAAAAATCCAAAACTTGCCAAGAAAAAACTTAATAAGAATGTGAATATTTGAGGATCGAACAAATATAATCTTTTTTAAGCCTCAAGAACTTTATCCACCAGATCAATGAATTTTTTGTATTTAGATATTGAGTCTAAAAGGAATTCATATATTTTGTAAATCCGGGTATAACCATTTAATTTTTCCAAAGCAAATCTATTTTCCTCAAGTTCTAATCTTATTTTTTGTAACTCATCATCCCATTTTGCCATTCTGTCAATAACGGTTCTAGAGAATTTTAAAAGGATTATTCCCGCGGATTCAGCACAATACGTAATTTTACCTTTAGGTGAAATATCTGATTTCTCTATTAATCCATTTTCTAAAAGTAAGTTTACTTCTTCAGAAATCTTCCCTGCTGACAATCCGGTGATCTTTTGTAATGTTTTTTGGGTAAGCAATTTTCTTGTAATAAAGTACACGAGAATCCTAATGAACATTGGATCTCGACTTGAAAACATGGGGGAAGTGGCAAGTTGATTTAACATATCATCCTCAACTAAATAAACTTCTGGGTCAAAAGAAATCTTCTTCACTTCTTCTTCTCTTCTAATCAAATTGAAAGATTTTGAAGATAT
>Ga0114922_10000595_pt1 | contig 34588 bp, 32 predicted proteins | sample AartaG_FD_100975 | JGI IMG/M metagenome (GOLD analysis project Ga0114922, IMG submission 100975) | Deep subsurface microbial communities from Aarhus Bay to uncover new lineages of life (NeLLi) - Aarhus_00045 metaG | ecosystem: Environmental > Aquatic > Marine > Oceanic > Sediment | place... | reverse complement strand
TGATTTTGATGGTCAGGTTAATGTGAATGCCGGCGCTGGATACACGACTATGGATTTGATCTATGGAAATCGCGGCGCTATTACCTATCACTCACCTGGCGGCGCCAATCCAACTTATGTTACGGTATCAGTCGATTGGGATCCTCCGGGTGAAGGCTTTTTCGATCACTACGATGCCCCGGATGAAATCTTCCCGCAGAATCCCAATAACCCCGGCAGATTGTACTGGCCGTATATCACTGCTGACCGCAACGACAACATTCACATTGTCGCTTCGGAAAACTCCGATCCGGCCGGTCAGTTTCAGAGAATGTGTTACTGCAATTCCACCGATGGCGGTAATACCTGGTCGGCTCTTCAGTTTGTCGATACCGTGACGGTGATAAGCAGCGTTATCGATGCTTCTCCGGTATCGGACAGGGTTGTGCTGGCCTACTCCGAAACTCAGGATACCAGTGTTCAGACAAGAAATGATATTTCTTATTTTGTCTCCGAGGATGGCGTTATATGGGACTTCCGCCACGATAAGGTCAATATTACAAATTACCTCGATGACAACGATTCGCTCTGGGCTTATACCGATATGGACGTGATAATCGATTACGATGATTATGCCCACTTCGTCTGGACTGAATCGTGGACCTCGGCTGAAGGCGGCACATATTTCCGTACCGACCTGAAATATTACAGCGAGGAGACCGGTCAGATACACACCGCTGTTCCAACCCATGTTGATTCGAGCTATTATGACATTTTCGGCGCCTGGTGTAAACCACTCTGTAAGATGAATCTGGGAGTATATGATATTGATGATGGCACTGATGCGATATTTATGACATACACCAGATTCGACTCCCTTGATATTTCAGATGGCGGCTATGGCAACGGCGAAATTTATATGACTTATACGATCGACAACGGAGCGAATTGGTCAGAACCGGTAAACCTGACCGACTCGCCAACCCCGGAATGCTATCCCGGTGAGTGTGATAGCGATCACTGGTCAACTTTAGCGGATGTGGTTGATGATAACCTTCATATCATCTATATCAACGATAAAGATGCCGGCGGTGTTATTCAAACTCCGCCAGAGGGTTCACCTACGGAAAATCCGGTTAAGTATTTAACTCATCCAAATCCGCTGGCCACAGGCATAGATGAGGATGTCAACCGTCCGGTTAATTTCAGTTTGAGTCAGAACTATCCCAACCCGTTCAATGCCAGCACGGTCATTTCGTTCAGCCTGCAGGAAACGACTCCTGTGACTGTCGAGGTGTTTGACATCACCGGCGCTAAAGTTATCAGGTTGGTGAATGAGACTATGGCTGCCGGTAATCATGAAGTGGCCTGGAACGCTTCTGATGTTGCCTCGGGCGTCTATTTCTACAAACTGTCTGCCGGTGATATCTCTGAATCCAGGCAGATGGTTTTAATCAAGTAGAGAAATTGCAGAATTCAACTTTGATGTTTATTAACGGTCGGGTTCGCTCCCGGCCGTTTCTTTTTATAGAAAACAGAGAATGATTCAGAATACAGGAAATTGAAATCAGCAACATCATTAATGTGAAAGAAATTGCACACCCGTTTTCTGATATCGTAAAGCGAATCCATTCATTACTTAAAGCATCAACAAAATAATTCATAATATATTGCAGATAAATCAATTACAGTTATAGCTGTTTTTCTCCTTTTGCGGCCATCTGTTTCATGTTTTGGCATATATATTGCCTTTTTGTCAATCGAATGGTTTTAGGGTTTCAAGATAGTGGGAGCGGTGAAGCTGATTATTCAGCTACCCCGAATGATTCGGGGCATCCCCCCTCCGCCGCTCCCACATTGAATTTTACAACCAAATTGAAAACCGGAGGAAGTTATGATTAGTTTTAATGAAGACAAAATTGACGAGCCAAAACCGATAATATTCTATATATTTGCTTTGATTGCGTTATTGGCTGCCATCGTTCTTATCCCAGGATAAAGCCCTTAAACAAGTCTTATATATTATCCGATTTTATTAGCTGTGTTATTGACTTTCAACTTTTTTAAAGTTTAATATACAGAATGACTAATTGCGGGAAAATTAATCAGCAAGTTGAATTTTCCACCAAGTTGAAAAACCTGTCTGACTCACCTGGCGTATACCTGTTTAAAAATTCTGCCGGGAATGTAATATATATAGGTAAAGCCAAGTCTCTTAAAAACAGGGTGAAATCCTACTTCACCAAAATTGCAGATCATCCCCGTATCCAAAAACTGGTTTCATCTATTACCGATATCGAGACGATGGCTACCGATACAGAGCTTGAGGCTTTAATCCTGGAATCGAACCTCATCAAAGAGTATCAACCGCACTATAATGTTAACCTCAAGGACGATAAAAGGTACCCATATATTAAAATCACCAGCGAAACATATCCGAGAACGCTGGTCGTTCGTCAGGTTAAGGATGATAAAGCCAAGTATTTCGGTCCTTACACCAATGTAAAGGCCATGCGCCATACTCTGAAACTTATCCGTAAGATATTCCCGGTAAGGTCCTGCAACCTGGCTCTGCCATCATCAAGGGAATATCGGGTTTGCCTGGATTACTTTATAGACCGGTGCCCGGGCTGTTGTGAGTCCGGTAAGACAACTCCGGAGGAGTACGCCGGAATAATCGAGGGAGTCATTATGCTGCTTTCCGGCAGATCTGATGAGGTGGTTGAGAGATTAACGGAAAAAATGCTGAAACTGTCCGATAAACAGGAATTCGAAAAGGCCGCGATAACCCGTGACCAGATTAAGGCTGTACAATCAGTCATTCAGAAACAAAAGGTGGTTTCCGGTGATTTGATAAATCGTGACATTATTGTGCAGGCAAAAGCGACTGGTGATATTTGTATTGTGGTTCTGCAGATTCGAAAAGGGATTTTAATCGGAAGACAGCATTTCTACCTTACCGCTCCGGAGGAAGCCGGCGCCGAAGAAATATTATCATCGTTTATTATCAGGTATTATAAAACCGCATCCATGCTGCCGGATGAAATATTTATACCAGTTGAACTTGATGAACCTGAACTGATAAAAGAATGGTTTGTTTCAAAAAAAGACGTCAATGTTAAACTTCTTCAACCTAAAAGAGGAGAAAAATTAAAGCTTGTCGAACTGGCGGAAAAAAATGCCAGGCTATTATTGGATGAATTATTAGCCCAGAAAAGTGTGACCAAAAGGAAACCGCCGGCAGTGTTAATAAGCCTTCAGAGGGATCTTTATTTGAAATCGATTCCCCGAACAATTGCCGCCTGTGACATTTCTAATCTTGGCGGAACCGATGCCGTTGGCTCGGTTATATTTTTCTCGGATGCAAAACCTTTAAAAAAGGGTTACCGCCGCTTTAAAATAAAGACTGTTGAGGGACAGGATGATTTTTTGATGACGGCAGAGGTCGTGAGCCGGTATTTCAACCATCTTGCGGAAAACAACCATGAATACCCCGATTTGCTGTTGATCGATGGCGGTAAGGGACAGCTTAATGCGGCATTAAAAGCCTTAAGCGAGCTGGGAATCGCCTCCCAGCAATGCATCTCGTTAGCCAAACGGTTCGAGGAGGTGTATCTTGTTGGGCGGTCCGAACCAATCAGCATACCGCGAACATCCTCGGCGCTAAGGCTTCTTCAGCACGTCCGGGATGAGGCTCATCGGTTCGCCATAAGTTACCACCGTAAATTGCGCGCAAAAAAGGTAGATTCATCCGAACTAGATAAAATACCGGGAATAGGCGATAAGCGAAAATTTATTCTGCTGGGGGCTTTCGGTTCGGTTGAGGGTATCAAAAAGGCTAAATTACAGGAGCTTTTGAGCGCTGCCGGAATTCCTAAAACATTAGCTGTAAAAATTTATGAACATTTTCATACAGGAGAGATAGATGACTGAATCCTTAAAAGTAGAGGTCCTGGAAGTTGGACCGTATTTTACAAATTGTTACCTGGTTAGTGATGAAAAACATGCTCTGCTGATCGATCCGGGCGATGATTCTCTGAGGATAGAACAACTTATCGAAAAGAGCAATGTGGATATTGAGAAAATAATCTTAACCCATGGCCATATCGATCATATTGCCGCTTTAGCCCATATAAAAGAAATTACCGGCGCCCCGGTTTTGATTCATCCGGAGGATGCCGAAATGCTTACAGACGCCAAAGCCAATCTTTCGGCGTTTCATTCTACCGCTTTTATCGCTGAAACAGCCGATGGCTTTTTAAATGAGGGTGACACTATAGAAGTCGGCCGGTTTCAGTTTCGAGTACTGCATACTCCGGGTCATTCTCCAGGCGGAATTTCGCTTGTTACTGAAGGTATTGTTTTCACAGGGGATGCCCTGTTCTGGGGCTCTATTGGTCGGACGGATTTTCCCAACGGAAATCATGAAACTCTAATCCGGTCTATCAAAACCAGGCTTTTGACGCTTCCCGATGACACAATCGTTTATTCAGGTCACGGTCCGAAAACTACGATTGGTCATGAAAGGAAAATCAATCCTTTCCTGATATGATTCCCTGCGATTTGCATGTTCATCCTGATTATTCAATCGATGCAAAACCCAGTATCGAGCAATACTGTATCAAAGCCAGGCAGATTGGCCTTAAGGTTATCGGCTTTGCCACTCATTACGATGTAAACCCCGATCGTGACGATATCGATCCTTTCATGATGGTGGATGGAGAAAAGGTCAGAATTGATGATTATGCGGTCGGCAGGTATTTTGATGATTGCTTCGAAACACGAAGGCAGTTTCCCGATTTGAAAATCCTGATCGGTTTTGAAGTCGATTATTTTATTGGAGTTGAGGCGGAGGTTGTCAGGTTGAAATCTGAATTCCCGCTGGATTATTTGATCGGTTCCGTACATTGTCTCGAGGCAGTGGCTATTTCCTCAAGGAAAGAGGCGCCTCGTTATTTTGACTCCCATACATTCGATCAGATGGCCGACAGCTATTATGAATTGTTGTTCAATGTTGCCAACTGCGGACTTTTTGATGTTATAGGTCATGCTGATTATTACCTGCGTTATGGGATTTTAAATTATGGCGAGAAGGTTTTAGAGGCATACAAGGAAAGGCTTGATCGGGTAGTAGAGGCGGCTGTGCGCGCTAATACAGGTTTTGAGATAAATGCGTCACAGTCAAGGCATGGCAACGATTTTTTCTTTCCCCGCATAGATTTTTTAAAACAGGCCGTCCAAAGGGGAGCTGTGATCAATGCTATCGGTACTGATTCTCATCATGTCGACAGCCTTGGACTGAATATCAACAATTCGCTTGCCATTTTAGCTGAGCATAAATTACCTTTTAATCCGTTTTATGAGAATCGTTAAGCTAAAAAGATCATTTTACAACAGACCGACGCTTGAGGTTGCGGTTGACCTTCTGGGTAAGATATTAATCTACATTTTCAATGGCGAGAAACTTGGCGGACGACTGGTTGAGCTGGAGGCATATATCGGTCAGGACGATCCGGCCTGTCATGCTTTTAAGGGCAAAACGTCCCGCAATGAGATAATGTATGGAAAAGCGGGGTTTCTATATGTTTATTTCACCTATGGCAACCATCACATGCTGAATATCGTTACCGAAAGAGCGGGTTTTCCGGCCGCCGTGTTAATAAGAGGCATGGAACCGATTTATGGAATTGAAACCATGATGAAAAATCGCGGCGTTGAAAAAATAACCGATATCAGCAACGGGCCGGGCAAGCTCGCCAAAGCCCTCGGTATCACTACCAAACAGAAAGGGCTGGATGTTACCGGCAATATAATTACTGTAGTCGATGATAAAAAACAGTCAGACGATATCTGTTGTTCATCACGGATAGGAATCGGCGACAACGGCGCCGATAAGCTCTGGCGTTTTTACATCAAAGACAATCCGCACGTTTCGAAGACATCCAGGAAAGTGAATAACACAGCAAAACTTTTTTGAAAGTTTGAATTATCATACTGATGAGAACTATTGCTTGCTCAGAACAGTCTGAATGTGTATCATTAGGGCTATAAGATGAAGGGTAAATAATTTGTTCAGTATCGAAAGATTGATTTTACTGGCGCCGGCATTCCTTCTGGCGATAACCGTTCACGAGTATTCTCATGGGTATGTCGCCTATCGGCTTGGAGATTCCACCGCCAAAGATGCCGGCAGACTGACTTTTAACCCTCTTGCTCATCTGGACCTGTTCGGTTTATTAGCGCTTGTTTTTATCGGTTTTGGCTGGGCTAAACCGGTGCCGGTAAATCCCTACAACCTGGCAAATCCGCGGCGTGACAACCTGTGGATCGCCTTGGCCGGACCGGCTTCAAATTTTGCCAGCGCTTTTGTGTTCGGTTTGCTTTTCAGAATTCTCAGCCCTTTGTTAACAAATTCCGGTGTAGGGATTATATTGCTGACTATGATCTTTATGGCTGTCTGGATTAATTTAATCCTGACGATTTTCAATCTTTTGCCCATACCGCCTCTTGATGGTTTTCACATTCTCGAGGGACTTGTTTCACACGAAACCTATATCAAACTTCAGGATTTCAAACGAGTCGGACCAATGGTTCTTCTGGGATTGATTGTTATTTCCAGTTTTACAGGAGTCGGCATTTTCAGAATGATTTTCAATCCATTTCTGGCGATTTTTGGGAGTTTATTTACCGGACAAAATCTTGCGTTTTAGAGTCTTTATATTTTTTTTAACAATTTTTGCCGCCTGCGGACCCAGGCCCGAAATTAAAGTGGAGGTTTTAAAAAGTTTTCAGGAGGTCTGGGATGGTTATTTGGAATATTATGATAATATTAATTCGCTTGCCTTCAGCGGAAACTTAACAATCACTGCTGGAAAAGTATATGACTGCAAGCTTCAGTTAATCTATGCTTCCCCGGACAGTTTTGCTTTTTTGACGGAAGGCGCTCTTGGCATCGACCTGGCACGAGGTGCGATTATCGGAGATTCAGGCTTCTGGGAAATCACCCGGGAGGAGTTTCACGAAACAATTAAATACGGCGACCGTATTTTCTTTGAGGATGGCCAATTCTGGATTGACATCGAGCAACTGTTACAGGCAGTCTTTTTTTTCAGGGATAATTCGAATTTCCAATTCGAAAAGCAACTCGGTTCAAGATTTGTTTACTCATCTACTTATAATGGAAGCAAGAAAATAGTGGAAATAAACAGGGATTCTTTAACGCCTGTAAGGCAGATTTTTTATAATCCCGCCGATACGGTGTTTATCGAATATTATGATTGGAACCGGTTGCCTGTCAGTAGATTCCCTGGCCGCATGACTATCAATTCACGTCTTTCTGGCGCCAAAGTGGAATATGTAATAAAAAAATTAAGAATAAATCCTGACGTCAAGCTGTCCAATTTTTTACCAAAATTGTAACGCATTGCCAAACAACAGGTTAAAATGGGCGCTGTGATTAAAAACATCTTGACAAATATTTTTTCTTAGTTATTTTAAGATAAAATGAGTTGTAAGAATCAACGCTATAATAAGATTTTAATATTATGATACTAAAAGGAGGTGTTGCCGCAATATCTTGAAAGAATGCATTGCTTAACGCAATGAAAAAGAATGAATTAAATTAATTTTAAGGAGTAGTAATGAAACTAAAAAGCGTAAATTTTGTAGTCGCAGCGGTTCTGGCTATTTTTATTTTTAGCTTAGCCGGAGCCAGCGCGATTGAACCCCAGAAACCACCTATGACTCTGGAGGAAAGAAAGGCTTTCGAAGATCGTCAAAATCGCGGTATTATACTTGATACCGAAGACTATTGTCTCTCCACTTATTCCAATACCGACGATGACTGGATCACCAATGTCACATTTGGCGATATAAACAATAATTCCGGTCAGGAAGGTTCTGGTAGTTACGGAGATTATACCCATCTTTCCACAAATGTTGAACCGGGACAGACCTATACTCTTTCAGTTACCTTCTACTCAGAGGGGATATGGACCGAGCATGTTCGAGCCTGGATTGACTGGAACCTGGATGAAATATTCGGTTCGGATGAAAGTTATTATCTCGGAAGCGGCGTTGATGCCACGTTGATTATTGATATAACCGTTCCACAGGGCGCCGATTATGGTGAAGCCAGACTGCGTGTAATTGAGCAGTATTATACTGATCCGGGCGGAGATGGCGCATGTGATCCTCACGGCACCTCTTTTGGCGAAACAGAGGATTATACTGTCATAGTTGGTACACCGCTGGATCATGATGTTTCCCCTGTAGCTTTCATCTCACCCGGCGATCTGGGTCAGGTTGGCGATCCTATTACGCCTGAGGTTACTTTCAGGAACAGAGGTCAATATTCGGAAACTTTTGATGTCCGTTTGATAATTGAGCTTAACGAGACCGAGGTTTACAATGAGACAGAAACCATTACCGACTTGCCGGTGGATGGTTATGAGGATGTCACCTTCCCGGATTTCACTCCCGATTCAGAAGGCATCTATGTTTTAACCGCTTATACCGAGCTCAGCGGTGATGAAAACCCCGACAATAATGAAATCGAACATACTTTCCAGGCATTTGCTCAGATTGTATATTATGATTTTGAATCAAATGGCGTTTTTGAGTCATCGGATGGTATCTGGGAATGGGGAACTCCCACTTCCGGTCCGGGCGAAGCTTATTCAGGAGTGAATCTCTGGGCGACTGTCCTGGGTGGAAATTATCCTAACAATACATTGACCTTATTAACAACTCTTCCATTCGGATTGTCATCGAATGCGGTGCTGGGTTTCTGGCACTGGTATGATACTGAACTCCGCTACGATGGCGGCAATGTGAAGATATCCACTGACGAAGGCGCTACCTGGACTGTTATCGTACCCGATGGCGGCTACGATGATGTTGCTAATTCATCCAACCCACTTTCTGGCGAGGAAATTTTCACCGGCCATAATGTTGGAGAAATGTGGAGGAACGAGACATTTGATCTTTCGGCTTATGCCGGTCTGTCAGTTATATTCCGTTTTGATCTTGGCAGTGACGGCTCTGTCATGTATCCCGGCTGGTATGTTGATGATTTCACCCTGATGGGTGGCGGCGGCGTCGAGCCGGGCTGGGTTACCGGTGTTGTTACAGATAATTTATCCGGCGATCCGATTGAAGGCGCTACCGTTCAGACCGGCGGCACATCTGATGAAACCGGCGCTGATGGCTTTTATACTTTAGAGCTTTTCCCCGGCACATATTCAATTACAGCCTCGGCTGAATATCATAACCCGTTGACAATACCGGGCGTAGTTGTGGAAGAGGATGAAACAACCAGGCAGGATTTCGCCCTGACAGCTCCGATGATGGAGATGGATGACGCCCCGATTGATGTTCAAATGAACCATGGCGAAATTCAAACCGTCTACAGGGAAGTAACCAACACTGGCGACGGAGAACTCGAATTCAGTATTTCTGTTGTTTATGATGATCGTTTGATGAACACAAGGGAGCCTTCATTTGCCGATGAGCCGGTGATTGGCCAGGCTGATCAGTCGGTTATTGATGCCAAAAATGCTGTTCCTGCCGATGAGTCCGCTATTGCTCATAATGGAAATTCCAATGGCGAACCGCCGGTCATTTTAGACTTTGGCGATGAAGTGGCTTACTTCAATCTTGAGGGCGAGTGCGGTGATTACCAGCTTTTAGGCGCTGTTTTTGCACTGGATCATTTCTGGGTTTCCGGGGGTAATTCCGGCAGCGATCCCAACAACCTTTACCAGTTCGACCGTAACGGCAGCCTGGTAGACACTCATATCCAGGGAACCAGTGGCTGGGGCTGGCTCGATTTAACCTGGGATGGTCAGTATATTTATGGCACTGATTTTAATACTGATATTATCAGCCAATTCGATCCGGCAACCGGTGAAATCGTAGGCACCGTACCCAATCCTACTGCGGCCGGCCTTGGTATCGCTTATGATCCCGCAACAGATCATTTCTGGGGAATCAACTGGTGGGGCAGCAATATCATAGAGTTCGGTCGTGATGGTAATGTCATTAGTTCATACTCGCAGTCGCCGCTATCATCCGTTTTTGGAATTGCCTGGGATGATGTTTCTCCTGATGGTCCTTGGCTGTGGGTATTCTCGCAGGAAACCGGCGCCGAATTAACGGTTGCCCAGTTTGACCCGATTAACGGCTACATGACCGGCGTTCAGTTTATGGCTATTGACCATGATGGTGGTGACATTGCAGGCGGTCTTGGTTTTACAAGAGAATGGGATCCTGCTTTTGGTTTGCTTATCTGCCTCGGACAGGCTACGGTAAATGACTGGATAGGTTTATATGAGTTAGCCGAAGCCGTCAACTGGCTGGTGATTGATCCGATGTCAGGAACAGTCGCTCCAGCCGAAAGTGAAGATATCGAGTTCACCTTAGACATGACCGATGTGCCGGATACCGTTTTATTCCTCGGCGCTACTGTAAATGTTGCATCCAACTCGCCCGTTACCGTTTCAATTGATGTGAACGTTGATTTGACAACAGGTATTGAGGGTACGGAAGGTTATCTGCCGACAAGCTTCAGCCTTGACCAGAATTACCCCAACCCGTTCAATGCCCGTACCGAAATCATGTTTGCTATTCCGGAAGCCGCCAATGTTGATTTGACTGTTTACAACACGCTCGGACAGAAAGTCGCCACTCTGGTTTCCGGTAAGATGGATGCCGGTTATCATAAGGTTAACTGGAATGCGTCATCTATATCCTCAGGTATCTATTTCTACAAATTGACCGCTGGTGATCAAACTGAAGTCCGCGAAATGACATTAATCAAGTAATTAACTATCCATTTTTATGTGAAAAGGCCCTCGTCAAGAGGGTCTTTTTTTTATTATCTGCCGATATATTTGACTGTAGGATTGAATTTGTAATATTATTCGATTATGAAAGAAACTGCTGAAATATATTTAGAAAGTATGAGACTTGAAAAGGGCGCCTCGCAGCATAGCATGGGAGCATACAGCCGCGATCTTGAACGATTTATCAAACATTTTGCTCAAAAAAAAATATCAGATATTACATCGCTGGATATAACCGATTTCCTGATTACTCTTCAGCAGGCGAATCTATCGTCCGGTTCTATTGCCAGAAATTTAAGTGTAATTAAAGGATTTTTTAAATATGCTTTGAGGACAGGAATAATTGAAAACAATCCAGCCGCCGCCATAGCCGGACCCAAAATATTTCGTCCCCTGCCTGAAACATTGACTGTTGAGCAAATTTTCAAAGTACTTTCAATGCCCGATTTAAATGATAAACTCGGAGTCCGCGACAGAGCGTTACTGGAATTTCTTTACGGAACAGGAGCAAGAATATCAGAGGCTTTAAACTGCCGCCAGGATGATTTAATGCCGGAGATGATGCTGGTCAGGCTGTATGGTAAAGGCAGAAAAGAAAGGGTCGTGCCGATGGGCCAGGCCGGCTGGTCGGCTGTAAAGAAGTATTTGAATGAAATCCGTCCCAGGCTTGCAAACGGAAAAAGCGCCGATTACATTTTTCTGGGCAATCGCGGCAACCCGCTTCAAAGAATGGCAGGCTGGAGAATAGTAAGAAAATATTGCTTAATGGCTGACATTACTAAGAATGTTTCTCCCCACACTTTTCGCCACAGCTTTGCCACTCATCTATTGCTGGGTGGAGCCGACCTAATAGCAGTACAGGAATTGCTTGGTCATGCCGATATATCGACAACAGAGATATATACGCATTTAGATCGTGATTTTTTAATATCAGAGCACCGGGAATTTCATCCGAGGGAAAAATGGAAAGCGCACTGACACAGACATCATCAGCATTCGGCAAAACAAAAAAGAAAACCGGATTGAAATTTAACTGCGCCTTAATCCAGAAAGGAACAGCGATCGAGGATCGGATTCTGCGCTCCATTAAAACTTATGATGTTAATATCCATAAGTTTAATACTATTAATGAACTTTATATCCATGGCCAGCGAATGATTATAGATATGATCGTGATTGCCGGCAGCGGCCCAACTGATTGGATGATAGACTTGCTGGCCAGCATAAAGCAGGATTCAACGCTTCGGTTTTTACCAATAGTCCTGTTCCATCCAAGCCCGGACAAAGAAGTAATTATCGAGTCTTATCGTAATGGGGTCGATGAGGTCATAACCAACTTCTGGGACTTTGAGTTAGTCACGGCTAAAATTGAAATGCTCATTTCTCGCTCGAAGCGCGACCTAGGTGTAAACCCGACTACAAAATTACCCGGACCTGCCGCTATCGAACATGAAATCAATATACGGCTTAATAACAAAGAGAACATTGCGGTCTGTTATGTCGATCTGGATGATTTCAAAGCCTATAATGATTATCATGGTTATGTGTATGGCGATAAGATAATTTTAATGGTTTCTCATATCATTAGAAATACAGTACACGATCTTGTTGAAAACGGTTTTGTCGGACATATTGGCGGCGATGATTTTGTTTTTATTATTCCTTTTCAAAAAGTTGACATAGTCTGCAAAAACTTTATTTCCACTTTCGACAGGATGATTCCTTTTAGATACAGCGAGGACGACCGCGAAAAGGGATTTATCGAAATCGCCAACAGAAAAGGCGAGATTGAACGGTTCCCGATCATGACTGTATCAATAGCGGTATTGCCTAACCACAGAAAGGCGTTCACTCATGTCGGTGAAATGTCGCATATGATTGCCGATTTGAAAAAATATACTAAGACCCTGCCCGGCTCAAATTATATGATCGAACGACGGCAGAAATATTGATCTATTTTAATAACAATAGCTTTGCGCTTAAAGATTCAACTTCTGTGACCAATCGAATAAAGTAAATCCCCGAGGTAAAACCTTTGGCATCCCAGACTGCATAATGCTCGCCCGATTGCTTAACGCCCTCGAATAATGCTCCGATATGCTGTCCCAGAAGATTGTAAACATCAAGCTGAATATATGACTGTCTGGCAAGTGAGTAGTATATCGTTGTTTTTGCATTAAACGGGTTAGGGTAGGCTGAAATAATAGTGAAATTCTCTGGTTTCGGTACTACTTCATCTATTCCGGTTATCAAATCGCTGCGATAAACCGCCTCATGGCCGCCGTGGGCGCTGCTGCTGCTCACATTCCAGAAGCTTTCACCATCATGGTATAACCCCAGCGGATATGGAACCTGCCAGAGAGTATCACGCCAAACACCGCTTGTTGTATCCATCCAGTAAAGTGTTGAATCATGGATATCCACTCCGCATAGATAATTGCCGTTCCAGGTAATCCCCAGCATAAATGAAGATATAGGAGTATAGGAAGCTTTGATCTCCAGACTGTCTGACAGATCAAGTTTATAAATTCTGGCTGAGTCGCCATACTGGCTGTGCCACATATATTGCCCATCCCAGGCCAGCCCCCAGGAATCGGGATCCCACAAGGTATCAGGCAGATTGAATGAGGCGATAACGGCACAGGTTGTATCCATCTTGTAAAGCACAGCGCTCTCCTCGCAGACAAGCCATAAATTTGCCCCATCCCATTCCAGTCCGGCAGGAAAAGAATCCGGAACTGGATATGAATTTAATACCTGCCCGTTGCTGTTTAATTTATAGATTCGAGCAGAGTCCTGATCGGCAATCCAGAAGTACTCATCCTGACGGGTTAAACCTGTGGGCCAGGTGCCCGGTGCAGGAAATGCTATTGAGTCGCAGGGAGAGACCGGTTGAAAAAAGGAGCGGCTTTGTTCTTTGTTGTCATAGTATATTCCCGCAATATATCTGCCTTTATTTTCGTTGTCTCCATAGGTCTTACCTGTAGTTGATAGAAAATAAAATGATAAAGCAGCAATGCCTATTAATATTGTTATTTTAATTCCGATGGGTTTAATCGCCACCTCGCATTAAATCAGTATCTTCGCCTGCATAAACTGAAATACAATATAGACGGCATTTGCATCATGTCAACATTAGTTTAATCATAGCTTCTGGATTTTTAGACGCATAAAGCGGGGAATAGTTTTGGCTATTTGTCATCTGCCGGATGATTACCATAACTATGTGAATGGCGTTTATAATAATCTTTTAATATTTTCTGGCTGTAGGTTGCCAAATAGTCCACCTTAATGACAGATTCGAGTTGCGACGCGTAAATTTTATCTGTACTTAACTCGAAAAAACCGGTTGAAACTATGTGTACGGTTGAATCATTAACGTTAATGTCATCCCAGGCAACCTCGAAACGACCGCCGTTGACGAAATACTGCTCGGGTAGACTGCCGTTTTCTCTTAGTCCGTGGCATTCAATATGCCCTTTGGCCGCTTTTATGCCGGCCATTGCCGCCTGTTCGGCCTTGTCGAATGGATCCACTGTTTCAAGGATAGAATTATCCAGTAATTGAGAGTTTTGATCAGTGTTGATTGTGGCTATGGATATTCCTCCAGCCAGCAGCATGACGCATAGCACAACCATAGTTACCGCTGTATCGCTTCGATTGCTATCTCTTTTCGCATTGAAAGGCATATTATATTGTTTTCTCTTGCGGTTGTGTGAAAACCATTGCAACCACTTAATATTTAGGAAATCCGTAATTCGTTGTGTTACAACAAAAAACCATTCAAATCTTACAATATTCGTTATAAGTATAACGCAAAGTTGATGCCGGAAATGTAAGGCAAATCAACGGTGGCAATAACCGGTAGCTAATATTGGAGTTAAATGTTTTGAAATCTTTTCGGGGTGTTCGGTGGGCAACAGCCTCCCCTCGTATGCCCCGTGGCGACTTGGCTTCTTTTAAGGCAAGTATTGAAATTCCAGATGAATACCCAGCGAATTGCCGGTATATTCAAGCGGTAATGGAGGCGGCTTTGACAAGAATACTGCTCTTAGAGCCGATTGATCGAAAGCGGCGATACCGGATGATTGCTCAACTGCGGCATCGATGATATTGCCGTTACGCAGGATAGAAAAGTATATTATGCAGGATACTTTTTCGGTTCCCTGAAATGGATTATCCCATCTATATTTAATCTTCGCGAAAAGGATATTGAGATATGTTGGCGTTTCGAAGGCTGCTCCCTCAAGCTGAACGGCGCCAAATTCACTGCCGAACTCGACGCCCTCCGGCAGCCCGAAATTTTCCTCATCAACGCCCGTTATTGTTAAATCATTTGGTTTCGAACCCTCTTCGTCAATTTCAGTTTTAGTTTTCGGTTCCGGCCTTTTTTTGGCTGGTCTTTTCTTTTTTATAACTTCTGCTACATGCGGGGCTTTTGACTGCTGTTCTACTTTTGACTGTATCCTGGTCTTAGCTTTTTCAGGCGGCGGTGAGCCGCGCGTTTCAGCGCCGGTTATAGTACCTTTTGAGATGGGCGGCATCGAAACCAGATCGACAGTCATTATCCGGGGGTAGGCTTTTTTCGTACCGGGTTCTCCGCCGACAATCATATAAGTAAATATAACCAGATGAAGAATAAATGAAATTACAACGGCATAGGTCAAAGCGTGCTCTCCGGCTCGGTGACAAGCCCGACATTCTGGATACCAAGTTTTTTGATTTTACTCATGATTTCCATGACAACGCCATATGGCGTTTCTTCATCCGCCCTCACGTAAACCGGCCTGAATTTTTTCACCTCTCTTATCGTTCTAAGACGGGATTCGAACTGGTCTCTGGGTATTTTGTAATTATCTATATAGATTTGCTGGTCCTTGGTGATCGAGACAACTATACCGGCGGAGACATCCCTGGGAGACTCGGTCGATTTCGGCAGTTTTATATCGACGCCCGATTGCATCATAGGCGCGGTGATCATAAAGATTATTAACAGCACAAGCACCACATCCACGAGATTGGTGACGTTTATTTCGGCCATCGCCCGATATTCTCGTTTAAACTTACGCAACGGTACCTAACTCCTTTTTGATGGCTGAGAACAGCTCAGACTTGAAATTGTCAATCTCCCCGGCAATTCTTCGGAGCTTGTTTATGAAGAAGTTATAACCAATAAGGGCAGGAATGGCCGCAGCCAGTCCGGCAATTGTGGCAATCAACGCCTCGGCAATGCCAGGCGCCACAACGGCCAGCGTGGCGATGCCGGTTACGCCTATCTGTGCAAACGATTCCATTATCCCCCAGACTGTGCCCAGAAGACCCAGAAATGGCGAGGCATTAGCTGTTGTAGCCAGAAACACCACATATTTTTCGAGCCGCAATATCTCGTCAGTTCCGGCGCGGTCAATCGCCTCGGCGACGTGGTCCAGATTTTCATCATCAATTATGATCTTGCCGCTTTTGTCCTTCGAGTTGGCTAATGATTCAAGTTCGATAAAAGCGGTCCCATACATAACGGCCATCGGCGATTTTTTCATTCGACTTAAACTTGAAAAACTTGCTCCAAGGCTCCGGCGGCGTCGAAATTCTTTTAAGAATGTCTCTGTTGCCATTAAAGCGCCCTTAATTTCAAAATATTTATATATGATAATGGCCCAGGATATGATTGAAAAAAGAACAAGTACTATAAGTACTAATTTGGCGAAAACAGATGATTCGATTATCAGGTCAGTCAGTTTTTTCCCCGCTACCGTATCCGGCATTAGCAATAGAGTCGTTATTTTATCCAATCAATTCTCCTTTTTTGAAATCATTTTAGGCCAGTTAACCCGGCATGTCAAGGTTATAATCACACAGGGTTAATACGTTTAACCCTATTGATCCGTTCCGCAAGATCGAAATTTGTTTATACGATTTTAATTTCGCGATTTGCATTTTTGATCATATTTTGGTTGACACCGGATAAATATGTAGTAAATTTTGGTAATAACTTTCAGCTTACTTTAAGGAGGAAAAATGAGAAGAATTATTATTTGTCTTGTTGGCATTGCAATACTTGTTATGCCACTGTTTACTGCAAAGGCCGGGGTTTCCGATGAGGTAAAGGGGATTCAGAAGATGATTGAAAAAAAAGGTCTGCACTGGAAAGCCGGTTATACGTCGATGATGGCTCTAACTCCTGAAGAACGACAGATGCGGCTTGGGTTGAAAGTACCGGCCAATGTCGAACGCAGGTTTGCCGAGCTTGATAAGCTGCCCCCGCCATTACTTTTAGACACCGAGGATGTTTTTGACTGGCGCGATCTCAACGGGGTAACACCGGTAAAGGCCCAGGGCAATTGCGGCTCATGCTGGGATTTTGCGGCTGTCGGCTCATTTGAGTCGGCTATCTTGATTGCCGATGACGAGGAACTCGACCTTTCGGAACAGCAGGTGCTTTCCTGCAACACCGGTGGTTCAAGCTGTGATGGCGGCTGGATGGAGGATGCCTATAATCTCTTTATGGATTATGGGGCGATTGATGAGTCCTGTATGCCGTACGAAGCCGATGATACCGTTCCGTGTACTCAGGAGCAATATGATCCGCTCGCCTATATGATCGGCTATGAGGATATTCCCAATAATGTTGCAATTATCAAGAATTCATTATTGAGCGGACCTTTATCGACTACATTCACCGTCTATGACGATTTTTTCTCTTATAACGGAGGCTGTTATGAGCATGAGGATACCGCCCCCATAAACCATGCTGTTGTTATTATCGGCTGGGATGATGCCATGTGTGACGGTTATGGCGCCTGGATCGTTAAAAATAGCTGGGGACCGGGTTGGGGTTTGAATGGTTATTTTTATATGAAGTATGGCTCTTGCTATATTGGAAGCAACACTCAGCGGCCTGTCTATACACAGGGCAGTTATCCGGAAGCCGTTTTTTCATCCGACGCAATCGAAGTTGACGTTCCCTCCGGCGGAGAGGTTAATGAGATATTTGAGTTGTCGAATATCGGCGTTGCCGATCTATTATATGTGATAGAAACCATAAATCCAACTAATCAGGATTCATTCGGCTATTACTGGAACGACAGCAATTCTCCGGAAAATCCTGAATTTGACTGGATAGACATTACAGGTATTGGCGAGATAATTGAATTCCCTTATGACCTTGATGATGGCAATTCCGGACCGCTGCCTTTTGGATTCGAGTTTGAGTATTACGGCAACATTTTCGACTCGATAAATGTTTGCACAAACGGCTGGGCGTCATTTACCGATTATTACACTGTTGAATTCGGAAACATGGGTATTCCCGATCCCGAACCGCCAAACAATATGCTGGCATCTTTTTATGATGACCTTAACCCTGAAAATGGCGGAAACATCTATTTCTACAGCAACAACGCCGATACGGCTATTATCTCCTGGCAGGAGGTCCCCGATTGGCGACAGGAAGGAATCTTTACATTTCAGATTATTCTGGCGGCGCCAAGTAGCATTAAATACCAGTACCTGAGTATGGGGCCGGGTCGTCTGAATGAGTGCTCTATCGGTATCGAGAATGAAACCGGTACGGTCGGCCTCGAGGTTGTACGGGACATGGATTATGTCTGCGATTCGCTGGCAATTCAGTTCGATCTTGGTTCGCCTCCGGTACCGCCGCAAATCTGGCTGGATGTTGATCCCAGCAGCGGAATCATCGAACCCGATAACAACGTCGAGGTGAATCTCGCTTTTAATGCCGGCAGTCTTCCGGATGGCGCCTATGACGGCATATTCAGATTGATAACCAACGACCCGCTTAACGGTATCAGCGACATTCCGTTGGTGATGAATGTCGGACAGGTCGGTATAAATGATGACACAAAGAATTTGCCCGACAGGTTCGCTTTGTATTCGGCTTATCCTAATCCGTTTAACTCATCCACGACCATAAAGTACAGCGCTCACCAAGCCGGTGCGGTAACACTTGAGGCGTTCAACATCCTCGGTCAGAAAGTCGCAACTATATACAACGGCTTCCAGAATGCAGGTGAACATAAGATGTTATGGGACGCTAAAAACATATCGTCCGGAACGTATTTTGTCAGATTTTCATGCGGCGATAAGTCAACCGAAACTAAGGTGATATTGCTTAAGTAGCCGTTTGAAAAAGAACTTGAAAGAAAAGCCAGGGATTTTTCCCTGGTTTTTTATAAACACTCTCTATAACAAGTGGTGGTGTATGTTCTCATGCACTAAATGGGCGAATATGAATTAATTATTAGCGGGTCTCGGTATCAGGATGTCGCAAGGCTTCCATCCTGATACATGCAAAAATTAGAATTTATATAAACGGATCGGAAACGGAAAGCGTTGAAAGATACTCTTTAATACGTTTTTCTGAAAGCTTTACGTACTCATCCTCGATTTCATACCCAACAAAAAATCTTCTTGATTTCAAGGCGGCAATTGCTGTTTGACCGCTTCCCATAAATGGGTCTAAAATTATTTCTTTTTCAAATGTATAAAGCTGAATTAATTTGTAAGGTAGCGCATCTGGAAAAGGAGCAGGATGTCCTATTTTTCTAGCTTGTGCTGCAGGGAATTTCCAGACACTTTTAGTCAATTCTAAAAATTCCTCTTTAGTAATAGTGCTTTTTCTTTTTTCAGGATTTCGAAGAGTAAAAGTTTCTTTGGAAAACACTAAAATATATTCATGCACATCTCTTAAAACTGGATTGTTTGCTTTTAACCATGTTCCCCAAGCGGTGGAAGGACTTGCGCTTGATCCTTTATCCCAGATGATTTCCCCTCTCATTAAAAATCCCAATTCAAGCATATCTTCAATAATAAAGCTATGCAAAGGCAAATAGGGTTTCCTTCCTAAATTTGCAATATTAATACATGCACGGCCACCTGGGACTAAAACACGATATGTTTCTTTAAAAACTCTTTTTAGAAATTCTCTATATTCATTTAACGTTAGATTATCATCATAGTCTTTACCAACATTATAAGGTGGAGAAGTAACCATAAGATGCACACTATGGTCAGGTAATTCTAACATGTTTTCACTACTTTTAATGAAAATCTTGTTTCTTTTCGAATTGTCTAAAGCATTCTCAATATACTTAACACTTTCTTTCTTAATTAATCCTTCGTATAATTTACCCTTATAAAATTTGGATGAATCATGATTGATTCTTCCAGGTGTACCAAATGAAGCCGTTTCTGTAGATTTTCTTACTTTCTTATTTGGACTATTTGTTTTCATAAATATCTATTGTTTTTTCAATAATTCTAAAAAACTTTGCGCCTTCTTTTCATAAGAAGATTCTCTATTGGCTATCTCAATAATTTCACCCAAGCGCTTCCTTTTAAGCATACTCGAAAAATATTCTCTATCTTCTTGCACAATATCTATAGTTGCTTGATTAAACTCATTTAAATCATCAAATCTAAAAAATCCGTATTCTTCAGTTCGCTTTATATTATCAATAGGATTGTCTATTGGCTTATGATTCACTGACCAAAAACCTTGAATAACACCGCACTTTTTAAGGTGGTCAACCTTTTTATAGTAGCTTTTGGTTATTGGTGTGTTACCGATAATAATTATTGGAATTTTTGAACCATCAAAACCCGAGACTCTTATATTAATACTTTTTCCTATTGCTTTTAACATTGTGTCTGATCTTAATAATCCTGGGGTTCCCTGATGAGATTTATAATCTCCAATATTTGTCAATTCATATGAGTCTTTGAATTGCTTATATTGCCAATTCCAAACGACAGACATTTTTACTTCTAATATCAGTCTGATATCTTCAGCTTTTTGAATTATGTTGTTAGTTTTACAAATAGCAACATCTGCACGAGAATTCTTTGTAAGACCAATTTCATCACAAATAATTCCCTGTACAGAATAGCAGTTTAATTTTCCTGAAATTTCTTCAAATAATTCAGAAGTGTATTTTTCGGTATATGATCCTATAAAAGAATTCCTGCTTTGTAATGTAGTTTTATTTCCTTTATATTTTTTGGGCCAATATGCATAATAATTTCCATCTTTCGTAAGATAAAAAAGCTTCTCTGGACTTGCCAAACTAAGAGCATTGTTAAAAAAATCTTTTTCCTGATCTTTGTTCCAAAGTGTATTCATAATAATTCTACACAATATGATTAATATTTTCAATAATGTAAAGTCAAAACAAATTTAAAATTTCACTGTTGAAGCTTATCCGGAGCTAAAATGCTAAAGAGCTTTCTTTTTAACGGGCAATCCTGAAATCACCAGGGCCAGAAAAATCAAAAAGCCGCCAATCGCCTTCGCAGATTCAAATTGCTCTCTTCCGAACGTCCAGGCAAACAGCACCGCAAATACCGGTTCGAAAGCTAGTATTAACGATACCCTTACCGGAGCGGTGATTTTCTGGGCTGCAAGCTGAATGACAAACGCCGAAAGAGTCGGAAATACAGCTAAAAACAGAACAACCCAGATGACGTCTGTCTGAGTCACTGAAAAGGGAAGCTTGAAAATTAAGCCGGTTATTAGACTGGCAATACCAACGAATAAAAACTGCTGAAAATTTAAAACATACGGATCGATACCGCTTTTTATATATTTATCCGCAAACAGAATATGTACCGCATACGCCATCGCCGACAGCAGAGTAAGGATATCGCCGGCATTGACTCTTTGCAGGCCGCCGGTTAAAACCCATAAGCCGGTGAGTGATATAATGGTCGCTGTAATACCTTTTAGTGAAGGTATTTTATTGAATATCAATAGCGAAAATATCGGCACAAAAGCCACAAACAACCCGGTTATTAGGCCGGAATTAGCCGCGGTGGTGATACCCAGCCCGATAGTTTGCGCGATATACAAAAGCCAGATGAAAAAACCCAGGATTAATCCCTCTTTGAGATATGCAAACAATGCTTTCCCGCGATAAATTAAATAACCGGCAAGAATGATAGCCGCTATTAAAAAACGATAGCTAACCAGAATTACCGGATCGATACTCAACAGGCTTTGTTTTACTATAAAAAATGTCGAACCCCAGATAGCGGCCGAATAAAACAAACCAATGTTTGCCAGAGGCGTTCTGTATTTGCTTTTGATGGCCATTTAGTTCAATTTGTTTTTAAAACCATTATTGAAACAAATTCAATCACTGATATTATCTTTAACATAATTCGACTACCAAATAAACGAATATTTTTACTATGTCTTTAATCCTGGTTTTTTACCGTAAAGACACAACCATAATCTGCGGGAGATACATTCCAAATAAAAATATTTCGAATGACAGAAAATGCTTGATATTACTGAACAAATGTTATATGCTTTTGAGGATTTTGAATGATAATATTTTCCAGAAGGAGACAAATATGGCTGAGATAGATTCTCAAAAGAAGAAGTCGCTTGATGGCGCTTTAACTCAGATAGAAAGGCAGTTTGGCAAGGGTTCGATAATGAGACTTGGCGCAGGCGTAACGCCATCGAAGATACCGACTGTTTCCACTGGTTCGCTTGGGCTCGATATTGCTCTTGGCGTCGGCGGTCTGCCGCGTGGCCGAGTCATCGAGATATTCGGACCTGAATCATCCGGTAAAACGACATTAGCCCTGCATGCAATCGCCGAGGCTCAAAAGGCGGGCGGAATAGTCGCCTTTATCGATGCCGAGCATGCCCTTGACGCTGTTTATGCCAAAGCGCTCGGTATCGATATCGACAACCTGCTTATTTCCCAGCCGGATACCGGCGAACAGGCGCTTGAGATTACCGAGACCCTGGTTCGTTCCAACGCTATTGATATGATAGTTATCGACTCGGTGGCAGCGCTTGTACCACGGGCTGAGATTGAGGGTGATATGGGTGACGCCCAGATGGGTCTTCAGGCGCGGCTTATGTCGCAGGCGATGAGAAAGCTGGCTGGCACAATATCGAAATCGAAAACCTGCGTTGTGTTTATCAATCAAATCAGGATGAAAATCGGCGTGATGTTTGGCAACCCCGAGACTACCAGCGGCGGCAACGCGCTCAAGTTCTATTCCTCGGTCAGGCTCGATATCCGCAAGATTGGCACTATCAAGGACGGTCAGCAGATAACCGGCTCGAGAACCCGGGTCAGGGTTGTCAAAAATAAAGTCGCTCCACCGTTCAAAGATGCCGAATTCGATATGGTGTATGGCCAGGGTATTTCGCACATGGGCGAATTGATCGATATCGGGGTCAAGGCCGAGGTAATCGAGAAAGCCGGCACCTGGTTCTCATACAATGACGACCGCCTGGGGCAGGGCCGTGAAAACTCCAAAAACTACCTCCAGGAAAACCCGGAACTGGCAGCAACAATTGAAAAGCAAATCCGATCGAAATATGGTTTGGACGGGGAAGAGAAATCCGAACAGGATACTGAAAAAACGAAGGATAAGGCCAAGAAGTAGATATAAATTTTATTGTGCTGTCATTGTTCTGTTTTAATTAGGTTATTAAAACTTCAAAAGTATTGATCTGCATAGTGCAGTAATATCATTTTTTGTTTGAAACAAGCAAAATATTACCATTATTGTTCTGTCAGATCGTGCCCGCAAGGGTGTGATCTGACAGAAATTACAACAGTCAGGTCACGCTTCGCTACGACCTGACTGAACTCGAAATAAACCAAAGATAAAAACAACTTCAGCTGTCTTCAATGACCTGTTGCCCAGGAGCGTTCAGGTTTACATCCAGAAGTTCTTGTTCTTCACCAATTATTACAGTATCCTCGCCCCGGGGCTGAAGTCTTCGATCACGAAACGATTCAATAAACCATCTAACCCATAAATGAACGTCCTCGCGTTTAATTTTCCCGCGGAGTTTACTCATGCGATTTTTTCGCTCCTGCGGCTCCATTTTAAAGGCCCGATAAATGGCGTCGGCAGTCTGTTCAAGGTCGTACGGGTTGACAATTATTGCTCCGTCTTTTAGCTGGTCGGCGGCGCCGGCAAATTCGCTCAGAATCAAAACGCCATTATTATCGATAGAGCTGGCGCAATATTCTTTTGCTACCAGGTTCATGCCATCACGAAGAGGCGTTATCAGGGCCATTTCACAGGCTTTGTAAACGCCGAGCAGTTTTATACGGTCGAACGTACGGAACATATAATGAATCGGTACCCAGCCCGGGCTGGAAAACCTGCCGTTAATTCTGCCTACCATCGTATCAAGATGCTCTTTTAGCTGTTTATATTCAGGCACAGGCGTTCGGCTTGGAATCAGCAATTGAAATAGGGTCAGTTGACCCTGCAATTCTGGGTATTTTTCTAAAGCTCGTTCAAATGCCAGAAACCTTTTCGGGATCCCTTTAGTGTAATCGAGACGATCGATACCAAGAATCAGTCGTTTCGCATTGAATTTTTCATGGAAAAACCAGGCCTCATCAGCAACCTCTTTTGTTTTGGCAAGGTTGTTGAATTCATCAAAGTCAATGCTGATAGGATAGTTTCCTACCTTAACAGTCCTGTCTCCATCAAAAACTATTGAATACCGCCTTTTGACAACTATTTTCACTGCAGGATTCAAGCTCTTTACACAATGAATGAAATTTCGTCTGTCCCGCAACGTTTGAAAGCCGAGGAGATCATAAGACATCATGCCATTGATTAATTCATTTCTCCAGGGCAATCGCCGAAACAGATCAAAAGATGGGAAGGGGATATGTAAAAAATAGGCCAGGTCATGTTTGATATTTATCTCTTTCAGGTAATGTCCAACAAGGGTCAGATGGTAATCATGAATCCAGATAAAATTATCAGGTTCGATGGTACCGGCTATTGCTTCGGCAAACTTACGGTTGACATTTTTGTATGTTTCCCAGTTATCTTTATCGAATTTACAGAAGCTGAGAAGGTCATGAAAGAGCGGCCATATAGTCTCATTTGAAAAACCATAGTAATACTTGTTCGACTCATCCTCGGAAAGCAAAACAGGCTTAATATTAAAAGAATATTCATTGTTGAATATATCCAGTAATTTTTTATATGGTGCACCCTGGACGTTTCCCGGCCAGCCTATCCATATACCGCGATTTTCTTTCATTATGGGCGCTAAAGCCGTGATTAGACCGCCGGTTCCGGGGCGAATAGTCCATTCATCGTCTTCATGATCGATAACAACCGGCAGACGGTTTGAAACAATAAGCAGACGTTTCGAGCCAATCAGGTCATATAGATTTTGCTGTTTTTTATGCTTTGATTGGCCATCGCCTTTTGAAAGAAATCTTAACTGTCTCATTGTACCTCTCCCTCATAATGAAGTTGCCCACATTTTTAAAAAATCCAGCAACTCCTCCGGCGGCTTTAACCACAAATCGGCAACGGTTGGACGCAATTTTTCACTGACAAACACGCCAAGACCATCAGCGCCCAAAGCCCTGAATGCATCCTCATCAGTGATGTCATCTCCTATATAAGATACTATACTATTTCCAATTTCGGAAATGATTTTTTTTACAACGAATCCTTTATCCCGGCCCGGAGCGCGCAACTCAACCCCGCCATTAAATTCATGTATCTTTAGCCCCGAATCAGAACAGATTGCCGGCCAATGTCTTAAGGCTTTATCACGGATATTTTTAACGTCTGCCGGTTCTAAATCCCGCCAGTGAAGAGCCAGACATGCCGGCTTTTTTTCGCATCTTTCCTGGAGTCCCTCCTTTGTCACCCAATTATCGACCCTGGCTAAACCTTGAATAAAACGCTCATTTATTTCAAAAACTTCATATCTGTTATCCGGCGTCAATCGCTCCCAGCCATGAGAACCCCAGATCTCCGGCATTTTTTTTAGATTAAGAAGCAGAATAAGGTCTTTTACGCGGCGTCCGCTAATGATAACAACCCGGCATTTATCAGACTTTAGCAGATCATCTAAAATCCGGGTAATTCCCGGGTATGGATAAGCCTTATCGCGCTCAACCTTGAACGGGGCCAATGTACCGTCATAGTCGAGAAGAAGGGCGCTTTTTTCAGCATTATATAGATTTTTGAAGTATTTATCGAGATCAATTTCAGGATTTAATACTTCCATCACAGTACTGCTTGATCAGCGAGCAGATGATTGCTCAATTTCTGCTTTAACTCCAGCATTAGTGTGAAGTACTCGCGCAGGTGACGAGTAAGCAGAAAATTTTCTTTTACAAACTGCCTTCCAATTTCTCCGAAAGCTTTAATCCTCCCCGGCTGCCTTAACAGATATCTGATCCTCAGGGCGGCGCCCTCCGGCGTATCTACTAAAAAACCCGTGTAGTAGTTATGGACCTGCATCCTGATTCCGCCGACATTGCCGCCTATTACCGGCTTGCCTTTCCAGAGCGCCTCGGTTACAGTTAAACCGAATCCCTCCTGCAATGACTTCTGTATCACAATTGTCGAAATCCTCTGTAAGGCGTTTACTGTTCGATGAGCATTGCTTGGCAAGAATAATATATGAATATGTTCATCTCCGTTGGCTGCATCTTTGACCTCCTCAAGAACAGCGGCTCCTTCAGGATCGTCAGTCGCTCCACCGCCGGCAAGCACAAGTTCGGCTTCAACGCTCTCGGTGACCATTTTAAACGCCTCGATTACTCCAATTGGATCCTTAAATCTATCAAAACGTGAAATCTGGGTTAATATTGGCAGTTCCCTCGGGATACCAAGGTCGCTAATTATACTTTCTAATTCATCCATTGGCAGATTACAATTTTTTTCACTAAGCGGATCAATACTCGGCGCTATTAGAAATTCCGGATGAGGAAGGGGCTGAGCAAACTCCGCCATTGAAAAAATACTGGCATCATAATCAGAAACCTTGGATTTCAAATACTGCCAGACCTTTCTGTATGGTCGGCTGACATCGATATGACAGCGCCAGATCCATTTACCTTTCCTGTTCGGACATTGTTCCAGAAGAGCCGCCGGTTGCGGGTCATGAATTACCACAAAATCGGCTTCCTCCAGAATTGGACGCAACCGATCGGCATTTTCCTCGACTGTACCCTCATAAGCCTGCTGCATGGATTTTGATATTACTGTCGGTCTTCCCTGCAAGCCATTATGAAAAGATTTGGTTGTTTTGAAATACTCATCATTACCCTCAATAACTTCCCATCTGGCGTTCAGGCCAAAGTCGTTCATCATCGGAACAAGCCAGTTCAAGATCTCAGCGACGCCCCCGCCTTCCTTAGTTGAGTTTACATGAACTACAGTTGCGCCTTGAAGGTGTTTGGCCAGCTGGCGTAACTTAGACATTGCCAATTTTCCAACTACCGTTTCGTATTCGGCCAGTTTACTAACCATTAAATAAATCCTCTTTTTCAAAACCCAAAAGAGAATTGTACAAAGCAGTCTTTAGCTCTATCAGGTTCAAGCTGTAAAAATCGACATTTGCCAGTGTCTGGATTATTCGAGTCGGTTTTGTTTCAAACTTATTCATCCAGGCTGTAAAATCATCCACTCTTTCCTTGGTTCGTCTTCGAGCCTCGATAAAATGATAATACAGCGAACTGTTGCTCAAATTGGGTAGTTGCCTGATAAAATCAACCGGCTGGCTAAATGTCATACCGGTGTCGAAAACTATAGTCACTGCTCGCAAAAACCGAAATTCTTCGCCCATAAAAACCCAGGGAAGACTATGCACCTCATCCAATCTCTCATCAATAAGATCTAAAACTATTGCCCGAAGTTCTTCAAGATCCTCGAATGAGTAGGGATTGATAACTCCCAGGCGTTCGGCAAGAACACGGTCTCTAAGATACCTTGACGACCAGACGGCATAATCGTTGCGAAATTCCGGGTCATCAAAACTGGGCCGCACCAGCGTTTCGCAAAAGTGATGATAAAGACATTCTATCGGGCAGATTGCGGTCCGTTCACGAAGTTCACGAAGGTTCATGGCAGGAGAAACACCGCCCATCCGTACAATAATAGTGCAGTCCTTTACATTGAATGTGGGCCCTTCAGCTTTATTTTGTTTATCCATTGATGTCCTGATTTTCTCGATCTATTCTTAGAAATTCTAAAACAAAGGATGTATTACTTCTTTAAATTATCTTTCATGTTTATCGGCTTATTTTACACAAATACTGAAAATATTATTACCTGAAAAAACTGGCGATTTTGCTAAATCCTCAACTTCTATATCATAAATAACTTCAACAAGTTTCGAAACGTTTCACAATTTGGCTATAAACTGCATAGATTTTAATAATAGCCTGAAATATCATGCTATTATTAATGAAAGTAATAATATAAGATACTGCAAGTCAACCAATTTCAAGATTGTCATAATGTCACTCAGGTAAACATAGATTTATATTTACAAGAATATCCATATATTATATAATCCATCATGGGTTTTCTGTCACCTTTAATAAATCAGAATTTGATTTTCCCGCTTTTATAAAGGCAAAAGAAATTCATGATTAAAAGCCCTGCAAACTGACGAGTCGATATGGTTCAACCAAACCAGGTACAAAGTGTTAGCATAAAACAGAGGTTTTTCCGTCTTAATACTCTGGCGGCTTTTTTGATTGCGGCTGTGGTCGTTTATATCTTTTTAACCAGGTTCGACATTACTGAAACAGTCAGCATCATTAAAAGCTCAAACCCGATGTTTATCTTTTTAGGGATTGTCGTATTTTACGGTTTCATTCCTTTACGAGGCTATCGCTGGCATGTACTTTTAATTGAATCGAATATCAAATTGCCCACATTTGAGCTTACCAGGATGTATTTACTGGCTTTTTTTGTTAATTCGATTTTACCTGCCAGGATTGGAGATATATATCGGGCGTTTCTTTTGAAAAAAAACAGGGATGTATCATTTCCTTTATCCCTGGGCGTGCTTTTTTCAGAGCGGGTATTCGATCTGGCTTCCACGGCTCTTTTAGTCCTGCTGGGCGGTTTTTTCTACTTAGAGAAAATCGTCTCAGCGGAACTTCACAGCTATATCATAACCGGTTTGGTAGTTATTGGCGCAATAGTGTTGATATTCGCTGTTTTTTCATGGCGGTCAACATGGCTTCTTCGCTTCTTTCCCCGGAGTTTTCGTGATTATTATGAGTCATTCACAAAGGGGCTATTCAGGTCGCCGGCAAAAATCCCGGCCGTTCTTTTTCAGAGCATATTAATCTGGATTTCTGAAGCGGGCCGGTTCTATTTTGTAGCCTGGGCAATCGGCTGCCAGGTTGATTTTATGCTGGCTGTTTTCGTTTCCCAGACCGCCTTGATTTTAATGAGTTTACCATTGACGCCTGCCGGTCTGGGATTGGTTGAGCTTTTCATGTTTGCAGTATTGCTGCCGGCGGGGTTTACCAGGGAGTCCGCGGCAGCAGTTATTATCGCAGACAGGTTGATTAGTTACTGGTCAGTTATTATATTTGGAGGAGTACATTACATTCTATCGCCGAGGTATCGATGAAAAATATTTTAGTGTGCATTCCAACTTACAAAGAGAAAGATAATATCAGAAAAATTATTGATTCAACTTTAATGCAGGGTGATGATATTGAGGTATTAATTATTGATGATAATTCACCGGATGGAACCGGCGACATCGTTGAATCCATTAAAATAACAAACAATCGTGTCCATCTTTTGAGACGTCCAGGGAAAATGGGGCTGGGTACAGCATATATTGACGGGTTTAAATACGGTTTGTCTCTGCCGCAAATAGGATATTTGATGGAAATGGACGCTGATTTTTCGCACGATCCTAGTGAAATTGGACAGTTTAGAGAAATGATAAAGGAAGCTGACCTGGTTATTGGCTCAAGGTATGTTAACGGTATTAGTATAGTTAACTGGCCGATGTCGCGGTTGCTGTTATCGTATTTTGCCGCTATTTATGTCCGCTGGATTACCAGACTGCCGGTAATGGATCCTACCGGCGGCTTCAAATGTTTCAGGCGGGAGGTACTTGAATCCTTGAGGCTGGATATGATAAAATCCAACGGCTATTGTTTTCAGATTGAAATGAACTTTTTTGTCTGGCGCGCCGGTTTTAAAATAAAGGAAATCCCGATAATTTTTATCGACCGTCAGGCTGGAACATCTAAGATGTCGAGAAAAATCGTGTATGAGGCTGTTTTCGGCGTATGGCGTCTGTTTTTCAAAAAATTGTTTAGAACCGATAAAAAAGTGATAAATTTAAAAAAAAGCATATAGATTCTTGCAATTTGAAACCTGAGTCTTTATATTGGGACGAAAATATAAATGAAGTTAAAGGAGACGAGGATGAAAAAGGTTTTATTAATCACATTGTTGGCGTTGATGTTAACTCTTTCAGTTTCCGCTCAGGAGTATTGGAATTTAAGAACTTCTTTACATGGTATAATTGCGGTACCGGGTGATACTAACAGTATGGCTTCAGGTTTCGGCGCCAGGTTCATGTTTGGCCCTTCTGATGAGTTCAAGACTATGGGTTTTACTGTGGGGTTTGAAATTGAGAGATGGTCCAGATCATATGAGCTTTATGACAGTCTCATGAATCATCTCCAGGGGACAATAAGAGAAATTACTACAAACCCGGATGATACCTCGAGAGCCGATACCACATACGAGATTACGCATGGAAAAAAATATGCCGAAAACAATCAAAGCGGATTAAGCTTTTCCGTGCTGGCGTGTATGAAGTTCCTGCATGGATCATCTTTCAGGCCTTATATGGGCGCCGGCGGTGGTTTTTATTTCATCCAGGCTAAACGCGAGGAAGCTCGCCAGAGTTCTGAAACAGGCTTCTGGGCGGCTGAAAAGGTTGATAATTATCTCGATACTAAAGCTCATGGGCTTGCGTTTGTCGGAGTTGAAGCAAACTTGTTTAAAAGTTTTAACTGCTTTGCCGAGGGAAAATTTTCATATATTACTAATTGGGGAAAATGGGATAATCCTTACATTTTAAGCGGAATTTTGGGTATTCGCTATAGTTTCTAAACAATAATTCAAAAAATTATAAGCCGCCTTCCCGGGCGGTTTTTTATTATCCGGGCTATTGGAAAATAATCAATTATTGTATTTGCTATAAAATATTATCTTTGTCTGAAATCTCATTGCATAAAAAATTTCATAAAAATTTAAATTCTACTGACAGGTTCTGTCAGCGCTTGATTCGATATTTAGATTGTGATTACTGGCGAGAATAATACTCTAAGAGGACCTTTTTCATTAAACAGGGTGTCTATTCTTGCCAATGTCCTGGATCAACCTGGAATATTAATACTTGTTAAAAGTGAGGACAACAGCTCTGTCTATCTGGAAAGAACCGACAACTTAAGACTTGCATTGTTAAGCCACGTGCCGGAAAATGAAAAAATGGATGAACTGAAGAAAGTATCTCCCGACCGGTTCGTATTCCGGATCGTTGATGACCGGGAGTATGTTTTCAACCTGGAATGCCGCTGGTTTCATATGCTAAGTCCAGTGTGCAACAAAACTCATCCTGCATTTTATCCGGATAAAAAAGTCTGCCCTATCTGTGGATTTGGAAAAAACGTTGATGATGAAATATGAGCTGTGTCTTTCAGGGTTCTTTTGACATACAAAGAGCTGAGATTACTTCACCCGCCTGAGATGGGCCTGCAATGACAAGAATATTTGGCATTATTTATATGTTGCAGCGCTAGTTCACTGGATTTGTTATTCTCCCGCAATCGGGAATCCAGGTAATTACTTAAGGCTGAAATACACCAGCGGCCTGATCAGTAAGGCATCCCAGACAGCGTCGCCATCTGAATTTATTTCCAGTGAAACATATTGAAGTTTTCGGTTATCGCCCAGCGTAGGTATAGATTTTTTATAGAATGAACCGTTTGAGGCATGATCAATCTTCTGCCAATCGATCAGGATAGAAATACCTCCGCTGGCTGTTTCGCCCACAAGTCGAAATTTTACCGAGCCGGGAGGAACGCCATCGGGGAAACGTGGAAAACCATAGAAAACAACCAGAGAATCAATATCGGCATTTCCGGGCAGTCCGAGGGGTATGGAAATGTAGACCTCACGTCCGCCAGCGGGAGTTTGTTCCGGACCATGTGTATAAATCCATAATTTGTTATCATATATACATCGTCTGGCGGCGGTTTCATAATATTTATAATTCGGTCCGGAAAAATATCCCTCCTTTAACCTGCCGCCTTTAAACTTCAGTTTCGAGTACGATGTTTGCTTTAACTCCCAGACAAACCCATCTGTCGATTCTACCTCGAAATTCTTGAAGAACTCTTTATCTGCCAGAAGCAAAACCTTCTCCCCGCTTTGCAGGATCGGATCAACGAAAGGTTTTTCTTTCTTGGGTTTTGGTTTGGGTTTGGTTTCCACTTTTTCCTTGGGCGGCGGTGGAGGTGGGGGCGGGGGCGCTTTTTTAATTACGATTGTAGTTACCAGTACCTGACCGGGTTCGATTAAACCAAGATTAACCAGCGTTGAATCATCGCCAAGTTTGGCTAATAACGAGTACTGGCCGGGCTCTACACCATCAATGGTAAAATTTCCTAGCGTATCAGTCAAGGTGCTGTACTTTTGCGGAACCGAAAATACCGCGGCTCCCCCAAGCGGGGCATTATTCTCATCAACAATCGTGCCTTTAATTACCGCCGGTTTCTTGGCGCATCCTCCAATTACTATAAACGTTATTAAAAGAAGGGATAAACAAACTCCAAATTTGCTACTCATCTTCTCCTCCAATATCTTTAAGCAAATTTCAAAAGTAACCTGCGATGGTTACACCGCTTAAAGCATGTTTATTATATCAAAACCTGAACCTCTTGTAAAGCCAAAATTTCAAGCATAATATGTTAAAAGTGTTTTTTTATTTATCATTGACAAGTAATTGCAGTCTGAATATTATTTAGTATGGCTTTAACTGAAAACGACATCGATAAAATTGCCAGACTGGCGCGGTTTAGACCCGATAAAAAAGAGAAACAGCGTCTCTTAACCGATCTTAATAGAATCCTCGAATACATGGAAATAATCGACGAGATCGATATAGAAAACTATGAAAAGATAAAGCATGTATTATCTCAGCCAACACCGTTTAGAGACGATATTGGCTATACGCCCCTACGGCAACTTTTTTAATATCATTATTTCTTTGAACCTATTTGATAATTCAAAATTGATAAACTACTTGATTTGACTTATTCGTCCTAAAACGCTTCAATCGCAAAATCTGGGCTTATTTGTAAACGGCGGACGAAAAGTGTACCAAATAATATTTCAGTGCTGTCAAGCCTCTCTACGAGCCATATGGCTGCACTTAACAGCCGGTTTGCGTCAGGTGCGGCGACCTGACGCCACTCAAAAATTGGTAAGTTGAGAAATGTGGAAAAGCCGGAGTTTACCGCGGAATGGTTTAAGCTTGTTGATGAGCAGTTTGTAGAATAATACGTTTTCCATCTCTTAGCCTGGGTCGTCAAGACCGCAGGGATCTTAACTCATCTTGTTTTTATCCAGAGACAAATAAAATCCCGGAGGAGAAATCCCCGGGATATTTTAAGGTTGACCGCCTGTAATTACATCAATCAATTAGCCAAAAGGGCAGTTTTGTGTCGTGCCCGGGACTCGCGCATACAGCCTTCGCCGCAATGAGCGGCTCTGGGAATTGCAAAGCGTTTCATACTACTCTCCTTGTTAAAGGTTTATGTGTTTCTACGTTTTCCCAATCTCGGGCGCTTTCAAAAGCTACTTTTTCTCCTCATCGGTTGGGCAGCATTCTGATTTAATCACCTGAGCTTTGCCAAACATCGGCATACAGCAGCAGGAAAACGCTTCCTTCAGTCTTATACCGGTTACATCAATCCGGAAGCCGTCATCGGTCTCGGTAAATTTGATCTGACAGCGTTCTTTTTCCATCTGATTCACCTCCTCATAATTTATTGGTTATCCACATATTTATATATGTATATATAACTATAACTGTTTCAAAAAAAAACTATTTTTTTCTTTTTTTTTGTTTTTTTCTTGCCTGTCCTGGAATTTCAAGGCAGTTACAGAAGCCGGAACAACAGTCCCCTACTGCTTCCTTATTCAAACCATAGTATACTCTCTGCCCATCGCGGCGGTCGGTAACTATTTCAGCCTCCCTGAGGATAGCAAGATGCCGGCTTACGGTCGGTTGAGACAACCCCACCGCCTTAACTATATCGTTGACTGTCATTTCCTTAGATGACAGAAGCCAGATGATTCGCAACCTCGAGGGATCGCCGAATGCTTTAAAGTATTTACTGAACATCTTCTCATCCATCCCGCAAACGAACATCATCTTTGAAGCAAACCGGTTTTTATTTCTCATATCCATATATAGTTATATGTATATAGATAAATACAGCTTTTGTCAAAGGATTTTATTATTCATTTAATGTTCCGTCATGTCGTCGTCATTTGACTGTGACATGACGGTCAGGTCACGTCCTGGAGGCTTACGACCTGACCGAACTGGAATTTCGCTGCGAGCCGTATAACGGCACTTGATAGCAACCTTTTCATAGGTGACGCCGGAATCTCGTTCCCAAACTCTGTTTGGGAACGCACTGATTCCTGAAACTCTGTTTCAACCAGAAGGGAAGAATAATTAATGAATATGAATAGATCACTACTGTCCGGCCTTTCTATAAATAATAAATTAACAATTGTCATTCCCCGCCGAGCAGGCTGTGTCATAATCCGATTTAAATTGGGTTAGCATCTTCCATTTATTTATAAATCACGGGTATTTTTTATATGTATAGATAATCCGATATCAAATTATCTAAATTGGCGACTTTCCACTG
>Ga0114922_10000594_pt1 | contig 34598 bp, 29 predicted proteins | sample AartaG_FD_100975 | JGI IMG/M metagenome (GOLD analysis project Ga0114922, IMG submission 100975) | Deep subsurface microbial communities from Aarhus Bay to uncover new lineages of life (NeLLi) - Aarhus_00045 metaG | ecosystem: Environmental > Aquatic > Marine > Oceanic > Sediment | place... | reverse complement strand
CGGACGAAACCTGGAACCCCTGCTGTTCTGCAGTCCAGCAAGGGAGAAAGGCCTTCCGCCGAACAGGCGCGTCTCAGCGGCCGGCGCAGCCGGTCGCACCAAGCCCCGGCACCACCTCCGGGTTCTAACTGCGGACGCTCGCCCCGGGGTTAGGTTCAGGCCGTAAGCGACGCTGCATGCGCTGCCGTTTCCCGATGGCCTTGTCCCGCCTCAATGCCGCGACGTTCGGGCAGCCTTCGCCGTTCTTCCCCGTAGTCATTGTGGACCGGGACGACAGGCGGCGAATCCGACACTGGTTGTCACCTTTGCTCTTGACTGTCGCTGTAGCTGATTGTAGCTAATTGTACCTTGGACGGTGCGGATCATGCACGACATGCGCAACATGCAGATCCGCGATAGCGCCCTGTGTGACTTGGGGTTTTCGCGAACTGTAGCTAACGTCACGAGTTGCGAAAACAGGGCTTAAGCCTCTCATAACCCGGAGGTCGCGGGCCTTCGTAGCGTTCAGACGACTACCGGGACTACCGGATTAAGGTCGGAATACCGCGTCTACTCGCAACTGTATGCGCCTGTTTGCAACGCTTTGCGAAAGTGCCCCAATGTGCTAAAATGTTGTAGCCAAAGCACTCATGGGCTTTTCGGCGGAGTGCTTACGTCGCCTCATAACCCGGAGGTCGCGGGGTTGAGAACGGTATTCATGCTCCCCCGATACCATGACAGGCCCCCGATGGCAACTTGGCATAAGTCCTTATGGCACAGCCGTGACCGGATTATTCGGGTGGACAGTGATTCCCTGCGCCCACTGTACCCGAAGAGTCATTGCCGCCTCTCAGTTGTCAACTCTACTGCTTCCTCCCGGCCTCAGCGCCACCAGAATAGCCCAGATCGGTCATCAAACCAGGCTCAATCTGCCCCAAAATCAGGCCCATGAACTCCCTGGGCCGCTACAGAGGAAATGATGTCGCCGCATGTGCACCGATACGTTAACACCCGCGGCGGGCCGGCCGTCGAGGTCGGTAACCGTAACCTTCAGGTCCGACTTGCGGTAACGCTCGATGTTCTCACAGGCTTCAGCCAGAAGGTCTGCGTCACTCGGCTTGGTATCGGTCATACTGTAGTTCGGCCTCCGGTGCGACTACATGGCATCGATAGCTGTGCGGATAGCCCCCAGGCACATCATCACGCTGGGTAGAGGTGCATCGACGTCTCCCTCGTACTCCAGCGACATGTAACCTGAGTAATCCATGGCGTTGAGCTTTCGCATCAACTCCAGCAAGTTGAGTCCTCCGGTGCCCACAATCACGTCCTGAGCCTTACCATCAGCGTCGAAGGTGAAATCCTTCAAGTGAACGCCCATGAGCCTGTCGGCATACTTGTCAACCGCAGCCAACGGATCGCCACCCGCGTCCAGCATCCACGCGGTGTCCAGACACAGGCCGAAACGCTTGGAAGTCTTGCCGAACAGCTCGTCCAACTGCTCCGTGCTGCCCCATCGATGCTTCTGGCCGTGGTTGTGAATGGCGATATTGATATCGAATTCCTCCGCGAGTCGCTCGGTCATCGCTATCGCGGCATCGTCATCGGACACGTTGGAGGTGATTGCTTTGACTCCGGCCATTCGACAGAATTCCATCGCCTTGCGAGCCGGCGCCTCGTCAGTTCCAAAGGTAAACTGTCCGAACGAGTCGATGGTGATTCCGTTTGCGGCCAGAGTGTCCAGAGTACTGCGAAGTTCGGCCTCGTCGGCCGCGGGGTCCTGATGGCCGGGCCATATCTCGACGTACCGGAGGCCGACGGAGTTGAGCGCGTCAATCAGGTCGCCCAGTGTTGTGAAGGTTCGGAAACAGTAGCTCTGAATGCCCAGCCGGAAGTCTGCAGCCATTGTTGCGTCTCTCTTACTTTGGGAGTGAATGCGTCTTGCCATTCTGTAACGTTCATCCAGATATCGATCTGGCAGTGCGGCATGTAGGGTTTGCCGACTATGCTCGGCCGCCCCGAGGCGTCAATGTCCCCCACTTTGGCCTCGTGTGTGCCCTGTGGGCAGTCGATCTCCATCGGCTCGAAGTTGCCATCGCCGTCATTGAGATAGATGTACAGCTTTGGCGCCGGGTTCTTGTTCAGATGCATTTCGCCCGTGAAAATATCCAGACTGCCGCTTTGGTTGAAGTCGGCCACTTCCAGACTATGAGGATGACAGAGACTCTCGTGGAGTACGTGCACCTTCGTGAATTCCGGTCCCTCGCACCATAGTAGCCTACCCGGATAGCTTTCGCCTTCGGCCAGCACAATATCCAGATGCCCATTGCCATTGAGGTCCGCCACCTCCGCCCTGGCGGCGGCGAAAGGCTCAATCAGGGCGACCTGCCGCCAAGTATTGCCTTCGCGCTTGAAGTAGTTGGCGCCGGCCACAATCTCGTTGACGCCGTCACCGTCGATATCGACGACGCGCAGGCCCTCGAGTTCGACGTCGGTAGCGATGATGTTGCGGCAGCTTTCCGGCCAGGGCTCAACCGTGGGATCCTCGGGAATATCGTAGTAGAGCAGCGTCCTGGCGACCTGACTGATCACAACCAGCTCATCTACGCCGTCCCCATCCACGTCCCCTACCGCCTGGTCATGATACTTCTGGAAGCTGTCGGTAATCAGCCGCCGAGTCCAGCGCTGCTTTGGGTCCGCGGGGTTCTCCCACCAATACAGACACTTGCCGTCATACTGTTCGCCGATAACCAAATCGAGTCGGCCGTTGCCGGTTAAGTCCATCGTTACCCCGCCGGCCTCCAACTTGCCAAAACCGATGACGTGGCGGTTCCAGTGCGGCGCCTCATACCACACAAGATTGCCGTCCGCGACGGGCCGCCCATCGCCAGGCCCGTATTTCCCACCGATGATGATGTCATTCAGCCCGTTGCCGTTAACGTCCGCGATCAGCGTAACGTCGTTCTCCGACCCGGCGGGATTGTCGTCTATGACCCTGTGCTCGAAGCTGATCTTCTTGGTCGGCATGGGGAACCTTCTTCCTATGGCTTAACCGCAGCGCAAGCCTAGACCAAGCCGTCCGCCCGGTCAATACCGGGGGAGATTATATTCATGCGCCAGATATACAGGTGGTGTGGTGGTCCAGCGAGTTTTGTGCCCGCACAAATCGCGAACACCGATGGACTCTTGACGCAGCCGCCTCACCAGGTAAGCTCGTGTTGCTGATAGGCATGGCAGCACCTTGAAGGCCTACCTGTGCGTGATCAACATTGTCCGGACATTCCTATGCCCATCGGATGGCCAGCCTGCGTCTGTTCAGCCGTCATATACGTGATATCCCTGGCTCACTACGCTATCGCGACTGCTCGTGGCTGGGCCGCACACAGCATCAACGCTCGTGTTCGCCTTACTGCCGAAAACGACCGACTCAATCAGGAGATCCAACTGCTCCGTGAGGAGATCCGGATCAAGGACGCTCGCATGGCCAAGGTCGATCCGCGTCGTCGACCATACTACTGCCCTACCCAACGTATGGCCATCCTCGAACTCAAGGCAGCCCGGGCATGGTCTCTTGCCCAAACCGCAAAGGTCTTCCTCGTTGAGCCAGTCACTGTGGCCTCCTGGATGAATAGAATCGATGAAGGTGGCCCCACCGCACTCGTCCAGCTACGAGAGCCCGTCAACAAGTTCCCGGACTTTGTCAGGTACATTGTCCAGCGACTCAAGGCTTTGTGCCCTTCTCTCGGCAAACGAAAGATCGCACAGGTACTTGCTCGTGCAGGCCTGCATCTGGGATCCTCTACGGTCCAGCGGATGATCCAGGATAACCGGACTGATCCACCCGCTGATCCCATCGATCAGATGGTACAGGCCAACCGTATCGTTACAGCCAAACGTCCAAATCATGTTCATCACGTGGACTTGACCGTCGTACCCACGTCACTGGGCATGTGGACCGCGTGGACACCGTTTGCTTTGCCCCAGGTCTGGCCGTTCTGCTGGTGGGTCGCCATCGTCGTTGATCACTTTTCGCGCCGAGCCATGGGCGTTGCTGTCTTTGAGAAACAGCCAACGTCGGTCCAGGTCCGCGCCTTTCTCGGCCGCATCTGCGCCAAGGCCAAACCCAAGTACATCATCTGCGACAAGGGTAGCCAGTTCTGGTGCAAGGGCTTCAAGGCATGGTGCAAACGCCGCGAGATCCGGCCACGCTTCGGCGCCGTCGGCAAGTACGGCAGCATCGCTGTGGTCGAACGATTCATCCGAACACTCAAGAACGAGTGCACACGAGAGATCGCTGTCCCGCTGCGGTGCGATGAGATGCGAAGAGAACTGGCCTTCTGCCTCGACTGGTATAGTGAGCACCGTCCGCACGGTTTCCTTGCTGGCAGAACGCCGAACGAAGTCTACGACGGCCGCCCTGCCGCAAATGAAACGCCGCGCGTCGAAGTGCGGGCAGACTGGCCACCCGGCGCGTCATGTGCGGCGCCGTTAGCGCCCATGGACGGTGGACCAGGCCAGAAGGTCCAGCTCGTGGTCAGCTACCAGGCCGGACGCAAGCATCTGCCGGTCATCCAACTCAGACGAGTCGCCTGAGACGCTGAACGAAGCGTGCGCATGCTGTACCTGTCTGCGCTCATTGTGACTATAGTTCGGTTGCCACCTCTCAGTTGTCAACTCCACTACTTCCTCCCGTCCTCAGCGCCGCAAGAATCACTCAGATCCGTTGTCGAACTCGGTTCAATGTACCCTCAAATCGGCCGAATGAAGTCGCTGGTCCGCTTCACCCTCTCGCGACGCGGCGGGGTTCAAGACGACGCGGACGCGAAAACGCCCTCGGCGCGGTAGCTGCTCCGTACGAAAGGCCCGCTCGCGACGGCGGAGAAACCCATCGCGATCGCCTCGTCGCGGATCTCGTCGAATCCCATGGGCTCGAGGTAGCGTTCCACGGGAAGGTGATCGTTCGACGGGGCGAGGTATTGTCCGACGGTCAGTATCTTGCATCCGACGGAACTGAGGTCGCCCATGACCTCGGTGAGTTCGGTGCGGGTCTCGCCCAGGCCTACCATCAGGCCGCTCTTGGTGGTGGTCTTGTCGGCGGCGCGGGCGAGGAGGTCGAGGCTGCGCTGATAGTCGGCCCCCGATCTCACGTGCGGATACAGGCGAGGGACGGTCTCCACATTATGATTCAGCACGTCGGGCTCGGCTGACAGAACGGTGTCCAGGGAGGACCAGTCGCCCCGAAAGTCCGGGACCAGCAGCTCGACTGTGATGCCTCGATCCAGCGACCGGATCGCCCGACGAACCTCGGCGAACTGACCGGCCCCACCGTCGGGCAGGTCGTCGCGAGTGACCGACGTTACCACCGCGTGACGGATGCCCATTTCCGCGCAGGCCGAAGCGACGGCCAATGGTTCGTCCGGATTCACCGGCGCGCCCGATCCGGACGCGACCGCGCAGAAACCGCAGTTGCGGGTGCAGACCTCACCGAGGATCATGAAGGTAGCGGTACCCCGCGAGAAGCACTCGCCCTTGTTGGGGCAGCGGGCGCTGGTGCAGACGGTCGACAGGCCTAGCTCCCCGAGCAGCGCGTCCACCCGCGGGCCATGCCCAGCCGTCGCAATTGGCCTGCGAAGCCACTTCGGCAGGCGACCGGTGGGCCTACGCGACATTCGCCACCTCCGCATCGAGGACCTCGCACATGGACTCCACCAGCAGATCCTTCGCCCGATCCATCGACACCTCCGCATCGAGCAGTTGAGAAAGCGAAACCGCCTTGCAGCCCCTCAGGCCGCACGGGACTATCAGGTCGAACGTGTCCATCGAGCCCGACACGTTCACCGCCAGGCCGTGATAGGTCACGCGCTTGCTGACTGCAATACCGATCGATGCCACCTTACCACCGTCATCGCCGCTCCACACGCCCGTCAGGCCGTCTCGGACCTCACCGCGGAGACCCAGGCGCGACATCATTCGTATCACCGTCTGTTCAAGTGCGGATATGAAACCTCGAAGGCGTATCCCCATGCGGTCCAGGTGCAGGATCGGGTAGACCACCAGTTGCCCGCGACAATGGGCAGTTGCGTCACCCCCTCGCCTGATCCTGTGGACCTCAACCCCGAGCGAAGAGAGCCTCTCGTCGGACACCAGGATGCTGTCCCTCCGTCCGCGTCGCCCAAGGGTTATGACGGGCGGGTCGTGCTCTACCAGCAGTATTCTCCCCGGCTCGGATGGGTCGGCCTGGACGGATGAGGCAAGCGCCAGCTGCATCCGCAGCGCATCGGCGTAGGGCATCGTTGCGAGGTCTATTATCTCCAGCGAACGCATCAAGTCACCGCAGTGAGTGTAGGGGAAGGCCCATGGCGCTCTCGGCGGCGCCCTGGAGGGATTCGACGAATGTCGGGTGTGAGTGGATGGTCTCGGCCAGGTCCTCGACTCTCAGCCCGCACTTCATCGCCAGGGCGGGAACCTGCACAAGCTCGGTCGCTCGCGGGGCGATAATCAGGGCGCCGAGTATCCTCCCCGCATCGTCGCCTCCCTGCGCCACCGTCAGCTTGACCATCCCTCCGCTCGGGCCATGTACTGAGTCCATCGCGTTGGCTGCCAGCATGAATCTGTGCGCCTTGGCGTCTATGCCCGCTTCGACAGCCTGTTCGAGCGACATCCCCACCGAAGCGACCTCCGGCTCCGTGTACATTCCCGTCGGGACCACGCTGCGATCGTCGACAGAATCGTGCCCCGTCGCGTTGTCGGCTGCGACTACGCCCATGCGGGCTGCGAGGTGTGCGTACTGCCTTCGCTCAGCTACGTCTCCGACGGCGTAGAGCCCCTCGACGTTCGTTCGACAGCGATCGTCCACGTCGACGAGTCCGTCCGTCATGCCAACGCCCAGAGCATCGAGGGCGAGCCCATCGGTATTGGCGACGCGTCCGACGGCTACGAGCACTCGCGCCGCCCGGACGGTTGACTGATCGCTCAGCGTCGCCTCAATGCCGTTGTCATTGACGGTGACGCTCTCAACGCGAACCGCCGCGCGGACATCCACCCCGCGCGCCTTGAGGCTCCTGGCGGCCGACCTCGATGCGTCGGCGGGCATTTCGGGGCAGAGACGTTCGAGCATCTCAACCACCGTCACGTCCGCGCCGAGCCCACCGTATGCGGTAGCCAGCTCACATCCGATCACGCCTCCACCGATTATCAGGACGCTCGAGGGAAGTTCGCCCGCGATGCAGGCCTCGTCGGTGGTCCAGACGTTGGGGTGATCCCACGGTACGTTCAGCGACGCGGGTCTGGCGGGTGTGGAACCGGTCGCCACGATGATCGCCCCGGCCTTGATGGCCATCTCGCCGTCCGCACCGACCACCGAGACGCTGCCCGGCGCGGTGATGGTGGCGCGTCCTTCCATAACGGTCACCTTCTTGGCCTTGATAAGCCCAGCCAGGCCGACGCGGAGCTTGTCGACTGTCTCGGTGACGAACCGCATTACACCGGCGGGGTCGGGCGCGTCGGGCGTGGCGCAGAGCCCCAGGCGAGTGAGTCTATCGGGCGACATCTCGTGGTTCACGCTCGCCGCGTGCAGGAGGGCCTTGGTGGGTATGCACCCGACATTCAGACACGTTCCCCCGAGCCTGCCCGCCTCGATAAGGCACGTGCTCGCCCCGCGCAGGGACGCCCGGATAGCTGCGGTGTACCCGCCGGGCCCTGCCCCGATGACCGCCACGTCGTATTGCTGCGCGGTATCCGCGGTCATGATCTTCGTTCGGTGGTCCTCTCTCCTTCTGCCATCGGCTCCGCCGCGGCAACATAGCTGATCAGTTGCTCATCTCCCGGCCCCGGGCATGTCGATCGATTGGGGAATCAGTCCTTTGTGCCCGTGTAGTAGTCCAGCCTCTTCAGCAGACCCTTGAGATAGTCGAAGGCCGCCTGATTTCGCTGGTCGATGTCGTCCAGTCCGGCGATCCGGTGATCTTTGACTATGATGGGCGAGCATTGCTCATGCGCGAGATATCCTTCGTAGCCGATCTCTTTGCACGCCTTGAAGAACGTCTCCCAGTCGCAGGTGTCTTTGTCGCTGCCGGGGGTGACCTCGTCCCAGCCGAACACCGCGCCGCCCACGGTGCGCTTGTTGACGATGGAGATACTGTGCGAATGCACCATCAGGCCCTTCATGCTCAATACGGTATTGCGGATGAACTCAGGATCCTGCGACTCGAGCAAGGGCAGGTCCAGGCCGACTTTCAGACTGTCGACACCGACCTCGTCGAGCATCTCGAGTGTTTCTTCATTGTTATTGGTGATCTCCGGATGGGTCTGGAGGGCCAGCGTGACGCCGGCGTCCTGGGCCATCAGGGCGACCTCGCGAAGGGCATGCTTCACGGCGTGCCACTGTTCCAGCCAGTCCTTGTTCTGCGAAACCCGCCTCGACCGTGACTCGAACGCCGTGTTGCCGTATCCGGTCTTGGCGAGGGGATTCATGAAGTACCCGAGGAACCCGGCAAGGACGCGAACAATGGGTATACCCAGGTCCACGGCCAGCTTGATCGCCTCTCTGGTGTACAGGATTTCCTTCTCCTGCGGGAACGTCAGTACATGCTTGCCGGTCATGTAGTTAGTGCAGCATTCCACGCAGGGCATGGCAAGGTCCAGAGCCTTGGCGTGATCGACGATCCTCTTGCGCCGATCCGAGTCCAGGTCCATCGGGAAGGCCATCGGCCGATGTGCGAATACATCGATGGCGTCAAAGCCGAACTTGGCGGCTCGGGTCATCGCCTCCTCAAGCGGCGCGTGTTCGCCGTCAGTGAAGTAGCCCGCGTAGCTTACGGTATCCATGCTTAGTTTCATGAATGACTTCCTTTCAGATGCTGCAGTGCCCCGTTGATCCGGGATTTCCTGGCTGGTGTTGCGCCCACGACCATCGCGGACTCTCAGGGTGATTGTATCCCGCGCGGTGCGCCGGGCAAGCTGAATATGGGGTCTTGGCATCGGGCCATGGTGACGTGGTCCACGCCGCATGGTGGAGATGGGTCCCAATGTCGATCAGAACTGAGAAGCGGTTTTCACGCTCCTGCTGGCCAGAGGCGCCAACTCTCCTCATCTGAACGGTTCTTCCGTTTTTCGCGTGCATTCACTAACTCTCTGGGTTCCACTCCCTCGATAAGGGCGTGGCCACACTGAGCCACGTCACCGAGTCGCATTTGCAGTTAACGTGGTGTCTGGCCATAGGAGAAGGTCGATATACTACTACTTGTTGTTAATTGCCGCGGCGGCGATGCTGACGGTGGTGCTCGGATGCGCTTCAGGCGAGGACGGCCGTTTCGTGCGCACCGTATGGGGGCCTCTGAACGACAACATGTTCCGCGTGAACTCGCCCGACACAGCGACCAGTCCCTACAAGGACCGCCCCCTGGCCAAGCAGCTGGGGCTGATGATGATGACCATTGACGAAGACCCGTCGGCCGTCACGGCGGCGGAACTGTACCTCGAGCTATGGGGAGGCCATCCCGGCGTGGCCAACAAGCGATTCTCGCTCAACGGGAGCACCGAGTACCCGATGGGCGAGGTCGGCACGGCCGAGGGGCACTGCACGTATTCGTACCCGGCCTACGCGCTGAAGTTGAGTGACCTCAAGGTCGGCGAGAACGCCTTCCAGTTCGCCTGTGTAAAGGGCACGTCGTTCTGGGGGCATTTCCTGATGCGTCAGGCGGCGGTGAGGTTCGTTCTTCCCACCAGCCACCCGCGGATCACATCGGCCGGCCTGGCCGACTTCAGCGCCGCGGTAGTCGCCCGCGCCGATGTTAACGCTGAGAGCGTCCGCATATCGCTGAACGTCGGCGCCGATTACGCCGGCCGGATCGCCTCGGTCGAGTACCAGGGCCGATACGCCGGCTACGACGAAAACGGCAACCGCGACGGCAACGACTGGCACGGCTACACGAAGGACCGCAAGCCGATAGCGATTATCGATGTCGCTCAGGAGGCGCCGTTCGAGGTCTCGTGGGACACGTCAATGCTGCCCGATCAGCCCAATCTCGCCGTGCGGGCGATTGTGCGTTTCAAGGACCCCGCCGACATCTCGTACGAGACGCCGCCTGTGACCCTAGACCTGCCGGCGCGGCCCGGTCGCGTCGTGATGTACCCGACGACCAAGATGGACAAGCCTTTCTCAACCCGCGTGAATCGGCTCAAGTACGCGACGATCCACGTGGCCGATGACCCGGCCGACATCCAGCGGGCGCAACTGCACGTGGTGATCTGGGATGGCGGTTCGGGCGGCCTGGCCGATCACTTCACGCTCAACGGGCAGGCCTTCGAGGTCGCCGCGACGGGCATGCATGACGTGCTCTATCGCATTCTGGACATCGACCCGAAGTTGCTCCGGCGCGGCGACAACGAGATCCGCGTGGTCAGCAGCACTGAACACCACGGGATCGAAGTGCTCCTGCCTGGCCCGGCCCTGATTGTGCGGACCGCCACGCCATAGTCCATTGGCGCCCGGCGACAGGCGGGCCCGCTGCATCTTGGGCGGTTGACTGGTTGCCCCTCCGCCCGTACCATCCAACGCCTCATGGCTGAGTTGAAATACGTCGACCTGGGTTGCTGCGGCTACGCCGAGGCTCTGGAGCTTCAGCGCGGGCTCGTCAAGCGGGTCCAGAACTCAACTGCGGAGCTTGCCTATCTGTTGCTCGTCGAGCACGTTCCGCCGGTGATCACCCTTGGCGTCGGGGCCGACGAAGCAAATATACTTGCTTCCGCCGATCAGTTGGCGTCGGCCGGCGTCGAGGTGCACCGAACCAGACGCGGCGGCGACGTGACCTATCACGGGGCCGGGCAACTCGTGGCGTATCCCATACTGCAGCTCGCCGCCCATGGGCGAAGCATCAGAAAGTACGTGAATGACCTGGAGGAAGTGGTCCTGCGCGTGCTGTCCGGCCTCGGTGTGTCGGCAGGGCGACAGGCCGACGCGCGAGGCGTGTGGGTCGGGCCGGCCAAGATCGCCGCAGTCGGCGTGGCGGTCAGCAAGTGGGTTTCATACCACGGCTTGGCGATCAACATCTCGCCGAACATGGAACACTTCGGCCTGATCGTACCATGCGGCCTCCGGGCCAGCGCGGTCACCGGCGTCGAGCAGGTGCTTGGCCAATCCGTGGAGATGGATGCGGTCAGATCGCGGGTCGTCCGCGCGATGGCGGAGGTGTTCGGCTTTGCTGCGGCGCGGCGGGTTCAGGCGGCGGATATCGCCTGCGGCAAGGCCGACGGCGGGCCGTGAGGCAGGCGATGGGCGCCATCGCCCGGCAGTTCGTACGCCAGAGCTCTTGAGCGATGGCGACTACCGACGACCATTCCTGCTCCTATCCTCCAGCAGTGACGGCGACCCACTCGTCCGGGCCTCTGCCCAAAGAGGAATATCGCACGTTTGCTCAATCCGATGCAAATCGCACTTTGACACACGGTGTCGATGGGCCTATCCTAACTTAGTGCGTTAGGCTTGTCATCCGCATCGACGAGTCGCGAACCTTGCGAGGATAGAGACGATGGTGGCGAAAGAGACACTGTTACCCAAGTACTGCAGAATCATGCAGGACATTACAGAGGCGATTCGCCTGGGCGACCTCGCTGAGGGGATGAGGGCGCCGTCTGAGAAGGACTTGATAGAGACGTACAACGTCAGCAACACCACCGCCCGGCGGGTTCACATGGAACTCGAGCAGGCGGGATGGGTGACCAGGATCAAGGGCAAGGGCACGTTCGTCCGGTCCAACCCGGTCGTGCGGAGCGTGGATCAGATTCTGGGCTTCAGCAGGAACATGATCCAGGCCGGGCGCAAGCCTTCGACGCGTCTGCTCGGCGCGCAGGTGCTCAAGTCGGGCGCCACGGTCAGCGTCAACCACCGGCGTTATCATCTGCGTGGGCCGGTCTGCGAGATAAGGCGTCTGCGCCTGGCCGACGGGATACCGATGATGGTCGAGACTCGCCATGTATCGATGCAGCTTTGCCCGGGCATCGAGAACAGGGCCCTGGAGGGCTCGCTCTACGACATATACGAGAAGGACTACGGCCTTCGGTTGATGCGGACCGACCAAAGCCTCTCTGCGGTCGTTGTGGACGCCGATCGTGTCGGCTTCACAGGCGTCGAAGGGCGGATTCCAGCATTCAAGGTGGAGGGCGTGACCTTCACGGCCAAGGAAGTCGTCCTGGAGATAGAAGATTCCGTCTACCGGGGCGATATGTACCGCTTCTCGGTCTGCGCGACCGAGTAGCTGCGCGGCAACTGGCAAGCAGTTGGATTGGATTTACATGCACTCCAAGGAATTGCTGGCGGAACTGTACGACAAGCTCTACACGATCCGCGTGTTCGAGAGTCGTTGCATCAAGCTCTATCGCCAGGGCTTGATACGAGGCTACTTCCACCCCTACCTGGGCGAAGAGGCGATTGCCGTCGGCGTGTGCGCGGCGCTGCGAGAGACAGATCGCATAGTCAGCACCCATCGCGGCCACGGGCACTGTATCGCCTGGGGCGCCGACCTGGGCAGGATGACGGCCGAGTTGCTGGGCAGGCAGACGGGCTACTGCGGGGGGAGGGGGGGCTCGATGCACATTGCCGACGTGACGGCCGGCAATCTCGGCGCCAACGGCATTGTCGGAGCGGGCATACCGCTGGGGGTGGGTTCGGCGCTGGCCTCGAGCATACGCGACGACGGGCGCGTAACGGCGATCTTCTTCTCCGACGGGGCATCCAACAACGGCGTGTTCGCCGAGGCGATGAACCTGGCGGCAATATGGGATCTGCCGGCGATCTTCGTTCTGGAGAACAACCACTTCGCCGTCTCGACGCCGGTTGAGCAGGTCTGCCGAACGGCGGATCTGTGCGAGCGCGGCAAGGGGTACGGGGTCGAGAGCTTCACCGTCGACGGCAACGACGTGCTGGCCGTTTACGAACGGACCGCTTACGCCGCCGAGCTCTGCCGCAAGGCCTCCGGTCCGGTGCTGATGGAGTGCAAGACCTATCGCGACAAGGGACATCACGTCAATGACCCCGGCGACTACATGCCGCGTGAGATTCTGGACAAATACAAGGCCCGCAACCCCGAGAAGCTCTGCCGACAGCACATGACCGTCGCCGGCTTCACGGACGACGATATCGCCGAGATCGAGGCCGACGTGGATCGACGAATGGACGAAGCCGTCGAGTTCGCCCAAGCCAGCGACGCCCCCGATGTCGGGCGGTTCCTGGAGGAGGTGGCAAGCAGATGACCAGCCAACCATCCGCCATATCGGCCGACTCGTGCGGCAGAGAGATAATGGTCCGCGAGGCGCTCAACGAGGCGCTTGCCGACGAGATGCGTCGAGACGCCAACGTGTTCTGCCTGGGCGTCGGCATTGCCCAGCGGGGCGGGTCGTACAAGGTGACGGCCGGGCTGCTGGATGAGTTCGGCCCCAAGCGGGTAATCGACACGCCGATTTCTGAGGCCAGTTTCGTCGGCGCCGCCGTTGGGGCGGCCATCGTCGGCATGCGGCCGGTCGTGGAAGTGCTCTTCATTGACTTCTCCACGTTGGTGCTGGACCAGATCATAAACCAGGCGGCCAAGTACCGGTTCATGACCGGCGATGTTGGGCGCGTGCCGATGGTCCTGCGGACCCAGGGCGGCGTCGGCAACGGGCTGGCCGCCCAGCATTCCCAGAGCCTCGAGGCGATCTACTACCACATTCCGGGCCTGAAGCTCGTCATGCCCTCGACGCCGCACGACGCCAAGGGCCTGCTGAAGGCCGCCATCCGTGACGACGACCCGGTCGTGTTCATCGAGCACAAGCTCTTGTACATGACCACGGGGCCGGTGGGTGACGATGACTATGTCATTGAGCTCGGCAAGGCCGACGTGAAGCGGCCGGGCAAGGACGTCACGCTGATCGCCTGGTCCAATATGGTCCCGCGTTCGCTATCGGCGGCGGAGACACTCGCCGAGCAAGGGATCGACGTGGAGGTGATAGACCTCCGCACCCTCGTGCCGATGGACACCGAGGCGATTCTGGATTCGGTCCGAAAGACCGAGCACGTGGTCATCGTTCAAGAGGCGGTGAGGCGCGGGGGCGTGGCGTCTGACATCGCCTCGATCATCCAGGCGGAAGCCTTCGACTACCTCGACTCGCCGATCGAGATATGCGCGGGCAAGAACACGGCCATTCCGTTCAACCTTGCATTGGAAAGCGCCTGCGTACCGCAGGAGCCGGACATCATCGCCGCTGTGCGAACAGCAGTCGGCGCTCGCTAAGAAGCCCCAGAGAGAGCACGAGAGGACGCCATGGGACTGGTGACAATGACCGAGATGCTCCGGACCGCCGCCGCCGGCAAGTACGCGGTGGGAGCGTTCAACATCGTCGATTACAACTCCACGCTGGCGGTGGTCAGGACGGCCGAGCGACTCAAGGCGCCGGTGATCGTCCAGACCTCGGTCAAGACGGTCAAGCACTGGGGCGCATCAACGATCGTCGCTTGGATGCGCGAGATAGCGGGCCAATCGCCCGTGCCGGTGGCTTTGCATCTGGATCACTGCAAGGATGTGGAGTACCTGGAGATGTGCATCGAGGCGGGGTGGACCTCCGTCATGATAGACGCTTCGGCCAAGCCATTCGCCGAGAACCTCGCCGATACCAAGCGGGCGGTGGCGGCGGCCGGGCCGGCCGGAGTGAGCGTCGAGGCGGAGATGGGCAGGATCGTCGGCGTCGAGGACGATATATTCGTCGCCGAGCATGACGCGCACCTGGCCGATGTGGACGAGGCGGTGGCTTTCTGCGATGGTCTTGACCTGGCCGCATTCGCCCCGGCGATAGGCACCGCCCACGGCGTGTACAAGGGCACGCCGAAGATCGCCTTCGACTGCATCGAGCAGATCGCCGCACGCACGGGCGTGCCGCTCGCTCTGCACGGCGGGACCGGACTGAGCGACGAGGTCTTCCGCAAGGCGATATCGCTTGGTTGCGCCAAAGTCAACATATCGACCGCGATAAAGTACGCCGTGATAGACGCCTTCGTGGACTACCACGCCGCCGAGGGGCAGTACGAGCCGCTCAAGCCGATCGCAGCCCAGTACGAGGCGGTTGCGGGACTCGTCGAACGTAACATCAAACTGTTTGGCGGCGAAGGACGAGCCGCATAACGCGAGAGCAGGAACCAATGATAGCGATAGTCATGCCGCAGGTCGGCCAGGATATTCCAGCCGGCAGGATAGCGCAGTGGCTCAAGCAGGTCGGTGAGCCGGTCGCCAAGGGCGAGGTCGTGCTCGTGGTTGAGTCGGAGAAGGCCAGTTTCGAGATCGAGGCGGATGAATCGGGCGTGCTGCTGGAGATACTGCATGTCGCCGACGAGGAGGTCGAGATCCTCGAGCCGGTCGGCTACATTGGCCAGCCGGGCGAGACTGTCGAGCGGGCTGAGAAAACCGACAAGCCCGCCCAGGCCGAAGCGCCACCGGTGGAGAAGCCCGCCCAGGCCGCCCCGGCGCGCGGCGACGAGGTAGCCACCTCCCCGGCCGCCAGACGGCTGGCCGACGAGCTTGGCGTGGACCTGGCCGGAGTAACCGCCGCCGACGGAGGCCGAATTTCCAAGGCGGACGTCCAGGCCGCCGCCGAGGCTGGCCAGGGCGGCACCGTCGCTGCCGCACCGGCCGGCGGCGATACGGCCATCCCGTTCAGCAAGATGCGACGTCGCATAGCCGACAGGCTGACCCTCAGCAAGCAGACGATCCCCCACTTCTACCTGACTGTGGACGTGGACATGACAGATGCGATGGAATGGGTCGCTCGCTTCAACGCCGACCACGGCACGCACGTTACGGTCACCGACATGATCGTAAAGGCCGTCGCGCGGAGCCTGCGGAGCTATCCCAAGCTCAACGCACACGTCTCAGCCGACGGCATCAACGTCAAGGCCGACGTCAACGTCGGCATCGCCGTCGCGGTGGACGACGGGCTGCTCGTGCCGGTTATCGGCCAGGCTGATACCAGATCGCTGACGGAGGTATCCACCGTCGCCAAGAAGAACGCCGACGACGCTCGACGGGGCATGGTCAATCCCGAGCCGATCGGAACCTTCACGGTTACATCGCTTGGCATGTACGGGGTGAGGCAGTTCGCGGCGATGATCAACCCACCCGAGTGCGCGATCCTGGCCATCGGCAGCGCCGAACCGCGCGTCGTGCCCGTCCAAGGCGGCATCGGCGTCCGGCGAATGATGACGGTGACGCTGGCCTGCGACCATCGCGCCGCCGATGGCGCCGACGCCGCCGGACTGCTCAACGGGATCCGCGAGATGCTCGAATCGCCGGCCGATGCGCTTGGAGACAACCAATGATGAAGGCGCTGATATTCGATTGTGACGGTGTATTGGTTGATACTGAAAGGGATGGTCATCGCGAGGCCTTCAACCGTGCGTTCGACGCCAAGGGCCTCGACGCCCACTGGGACGTGGAGCTCTACGGCGAGCTTCTTAAGATCGCCGGCGGCAAGGAGAGGATGCGGCATTACTTTGAGACCGGCGGCTATCCTGATGGCGTGACCGACAAGGATGGCTTCCTCGCTGAGATGCACAAGCTCAAGACGGGCCTGTTCATGGATATCATCGAGACGGGCCGGCTGCCCCTTCGCCCCGGCGTGGCGAGGCTGATCGACGAGGCCATCGCAGAGTCGATGACAATGGCGATCTGCACCACGTCCAACGAGCGAGCGGTGAACATGGTGGCCGACGCGCTGCTGGGGCCCGCCCGCAAGGTGAAGTTCTCCGAGATTCTCGCCGGCGATGTGGTCAGCAGGAAGAAGCCCGACCCGGAGATATACACCCTCGCCGCCGAGAGGCTTGGCCTGGCCCCGAGCGAGTGCGTCGTCATAGAAGACAGCCGCAACGGCCTGCTGGCGGCGAAAGCGGCGGGCATGCACTGCGTGGTCACGACCAGCAGCTACACGGCCGACGAGGACTTCTCGGAGGCCGACGCGATATTCGCCGAACTGGGCGAAGACCCAGCGTCCGGAGTGACGCTGGGATTCCTGAGAACCCTCACCTGAAGCAGGACCTGCCTGCTCGTCTGATATGTAACCACGGCCACGACAGGAGACTGTAATGAAGATATTCCTTGACAGCGCAGACGTAGACGCGATCCGCAGGGCCCACGACACTGGCCTACTGGACGGCGTCACGACGAACCCGAGCCACATCGCCAAGAGTGGCAGGAAGTTTGCGGACGTGGTGGCTGAGATCTGCCGAATCACGGCCGGCCCCGTAAGCGCCGAGGCCATGGGTGAATCCGCCGAGGGACTCGTCGACGAAGCCCTGAAGATCGCGGCAATCGCGCCGAACGTCGTTGTCAAGATCCCCATGACCGTCGAGGGACTCAAGGCTGTCAGCGTTCTGCGAAGCCAAGATAAGGGCGTCCGCACCAACGTTACGATGGTCTTCTCATCCACCCAGGCATACCTGGCGATGAAAGCGGGTGCGGACTTCGTCAGTATTGTCCTCAGCCGTCTCGACGCGGTCGGCAACGAGAGCTATGCCCTGGTCGACGACACCGTGACCATCAAGCAGAACTACGGCTACGAGAGCCAAGTACTCGCCGGCAGCATGAAGACGCAGAATCACGTCCTGTCGTGCTTGCGCAGCGGGGCCGATATTGCCACCGTGCCCGACACACTGTTCTTCCAGATGTTCAAGCATCCACTGACCGACAGCGGGCTTGCCCAGTTCACCGAAGACTGGCAGAAGGTCCCCAAGTAGGAGCCACCGTTGCCACGAACCGTGCTTGCATTCGGCGAGATCCTCTGGGATATGCTCCCGGCAGGGGCGGTCCTCGGCGGGGCGCCGCTGAACTTCGCGTATCGCGCCAAATGCCTCGGCGACATTTCCGCGATGGTCTCGAGACTAGGGCGCGACGGCCTGGGCGCCGAAGCGATCGACGCGCTGCGCCGCCTGGGCATGGACACGACGCACATTCAGTGGGACGATGATCGGCCGACTGGAACGGTCAACGTCAGTTTCGACGAGAACAGTAATCCCAGCTACGTAATCACCCCCGACGTCGCGTACGACTTCACCGAACTGACCGACGATGCGCGGGCGGCGGCGGCCTCAGTCGATTGTTTCTGCTTCGGCACGTTAGCCCAGCGGAGTGAGGTCGCCCGATCAACGCTCGAGCATCTGGTCGACACCGCCGTCGGCGCGCTCAAGTTGTGCGATATCAATCTCAGGACTGACTGCTGCTGCCGCGAGACCATTGTTGGGTCGCTCCGAGCGGCAAACATACTGAAACTCAACGAGGAGGAAGCCGACCACCTGGCCGAGATGCTCACCCTGAATACCCGCACCGTCGATGCCGTCGCCCAGGAGCTTGTCGATCGCTTTGACCTGACCTGCTGCGTGGTGACTCTGGGGGAGAGAGGCGCGCTGGCTGTCGGCGACAATGACGAGAGAACCTACTGCCCCGGCTATAGAGTGCCCCTTGCCGACTCGCTCGGCTCGGGAGACGCCTTCACAGCTGCCTTCGTGCACAATTACCTTCGTGGCGAGACACTGCACCAATGCTGCCTCTGCGGCAATGTACTCGGCGCGATTGTCGCCACTCAGACCGGCGCGACTACCCCGCTGAGCGCCAAGGAGATGCCACTTTTCCTCGCAGGTCGACCCGAGCGAACCGTCGATCCGAATTACCAGCGGTTCATCACCGAATAGGAGTGAAGAGAAGATGAAAGAGTTGAAGATATGCATGGGGATATGGGGCAATACGAACCTCCCGGACCGTTTCAACACCGATGGTTTCGGCGAGTTCGTGCCGGTTATCGATCGCATCAGGCAGGTCGGGCAGATTGAGGGTGTTGACGGGATCGAGCTGCATCTGCCCACGGAGATCAACGACGACAACGCCGACGAGATCGCCAATGTCCTCGCTGACAACAATCTCAGGATCATCCAGCTCTGCGGGCACACTTGGACAGAGAAGCGCTATCGGCACGGTGCCCTGGCCGACTCGGACAGGAAGGTCCGCGACTCGGCCGTCTCCCGTATCAAGGCGGCCCTCGACATGGGTGCCAGGTTCGATGTGCCCATCAGCGTGCTCTGGCCGGCTACTGACGGCAATGATTTCCCACTTCAGAGCGACTACCTCGCGCTCTACCAGCGATATGTCGATAGCGTTAGGCGAATCCTGGAGTACCTGCACGCCAACAACTACGCCACCAAGCTCTGTATCGAGCCGAAACCTTTCGAACCGCGGGGGCGCATCATGATGGGTACGACCGCTCAGGCGCTTTGTGTCGTCAACGAGATCGACGATCCCAACTTTGGGGTTAACCTCGACATAGGGCACAGCCTCATGGCTGGCGAAAACGTTGAGGACCAACTGTCACTGATCTGCCGGTACGGCAGGCTTCACCACACGCACTTCAACGACAACGATCAACAGTGCGATCTTGACGTGCCTCCGGGAACGATCAACTTCATCCGCCTGGTCACCGTGGTGTATGTACTCGATCAGGCCGGCTACGACGGCTGGTATGGACTGGACCTGTTCCCGTACCGTGACGACCCCCGGAAGTTCATCGAGTTGTCGCGCGACAATCTGCGCCTGGCGAAGCGGGTCGTGGAGTTGCTCAACAACGAAGGAGACGCCGCCGAGATGCGGCGACTCGGCACGTTCGGCCCGGAGATGGCGGCGCTCATCCGCGACTGCATCCGACAAGCTTAGGTGTGATCCGCCAGGCTGTGGCACAATTGGAATCGCGGGTGTGCCTGCCAGCCGGAGGCTGGCGCGCCCGACTCACCGAGGAGCAAGCCGATGGAATCCTGGAAGAGAAAACTGAGAATGGGAATGGTCGGTGGTGGACAGGGCGCCTTCATCGGCTGGGTTCATCGTTTCGCCGCTGCACTCGATCAGCAGATCGAGATGACGGCAGGCTGCTTCAGCCGCGACCGCGAGAACACCAAGATCACCGGAAAGCAGCTATACCTCGACCCAGGACGATGCTATGACACCTATCAACAGATGGCCGAGGGCGAGGCGAACCTCCCCGTGGGCAAACGAATAGACTTCGTGGCCATCGTCACGCCAAACGTCTCACACTTCGACATCGCCAAGACGTTCCTCGACGCAGGGATTCACGTAATCTGCGACAAGCCGATGACCTACAGCATCGAACAGGCCGCCATGCTCGCGGATCTCGTGGAGAAAACCCAACTGGTGTTCGCTGTGACGTACAACTACACGGGCCATCCGATGGTGCGCCACGCTCGAGAGCTGTTCAAGAGCAACCAGATGGGCTCAGTGCGAAAGGTGATGGTTGAGTACCTCCAGGATTTCCTGATGTTCCCACACGAGAAGCACGGGCTCAAGCAGGCGATCTGGCGAGTCGATCCGGCCCAGGCGGGCCTCGGAGGCGCTCTCGGCGACGCCGGAACACACGCCTTCAACCTGGTCGAGTATGTAGTCTGCGATCGCATTGTCGAGATATGCGCCGACAGGAGCACCTTCCTGCCCGACCGTCAACTTGACGAGGACGTGAACATCCTGCTGCGGATGGCTGGGGGAGGTAAGGGTGTGATGTCCGTCAGCCAGATCGCCACTGGCGAAGAGAACGCCCTGAGACTTCGAGCCTACGCTTCCCAAGGCGCGATCCTCTGGGACCAGGAAAGGCCCAATCGCCTGAAAGTCTATCGGTACGGCGAGCCGCGGCAGGTCCTTACTCGAGGGCATAGCGAGTATCTCTCCGAAGCTGCCGGCAGGTGCACGCGCGTGCCTACCGGCCATCCCGAGGGCTACCTCGAGGCATTCGCGACCGTATACCAGGGTGCGGTCGAAGCCATCCGACGCCATGTCGATGGGGTGCCCATGAAGACCGACGAGTGTGACTTCCCAACCGTCCGCGACGGACTTCGCGGAATGGAGCTGATAGCAAAGGCCGTCGAGTCAGCCGACGCCGGCTCGAAATGGGTTAGTGTACCATAGTAGTGCTGGATTGACGTGGTCCATCCGGCACAGCGGAGGCGGGCCAAAACGTCAGGCTCGACTGAGAGGCGCTTCGAGCACCTGTGCCAACCAAGAACTCCATGCCGTATGGTCCCAAAACTCAGCCACGGCATGAGGACCACCTGTCTCAACCTCATTCAAGGTGCTGCGGATGGTCTACCTCGATGGATAGTCGCTTGTCTCCACACCGTGATGGCCTCCGCTGACCGATCCCTCGCATGATCGCCACAGACTGCGCACAGCACGCCCGTTGTTTCGCCGCCCCCGCCAACGACCTGCCTACGCTGCCCGATGATAGTACCGAAGCAACCCGCCCAAACGCTCACAGCAGCAGATCTGCCCGTCTGTCTTCCCGACAGGCTCCTCCCCTACTATCAATTGATTCCCGAGGCCCTGATGATTCCGTTCCACGTGATAGTGTGCGATAAATTGCTCGATGGCGCGCCGCAACTGCTTTGGCCCAAGGAAGATCATCTTGTCCAGGCACTCGGACTTGATCGATCTCACAAATGGCTCGGCATGAGGATTCAGGTTCGGGCTCCGAGGAGGCAACTTCATCACCATCACCCCTGCCTCCTTGAGGATCTCCGCGAAGTTGTTCGTGAACAACGGACTGCGATCGTGTATGAGGTATCTCTTGCCCCGCAGGAATCCGTCAAACACGTCCGTCAGGTTCCGGGCAACCTGTTCCACCCACTGACCATCGGGTTCTGGTACGATGCCTGCTATCTCCACAGCCCGCGTTGACAACTCAAGCACGAACAGCACGTGGTAGCGAACCAGATAGGTGCACCGGCGCCTCGGAGGATACCAGGGCGTAATCGAATTGGGTCGGGTTGACGCTGTTGTCATCTTCGCCACGAGCCAATTGTTTGAGTTTACCCATAGAAGCACTTACTCCGGCCGGGCGGGTTGGACTTTGGGGCCCACCGCGACGTAGCCTAAATTGGGCAGGCGGGACATGTTGCTCGGGGGCGTGGGCATCGGACGGACGCATCGTTTGTACGGCGGGCGTTTCGCCGAGATCATCTCCCCGATGCTGGTCCGCAGAAGCCACAGGGCAACGGAGTCGGTCTTCTTGAACTGGATCGTTCCGGCGTCGGACTCGCTGGTCTTGAGAATCTCCCCCGCCAAGTCCACCATCTGCCTCATTCCGGCGGACACGGCGTAGTGCGGCTGCGCGTAGGCGTCGCCCAGGAGCGTCAGGTACTCAACATCCTGCTGACCTTGTCGGAAGGCCTTGACCCGAACGGAGGCGAACACGCCGCCCCGGTGCGGGATGAACAGTTCGGTGTTGGACCCAGTGGTGAGGTTCCCCGCCCCGCCGATGGTCTGCCAGGGCACGACGCCTGTTCCGCCATCGGCCCAGACGTTCAGGCACCAGATCACCGGTTGGGCGTTGGCCCCGCTGGGATTGTTGGCCGAGCCGTATGGACTGAAGTAACTCCGTCCCGAGAGCACTTGCTCGTCGGCCTTCACTCGCACCTTCCCACGTCTTGCCCCGCCCATTACCTCCACGTCCATCACGCCCCACAACATATTCCGCGCCGCCATCCCGTAGGACACGTCAGCACGGTACCACATCCTAGCCTTGCCTCGGACAGGATCTACTGCCTGATGATACAGGATTCCGTACCACCGAAGAGCCCAGAAATCCTGGGTGTTGCACGGCTCGTCGAAGACCCACAGCGACTTGGCCCTGTCCCATCCACCGCGCTTGTTGTACACCTTTCCGTTAAGGAAGAACTCGAAAACCGTGTCGTGCCAACCTTTCCGGTCGGCGTGCTGGGCCATCTGGGCGAAGGCCTTTCGCAGGCCTGTCTTGTAGGCGTCGGTGAACGCCTCGTCGGCCCAGTAGGAGCGGGTGAAGGCCTTGTTCACGTCCAGCGGCCAGTCCTCGTTGAATGGCAGGTAGAACACGTCTACCGGCTCGGAAGAGCGAGGAAGGTCCTTGAAGGCCGATCCATCGAACAGCGGCCCGAACTGCCGACTCCACTCCGTCAGGCCCAGACCGTCAGCCTCATTCCATTTCGGCGCGAAGTCCACCGACCCGTTCCAATGATAGTAGAGCCGGTTCAGGCACAGCCGGTGCTCGTGGGCGATCCGGTAGTACTCCATGCCTTTCTTACCAGGCCCAGCCGTGCCGTAGCAGTTCATCTCCGGGATGAACGACAACTTGTTCGGCAAGGTGAAGTCCCAGACCGTCAGGTCCACCCTGATCTCCAGCGTCTTTCCGCCGGTCGAGATGGTGAGTGTTCCGATCTTTGCCCCCGGCTGAATCTCGTGCGGCACGTACACCTCGCAGAGCAGCGAGACATTCTTGGCCCTGGCGGCTTCGGGGTCGTCCTTAAAGGGCACGGCGAACGACCCGGTTAGCGGGATGCACACGTCCGGCATGCCGCCTTTGAGCACGTCCAGCCGGTAGGTCTTGACCTCCAGCCCAGGTGCGTCGGGGAAGGCTAGTTTCACCTCCGCCGAGTCGGTGGCGCCTTCGAGGTTGACCTGGAAACACCCAGCTTCGTTCCGACCTGAAAACAGGCGGACTAGTTTCTTCTCGGACGACCAGAGGTGATTGCCACCCTTGTAGGCGGGGGGATGGGCGGGGACCATCGCACCGGTGTTCGCATTGATTTTGTCCACGGCATCCACTACGGCCACCCTCAACCCGCCGACCTCGGGCAATTGCTTTGAAGGCGGGAATGGTTTCAACGCCGTCGGGGTTATCTTGAACACTCGAGGGTTAGACGAGACCTTGATGGCCTTGGTCAGCGCGGTCCCGACGTTGCCGGCACTGTCCACCGCAGAGATCGTCAGTTTGATCTCCTGACCAGCCTCGAGCGGCATATCCTGGAGGTGCATGCGGACCTCTTGTCCGGTAGGTCCGGCCATCGGTACCAAATAGCGGGGCACTGGGGCGACCTTGCCATCGGCTTCGTAGGTTACGTGGAATCCGAGGGTCTTACCCCCGCCCATAACCGTCCTTCGAGTGGCGCCGACAGGGGCCCTTTGCCCTGCGTAGCTCGACTCCTCGTTACCTTCCAAGGGGAGACGGGCCGAATCATCCTTGTTTTGCGCTACCCGCCCGGCCCGCCCAAACCATATTCGGGCGCTTCGCGGCCCGCCATAGAAGGATGAACCCTAAGACATTCCCGTCGGACGAACTGCTGAGGCCCAAGCGCAGGGCCCTCAATGCCTCGGTCACATTCTCCGATTCGCGCGAACGCGCGCGTCTCACAGCCATCCTCACCCCGCCCCACAAGAGGCAGCAGTCCAAACCGCATGTCGGCCGCGACACACACCAGATTGAGTCCGAAAGATCCTTGGTCCGCTACAGCCCGGGCCCTGGCCGGGATCGCATCGCGCCGATCCCCCGCGAACCCGAGAAGGGCTATCGCCCGGGCGACTTGGGCCGGCGTCCCGTCCAGGCGGGCGGCAGGGACAGTTGCATGACGAAGACCTTGTCCTGCCCCACGTTGCGGTTCCAGTTGGTGGCCCAGAGGACCTTCGAACCGTCGTTGGTGATGACGGCATGGGGCTCTTCCCAGTAGGCCTTGTGAGTGGTGTGGAGTTTGGCGAGGTACCACACCTTCGGCTTGGCCGGGTCCAGCCGGACCAGCACGATGCAGCGGTCCAGCCAGTTCTGCTCCTTGACGCCCTGGTCCATGAACGTGCTGATGACGGCGTAGCCGGGCGCGTTGCAGGAGACGTGGAGCCCGCTGTTGAGGCCGTGGGACGATTCGGAATTGTAGAACAGCCGCAGCAACTTCGTGCGGTTGGTGCCGGCGTACTGGTCGCCTTCCTCCCGGCAGGGGCGGGTCTTGTCGCTCAGCGGGATGAGGTCGACGTGGTCGGTGCGGCTGTTCTGCATGACGATGACGTCGTTGCCGTTGACGTCCACACCGACGTCGGAGTGGGAGGTGGTGTGGTCGAGCCGGTGGATCTTCTTCAGGGCCAGGTCGGCCATGCATAGCCCGGACGCCCGGCCGGCGCCGGAATCGCCGCCGATGAGCACGTGCCGCCCCGACCAGCTCATGCCGACCCAGTCGATCTCCTCGTTGGCGGCGAGCTTGTACACGCCGAGCACGCGGTCGGCCTGGCGGTCCCAGGTGAGGATGTAGCGGTGGCGGTAGTCGTCCTTGCTGCCCTGCAGAATCAGCGCCCACGTGCGCATGTCGCGCGAGGCCTCGCCCTCGTCGCGGGTGGTGATGCGGTACAGGTCGGGCTCGGCCTTGAGGACAGGGGCGATGGTGGGGTCCTTGGTGAAGTCCTTGACCACGGTGGTCTTGCCGGCCGGAAACGTGACCGTGATGATCGTGAAGTCGCGCAGGCCCCAGAGGACGTTCGGATCCCTCGGGTCCCATCGTGGCTGCTCCATGTCGACGGTCTTCAGCAGGTTGTCCTTGCGGTCCAGCGGCAGCCGGCCGGTGCGGTAGACGTGCAGGTCGCCGCTGTCGGTGTCGTGCAGCACGATGCGCGAGCCGTCGCGGTTGTACGGGTCGTAGCGGGAATACTCGTGCCGTATCTTCGGCTGCTGTGTCAGCCGAGTGAGCTTCGTCTTGAAGCGCCCGTCCGTCACCGCCCGACCGACCTGCGGCAGCGGCAGCACCACCAGCGGATGCGTGGGGTTCTCGCCGCTGAGCGGGTTCGGCACGGCCACCAGCGGCACGGCCGCGGCCGCGGGCGCGGGCGCGGGCCGGGCGCCCGACGGCTTGGTTGCGGGCTGCCCACTCGACTCCGCGGACGACTGGCAGGATGCCCCAACCGTCATCAGCGCCGCCACCGATACCAAAACGATCAATCGTCTCATGTTGTGCCCCTTCGAAATGGTCCACTCTATCGTACATGCCCGCCGGCGGCGGCGAAAGGCCCGGGTCGTCAATTCAGCCGGGGATGACGCTGCTGGCGAGATAGGACCGGGGTCGGGGGAGATCCTGCTCAATTCGACGGCCCGTGGGGTGCGTGCTCGCGGACGCCGCTTCCGGCGCTACTCCTTCGGCAGCTTCAGCGCGCGGATCTCCAGGCGCGGGCTCTTGGTGCTGCGGTCGTAGGTGGCGACGCGGTCGCCCTCGGGCGAGACCGCCGGCCCGGCGATCTCGTGCACCCGGCGCGCGTGGTAGTCGGTCAGGTACATCTTGCCGTCCGCGGCGTGAGCCACGAGCCAGCCGCCGGCAGGGCACGTCGCCAGCGGCTGCAGGGCGAGGTCGTCGCCGAACCGGGGGACCTCCTCCTTCGCCAGGCGGACCTTGCCCGCCAGCAGCTCGCCGATGCGTATGACCTGCCACGGCTGCGGCTGGACGAGGACGTACTGCCTGGCGTCGTCCTTGCCGGTGCCGCGGACGAGGACGTACTGTCCGTCCGCCGTCCACCACGCGGCCATGTCGCGGAGACTGGCCGGCAGAAGCCGATTGAACTGAGCCGACACGTCGTCGACCTTCCTGCCGTGCGCATGCACCATCAGCCACTGGCAGCGGGGCTCGGCGGATCTGACGATGCCGTAGCACAGCGCGGCCTTGCCGTCCGGGCGCCAGGCGATGACCCAGGGCGACTTCATCTCTCGGCTGAGCGCGTGGCGCGTGCCGCCGCGGGCGTCCAGCAGCGTCAGGGGCCCGGTCTCGGGCGGGTCGGCGAACAGCGTGTAGCGGCCGTCCGGCGACCACCCCACGGTGGGCCGCCCCGGCGTGTACTTGGCCGGCGGCTCGTACACCTTCTCGTAGATCGTCTTCCGCTCGTCCTGGGATTGCATGACGGCCTGGCGGTACAGGACCAGCGTGCTCTTGTACCAGTCTTCGCGCATGTCCGTCGGGGTCCATCCGATGGGCGAGGTCGAGACGGCGTAGCGGATCTCGTCGTTGCCGGCCCAGGCGGCCGAGATGATGTCCGCGGCCAGGCGGTTCCATTTCGTCCGGGCCATCTCTCGGACCTCCCGGGTCTTCAGGTCGACGACGAGCAGGCGGAGATGGCCGACGATCGCCACCTTGCCGGAATCCGGCGAGAAGATCACGTCGGAGATCGTCAGGGCGTCCTTCAGAGACGAGTAGACCTTGACGCTGCGCTTCTCGTCCGGCCGCTCTGCCGGGAAGATGTCCAGGAAGATGTTGTAGGCGCTGAAGGACGGGGCCTCAAAATCGGGCCCCGCCACGGCCGCGTCCGTCCGCAGGCGGACCACGGTCGATCCATCCGGCGAGAACGACGGCGGGTTGTAGGACGTTCCGCCGATGCAGCCCGTCAGGCCCGCCGCCAGCAGGGCGGCGGCCAGCGACGAGACGCATCGGCCCATTGCCCGCATGTCGAGCCAACGCCTGTCCTGCCACATGACTGTCCCCTTCCATCAATCTGTGCATTCGCGGTCGGCGAGCCGCTCGGCCCGCTCGGCGCCGGCCGCACGCGGCGGCACCGCCCGGATCATAGGCGCCGCGCCGGGCGCCCGCAACACGATTTCGCCAGCAGGGCGGCGTCCGGCGTCTGTCTGGAGCCGGCCCAAACTGCGACCAGGCCCTACATGATTCATCCGAACGCTCATGCCGCCTCCCGGTGGTAGGACCGGAGCAGCCCATCCAAGCGATCCCGGCAAGTCACGCGGCCATCGGCTTCCCATTGGCCTCGCATTGGTTACAATGCCCCGTCCCATGAGACCTTGAACGTTTTTCCTGGCAGCCATGGCGGGATGGATGAACCGCAGGCAGCAGGAGATGATCCGAGGGTCCTGTCTTGACAGGCCGCCTTTGCTGATGAAAGATTGTGGCGTTGCAGTGCCAGGATAGGGCACCGGAATGCGTCAGTTCCTGCCGTCCCTGCGGAACCAGTGAAAGGAGACCCTCCCATGAACAGCCGTGCATTGAACTGGTGCCTCGCGACAGTCGCCGCGGCGGCGCTGCTTGGGGGCGGGACGGGCTGTGGCCTGTTCGGGAAGCCCAGCGCCCAGATCACAGGGGTGAAGGTCCAGGACATAACCCTGACGGCCGCCACGCTGCTCTTCGACGTGAAGGTTGACAACCCCTACACGGTGCCGCTGCCGATGAGCAACATTGACTACGCCCTGTCCAGCCAGGATCAGCAGTTCCTCAGCGGCAAGGCGGACGTGCAGGGCACGGTGCCGGCCGGTGGCAGCAAGACCCTCGGCGTGCCAGTGCGGATCAGTTTCCTTCAGCTCATCAAGGTTGTTAAGGGCGCCCGGCCGGGGGCGACGGTTCCCTACAAGGCCAACCTCGGCCTGTCGGTGGACGTCCCGGCCCTAGGCCCGCTCCGCGTGGCGATGAGCAAGGAGGGCGAGTTATCCATCCCCTCGGCGCCAGGTCTGCTGGACCGCCTTAAGGATGTGGCGCAGTAGCTGCCGGGGTGCGGCCGGGGCAAATCCGCCGACAGCGCAGCTCCTGCGGAGGCGTTCATCGCCGCTTCGTCCTCTCCCGCGCGAACAGCAAACACCATTCTTGTGACTTGCCCGCCTCTCGGTCCATGTCGGGTCCCTTAAGCCGGCGGCTCTCGGCGCCTACTTAGTTGTGCCTGTGGGTCGGATCGCGCGCCGCGGCGAGATGCGACTGAGCACCGGCTTGCCACGTTTCAACTGCGCTGGGTCCAGGACGACGATGCCTACTTGCTTCCTGTGCTTGGCCACGCAGTAGATCCTGCCGTTCTTTCCCAGCACCCCGCCGCCACGGAGGCGGAGCGTCACGCTCTGATCGGATCGCAGCACGACCCGGCCCCAGTCCAGCACACGCCCCCTCTTCGGGTCGAACGTGAGCAGTTGCCGGTTGACCGTGTGGTACAGCAGACCGTCTCTTCCGAAGACCATCAGGGCCGACCAGGGCCCGGCCCATGCCGCCGGTCGCCCGGGGTCCATGTGCCCGTGGTCCACAATAACGCCCCACCGGCCCTGCGTGGCGTCGATCTCCACGAGGTGACCGCCGCGTTGGGACGTGAAGAAGATGTGCATGCCGTCGGGTGATCGGGTCCCGCACATCCACCAGTTCCGCCAGCGGCGGGTCGCCCGCAGCGTGCCGACCAGCCCTTTGACTTCCGCCTTCGGAGTCTCCCCCGCCGGCGTCGCCAGTCCAGGGATCGACAGAAGCCGATTGAGCCGGGGGTCGTACACGCGAACGTCGCCGGTCGCGCCGTCGCACAGATACACCCGGCCGTTCGCTGCAACGTCCATGTAGCGCGGCGTGCAATCGACCTGACTGCATGCCAGCCCCAGCACACTGAGCCGTTGGGAATAGGCCTTCTTGGAAGGTCTGCAGCGGAACAGGTATCCCGTGGGCCAACTGATCCCGTAGAGCACGTTGCGCTGCCGGTCCATGCAGCAGGTGATGATCCCCTCGTGCCGGCGCGACCAGCCGAGGTCCTCGGTCTTGCCGGTCTTCGGATCGTAGGCGAACCAGTGGCCGCCGGGATAGGAGAGGGTCTTGTCGATGTGTTCCACGCTGGTGTGCGTGGCCCCGTAGACGCGTCCGTCGCGCCCCTGGTGCAGTTGGGCGTGGATCTTGTCCTGTGCCAGGTTCCATCGGTTCCTGGGGAACTGCCCGGTGCCCAGGTCGCCGTGGAGCGTGGGTTCTTCGAGCTTCGGACCGCCGCGCGAGGCCCGGGAGCTCATCACCGCCACGACCTTGCAGCGCCGTGTGGCCGGGTCGAACTCCGCCAGCCGGGCGACGTTGTAGTTTGTCCCGACGTACACCTTGCCGTTGGAGTGGCCCAGCATTCCGTAGAACACCTGGAAGCTGCGCGGCAGCGTCAGCCTGTCGCGCTTGTCCACGACCATCGCGTGGAAGTCGACAGGCACTGTGTGTGGATTGGCTTTGGGGCTGGCCTGCGGCGTGTGCGTGGGGTGGCGGGCTAGCGCCTCGGTTGCCTCCTGCCTCGCCGCGGGGAATGGGGCTTCTTTTGCCAGCTCTTGCAGGGCCTTCTTAGCCTCGGGGCCGGCCGTGGTGTCGTAAGTGTGCTCGCGCCGGTAGTCGCCGGCCAGGGCCGGCGAGCACAGCAAGGCAACGGTCAGAGCGACTAGGCGGGCGAGGCCGGGGCAGCCGTGTGAGGGGCGATGGGTGGATTTGACGGGCTCAGGGGCCATGATCCGATCTCCGTTAGAGGGACCTACCAACGGATCATAATCCCGACCCGCTCGGGCAATCAAGGTTATCGGGCGGGTAGGCGATGAGCATGCGACCTGACCGACAGATCGGCAAGGAAGACCAGCGGGGCTTGACATGCGGCTATTGCGGATGCCGGCGCTTCCGGGTAATCTATACGCGTCGGGGATGGGGCGGGAAGCTCATCCGCCGGCGCGAGTGTCGGCATCGCGGGAATCGCATGACAACGTGGAAACGCTCCATCGGGGTGTGACGGCCACCTCCCCGTCGGGACGCCAAGACAGCGATGGCATACACTCCCGTGCTTAACCGTAGACCGGTCGGCGTTCCGCTACTTGTGCCCAGAGAGGAGGAACCGATGCCACGATCAAGGCTTCTCTGGCTGAGCTTGCTTCTGCTCAGCGCGCTCGGTGTAGGGCCTGTCCGGGCGCAGCAGACCGGTTCGGCCTTGCGGGACGAAGCGTTGCAGGCCCTGAAGAGGGCCGCCTCGTTCTACCGCGCCAAGGTCGCCAGCCATGGGGGATACGTTTACTACTACAGCGTGGACCTGAAGGAGCGGTGGGGCGAGGGGAAGCCATCCCCGGATACGATCTTCGTGCAGCCCCCGGGAACGCCCACAGTTGGCATGGCCTACCTCCAGGGGTATGCCGCGACGGGTGACAGGTTCTACCTCGAGGCGGCCCGCGAGACCGCCGAGGCCCTGGTCTATGGGCAATTGCAGTCCGGCGGCTGGACGCAGGTCATCCATTTTGCGCGCCCCCGGCGGGGGCGGCTGGGCAAGTACCGCAAGGCAAGGGCGGGAAGCTGGAACGTCTCCTCGCTGGACGACGGCCAGACGCAAGCGGCCCTGGCGATGCTCATCCGCGCGGACCAGGCGCTTGGCTTCAAGCACGCCGAGATTCACGAAGCCGCCGCCTACGGGCTGGACGCGCTGCTTAAGGCGCAGTTCCCCAATGGCGGCTTTCCCCAGGGGTGGAGGCGCCCGGTAGAGCCGAAGCCCGTGCTGAAGGCCAGATTCCCCGACTACGACTGGAAGACCGAGGGGAGGGTCAAGAACTACTGGGACTACTACACCCTCAACGACAACGTGGCCGGGACCGTCTGCGACACCCTCATCGTCGCGCACCAGGTGTACAAGGACAAGAAGTACCGGGCCGCGCTGGAGAAGCTCGGCGACTTCCTGATCCTGGCGCAGATGCCCGATCCGCAGCCCGGCTGGTGCCAGCAGTACAACTACGGCATGGTTCCGATGTGGGCCAGGAAGTTCGAGCCGCCGGCCATCACCGGATGGGAGTCCCAGGACGTGATGAAGACGCTCATCAAGATCGCCCGGCACACCGGCCGGAAAAAGTACCTCGAGCCGATCCCCCCGGCCCTGGAGTACTTCAGCAAGAAGTGCCTTCTGCCGGATGGGAAGATCGCGCGGTACTACGAGCTCAAGACCAACAAGCCGCTCTACATGGACAAGAGCTACAAGCTCACGTACGATGGCTCCGCTGTCCCGGGGCACTACGGCTGGAAGCAGGCCGCTCGTTTCGAGCAGATCGAGAAGGCGTACAAGGCCGTCCAAAGCGGCGCCGCCGCGCGGGCCCGCCCGGCGCGGGAGCTGGAGGAAACCGTCCGTCGGATCATCAAGGAGCTCGACAAGGACGGGCGGTGGATCACGACCCATGCGGGAGAGAATCTCGTCGGCCGGCCGAAGTTCAAACGCGGGTTCCGTTACCTCTCCAGCGACGTATTCAGCCGCAACATCGAGACGCTGAGTGAGTACATCGCGTCTCAACGCAAGTAGTCGTATCGCTCGCAGCCGGGCGCATAGCGGAATCAGTCGCTGCGCCTGACCCGCGGGGCAGCAGGCGCTTCTCGTGGCCTAGGGCTCTCTGCGCCCCCGCCGGCAGGTGAGCTTTGTCGTTGACCGCCAAGCCGTGCCGTCCTGCTCTGCAAGTGCTGGCTGGTCGCGGTGCTGTTGGCGGACGCCGTCCAGCGGCAGGCCTGGGTACCCAAGCTGCCGCCGCTAGGTTCCACCACGACAGAGCCGTCGCCGGCCCCCCCCGGGCGTCGCTCCAGTCTCCGCCGGGCAGAGCGGGCCGCTGGCGTTCCCGCTCAGGGAGTTCCCTTCCGGGCCGCCGGCTGGATCGCATCCGGTTCGACCCGCAACGCCCACACGGCGGTCGCCTTCCCATAGCCGCCGGTAACCAGCAGCAGCACCTTGTGGTGGGGATCGTACTCCATGTTGAAGTTCATGCCGCAGCCGAAGGGCAGCGTGGCCGTCGGCACCTGCTGCCACGCGTCTTTGCCGAGATCGTAGAGCCACACCTCCGCCTGGCGCTTGGCTGCGCGCCTCTGCTGAGCCGTGGCGTCCTTGGGCGCGAGGGTGCGGTCGATCACGAGGACAGTCCGGCCGATCCGCGGGTCGAAGGCCATCGGGGTGTGCTGCTCGGGTGGCGGGCGCAGGCCCGGCGTCGGCATCTTTCCGTACTTCCCCGAGGCCGGCCGGTAGACCAGCATCTCGTTGCTGTTTGTGTTCGTGCCGAAGACGGTCAGCGTTTTGTGCTTGGCGTCGTAGGCGCAGTTGTTGTGCCAGCCGAACGGCCCGCGCCCGGCGACCTTCTCCCATTCGCGCGGCTCGCCCCCGAGCTCGAAGACCCCGTCCGGGCGATAGCCGAGGACCACGCCGCGGTCGGAATCGTACGCGGCCGAGTGCGGGAAGAAGCTCACCGCCTTGCACGGCAGTGCGGCCCACTTGCCGTCAGAGAGGCGATACGTCCACGTGGGGTGCCGTTGGATCTTGCCCCAGAGGTGCTTGACGACGTTCGTGAACCGCCCGGGGATCATGTGCCCCGGATGGCTCACGACGACCATCTCGTCGCGCTTCGAGTCGTAGATCACGCCGCCGAGGGTGTGCATCGTCCATTGCCAGGGCCGAGGATACTACGGCAGAACTGGCGTCTTTGAGATAATGGTCGTTGACGAACCGATCCGCGCGATGGTGCTGGCGCGCGCCTCTTCGGGCGAGATTCGCCGACAGGCGACCCGCGCCGGCATGAAGTCTCTGCGCGAAGACGGCCGGCGGCTGGTGCGCGACGGCCAGACCACCCTGGGCGAGGTGCTCCGGGTCACAAAGGACGAACGGGCCAACGGTGTCGAGGGCGGCGAGGCGGCGACGGGCGCCGGCCAAGCCACTCCGCCGCCGGCTGGATGAACTGGCGAGGAAGCTGACCTGTGCCACTGTTCGCGTACAAGGCGATTGACACCGCAGGGGCGGAGAACTCCGGGACGGTATCGGCCCAGAGCCGACTGGCCGCGCTGGACGAAATTGACCGGAAGGGCCTTACGCCCGTCTCGGTGGACGAGCAGGCGAAGGAAAGCGCACGCGCCGGCCTGCACCTGGGCGGGAACCGGGTGCCACAGACAGTGGTCGAGGCATTTCACCGCGAGTTGGCGAACCTGCTGACCGCCGGAGTGCCCATGATGCGGGCGCTGAGCATCCTCTGCCGCGAGGCCACGCATCCGGCCGCGAAGAGGCAGTGGACGACCTTGCACGACGACGTGGCCGAGGGGCTGACCATGGCCGATGCCATGAGCAAGTGGCCCAGGTCGTTCCCCGCTGTGTACGTGGCCATGGTCAGGGCAGGCGAGACCGGCGGCTTCCTCGACGCCGTGCTGGCGCAGGTGGCCGACTTCCAGGCGAGCCAGCGGAACCTCAAGTCCAAGATACGCAGCGCCCTTGCCTACCCCGCTGTCCTGGCCGTGCTCGCGACAGGGGTGCTGGCGTTCCTGCTGACCTACTTCATCCCGCGCTTCACCATCGGACGCTGTCTGCCTGGATCTGGCACTGTCGCGGCCGATTGCGTAGACTCGGCCACCGAAATGGCCAGGCCCAAGTGCCAATTCACCAAGAAGGATCTTCGACTAGCCACGGACCCCCGATCGTGGCAGCGCGGGGTCGGGTACTTCCAGGATGGCCGGGTCGAGTTGCTGATGACCGACAGCGGCGTCATTCACGCCCGCGTCGCTGGCAATGACGACTACCGCGTTCAACTGCGGGTGGAAGATGGGCAGGTCGAGGGCGAATGCTCCTGCCCGATGGGCGATGACGGCGTTTTCTGCAAACACTGCGTGGCCACGGGGCTGGCGTACCTGGACGGCCAGGCCAAGTGCGCCGACCAGGGAGACGCTCCAGCCGGCAAGAAGCGCCGCGGCCGCAAGGGCAAGGCCGTTACACCCGACGACGTTCGCGCCTACCTGGCTGGGCAGGACAAAGACCGCCTCGTCGAGCTGATCATGGAGCGGTTGCCCTGGGATGATGAGCTTCGGCAGAAGCTGTTCCTCCGGGCAGCCCGGCACGACGAAGGGGGCCTGAACGTCTCGGCCTACCGTAAGGCGATCACCGACGTCACCCGCGTCAGTAGTCGAGGGTTCGTCGATTACCGATCCGCCCCCGGCTTCGCCCGGCGGATTGACACCGCCATCGATTCCGTCCAGGAGCTCCTGGATGACGGCCACGGGACCGAGGTGATCGATCTGGCCGAGCACGCCATCGCCCGTTGCG
>Ga0114922_10000593_pt1 | contig 34602 bp, 28 predicted proteins | sample AartaG_FD_100975 | JGI IMG/M metagenome (GOLD analysis project Ga0114922, IMG submission 100975) | Deep subsurface microbial communities from Aarhus Bay to uncover new lineages of life (NeLLi) - Aarhus_00045 metaG | ecosystem: Environmental > Aquatic > Marine > Oceanic > Sediment | place... | reverse complement strand
CCACATCGGCTTCGGACACCTGAGACTTATCATCCGTAACCTCCCCGAACTTCTTTAGCCGATCGGGCAATGATGGATCGAATGCATCAGAAATGAGAATCTTCATGATCGTTTCCTCCTTTTATTTGTATTCACGGAATCTCTATTTTATTTCTTTTAAGATATAATAATCGTTTTGGGATAAAAAACAATTGATCATTTATTAATGAATGCTTAGGGGCACGAATGAAACAAATGAAATCACAATTCATTTCAAACCATGAATATTTAATATGTTGAATTCGGTTTATTTCAGTGTTGTTCAGTGTTAAATTTTCAAATCAATCACAGTAAAAAGAATACTCAGATCGAAAGGTCAGAGTCATTCGTCCAGCATATGAACCACGACTCCACTCCTCAGCTTCGGTTCAAACCAGGTCGATTTGGGCGGCATGACCTTACCGGCATCCGCCACAGACAAGAGTTGATCGATGCTCGTTGGAAAGAGTGAGAATGCCACAGCATAATCACCATTGTCTACAAGTCTTTCCAATTCTTTCAATCCACGAATGCCTCCCACAAAATGGATTCTCTTATCAGTACGGGGATCTTCAATACCCAAAATTGGGGAGAGTAGATTCTCCTGTAATATAGACACATCCAGGCAAGAAATAGGATCTGAGGGATCGTAAGTACCTTCTTTTGGTTTCAGACTGAACCATTGCCCATCCAAAAACATGCCAAAATCATGGGCGGTACGTGGTCGATAGGCCATATCCTCGCATCCCGTGCAACCAGCACAGCCTTCGATATTTATTTCAAATTTTTCCTCGATTTTGGAAAGAAATTCGTCAGAGGACATTCCTCTTAAATCTGTAACAACCCGGTTGTAATCTAAAATACGCATTTGAGAATCGGGGAAAATGACGGTAAGAAAAAAGTGATAGGCCTCATCACCCGTATGGTTCGGATTATTCTCCATACGCATGTTTCTTACAACTGTTGCAGCAGCAGAGCGATGATGCCCATCGGCGACATATAGGGCCTCTACACTGGCAAATGCCTCGCTAATACTTTCAATTAATGACATGTCATCTACAACATGGAAAATATGGCGGACATCATAGTCTCCAATGAAGTCATAAACCGGTTCCTTTGCCATTCCCCGATTGAGTAACTGCTCGATCTTATCATTGCCTCTGTATGTTAAAAATACAGGACCTGTCTGTGCATTGAGATGATTGATGTGATTCACCCGATCCTGTTCCTTGTCGGGACGGGTGTGCTCGTGTTTCTTGATTCTATTCTGAATGTAATCTTCGACGGAAGCGACTGCGACCAGCCCAACCTGTTCATGTTCGCCCATACATAATTTATAAATATAGAAACATGGTCTGTCGTCCTGAATGAGAATCTTTTGCTCAATGAGACGATTCAGGTTTTCGGCACCCTTGGCATATACCATGGAGTCGTATGGGTCGATAGAGGAATCCAAATCTATTTCGGGTTTCACGACATGAAGAAAAGAGTTTGGATTGTCTTTCGCTTTCTCCCTGGCTTCATCGGAATTAAGCACATCATAAGGCGGGGAAGCGACATCGTTAACTTTTTCCGGAATGGGCCTTAATCCCCGGAATGGTTTCACTCGAGCCATTGGCATCTCCTTGTATCAATAAAACCGCATTTGACCTTATTTTGTTTCATCTTTTGTTGTTTTTTTTGTTTTTGTGGGCGGTTTCTCTGTCACTGATTCGGATGTTTTCTTTTCCGATGCCTTGGCAGGTGCTTTTTTCTTTTCTTCCTTCTCTTCTTTCTTCTTCTCTTCTCTCTTTTTCACTTCTTTCTTTTTCACTTCCTTTTTCTGCACTTCTTTCTTCTTATCCTCTTTCTTCTTTTCTCCCTTCTTCTCATCAGCTTTTTTCTTCTCTGCGATTTTCAGATCTTCTTTTTTCTTTTCTTCTTTTACAACCGTGTCTTTCTTTGGAGGTTTCTTTTCCACAGGTACCTTTTCCGCTTCTACCTTCTCAGGAACTTCTATCGGTTTGGTAACAACCTGAGCTTTGCGAATGACCGGTCTCTTTAATTTTAACTTCCTTTTACGCACATTCCGTTTTCTCTTAAGTTCGATACGCTTACGTTTCTGCTTACTCTTACTTCTTCCCATACATACACCTCATTTATACAAGTTGATGAATTAACATTTATTGGCACCTGTCCCCTTAACTTATGCTAATGAAAGCATTTAAAGGTTAATTTCATAGCAGGCAATGGAAACGATATATTTAATAAATGTAATAATTTCATGATGCAAAAGCAACAAATAAATTTTTTGAATTTTATGTCGGATGTCCCCCAGGGTTAATGGGAAATCCCCCGTTACATCTATTGCCGGCTGGAGACAGGAGGATGATCATGCGTCTCTTACCGGAAATAATTTTCAATTTCGAGTTAACAACTTAATTTAAGCAATTAACCCCCTTTTTACTAACAGTCGCACTTATTACTTGAACTTGGGTATTAATTACGGAACATATTCGGAACACGAAACTTTATCTCATTCCAAATTTTATCTTGCTTTTCCCACAATAATAAATTATTTTAAAACTATACAAGAAAATAAAAGCCATACATTTAAGATGAGTTTACTTCTTTGCAAGGAGAGAGGTGAATAAAACTTTAGTAGAGGCAGCATTGGATGGGAGAGAAATTACATTAGCCGAGTTCAAGAGGTGAAGGGCATCCTTTTGGAGGTCGGCTTTTTTTACTTAGTTAAGAATAAAATAAACTGCGTTCTTTTTATACGCATATAACGAATATAATTTTTTGGAATTTTTAAATTTAGAATCATGCATCCTTTCCCAATACGAAGGTCCCAACAAGGGTAATGAATACCCAAGACTCCTGCTTGGGTATTGACAAAGTGAGGGGGGTGCGTCAGAATCTAAAGTTTATACCATAATTAATATTTAAAGATTGTTTGTCAACCCCATTTTAAAAAATAGTAGAATCAAAACTTAAGGAGTTTGAAATGAAAAAACTTGTGCAGCTCGTTTTTTCATTGCTTCTCATAGGTAATCCAATCTATGCAGATATAATCAATGTTCCTTCAGATCAGCCCACAATTCAAGCAGGTATCGATGTTGCTCTTGATGGTGATACGGTTCTGGTTGCAGATGGTATTTATTCGGGCGCCGGTAATATAAATCTTCAATGGAATGCTACAACAAAACATATTGTGATTAAATCAGTAAATGGAGCAACTGACTGTGTAATTGACTGTATGTACGAAGGAAGAGGATTTATACTCAATTCAGATCATGCTACTGAAGACATAATAGATGGATTTACCATAACGAAAGGTTGGGCAAAAACTGTAAGTCCAATTCTTACAGGTGGCGGCGCAATATTATGCGATGGAACTTCACCGCAAATAATCAACTGCGTTTTAACACATAATATTGCTGGTGATTCAGTTAATTCGACTCTGAATAGCTATTTTGCTGATGGTGGTGCAATAGATTGCATTAATTCATCGGCTCCAACAATTAAAAATAACATAATAAAAAATAATTATGCAAATCATACTGGCGGAGGAATTCATTTTGGCGATAACTCATCTGGAATAGTAGAGAGTAATATTATCGACAAAAATAAGAATTATGGATGTTATGGCGGAGGTGGAATTGCGCTTATTCTCATGTCAAATCCCATAATTATCAATAATCAGATAACAAATAACATCTCGAGGTATTACGCAGTTGGGGGGTATGGTGGTGGTATTATTTGCATGAATTCGGATCCATTTATAGTAAACAATACAATTGCCAATAATTCGACTTTAAATGATGGGTTGTTAGGACAAGGAGGAGGTATAAGAATACGTGGTTTACCTTCCCCAATAATAAAAAACTGCATTATTTGGAATAATGAAGCCCAAGACAGTTTAGAAAACCTTGATTTCCAATATGCGCAATTTACTTTAGATATAAGTTATTCAAATATCGGAGGGGGGATATATAGTATTAATACAACTTCACCTTCTACAATATTAAATTCAGATCCGAATTTCTTAGATCTGATTAATGGTAATTATCAGATAGGGTCAGGTTCACCTTGTATTGATATGGGGACACCAGATACAACAGGATTAAACTTGCCTGATTATGATCTTGCAGGGAATCCAAGATTAACAAATAGTAGAGTTGATATTGGTGCTTTTGAATACAATCCAGAATCTAATATTACTGATATATCTGCTGTAAAAATATCTTACAGATTGGAACAAAATTATCCTAATCCATTCAACCCGACAACCACATTACATTATTCGGTACCAAGATCAAGCAATGTATCCCTCAAAATACTTAATCTTGCCGGACAGGAAATAGAAATATTAGTTAATGAAATAAAAATGTCTGGAGAATACGAGATTCTGTGGAATGCTGACGATTTACCGAGTGGTGCGTATATTTGTCGATTGCAGATTGAAGAGTTTGTAAAGACAAAGAAGCTTGTTTTAGTAAGGTAAATTAGAGGGTATAACCAGTGGCTTCACTTGACCACCTCGCTCTGTCACTCAAAACGCCCTTTGCTACAATATGTCAATTCAACGCAGACAGAGCCATTCCCATCAAAACGGGATCAAACTACGAGACGATTATAAACTTGATCAACGAATACGCTCCCATCAGATACCAAAGAATTTGCCGAGATTGATCTATCAAAAGACCGGAGCAAAGAATTGAATGATGTGGAGAAGTGAGATAATAAGATGAATCCGGCATTAAATAATTGATTGGAACTTCATTTTTCATTATTATATTCTGTAACAGATATTGAATTATGAATATTATCGGGAGGCAGCTTGACGGATGGAATAAATCGATCCTACAGGCTAGACAGCGATAATGCACCAGGGATGCTGGAAAAAGGAGATGGACAAAAAGAGAGAGAAGTTTTAAGACTATGGAATAATGAATGAGTACTTAAAGTGGGATTATGGTACTCATAATAATGTTGAAATATACACCTTAGAACATGTAAAAAAGTACAGGGGTGCACAATGCCAAAAACGAAAATCTTAATCGTAGAAGACGAGCGGATTGTTGCTGAAGAGACCAAAAGAAAGTTGCAGAATACCGGATATGAAGTAACTGCAATTGTTTCATCGGGCAGTGAAGCGTTAAGCCAAATTAAAAAGAATCCACCGGACCTGGTGTTGATGGATATCAAGCTCCGGGGTAAGATGGATGGTATTGAAACTGCTGATTTGATACGTATCCGTTTTGATATTCCTGTGGTTTATGTTACCGCTTATGCAGATTTCAGGACACTGGTAAGGACAAAAAAAACCGAGCCTATTGGATTCATTACCAAGCCGGTTGATATTAAAGAGTTGAAGGGTGTGATCGAAACAGGTCTCTACAAATATCAGATGGAGAAAAAATTAAATGAGAGAGATGCCTGGCTATTCACTACCCTCCGGTGTATCGGTGATGCGGTGATAGTGACAGACACGTCAGGAAAAATCACATTCATGAATCCGGTGGCCGAGGAATTAACCGGCTGGAATGAGGAAGAGTCCAGAGGCAAACCCCTGGAGCGGGTGTTCAAGATTATCAATGAGGATACGGGTAAACCAGTTGAGAATCCCGTGGAAAGGGTGCTGAAGGAAAGCAAGGTTGTGGGTTTGGCGAATCATACGGTTTTGATCACCAAAGATGGAAGACACATACCCATTTATGACAGCGGTTCGCCCATCAGAAACGATAAAGGGAACATCATCGGGATTGTTCTGAATTTCAACGACATCACCGAGCGCAAGCAGGCGGAGGAGGAGCGCGAGAAGCTCATTCACGATATGGGGGAGCGTATCAAAGAGCTGAGCTGTATGTACGGAATTACTGATTCAATCAGGAAGCGTACGACTCTGGAAGAAATCTTCAAAGATGTAGCCGCGCTAATTCCCCCAGGGTGGCATTACCCAGAGATCACCAGGGGCAGGGTCGTTTTCGAAGGAAATGAATACGTATCGTGTACCTTCGAGGAGACCGAGTGGAGACAGTCGAGTGACATCATCGTTGGTGGAGAGTGCCGCGGATCGGTGGAAGTCTTCTATCTTGAAGAACGACCCGAACTGTACGAAGGTCCGTTCCTCAAGGAGGAGCGGAATCTCCTCAATGCAATAGCACACACACTTAGTGAGACTGTAGATCGCAAGCGGGCGGAGGAGGTTCTACGGGTAAAGGATAGCGCAATCGCAACATCCATCAATGCCATTGCCCTCGCCGATCTCGAAGGGAATCTGACATACGTAAACCCTTCTTTCCTGGAACTATGGGGCTACGATGATGACAGAGAAATTTTAGGAAAGCCTACTTTAATATTTTGGCAATTTGCAGAAAAGGCTGAGGACGTAATCGAAGCATTGCGTGGTGAGAAAGGTTGGAGAGGTGAACTGGTCGCCAAGAGAAAAGATGGCTCCCTATTCCACGTTGAACTCTCGGCAAGCATGGTCATAGATGAGGCCGGTAACCCTGTTTGTATGCTGGCTTCATTCGTAAACATCACCGAAAGCAAGCGGGCGGAGGAAGTATTGCGTCGTTTAGGCTGGGCTGTTGAATCTGCCAGTGACGCAATTGGAATAGCAGATGTGACAGGCAAATCCATCTATCATAATAATGCTTTAGTTGAACTGTTAGGATACACTATTGACGAACTGAATGCAGCAGGGGGACCGCCTGTTGTTTACAAAGATCCGGACACGGCTCGTGAAGTGTTTGATTCTATCATGGAAGGCGGTTCATGGAGTGGGGAAATTGGTATGAAAACACGCACCGGCCACGAAGTGTTGGTATTTATGCGAGCCAACTGTGTTAAAGACGATAATGGTAGAATCACAGGTCTTATCGGCATTCACACTGACATCACCGAGCGCAAGCAGGCAGAACAAGTCAAGGCTGCAACATACAGCATTTCAGCGGCTGCGATGTCTGCTGAGGATCTCGAAGGTTTCTTTCATTCCATACACAATACCATCAGGATGTTGATGCCAGCGAAGAATTTTTACATTGCGCTTTATGACTCTGAATCCCAAATGCTCAGTTTTCCATACTTCGTCGATGAAGAAGAAAAGCAACCAGCGCCATACAAACTCGGAAGAGGGCTTACCGAATATGTACTCCGTTCTGGCCAACCCCTCCTGGCTTCACCCGAAGTGTTTGAAAAGCTTGTAAAGAAGGGAGAATTGGAATCTGTAGGTCCACCCTCTGTGGATTGGCTCGGTGTTCCCCTGAAGATAAAAAACATGACGATGGGTGTGCTTGTTGTTCAGAGTTATACTGAAGGCGTGAGATATGAAGAGGAACAAAAGAATATCCTCATGTTCGTTTCAACACAGATAGCGATGGCCATTGAGCGCAAGCGGGCAGAAGAACAAATCCAAAAAGACCTGAAAGAAAAAGAAGTCCTCCTCAAAGAAATTCACCACCGAGTCAAAAATAATTTACAGGTTATTAGCAGCCTGCTCGGCCTTCAGGCAAAGCACATCAAGGATAAACAAGCCCTCAAAATGTTTGAGGCAAGCAAAAACCGAGTTCGTTCCATGGGGCTCATTCATGAGGAGTTGTATCGTTCCAAAGACTTTACGAACATCGATTTTGCTAGTTATATCAAGAATTTAACGGACCAACTCGTCAAGACGTACATTATAGATTCGGGTAAGATCGAATTGGATGTCAAGGTTGAGGATGTTTCCCTGGGTATCGATCAGGCCATTCCAATAGGGTTGGTTATCAATGAATTGGTCTCAAATGCTTTAAAATATGCCTTTCCCCCATCGTTTAAAGGAAAGGGTAAAATCGAGCTTACTCTCTGCTCAATGGAAGCAGGTGAGATTGAACTGATCGTGAAGGATAATGGTGTGGGTATACCGAAAGAGCCGGATATACGAAAGACAGAATCGCTGGGTATGCAATTGGTATATATCATGGCTGAAGATCAGCTTGATGGCAAGGTCACGCTGGACAGAAGGAGAGGGACGAAGTTTACAATAAGGTTCAAGCAAAAATAATTATGATCTATAGATTCCTAACGCGCCAGAGGCGCATTTACTTTGAAACGCATATGTCTTCAAATTTTCATTTTATTGAAAAAAAAACGAAGTTTTTCAGAGTAATAGAATAATACAATTTGGAATTACGCTGAATCCAGTCAAGGAATTTGTGAGGCAACAGATTGTTAAATTTGCATATGATTGGTACTTCACAGACATAATTAAAAAGAGAGACGTCTCATGCGGTTATTTGCTTTTTCTAATTTAATGATGTTCTTTTTTTTAATCTTACCGTCTTATACTTTCTCTCAAGTAAATATTGAAAAATTTCGAAAAGTGGAAGATAACCGAGATTTTTCCGGCTCTTTCGAACTAGATATTTTATCGAAGATTGGTAATGTAGATGTAACCAGGATTAATTTTGAAAATCACTGTGATTATAAATGGAAAACAATGAATACATTATTGATTATCCGAGGTGATTATGGGTGGAAAAGTGGAAAACAATATGCTAACGAAGCCTTGGCCCATCTACGAAATGTATTTCGCCGAAGAGCAAATGTACAGCCGGAAATTTTTACTCAAATTGACTATAATAGAAAAAGACTCTTATTATTTCGAGGATTGATTGGCGGTGGGCTTCGATTTAACATGTACAAAAGTAAAAAAACTAATCTTTGGTGGGGTACAGCTTTTATGTTGGAATATGAACGTATTTCTATAAAAGAAAGTGCCAACGATGAAAGGGTAACCAATGTAATTCGCTGGAGCAATTATCTGGCGATGAACAAGAGTTTTAATGAGCAGGTTTATTTGGTGTGGACAACATACCTTCAACCTCGTATTAATGAGTTTAAAGATATTAGAATATTGAGCGAGACAGACCTAATAATCAGGTTAAGTAAACATTTTTCTTTGGCAATCAGCTTTCGAATGCGATATGATAGTCAACCACCACATGGAATCAAGTTATTAGACACAGCAGTAAAAACAGGCTTAGTCCTAAATTATTAAATAAATAACGGGTAACAACATTAATCCGATGTTCCTTCCTCACCTTCACCCTTAACAACCGGCCGACCCCAGAGCACGATGAGAAGAATCCCGGCAAGTATCAAAAATACAGGCCAGTAATCCCCCAGTCCGGAACTGACAAAAAGGAAAATGAGTCCCACGGCCGTAAGAATACCCGCCGGGATTAACAATCCCTGATCCCTGGGCCCTCCGAAATACATGGCGACAAAACCTGCTGCAGGCGCCAGGATAAAAACGGGCCACAGCTCTTCCATGGGTGACCAATCATTAAAATTACAGTAGAAAAACAATAAACTCACGACCACAAGAATGGAGCCCGGCATTAAGAGGCCGAAATTCTTGCGATCATTAAAGTAACCGATCCAGAAACCAATACCCACCGCCAGAGGAAAAATAGGCCAGAGGGTCTCCATTCCCACGCGGCTGAAATTTGCGATGAGAAAAAGAATGCCCATCGCGATGAGTAATACACCCCAGGTTAAATTACTTTTTTTACGTTCCATGGTCTACTCCTCGTATAGTCGTATACTCCCGTTAACCGTGCGCAGATCGATCAATCCCCCGCCTCCGTTAATACGTCCCCTGATCCGTTTCCTGTTGAACTTACCTCTTACTTCCAGAGGGAAATCGGTCGAAATGCCTCCATATGATTTAAGTTATTTTTCGATCCTGACGGTGATTCCCCAATGATCTGGATCCCTGGGGGGCGTATCGTTCCAATCTTCAAAAGAGTGGGAACCGTCCGATCGATAACGAACCGTATATTCGCCGGCTCTCAAACGGACAACTTCGTTTATCATACGATTTTTACTGGCACCGCCTGCATGCTCCGTATCCCAAGGCTCCATTCTCCATACACGCCTTCCCCTGTCATCCTCAATCCAGCCATAATCGTACATTTCATCGTCGTCTCCCTCACCAATGGCGTAAATCCTGACTCTTGCAGTCTTATCGAGCTCAAACCGACGCCTGGCCCGTTCATGATCACCCAACCGTGTCAATTGAACCAAAATATTCGGATCATCCTCTTCCCGATAAGGCACAATCGATCCCGAATCAAAATCATCACCAATCCCCCACAGAGTAATCCCCCATGCTTCCGGATCGAAAGGCGGGCCGGAATTCCAGCGTCTGTATGCATGGGAATCATCCGTGATGTAATTGACTTCATAGTCACCAGGTTCCAATGTAATAATACCATCGAACATCCGGTTCTTTGAGGCCCCACCGGCTCGCTTGCTATTCCTGTGTGTCATTTCCCAGACCAGGTCTCTGGTATTTGCATCCAGTATCCATCCCCCATCGGCAAAGTGTTGGTCGGAACCGAATTCACCCAGGCACCTAATCCGTATTTTCGTAGTCTCTTTAAGCGTAAAACCTTCTTTTTCGAAACGATCGTTCCCTACCCTGGTCATATCGACGATGACTCGGCGATCTTCTTCCGGTTCATACGATTTCACCACCTGATCACTCTTCAATTCTCCGGATACTCCCCAGAGGGTGATACCCCAATGGTGAAGATCGTATGGAGGCAGTCGGTTCCAATCGTCACTGGAATGGGATCCGTCTGTTACAAAGTGGACCACATAATCCCCTCTGGGGAGGACAATCTCTTCGTCAATCATTCGATTTTTCTCTCCTCCACCGGCTCTTCGTGTATCACGGTAATCCATTTCCCAGATAGTCTCCCTTGTAGCACCGTCGATTATCCATCCGTAATCAGACATCTCACCGTCTTCACCTTCTCCAATGGCATAGATACGAATTCTCGATTCCCGACGCAGAGAGAATCCCTCTTTCTCAAACTCATCGTCTCCAAGGGGGGCCAACTGAACCACAACCTCCTCATCACGAGATATATCGGTGAGTTTGACTGCATCTTGGTCCGATTCGTCCGCCCAGAGGACAATTCCCCACGATCTCGCTTCACGACGCCATTTACTGCCCCGGAATCCATCAAATAAATCTTCAAGGAAATCACCGAAATCCTTATAACTCGTATCCCAGGTTCCTCGGGGAGAAACGGCGTAGTAGATTTCGTATCTCCCTGCACGAAGCTTGATCTCTTCCTTTGCTTTTCGGTTGTATCGTCTTCTTTCTTCCGAGGAATTGGATGTGGTCAATTCCCATACGACACGCCTCGTTTCACTATCTAAAATCCACCCATACGCCAGCATTTCATCTCCCCACTTATCACTGGCTCCCCACGCCTCAACCTTCAACCGAATATCTTTGTTCAGTGTGAGTCCCTGTTCAATCAAATCCCTTCGTCGAAAATTCCTGAATTCAAAAACTTTCACATCCTTGGCCACAACGGAAGAAACCAATAAAAGAACAAAAAAATATCTCCATACTTTCATAACAGTTCACCCCTTGATTAATCACTACCCTGAATAAGTTAAAATAGATTGAAAAAGTCAAGTTAAAATAAAAAATTGACAATTGATCCTGCCTTACTAACCCTTTCTCAAAATAACATCCCCCTCATCCGTGAAAGCCCTCAACAGGCCGTTATTTCTACCGATGACGCCTTCCATCACTTCCCCATCATCACGATCTCGAACCGACAGATCAAAATCGGATTCAATTCTGCCTTCATAAGTCCGGAGTTTTACCCGAAGATCGGCATCTCTGGGAACGAAGATCTCCAGGTCTCCCTCATCGGTTTCCATACGGTAACTCCCTCCCTTTATTGGCTGGAAATCGACCTGAATATCTCCTTCATCGGAAGTTAACCAGAAACGATAAGTTTGAACATTTTTCAGGACAATCTCTCCTTCATCGGAACTGACATCGACTTCTCTGACTGTGCCTTCCTCAACGAAAATGTCACCCTCGTCCGTTTCGAGTTTCCAAAGCCCCTGATCCCGATCATTAATGCTGTACAATGAAATGTCTCCCTCATCGACATTTACCTCTACGTGATCGGAAACGACATCCTCTATTTCCACCTCTCCTTCATCCACCTGGATGATCAATTTCCCTTCTGTTCCGGTCACTTCGACGTCCCCTTCATCTGTCTCCAGGTCGAGTCGTACCTTTTCGGGAACTGTCAATTCAAAATCGACTCTCCCACTTCTCCACCCTTTCTCCCGCCAAAACTCACCATCGAAGAGATCAAAAAAGTTAAATCGATCCTCACCTCTCCGATCCAATTCTTTAATGACTAACCGATCCCTTCCCGTCTGAATACGGACTTCGATCTCCTCCAGCAGCCGTTCTGCTTCTCTTCGATTCCTTCCCCACGCTCTTTTCGTCATCTTCAGAAGAACCTTCTCTTTTTCCCACGTTTTTATGAGAATACTGCCTTCATTGGCTTTTACAACAATGTTTCCGCCGGATGACAGGGAGAATGTTTTTTCCTCTACTTTCTCGACTTCAACACACCAGCCCACCGTTGCAGAACACAGGGATAAAAGCATCACATTTTGTAGCCAGAAACGCCATGGTCTCATCGGTTCTCTCCTTATATATGATTCTAGTGAACAATTTTTATTCTATCTCAATATTCAACTCTCCCAAACCAGGTGTGACACGGATAAAAAATCTTTCATCCATGTCTTCGTAATCATCAGAATAGTAGAACCCTCCCCTCTTGTAAAGAGAGCTGTCTATATTCTTCTGAGAGAGAAAACTAAATCCTCCCCCGATACTCATTTTGATACCCATATCTCCGGGAAGTATAATCGTCGCTTCTCCAATATCCAGGTCTACCTTTGCTTTACTCTCGTCCAGGATCTCTCCTGTGAAATCGACCTCAATTTCCCCGATTCCACCGTTAATATCTGCCCTTTTAAACCGTGCATTCCCTAAGTGAATAAACTTTGCTTCCCCGACTTTTGCATCGATATCCAGATAATCCATTGTAATCGGATTGGGCTCATCAAAGCTGACATCGACCTCACCAGCCCAGTTATTCAAACAAAACTCCCGAAGTCGAAGGCCCCCCATCTTCATGGTCACTTCCCCGGCCTTGACTTTCGAATCGAACAGGATGTCAACTCCATGGGGGAGTCGAAGAACCACTTCCGCCCAGACATCATCTCGGCCATTCCGGGATTTCTTCAATTTATACCAGTTTTTCTTATCCAGAGACACCTTGAGGCGATTTTTTCTTTCGTCGAAATCGATTTTTTCCCGGAACTCGTCTCGGGTAAATCTCATGGAAATCGTCCCGGTTTGTCGATCCGATCCCCTTTCCACCAGGACCTCTCCTGCATCTACATCCAATATGACTTCCAAGGGGCGTTCCATTCCTGCTCGGAACTCTTCACTGACACTTTCATAATACCGGCTCTGTCCGAATAGAAAAGATAGCGGAAAAATCAATAGAAAAGAAACTGTTATTATAACTATCTTTTTCATTATATCCTCCTTTCCTTCGCCATCGTAGTGTTAAAAACTAACCACAGAGGCCACAGAGTACATATTAAATTCAATATTCAAAATTCTTTATTCAATATTCGATATTCTCCACTGTTCTCTGTAATTCATAATTATCTCTTTTTTCATAAAACTTTCATATTCATTTATTGAGACCAAGGTCCGAAATCGAGCAATTTTAATTTTAAACCTCTTCCAGGTTCAGTTATCTTTCAATTAAAAACGATTTCCTGAACTTTACGCCAGGGGATGTATTTCACCTTTTCGTTTTTCTCCCATACCACAATCCCATCGTTCTCTTCGTCGACATCTCTGGCATCCTCCAATTCCAATTCATCACCATTTCTGAGGATGATCCTGGAACCATATCGACGGTCCGGAACGATGCTTTTTATATTTCGAAAAGGGATCAAATATTTGGTACGTCCATCTTCTCCATCTAAAATTTCCAGGTCATAGACTTCATCCAGGTCATAAATAATTCGACCGGAGAAAGTCTCATCATCCCTGGTTCTCACAACACCCGATAAAACATTCGGCCTGGTGAAATCATCATAAGAAGGCCCGGACTCTTTGACATCGTGAAAGGTGATCTCTTCAAAGTCACGCCATCCCACCAATACTCTCCCCACTTCGGGATCTTTAATCACGAGGCCTCTGTTTTCACTGTTTACGTCATTACTGCCCGTTAAATAAATTTCTCTACCAGACTTCAAAGTAACCAGCGAACCTCTTCTGTATTTTTCGATGGACCGGATGTTCTCAAACCGGATTTTCATGTCACCATCTTCGGAATCTCCATCGAGTATATCCGATGCCAAACATTCATCGTTATCCCATTGTATGAATCCTTTAAACCTTCCCCTTCGTGTCTCCGCCTCACCATAAAGAGGCGATCCAAATTTATTCTTCAACCTTTTGGGCGTGGGTAAAAATTCTATCGTATCGATCCGGCGCCATTTCAATTTGACCTCATCGAGTTCATCATCCATGATAAGTAAACTCGCACCGATATCATTGGATCCTCCCGATATTCTCATTTCTTCGCCATTTTTAAATGTCAGTAGTACTGACTGACTGCCCCTGAGTCGCATCTTCTTAATATCACCGAATCGGCATTTAAATTGATGGTCGGTATAACCCGGTCGATGATCACCAATTCTGATGTTGAATATCCTCCAGCCCCTATCTCTTTTCCGATCGTTCTCGGCATATATATCATCCTCTAAATCATCTATGTCCAGATCATGTAGGTACTCATCAAACACATTGTCGACTTTCGTCGAGTTGAACATATCATCCCAGAATGCTTCCTCATCCCCCCATCGAATCACACCCTGGTATACATTTCCATTATCCATCGTGATCTTACCATAGATAAAGCCTTCATCTCCATCTGCCAGCAAGAGTGTCGACGCCAAGAGTACAAATACCATTAAAAATGGGGTTAGAAGTTTACTGTTTGCCATATTTGATGCCCTCATCTTTTCCTCCTCCTTGTCTTACTGTTAAAATGGTACATGACGACAAGCCCGATTGACGGGCTTGCCCTACAGTATGACATATTATTTACGAAAATATATGATAAAAGGTTACCTCTCATATTGCGGCGATTCCTAATAAAAATCCACTTTAAAAGGGTCTATTGATACGGAATGAAAAAACATAAGGTTTTTCGTTTGTATCGGTTCTGCGAGCGATCTGAAAGCGAATATTCCCGCTCCGACTGGCGAAGGCAATGCCCACATCACTCTTGAGTTTCGACCAGGTAAGGCTCTCGAATCCTTCGAAAAAACCGTTTTCGATATCAGTAAATCCGACCCAACCTGCATCGACAAAAAGAATGAGATTGAAGCGTTCCAACAGTCCCCAATCCAGTTCGTCTGGGAGATCCTGACTTCCCATCCGATACTCCAACTGAGCAAGAATCATTCGATTACCACCGGCATCCATCGGCCCATGGGGAAAGGCTTTGTAAGAAAACCCCCGTAGAGTACTGAGACCGCCCAGATGATAAGTCCTCTGCCAGGGCAACTCCCCCTGTGAAGTTCCGGCCCGTAACCGGAGATCAAATCCTTCCCCGAATCCCAGAGGCTGATACCGGCGCACATCCACTAACAGGCGATCAAATTCAAAATCGCCTCCCAACTCATTGCCGGCATGCTCTCCTTCGATCTGAATATACCAGCCTCTTGTCGTCCGCTTTTCACTATTTCGAGTATCGATGACGAGCTTTCCCACAACACTGCGGATTTCTCCGGATGCCATGGGCGGATTCTCTCGAAATTCTTTTTTACCGCCGAATAACGACCACCCTGCGTTTCTCTCTAACGAATCAAGGTTATCATAATGGTATGCCGCCGAAAGCGTGATGTCGCGCGTAAAATTCTGTTTGAGATATGCACTGCCCCCCTCTCGCATATAAAAATCATGGAAATCTTCCTTTATTAAAAATGCTGCCAGGGAATTCTCCATATCCGAAATCATCCATCGGTCCGGAGTATCGATCATACGGTGATACTCGCCTCCAAAGGCCAATCGATATTCATCGAAGAATCCCTTTTCAACACCAATTTGATATTGTAATTCCTTGACCTTGAAAGCATATCCGCTGAAACCAAATAAGAAAGGTCTACTGGAATACCGACGGCGCCAATATTCCTTGTTTACCCGAAAACCTAAGTAGAGTCCTTCTACCCTGTTGTAACGGAAAACGGGAGACACACGACTTCCCCTGTCCCAGTCATCCCAATCATCGTCCCAATCCCAATCTTGAAATAGATCCAAGCCCAGACCCTGGGCATTTACATTCGTACATATGACAATTCCCATTACCATAACCACTGCCACAGCCAAAAGAATGAGAAATAATACCTGTTTCATGATTACCCGCTGCATTGTGCCCTCCATTTTTTTCTACGATCAACCTTTGTTTATGCAACCCATGTGCCAAAATCCAAACTATTGCATCGATTCAAATTCATCTTTGTTTTTATTTAATTTATCAAAATAAAAAAAGGCCGACATCTCTCGCCGGCCCTCGGTGTAATCCAGGGTGTGGTAGAATGACATAGTCAGATCATCACGCATGTAGCAATTTGACACACTTCATTTAATCCCATATGTCTTAAGCTTCCTGTGCAGGTTTGCCCTGTCGATTTTCAGTTTACGAGCCAATTTTGAGACATTTCCGCCAGCTTCTCGATACCCCTCAACGAGAACATCTCTCTCAAACTCCTCCACCATCTTCCTCAACGATAGTGCCTCGCCTTCAAGGGGAATTTCTCGTTTTGAAAAGGAGGGTGAAGGAGAAAAAGGAAGTACGTCCATCACTTCCTGCTCGTCAATGGTCTCTCCTCCACTCATGATGACCAGACGTTCCACAAGATTCCGGAGTTCTCTGACATTGCCCGGCCAAGGATAGTGTTGGAGAATCTTCAGTGCCCTCCCTGCCCAACGCTTCATTCCTTTCCCTGTTTTCTCACAAATCTGACGGAGGAAATACTGAGCTAAAAGGGGTATATCTTCCTTACGGTTCCTGAGAGGAGGGACATCCAAAGGGATGACTTTCAGTCGATAGAAAAGATCCTCTCTGAAACGTCCCTCTTCAATTTCCATCATTAAATTCTTATTTGTCGCAGAAATAATGCGTACGTCAAACTTGTAGGGTGTATTCCCACCCACCCTGACAGCCTCGTTCTCCTGGAGCACTCGCAGGAGTTTTGCCTGGGTTTCAAGCCCCATATCTCCGATTTCATCAAGGAAGAGTGATCCCCCATCGGCCATCTCAAATCGCCCCGGTTTTTTTCGGACTGCCCCTGTAAAGGCACCTTTCTCATAACCAAAGAGTTCGCTTTCTACAAGGTCTTGCGGTAAGGCGGCACAATTCAGACTTACAAATGCAGACGCTTTCCTTGCACTCTTCCGATGGATCGCTTTTGCCACCAACTCTTTCCCGGTCCCATTTTCACCAAAGATAAGCACCCGTCCCTCCGATGGGGCAGCTCGCTCGACGGCTTCTTGAAGCTTCAGCATTGCTGGTGAATGCCCGACCATCTTTTCTTCTCGTCCCACCAGCGTTTCCAGGGAATTCACCTTCCGCCCCAGAATCATTTGATCTGCGATATTCTTCAATTCCAGAAGTAACTGGTCCGGATTTAGGGGTTTTTGGAAAAAATTATAACCCCCCAATTTAGTCGCCTTGACAGCCGTATTAAGATCCGACTGTCCGGACATCATTAAAACCTTCATGGACGGGTTGTGTTCACGAATACGCTTTAAAGTTTCAAGACCATCAATACCAGGTAATACGACATCCAACAGAACGACATCCACAGATTTATTTCGGAGGGTTTCCACCGCTTTCTCACCAGTCCCACAAGATCTGACAGAATACCCCTCTTCTTGTAGCAGTCCTTCGAGGGAGGAGCGGATACGAGGTTCGTCATCAACGATGAGTATCTGCATCATGATCACAATTCTCCAACCAAGAATGAATTCGAGAGATATTTCGAGGCGTTGCCCGGAAACGTATCTTTGCCCTTCCGTTTTCGTAGGTTTTCTCAATGACAAGAGCCATCTTGTGTATCCGGGCAATTGTCTTCGTCTCCTCTATAGGAATGTGGATGACTTCTTCGACTTCCTCTTCCTCCAACACCTTAACGATTTCCTGGCGAAGGGATTCCAGGCCCATTCCCTTCACCGCGGATGTAAAAACCGCACGGGGAAATCGTTGTGACAGATTCGGGAGAATCGACCGTTCTTTCAGTAGATCGACTTTGTTAAAGACAATAATCGTTGGTTTTTCAAAGATGCCCAACTCCCGAAGTACCCCAAGGACCGATCCAATCTGTTCCTCGAATTGGGGATGGCTGATATCCACAACATGGAGCAGGAGATCCGCCTCAATTGTCTCCTCCAATGTCGAGCGAAAAGAAGCCACAAGATGATGGGGGAGCTTCCGTATGAATCCAACGGTGTCGATGAGAAGTACCTTGCGATGATTCTCCAGAGATAGGGCACGAATCGTAGCATCCAGAGTGGCAAAAAGTCGATCTTCAACAAAGACTTGTGCATTGGCGAGACCATTGAGTAAGCTGGATTTCCCGACGTTTGTATAACCCACTAAGGCCACTTTTTTAAAATCCACTCGTCTCCTCCGCCGCACTCTACGTTGCTTTTCAATCCGGAATAGTTCACTCTTAAGATGTCCGATGCGTTTTCGGATGGTTCTGCGATCTACCTCTAACTGTGTTTCACCGGGTCCTCTCGTCCCAATTCCCGCTTCTTGCCGCGATAGATGCGTCCAGTGCCTCGTAAGCCGGGGAAGAAAATACTCGAGTTGGGCCAATTCCACCTGTATCTGTGCCTCTTTCGTTCGGGCGCGCCTGGCGAAAATATCCAGTATCAGCCCACTGCGATCTATGATCTTTCGATTGAGCTCCCGTTCCAGGTTTTTCAGCTGAACAGGACTCAGATCAACATCAAAGATGACTACTTTTGCACCAAGCTCAACGACCCTTCTCGATATTTGATGGACCTTTCCTTTGCCGATGAGGGTTGCAGGATCCACGACACGGCGATCCTGCAGGATACGATCGACGACCTCTGCCCCTGCTGTATCGGCTAAGAAGGCCAATTCATCGAGACTTTCCTCTTCCTGTCTGAGAGTCATTCCAGGCAAGACAATACCGACTAATATCGCTTTCTCTTTTTCTTGTGTAATAGCTACTTGATAAATCTCTTTTTTCACTTCTGAATACCAATATTATTTTCGATTCTTCGGAGTACTTTTTCTGCCATCGACTTTATCTCTGAAGTGGGAGTCTTCCATGATGAATTGCTTATCCAGGGGGACATTCACAAGGCCGGGGCCGTCGGTTCCCTTATTCTCGATGCAGACAGTCACCCACACCGGCTGCCGGGTGTAGAAGCGATCTTCCTGGGTTCGGATCTGTATGGTTGTATTAAATGATTTCAGTACTTGTGAACTGAATGCTGGAGAAAGATTGAAGAATAAAATCAATCCTGTAAAGAATATTTTATTTACTTTTATTAAAATGTTCATACTTCATAGTTCTATGCTGGTTACTATACGACACTACTCTTTTTCTTCTCCCTTGCAATCAACATCTCAACGATCAGCATGATTAAAGCCAGAAAGAGTATTTCTCTCCAGAATTCCTTACCCCACCGTGCCTCGGAGACGACCGGCTCAATGTCTTCCGTTTCTCCCACGAATTCTAATTGTGCATGAGGAAATTTTTTCTCCAACTCGTCCTTCGAAATAGGTTCAAGGTCAGACTCCAGAGGATCGATATTGACAGACTCCATCCCCAAAAGGGTCTCGCCTTGATAGAACCGATATATTCCCGGAAGCGAAGTCCGTTTTAGATCCAGGTTCACTTTTCCTCTCTTGAGCTCGGGGAGCAGCAGAAACTCCTCCCCTGACGGAACCTCCACTCGATTCGTATTGTCCACTTCCTCCACACCTGTGGATAATGAAATCGATTCTCCCACTCTGTATCCTTGTTTTTCCACAAACACCGGAGTGGAAAGATAGGCTGCACTACTAGTGACAATGGGAGCAAAGATCGTGGAAAATGCAAGATCAGACCATGTTTCCCCGATAGCGCTGGTAGCAATCAACACCTTTCCCTTGCCAACAAGTGATTCTATGAGGAATGGACGTCCATCACTCAGCGAAATGATTTTTTGAGGCGAGTCACCCATGAGTTCGACGAGTCTAAAAAACCGGGGAGAGCGGATATTTTCTTTCCCCTTCTCAAACATCCCACTGAACAATGGGTGGCCAAAATCGATTGCACCAAAGGAGAGATGTCCTCCCTCCTCGCCTTGACTTCCCAGGACATTTCCAAAAGTCGACCCTAAGACAGGTACGAAAAAAGTATCATTCATGTTCCGAAGATCCACATCATCACCCAGGAAGAAGACCGTTCCCCCTCCCTCCTCTATGAATCGTTTTAATCGATTCGCCTCCGACGCCCGGAAGGACGGAAAGTTAGATAAGAAGAGCACATCCACCTCATTCAACTGGTCGATCCAATCCTCTGTGTGAAGCATCTGCATCACATCAAAATTGTTTCTTTGATCGTTTTGAGGTGTTAGAGCGATCCCAAGGGAATGAATATCTCCGGACATTTTCCCGACCATGAGGACTCGTATTTTCTCGGGAATCCAACAGGTAAAAAAGAATGCGTTGTCCTGAAGCAGTTCATCGTCCTCGATGCGAATCGCGCCCCAGACCCATCCCCCCTCTTCGGGTAGAACCCGAAAAGAAATCCGCTGCGTCTCTCCGGCGCCAATGTTGATGACTTTCTGGGCTGCCACCTCGTCTTTCAGGAAAACTCGTACCAACAGATCTTCAACTCTCCTCTGTCCGCAATTCCGTATATTTGCAAAAATTCGAAGAGGCAGACCCGGCTGTAATATTTGGTTTTCTATACCTCCATCGACAACGGAAACGTTTTCTCCTTCTCCAGTGATGGGAAGGATGAACATCCTTCCTTCCCAATCATTGATCCCAATGCTATCCGTTGAATTCCAAAAACCCGTGGCCTGAAGGTCTGAAATAACGAAAATCTCCCGATTGATATTGTGGGAATTTGAGAGCAGAGTGGTCCCCTCTTCTATGCTCTGAAAAAAAGGGCCTCTTTCGTAGGAGACCTCAGACTGATTCAGCACTCGTCTCAAGTCATCCCCTGAATGGGTATAGGCAGGCGATTCCATACCCTCATCGCCCATCCAGATCAGGGATGCTTCATCCTCCTGGTGAAGAAGATCGAGTACTTCGGAACCCCTTTCCTGAGCTTTTGGGAAAAGCCCTTTTCTGCCCATACTCATGGAACGGTCAACAATAAGAATGATGGAACTCCGGGCCCGCCCCTCACCAAACACACCCTTTGTTTTCAACGCAGGTCTGGCAAAGGCCAAAACTAAGAATAAAATAGCGAGACATCGAAGGATCAGAAGGATCATCTGCCTCAGCTTCATCCGGCGCATGGTCTGATTCTGAATGCGTTTAAGAAATCGGTTCGTGCTGAATTCAATCCGCTGCAATTTCTGCCGGGCAAAAAGATGGATCAATATAGGAATCCCGACTCCTAAAAGTCCCAGTAGAATGGCTGTGTTCAAGAAACTAAACATAAAAGACTCAAATTAGTACAATTCAAGTAAATATAAGAAGGCAAAGCGAAGAAACAAAGGATGAAATAAAAAATGGAGACGACTTTCGTAGGATAACTCAAATATCAAGAGGGCGATCCTTCCTCACTTTCAAAAAAGTGCCTTTCCACCAGATCGCAGAGGATATGCCCGAAAGTGATGTGTCCTTCCTGAATTCTCGGCGTAGCTGTCGAAGGGATACTGACAACCACATCGGCTCCCTCTGCCATAGGTCCCCTCTTCTCGCCGATGAGTGCAATCGTGACCATCCCTATCTCTCTCGCCTTTTCCATCGCCAGGATGACGTTTTGAGATTGTCCGCTTGTGCTTATGCCGATGAGGATATCGCCCCTCTCTCCCAATGCTTCAACCTGACGTTGAAATACATCTTCATATCCATAATCATTCGCCACAGATGTTAAAATCGATGTATCCGTCGTTAAAGCAATAGCGGGCATTCCTTTTCGATCCAATCGAAATCGACCCACGAGCTCTGCGGCAATATGCTGACTGTCCGCAGCACTCCCCCCGTTCCCACACAGGAGCACCTTTCCTCCCGATTGGAGTGCGTGAATCACACTCTCGACCGCTTCTCGAATGGATTCCACAATCGATTCTGCCATTTTCAGCTTCAACTCGCCACTCTCTTGAAGCTCATTCTTAATTTGGGTTTGAATAGATTTCACGTCTTTTTACCGATTTCTAAATATTTTTAATCCCGAAAAAAATCCTGTCTTCCTCCCCTTCTCATCCAGAGGGATGGGAGGCGGAGCCGATATTTCTTCACCAATGACTGCCTTGTAAGGATGAACCCGAAACAGTCGTTCCGCTGTGTCCGTACCCCAATACCGTTCTATAATTCTATAAGCTTTACTCAGGATCATCGACCGACCGGTGGGAGTGTGACAATCTGAGGCAATGAAGTGAATCAATTGATGATTCAACATCTCGAAAGCAACCCGTTTTATCCGTTTTCCGAATGTCCCCATGATACTTCCGGCATTCAGTTGAAGAAGAACACCCCGCTGAACATAATCAAAAGCCAGATGTGGTTTTCGGATGATGACACTATTCCGTGCCGGATGCGCCAAAATAGGGACAAAGCCATCCAGGGCCAATTGAAACAGTTTTTCTCCCGCATCCTGGGGAATATCCCCCATGGGTAATTCGAGAAGAATATACTTGCCATTTCCATTGATTGTGGCAACTTTAGATCGAACACTGAATTGCGAATGAATATGTATTTCCGAACCTAACCACAGGGACATGTTGAGCCCTTTTTCCTGGGCCCTGTGTTTGAGTTCTTCAAACTTCCGAAGAAATTCATTCTCAATTTCTTCGTTTAGACTATCCAATACATGGGACGTACACACAACCCCTCGAATTCCATCCTTCTCCCCCTGCTGAAGAAGGGCCAGGGACTCTTCCCAGTCGGCAGGACCATCATCGACCTGAGGAAGGACATGTGCATGAATGTCAATCATATTATTTTCTTAAAATGAACAGCTTTCGCAAAAGTCTCGATAAAAGTAACGTTATCCTCCTTTTCCAGAACATTCCCTGTCACGATAAAGGATGCACCGGACTTCACTTTTGCCCTGGCCTGTTCCGGCGTCCGAATCCCTCCACCCACGATGACGGGCACCGTTATGGCCTGGCTCACCGAACGGATCATCTCTTCGGGAACCGAAAGCGTGGCACCACTTCCGCCCTCCAGGTAGATAAGTTTCATGCCAAGATACTCCCCGGCCAATGCATGGGCAACCGCAATTTCAGGCTTCTCTCGTGGAAGTGGCCTCGTATTGCTCATAAACTCGGCAGAAGTCGTGTTTCCGGATTCCACCAACATATATCCCGTTGAAATGGGTTCAAGACCCAATGCCCGGACGATAGGGGCCGCCAGAACCTGCTCTCCGATCAAATAGTGGGGATTGCGGCCACTGATGATACTCATAAAGAGCACGCCATCGGCATGTTGGGAAAGTTGTCCCCCGTTTCCCGGAAAGAGAATCACCGGAATCGAAACCATTTTTTTTATGGCCTTTACCATGTCATTAAAAGCGGCTGAAAACAGAAGACTCCCTCCGATGAGGAGACCATCCACTCCCTGGGCTTCACAGGTCGAAGCCATCTTCACCAAATCCGCCACGGGCTGTTTATCGGGATCTAACAAAACGAAATAGCCCGCGCCTCTCTCTTCACAGATGCTCACAAGTTTTTGATAGAGTCCCATAGGATTAATCCAAGAATTTCGTTACGATTGCCGGAACCTGATCCAGAGCCTCTTGCATCTTATCGGCGTCTTTACCACCTGCCAGGGCCTGATGGGCCTTTCCTCCCCCTTTCCCTCCAACGATCCGGGCAACATTTTGAACGATATCGCCGGCCTTCAGATGACGGATTCGAATCAAATCATCGGTCACGACACAGAGGAAATTGACTTTCTCCCCCATCACCGCTCCCAAAACACCCACGCCGGTCTTCAACCGTTCCCTCAACCGATCACCGAGGGTTCTCAGTTCGTCAATTCCATTGACTTCAACAGAGTGAGTAACTATTTGAATTCCATCGACGTGTTTCATCCTCTGTAAAATAGGTTCTAAAATGGATGAAGCTGATTTTTTCTGTGCATCTTTGACTCGTCGTTCGAGGAACTTCTTTTCCTCAATGAGACCAGACACTCTCTGTTCCAGTTCCTCAATTCTGCAATGGAGGATCTCACCCAGATTTTCGAGAATGCCCTTCTCCCTTCGCAGGTGAATATCCGCCTCCTCCCCTGTCACAGCCTCAATTCTCCGTACGCCGGCAGCCACATTTTCTTCACGCAAAATACGAAAGTATCCGATCCCCCCTGTTCGGTCGAGATGGGTACCGCCGCATAACTCCATGGAGTAGTCGTCGATTTTGACGACACGAACGTCTTCATTATATTTTTCTCCAAAAAGAGCGGTAGCCCCCTTTTCCTTGGCATCCTCTAATGTCGTCGTAAACTTATCAACTATAAGATCTTCTCTGACGTGAAGATTGACCCGTTTTTCAACCTCATCGATCTCTTCCTGAGTCATCGGGCTGAAATGAGTGAAATCAAACCGTAAACGGTCAGGTACGACTAAAGAACCGGCTTGATTCACATGATCTCCCAATACCTCCCTCAAAGCCTTATGAAGCAGGTGTGTGGCCGTATGATTTCTCGCCGTAGAAAGCCGACTATGCACATCCACTCGTGCTTCGGCCGAAGGACTCGATATCTCCTTGCCTTTGAATGTCCCAATGTGAATGATACGATCACCCTCTCCCTGTGTGTCCTCGACCAATACTTTGTATCCATCACCTACAATCTCACCCGTGTCGCCCACCTGACCCCCTGCCTCCCGATAAAACGGTGATTTATCAAGGAGGAGTTCGATTTTATTTCCATCTCTGCGTAGTTTTCTAAGCTCAACCTGAGCACTCGTATTCTCATAACCAATAAATTCTGAATCCGATCCCGAAGAAATTTCCTCCCAATCACCCTTCCCTCCGGTAGAGAATTGACCTGCCTCTCTGGCTCTTTTCCTCTGAATTTCCAGTTCTTTTTCGAATCCCTCGATATCGATTCCCAGACCCTTCTCCCGGGCCATGAGCTGTGTCAAGTCCGGAGGAAATCCGTAAGTATCGTAGAGGCGGAAGGTTTCTTCCCCGGAAATAATTTTCTGCCCTCTCTTTGACGCTTCATCTGTTATTTTCTCAAAAATCTCAATTCCCCGATCCAGGACTTCGTTGAAGCGCTCCTCTTCTGCCTTGATCACCAGGGTCGTATGCTGAGCCCTCTCTCCGATTTCCGTATAGGCCGAACCCATCACATCAACGATCGTCGATACCAACCGATATATGAAAGGTTCATGCATGCCGAGATTACGTCCATATCGAGCAGCCCGGCGGAGAATCCTGCGCAGGACGTACCCTCGTCCCTCATTGGAAGGAATGGCGCCGTCTGTAATTGCGAATGTCAGGGCACGAATGTGATCCGCAATGACCCTAAAAGCGGGCAGCGTTGCTTCCTCACCCCAGGATTTCTTGGTAATCTCCGAGAGTTGTTCCATGATGGGAATAAAAAGATCTGTCTGGTAATTCGATCCTTTGCCCTGAAGTACGGCTACGGTTCTCTCGAGTCCCAATCCCGTATCCACATGCTTCGCCGGAAGCGTTGTAAGCTTTCCGTTCTCATCCCGATCATACTGGATGAAAACAAGATTCCAGAGCTCGATGATTCGGGCACAATCCGCATTCACATCGCAGACATGACCAGGGATATTCTGCTTATCACAGTAGCCTTCCCCCAGGTCGATGTGAATCTCTGAACAGGGGCCGCATGGGCCTGTCTCCCCCATCTCCCAGAAATTGTCTTTTTCGTCAAATCGGAGAACATGGGACCCATCGATGTCTGTGACTTTCTTCCACAATTTCTCGGCCTCATCATCCTCACGAAATACGGTGGCCCAGAGCCGATCCTTGGGTAGACCCCAGACATCGGTAACGAGTTCCCAGGCCCAGAGAATGGCTTCCTGTTTGTAGTAATCGCCGAAAGACCAATTCCCCATCATCTCGAAAAAGGTATGGTGATAGGTATCGTATCCCACTTCTTCGAGATCGTTATGCTTCCCACTCACACGGATACATTTCTGCGAATCAACAGCCCGCTTATAAGGCCGCGTGCCCGTATCCAAAAATACATCCTTGAACTGATTCATCCCGGCATTGGTGAAAAGGAGCGTGGGATCATCCTGCGGTACGACCGGTGCACTGGGTACGATCTTATGATCGTATTTTTTAAAAAAATCTAAAAACGATTGTCGAATTTCAGATGCTGTCATAAACGGCTCAGTTCTCCTTCTCCCATACTTCATCTTGAAACGCCTCGTTAATCACCTCCCAATTAAAACCCCTCCGAAATAAAAAGTCCGAAAGCCTCTTCCGCTGCTTTTCCGGATCTTTCTTCTCGCGACTCAGTCCCCGCAACCGTTTCCGGATCAATCCCCTGGCCACTTCGGCTTCACTTCGGCTTCCGTATGCCTCATCGACGGCTTCATCGGCCATTTCTTCATCGATACCTTTGGATAAAAGTTCCTGACGCATTAAACGTTTGCCCATGGGTTTCTGAATCATCCTGGAATGGACATAAGTCGCTGCAAACCGTTTATCATCCAACAATCCAACCCGGATAAGATCGCCAATAACCCGTTGGATGACCCGATTCGAAAATTGTTTTTCCTCTAATTTTCTCTTAAGTTCTTCTATGCTCCTGGCTCGATAATTGAGATAGGACAACGCTTTTTCCTTAGCTCTGGTTTTCTCTTCTGCCAGGAGAATATCATCGATTAAACGCTCTGTAAGTTCATCTCCCTCATGGAGATGATGTCTAATGACAACCTCACTGTCCAGACCAAAAGCAAATGCACCGTCGAGATAGATATTGACCCGATCCTTACGATGCTTCTGCTCCTCGATCTGTGTAATTTGATAGGTCACCTCTTCCATGAGACGCATCCTGATATGGCGTGGGTCTCATCATCCGTCACGAGATGCACGAATTTAAAATCATCATCATCCGGCGATGCCCGGTTTCTCTTCTTTACCTTCTTTCGCTCCGTCTCCCTCTTTTTCCTTTGCAACGACCAGTCCCAGTTTCCCTCTGACTGCATTCTCCAGTTTCTCAAGGAGATCCAAATTTTCCGGTTGAGCAAGGAACAATTTCACATTCTCCCGCCCCTGTCCGATGCGTTCTTCTCCATAAGAGTACCATGTTCCGCTTTTTTCGATGAGTCCCAATTCGACACCAAGATCCAATACATCCCCTGCCTTGGAAATGCCCGTGCCGTACATAATATCAAATTCAGCCTCTTTAAAAGGAGGCGCAATCTTGTTCTTTACGACCTTAACCTTGGTCTTGTTCCCGATAACATTGGTACCGTCTTTGATAGCCCCGATTCTTCGAATATCCATACGCACGCTTGAGTAAAATTTCAAAGCTCTTCCACCCGTGGTTGTCTCCGGATTTCCAAACATCACTCCGATCTTCATTCGAATCTGATTAATGAAGACTACACAGGTGTGAGACTTACTGATGGCGCCCGTTAGCTTCCTGAGTGCCTGTGACATCAGCCTGGCCTGAAGCCCCATTTGAGCATCACCCATTTCCCCTTCGATTTCTGCTCGCGGAACCAAAGCCGCAACCGAATCGATGACAATCACATCGATGGCTCCACTGCGTACCAGGGTTTCCGTAATTTCCAACGCCTGTTCTCCGGTATCCGGTTGAGACACGAGAAGATCGTTGGTATTTACACCTAATGCACCGGCATATTTGGAGTCCATGGCATGCTCTGCATCGATAAATGCGGCAATACCTCCTTTTTTTTGAGCCTCAGCAATGATGTGTAAGGCTAAAGTTGTCTTTCCGGAAGATTCAGGTCCAAATACTTCTATGACGCGTCCTCGAGGCACGCCTCCTACTCCCAATGCAAAATCCAATGAAAGCGACCCTGTTGAAATGGCCGGAATGGTAACGGCCTTCGTGTCCCCCAGTCGCATGACCGACCCCTTTCCAAATTGCCTGTCGATCTGACTGATGGCCAGATCCAAAGCCTTCATTTTGTCATCGTTTTTTTCTGTCATGACCCGATTATCCTTTTAATTTAATTTTGTGCAGCACCGTGTACACTGCACCCGTTGGTAACAGTTGACTCTTCATTACATCGATTTCACTCACTTCAAAGGATTCCGCTTTAAATCCTTCGGAATACATTGTTTTTATTGTGGATTCAATCCCCTTCGGAGATCGTACCCTGCCGATAGTCAGATGCGCCGAATATTTCCTCTTCTCTTTTTCAAATCCCAGTTGTGAAAGCGCCATATCAATTCTAGACGCTAAATCAGATAATATGTCGCCTCCTTCGTCTACACCGATCCAGAGCACCCTGGGACGTCGTTCATTGGGGAACGCTCCTACTCCTCCCACAGATATGGTAAATGATCCCACGCCGTCTACAGCCTTCTCAACGACCTGTGAGATCTCTTCTATCCTCTCCACTTCGACATCACCTAAGAACTTCAGAGTGATGTGAATGCTCTTCGGCCGAATCCATTTCACATTCCCTCGAGGCTGCCTGAGCCTGCTCTGGAATTCACCGATTCTTTCCCGAATACTATCCGTGATTTTAATGGCTATGAATGTGCGGATTGGTCGTTCCAAATGAACCTATTTCCAAATAGTGCAACCTATAGTTCTTCTAATTCCTCAAATTGAATACTTCGTCTTAAACCTAACATAACATAATTACAATAAAAATCAAGCCCAAACTATACATATCCCAGGAGTACTCTTCTTACCAAATTCAGTGCATAGACCGCCGATCGCTCTTTGTTCCACATCCGGTCTTTGCCAAATAGGTATTTCTCGGAAAAAGACCTTTTCTCATCAGCGTAACCCATGAAAACCAATCCCACCGGTTTCGTGGGTGTTGCCCCTCCCGGACCGGCAATTCCGGTGGTAGAGAGACCAATATCCGTTTCACTAATCCGTTTCACACCTTCGGCCATGGCAACGGCCGTTTCAGGACTGACGGCCCCATGTTTCAAGAGAATCTCTTCCGGGACTCGCAGAATTTCGATTTTTGCTTCATTGCTGTAAGCCACAATCCCACGATTAAAATACCCGGAGCTCCCAGCCACATTTGTCAATTTGTGAGAGATCAATCCACCGGTGCAGGATTCGGCAACACCTATTGTCAATTTCCTATCGAATAGATAATTGGCCAGAACATTTTCCAGAGAGGCATTCCCCTCCCCATAGATGAAGCGCACTGCCTTTTCTCGAATCATGTCACCGCCCAGTGCAAGCGACTCTTCACATGCTTCAACCGACAAACCGGAAACGACCATCCTGACAAGAACCCCCGGCGCCTGGGGAAGAAAAGAGAGTTTGATCTCCGGAAAACGATCCGGGAAATCTTTAATCAACTGATAGAGATCCGACTCCGGAATCCCGACAGTTCTTAGGATTTTTGATCGTGTAATACGTCCACTTCCCATTTTTCGTAAAATAGGAAGAATCGACTTCTCCATCATTCGACGCATTTCAGCAGGGACACCCGGTAGTATGAAAAAAGTGCGCCCTTCTCTCTTAAAGGCCAATCCCGGAGCCGTACCGATCCCATTCTCGATGATTTCGGCTTTTTCAGGAACTTCTGCCTGCCCCCTATTGGGTGGTGACATCTTCCTGCCCATCTTCTGAAACAGTTTCTCAATTTTTTTCAATATCTCCTCTCTGAAGACCATCTCTGAATCAAAAAATTGGGAAACAACCTTCTTTGTGATATCGTCATGGGTAGGGCCCAATCCCCCGGTCAGGATAACCAGGGAGGCACGATTATAAGCCTGGCCTAATGCGTTAATGATGTCCTCTTCATTATCACCCACCGTTGTGATCCAGTGAACATCGAATCCCAATCCCGCCAGTTTTTCACCGATAAAAGCAGCATTGCTATTTACGGAGATCCCGGTGAGCAACTCATCCCCAACAGAAATGATCTCAGCAAGCATAATCTATTTTATCCTACCCAACATTTATCAATTTGCATTTTTTAACGAAAATACCAAATATCAATATTCATTTATTTGATATTTGGGTTTTGGAATTTGACATTTTTCGCGACCAAATTTATGTGCATAAAAATATCGTTATCTGAGTAATAGTCGAATGAACAACTGAAGGATGAGATTGGTATAGAGTCCGGCTAAAACATCGTCTATCATCACACCCCATCCGCCACGAAGCTTTTGGGACCATCCTACCGGAAAAGGCTTTAAAATATCAAAAAAGCGAAAGAGAAAGAAAGCAACAATCCACCATATCCAAGATATTCCGTCTGGTAGAAAAACGAGGGACAGCCACATACCCACCATCTCATCGATATTGATGATAGATGCATCATGCCCATCTGTTTTCTCAACCTGGAAAGCAGCCCAAACGCCAATAAAAAACACCACTATGAGAGATAGCAGTAGAATCGTTCCCCTGAGCCCCGGAACCATCCAGAAAATGAAAAGAGCCACGACACTTCCCACCGTCCCCGGTGCAAAAGGAAAATACCCTGAATAGAAGCTCGTAGCTATAAAATTCGCAAATCGTTTCACTGAGCAGAAGCCAAACGTTAGACATCTGAAGGGATAAAAATATGATAAATATCACATCCCATCTGCCGGAGATGAGATCTGTTTCCGATAATATACAAGAGGCCTGAGATAATCGTCAGAAATATAATGATATACATAAGAGCAAATATGATATTGAACTCTTGTATTTTCTCCCATAATCCTCCCTGATATCCCTCTGCAATAAATAAATGATAGATAAAAATCAAATAAAGCACACCTATTTGGCTGAAGGTTTTGACTTTTGCGAGCATCGTCGTAGCGATTGGTTTCCTTTTGATGACAGCATAGGAACGAAGACCGGTGATCAAAAAGTCTCGAATGACGACAATAAGAACCATCCATGGCGTTATATAACCCAAAATACAGAAGCAAATAAATCCGGAAGAGACGAGTATTTTATCGGCCAAAGGATCGAGAAACTTACCCCACATCGAAACATCACCCAATTTACGTGCCGCATATCCATCATACCAGTCCGTCAGGGAAGCCAGAGTAAATACAACCATGGAAAATAGTCTCGATACTGATGTATCCATGAAAAGAAGTACAATAAAAACCGGTGTAAGAAGTATCCGCAGTAGAGATAATTGGTTCGGCAAACTCATATTGTTATATTTCCTATAAAGAAATAAAAAACTTGAGTAAATCCGCGTAATTCTACGACATGTCCACTCTTCCCTCTAACGCCTTCGCAACGGTGACGGCATCATTGAACTCCAATGCACCTCCAAAAGGAATTCCCCGGGCAATTCGAGTGACCTTGACGCCAGTAGGCTTCAGAAGTTTCGCTAGCTGGGCAGCCGTCATCTCTCCTTCGACTGTTGGATTGGTCGCCAGAATCACTTCCTTAACATTCGAGTCCAGCCGGGCCAAGAGCTCTTCGATTCTCAGGTTCTCCACACCAATTCCTTCCAAAGGTGAGAGTACACCTCCCAACACATGATAACACCCCCGGTATCCACCCGTCCGTTCAATGGCCAGGAGGTCTTTCGGCTCTTCCACGACACAAATCGTCTGATCATCCCTCTGAGGGTCTTGGCAAAAACCGCAGGGATCATCTTCTGTTAAGTTGAAACAGACTGAGCAGTATCCGACTTTATCTTTGAGATCTAAAATCGTCTTGGCTAATTCTTCTCCCTCATCACACCCATCCCGTAAGAGATAAAGGGCAATCCTCTGAGCCGACTTTTCTCCTATTCCCGGGAGACGGGAAAAAGCCTTAACCAAACGCTCGAGAGTTTGAGAAGAATATTCCAACAATACTCCTAAGGTTAAAGACCAAGGCCTGGAATTTTTAAACCACCGGGTAGATTCCCCAGCATGCCACCTGCTATTTTCTGCATCTCTTCCTGAGCCATTTCCCTTGACTTATCCAATGCTTGATTTGTCGCTGCTATTATGAGATCCTCTAACATCTCCACATCTTCAGGATCAACCACCTCAGAATCAATCTTCACATAGAGTATTTTCTGTTTTCCAGTGGCTTTTACCGTAACCATGCCACCTCCGGCAGTTCCCTCTACGCTCATATCTTCCAAGGCGTCTTGAAGCTCAGCCATCTCTTTCTGAACCTTCTTTAAGAGATTGAATTGATCCGCCATGTTATACTTCGCCATTTTCCAGCCTCCTGAGACTATTCAATAATTTCAGCCTCAAAATCGTCTACGATCTTTTGAATGATGGGTTCCTTTTCACCCAATGTCTTTAACCGGTCCATTCTTTCTTCTTTCGATGAGGCGATTTTTCGCTGAGGGATATCCATTTTTTCACAGCGAAACTTCACATCGAGACCTGTCACCTCTTTAAACACCTCTAAAACCAGCTCTTTCGATCTCATGATGGCATCAATGTGAAATCCATTGGATGGCCCAAAACCAATTTCAATGGTATTCATATCCACTCTTGAGAGTTCGCCTTCCTGAAGAAAAGATCCAATGGTAATTTTCTTATGTTTTATCTTTTGGATAATCTCATCCCATTTATCCCTGACTTCCTCTATCGTTATCAAATTTTTTTTTTCTGATTCTGTGGAATCGCCTGTATCTTCTCCGGTGGTTTCATCCTCCATTGGTTCAGGGTGAGGTTGACGGTTATCATCAGAGGCTTCATTTTTCTCGGTTGCAGCAGAACCAATGGCCTCCGGTTCTATACCCGGACCCTTACCTAAATGTTCCAGGCGGGACAATAAATCCTCTATTTTTACCGTTCGGTCCAGCTTGATCATTTTAACCATGGCCAATTCTAAAGGCAAGCGCGGATTCTGGCTACGCTTCAATGCCGCTTTAGTATCCAATACGATACGGATAAGTCGAAGAATATCCTCTTCTTGATAAACCTCGGCAAGGTCTAAATATTTTTTCTTGTGATCTTCAGTGTCTTCGACGAGGTCATTGGATCCCAGAGAGCGAACAACGAGAACATTCCGCAGATGCTCTGCCAGCCCTATCAAGAATTCCTCGATGTCATACCCTCCGGAAACCACCTTATCCACAAGGGTCATCCCATCCTTCACTTCTCCTGAAGACAAAACATCGGTAACCCGAAAGAATAACTCTTGTTCAATGAGACCTAATCCCTTAATAACGTGCTCTGCCTTTATTCTTTCTCCGATGTAGGAAACGATCTGATCGAGGATGGATTGACTGTCTCTAAGACTGCCATCGGCCTTCCTGGCGATGAGAATCAGAGCCTCCTCATCGATCTCGATCTTCTCCTCTTCACATATTTGCTTTAATCGTAGAATAATATCATTTGTACTTATTCGACGAAAATCGAATCGTTGACAGCGCGATACAATCGTCGCCGGAACTTTATGAGGCTCAGTGGTGGCAAAAATGAAGAGGACATGACTCGGGGGTTCTTCTAAGGTCTTAAGGAGGGCATTAAAAGCCGGGGGAGTGAGCATATGAACTTCATCTATAATGTATATTTTATATTTCCCCCGCGCCGGCGTATATTGAATATTTTCACGTAGGTTCCGTACTTCATCGATTCCCCGATTCGATGCACCATCGATCTCAAAGACATCAACATTCCTGCTTTCAGCAATTTCCTTACAACTGGAGCACTCATTACAGGGATTCGATTCAGTATTCAAATCACAATTAAGTGCTTTGGCAAGGATTCGTGCTGCACTCGTCTTACCCACACCTCTCGGACCCGTGAAGAGATAGGCATGGGCCAGCCGATTATGCCGGATCGCATTTCGCAAGGTAACAGTGACATGTTCCTGAGCAACGACATCGTCCCAGTTTTGGGGCCGCCATTTTCTTGCGATGACAAGATAACTCATAGTTCCTCTATTTAATTACAGAAAAAGGCTGTGCACCCACCTTCGATCCGCCAGATCCCTAATCCATTCTCGGTAGCCAACTCCAGCCAAGTAAACCCACGGCACATGGAAGATCTGCTTGCCGCTGCTACCTCCCGGTCCTGACGGGGTTCGGCAGTCACCCATTGCGTAGGACTCGGACTATCATCATCGCTTGCCAAGAGCGAATCGGGGGAGGACCTGACCTCAGAATGGGAGTTCAATCCTGCTGTAGCGGATTGCAGGTTACAGGGCACCGCTAATTCCCCATCTAGCACAGCCTCTTTGGTGGAGCAGAGCGGGATCGAACCGCCGACCTGTACGTTGCGAACGTACCGCTCTCCCAACTGAGCTACTGCCCCTTAAAAATTATGAATTAATAATTCATAATTTTTAATGCGGAGAGGGCGGGATTCGAACCCGCGGTAGCATTCACTACACACGCTTTCCAAGCGTGCTCCTT
>Ga0114922_10000592_pt1 | contig 34610 bp, 27 predicted proteins | sample AartaG_FD_100975 | JGI IMG/M metagenome (GOLD analysis project Ga0114922, IMG submission 100975) | Deep subsurface microbial communities from Aarhus Bay to uncover new lineages of life (NeLLi) - Aarhus_00045 metaG | ecosystem: Environmental > Aquatic > Marine > Oceanic > Sediment | place... | reverse complement strand
AATTTAGCCTTTCAGCATGGTAATAAAGAATGGACATCCTGCTTCTTTGTTTAAAGTTGGAGGCGGCAACGATCTGTAGATATTCTTTTAAGGGGATTCGTTTTGTATTTTCTCTGCCTTCTGGAGAAATTATCGTAAGTTTAAATATATTGAGAGTTTCTTTTTTTAAAAGGTTATCGGGAAGTACTATCTTTGCCTTATAGGTCCTGTCATATTCCGGGAATATATTCTTTATCGCTTCATCTCTTCGTTTGTATGTTTTAAAACCAGAAAGAGCTTCAGATATGTCCTCTATTATGAATTTAATCCCAAAATTAGCACACAATTCTTGTGCTAACTCTGTGCTCTCAGGGTTGGATTCAGTTTCTGGTATTGATATTCCCACTACTCTTTTTGCTCCAAAAGATTTGATACAGAGGGCAAGGCATACACTGGAATCAATGCCACCACTGATTCCTATTACCGCTCCCCGTTTCTGGAGGGTGCTTAATACGAACCTTTGCATTTTTTCTGATAATTTTTGGGCAGTGCTTTCAGGATTGATATTAATGAGATTTTTTAGTGTAGGCATTCACAGCCCTCCTTGTATAGAAAATATTATAAAGATATATTGATGTTTTGCAAATATTGAATATAATTGAGTTAAGGGAAGAGGACAGTCCTTCTTAATAAAGGGACTGTTCCCCTATAAAATGGAATGTTTCCAATAAAGGAATATAAATGCCTGGCAATACCAAAAAAATTGTAAGAGAGTTCATCATTGATAGTTTTTTGCCCTTTGCCGAAGAAAATCCCTTTGAAGATGAGGATTCATTTATGGAAAAGGGGATAATTAATTCGACAGGAATGCTGGAATTATTACAATTTATCGAGGAGACCTTTGAGATTACAGTAGAGGATGAAGAAGTAATCCCGGATAACCTGGATTCTCTGAACAAACTCACTTCCTTTATAGAGAGTAAATTGGCATGAAATTCAATAAGAATGTGCTTGCTATCGACTGTAAGCAGGAAATCGAAAGGATCTGTGGTTTTATACGTCAGCAAATGCAATCTATGAAACGGGAAGGTGCTGTTGTCGGATTAAGCGGCGGTATCGATTCAGCCCTTATTGCAGCATTATGTGTTGAAGCGCTTGGAAAGGATAAAGTCTTTGGCCTTATCCTTCCTGAAAAAGAATCCAGCCCCGTAAGTCGTGAATTTGCTGAAAAGCATGCCTCTAAACTAGATATACAAACTGAGATAGTTGATATCACATCTACCCTTAAAGCTTTTGGTTCTTATAAAAAAAGGGATGAGGTAATAAAGCAAATATTACCCGAATATAATGTGAATTATAAAATAAAAATTGTTTTACCTCCAGATTTATTATCCAGAGATGCTTTTAATTTTTTCAAATTAATCACAGAGGATGAAGAGGGTAATAGAAAGTCTATTCGATTGAAAAAAAAAACCGCAAACGGTATTGTAGCTGCTACCAATACCAAACAAAGGATAAGGATGCTGCATCTTTATTACTTTGCGGAAGAGAAAAATTATTTTGTTTGTGGGACTACCAATAAAAGCGAAACTATGCAGGGTTTTTTTGTGAAATACGGGGATGGGGGCGTGGATATTGAACCGATCGCTCATCTTTATAAGATGCAAGTCTTTCAATTAGCAGAGTATACAGGAGTTATTAAAGAAATAATCGAAAGAGCTCCCAGTCCGGATACTTACAGTTTACCGGTCGATGATGAGGAGTTCTTTTTCAGGATGCCCCTTGATACATTGGACTTATTACTATATGCCTGGGAAAATAAAATTTCACTTGTGGATATATGTGCTGTAATGGAACTTACTGAGGAGCAGGTGAAGCGGGCTTTTCGGGATTTTACTGCAAAATCTGATGCTTCCCGTCATGCCCGGAAAATGCCACCTTCATTAAAAGCGGATAATAGTAAATATTAAATTATTAATAGAAAATGATAGAAACACTTGAAGCTTTTTCAAGCCTGGTACTGGTTATGATAGTACTTGGGGGTGTGCTGTCAGGGATCTGTTTTTTTACAATAGCTAAAGTGAGCAGAGAGGAGCGACTTGGAGTCTGGAGAATGCTGGGGGGAGGGCTGGTGGCTTCGATAGTAACATATGCAGGAACGCTGGTGTTTTTTGCATTACCGTTTATAGGTGCGGTTACAGCTTTCTTGGTTGGGTTCATTTTGGCTCTTCCACTTATCAAAGTTATATTAAAATTGTCCTTGCGTGAGGTTAAGATTTATTGGATTGTTTATGTTCTTGTGCAGATACTAGCAGTCCTGATAACAGCACAGTTTTTTTTAGGGGGAGTGAAATATCTTATTCAGATCGTCTGACCTGAAGATAGTTTATTTTTTCTTTTTGTTCTCTGAAAATGAAAGCTTGCCTCCTTCGAAAGTTATATTCTGGAAGTCGTCAAACTTGTTTATCATCTGCAGGGAAGAAGGAGAGTCGGAGTTTTTACGGACTTTGAATACTAAATTTATCAGCGTTTTTTCAGAATTAACTGAAATCGGTTTTTTACTGTAACCTCCTGCTCGTATTACACCATCTGCGATTTTATTGGCATGAATCTGGGTTAAGTTGTTGGAAAATGGGGCTGATTCTGTACAGATAAATTCCAATATCCCTGTAGGGTAGGAGAGGTCAAAACCAAACGCTTTTAAGGTGTAAGTTCCGGAAAAAATTATTGGGACTACAACTTCTTCACCTGGCACAAGTATAATATCATTGATCTTGATCACAGCTTCTTGTCCTGGATAAGAGTTAATTTGCTCGAATGTTTCCTTCTGGCTAGTTGCAGCCCGGGATTTACAGGAGCAGTCACCTGGGAGTTCACTGATACCCAGGAATTTTTCAAAAATGGCCTGTGCGTCAGAAGGTGTAACTTTAGGATTTTCTGGAGTCCCGTCGCAATTTACATCAGAATTTTCAAGTTGGGCCACAGTCGCTTCCGGTATAAGACCCAGGAAGATCTCAAAGACTCTCTGAGCATCGGATGGAGAAACTTGCAGATCACCATTTACATCTCCACAGCGGGTATAAAAATGTGCCTGGATATTTTTATCTTGGTTCATGGCCAGGCTGATATTTCTATTGTATTTCTGGGAAGTACTAACGTCCCCACTCCATTTGGCAAATCTGTAGTTTGAATTCGCTAAAGCTTCGATCTGGGCGGAGCTGCCATTGGGGTAGTTGTGGTTTCCTGGAATGGGATCAGTAGTCCCGCCTGAATCCGGGGCTGGGTAGCCTGTGATTGAGGAAACAGATAGAGTGGTCTCTGGTGTTGTGGCAGACACTGAGATGGTCACAGAATCTGAATCCTGAGAGCCTTCAACATCAGTTATAGTGAGAGTGGCAGAGAAATTCCCGGATTGAGAAAAAGTGTGAGCCGGGTTCTTTAGGGTAGAAGAGCTTCCATCACCAAAATCCCAGGAATAAGTGTAGGGTTCTACTCCGCCGGAAGCATTACTTGTAAAAGATACTGCTAAAGGAGCTATTCCTGAAACAGGGGAAGCATTTACTGAAGCTTCCAGAGGAAGAATGCTTTCTGCGGCACTGATATTTACTGAGCCGGATGCTTCGTTAGCCAGGTTGTCTGTTACTGTTAAAATGACAGTAATATTACCTGCTGAAGTATAAGTGTGAGAAGGATTCTGGTCTGATGATGAACCTCCGTCACCAAAGTCCCAGGAATAGGCGTAAGGAGAAACTCCGCCGGTTATATCTGCGGTAAAGTTAACTGAAAAAGGGATAGTGCCGACAGTGGGGGAGGCATTGGCTGTTGCCTGCATGGCAACAACCTGCTGGCTTACGCTTATATTTAGAGAGGCTGTATCCTGATTGTCGTTATTATCGGTTACGGTAAGAATAGCTGAATAATCATTAGCTGCAGAGTAGGTGTGAGAGGGGCTCTGCTCTGAGGAAGTGCTACCATCCCCAAAGTCCCAGGAATAGGTGTAGGGAGAGGTGCCGCCGGAAGCACTGCCTGTGAATATAACTGAAAGGGGAGCTGTGCCTGATGAAGGAGCGGCAGAAGCTGAGGCTTGTAGCGGTTCCGATTGCTCGCTTACATTGATGGTTATTGTGGCTGTATCCTGATTGTCGTTATTATCGGTTACGGTAAGAATAGCTGAATAATCATTAGCTGCAGAGTAGGTGTGAGAGGGATTCTGATCTGAGGAAGTGCTGCCGTCTCCAAAGTCCCAGGAATAAGTGTAGGGAGAGGTGCCGCCGGACGTTGAAGCTGTAAAGTTAACATCCAAGGGCGAATATCCAGTAGATGGAGATGCGTTAGCTGAAGCATTTGGAGGAGTGTAGGCGTAGGCGCTTTCAAAGGCTCCTATGTCTGGGCTGTACCCCTGAGGAACTCGATTGCCTTCGAAATCTGAATTAAGCCCTACATTTATACCAGAATCAATAGCGGGGGAATAAGCTTGAAGATGATAGTTGCTTGTTAAGATAGGATCGTTAAATTGGCTTCCTTTTCCTTGATTATAATGGCTTCTCCAATAATCAAAGCCATATGACCCAGCTACTTCGTCCCACCACAGTCCGGAGTAATTTCCACTTTTATTCCACCAGATGTTGTTACTAAAATGGCATTCGATATTATTTGGAGTTCCCCCATGTCGAAAACGGACATATTCATTTGGGGAACCGTTAAGTGTGGATGTTATTATATTATTTTTAAAAATCACATTCTTAGATGTTAATTTGATGTCTATTATTGACCCACCGTTGCTATGGATTATTGTATTGTTGTATCCCTCGAAATTAATGCAATCATCTATAGTCAGCGAATGATATGCGGCGTGACTTATGATCGACCTGGTTAATTTTACATTTGATGAGGGATTGATGATTATTCCCATAAGGTTTTCATCGTGAGAGTAGTGTCTATCAATCCATATATCGTTTGCGTTCTTATCCACCAAAATACCGCTATCTCCGTTCCAGTATGTTTCATTGCCTCTTAAAGTTATGTGGTTTCCACAGTTAATATCAATTCCCTGCTCTCTATTGTTATAGCAGATATTGTTCAACAGTTCATGATTTGCTCCTACATGATGATCACTTGATCTGTGTAAGGTGATTCCGTCACCATCAATTGCATTGTTAATGATATTATTGCGTATTATCCCGTTAGTTATGGGATAAGTGGATGATCCCATTATAGCGATACAAGAATTTCCGCAATTTGAAATCTCGCAATCTTCTATGAGATAAGTATCAATCTTGTAGAGTAGAATTCCATTATAGTTGGGAACATTGTCAATATCGATATTTGATAGTATTACATTGGAGATATTATCTCCGTTAATTGAGATTCCCTGACCTCCGCTAATATTTTTTATTGAAATATCTCGTATGGTCAGATAGCTTAAATTGTCCTCATAACACCTAATTGCGCCATCGGTTGTGTTAAAGACCGGATTATTACCAGACCCGTAGGCTCCAATTATCAGTGAGTTGGATGGAGTACCTCCTTTTCTGATAGCTAGTTGAGTCCCGGTGAATGTACTGTTGCGACTGAATAGAATGTCATCTCCGGTTTGTATGATTGACCAGCTTTGATTTATCTTGTCTATTGTCTTCCAAGCTAGAGATGAAGATAGGCCGTTATTTGCATCATTGCCGTTTTGCGAATCAACATAATATGTTGTTCCTGCAAAAACCATTGTGGGGATTAATAGCATCAGAGTTAATGTTAGCTTTGGTATTAAATATTGTTTCATTTTTTATTTTCCTATGTATAAAATGACTCTCTCGTTTTATCGACTCTATAATTTAAGTCGGGGAACAAATTGCTGGAAACAGGGTGATTTTTTGGAATTATCTAACCTTTAGGGGTGAGATATTGTGATAACTTATTGATTCTGAAGTGTTAAACTATTACAAAGAATGATCGGATTATCGGAGATTACTACTATGCATAATTTTGTGGAGAAAGTTTTATGATTTCAAAAGCGATAACCTGATCTCCGCAATCTGGAAAATCATCCTGTTCTTAGTAGAGGCGATCTATCCCTATCTTCTCTGGGATGTTGAAATAGACTAGAGACTGTGTAAATTCTTAGAGAAATATGATACACTTCTCGAGGCTTATAGTCAGATGCAAATGGCTGTGGTATGTTAAAGGACATACATCTTAAAGAAGACTCATATTTGATCTTTACATCCGAACCGCTTTCATGGGCCTTGACTGTGATGGTCAATTCCCATAAAATTAATTTGTGCAGCTCCATAATTTAATTTTTGACCTTGTGGGTAGTCTATCATACTTTCGACTCCCGTAGGAGGTGCATCACATCATCATGTTACCTCAGTAATAGTAAAATGGCGGTAACGATATGGCAATGTATAACGAAAAGAATGATCACTTAACTGTGAAGTGTTTTCATAAGGAGCCGGTCGTGCAATCAAACTTGAAGGAGAAGCATTATGCGAAGATATCTTTTATTTTCGATTATACTGGTGGTGACATTAGCGATTGGTATAATTTATGGCATATCAATCCAGAGATATAAAGTGTTTCCATATAAACAGATTAAAAACGCATATCAATATTTAAGTCATTGGGTCGATAAATCTTACGGCCCTTGGTCAATTGGTATATATATACATTCAACACCATTTGATTTAGCCGATTCAGAAGACATCCTAAATCCGGTTCTAACAGGAAAAGACGTAGATGATATAGACGCAGAGTACGTCGCGGATCCGTTTATGATAATAAAGGACGGCAGGTATTATATGTTTTTTGAAGTAATGAATCGCGAAACTAACCAGGCCGACATAGGATATGCAGAAAGCGAAGATGGACTGAAATGGAAATACAAAAAAATCGTAATAGATGAAAAATACCATCTGTCATATCCGTGTGTTTTTGAATGGCAAGGCAATTACTATTTAATACCAGAAAGCCATGAAAACTTGTCAGTACAAATCTATATGGCATCTTCATTTCCGGAGGAATGGAAATTTATAGGAAATATATTAAATGGACATCGCTATACAGATCCGACAATTTTTAGATATAATAATAAATGGTGGTTGTTTGTGTCAAACATCTTCAGTGATGTTTTGAATCTTTACTATTCAGAAGAATTATTAACAGGATGGAAACCTCATCCCATGAATCCTATAATAAAATTGGATAAGAACATTTCAAGACCAGGTGGAAAAGTTATTGTTTATGATGATCATATCTATAGGTTAACCCAAGATGATGATCCGAGTTATGGAATTCAGGTTTTCGCTTTTGAAATAACTGAATTGTCTGAAAATTCATATAAAGAAAAAATATTTTCAGAGGAACCAGTAGTGAAGAAGACCGGTAAAGGATGGAATGCAGATGGCATGCACCATGTTGATCTGCATAAAGTTGGAGATGGCTGGATAGCAGTAGTGGACGGAAGAAATGAATAAGCCAAACAAAGCGATACATGTTGCATCTTCCAGGCCTTCCTTTTCTTAGGTCGCAAAAGCCTGTCGATGGTGGCTGAACTGATGGAGAGAAGCTTCTGATAGGTCTTGCCTGTAACTTTCAACTCCTCTAGATCTCTCAGACGTCCTACCTCTGTTTCCAGAAGAGGTTGAAGATGCTGGCCGCCGGGACCATCGAATATTTTCAAGATTTTCCACAATGCTTCCCGAACCTCATGACCATACTGGACAGCTCTTTTCTTGCGCATCTTAGGCTCCCCAAAATCCATCTGCTGAATCTTCCGAATAACATATTTGCGGTTCTGCCCCGTGTTGAGACAATACTCATTCAAAAAACTGGTCTTGCCTTTCCGGTCAGCTTTGAAATACCGCGGTATCAATGTCGCTAAATACTGATTTCGAGATCGCATATCCATTTTCTCCTTGTAACCTCCCTTCATCTTGAAGTTCGGTTACATTTTATATGATTTAACCAGCCTCCTCACGGTTACATTTTAAGTGATTCAATGCTGAGTATTGTTTATGATGGGCAATTCCCATATAATTTATTTTTGCATCTCCATAATTTAGTTTTTGACCTTGAGGATAGTCTATCATATAATCTATTCCTGCAGGAGGTGCATCACATCATCATGTTACCTATCAAATTTGGAGGTGTAATTTTATGGTATTGATTCGCAAGTGTAATAGATGCTTAATATTGGAGAGTTATCCTGGTGTATCATTGAACAAAAACATGGAGTGCAGTTTTTGTAGTAGTACAAAGGAAATAAATTATAAAGGTAAAGATGCTCTTAGAACAGATATTGAGTCAATATTACATAAAGCTGATAAGCATAGAAAATATGATTGTTTATTGGGTTTCAGTGGCGGTAGAGATAGTTCATTTTTATTAAATCTACTGGTAAGTGAATTTAATTTCAAAATTTTAGCATTCTGTTCATATAATCAAATGTTGCCTATAACTACCATAGACAATATGAAGCGCTTGACTGATCAATTAGGAGTTGATTTTGTTATTCAGTCCCATAATTATCTAAAAAAATGCGCAAAATATAATATTCTATCATGGGCAAACAATCCAGAACCAGCATCATTAATAAACTTATGTGTAGGTTGTCGCCTAGGAATACATAAAATGGCCAATGATTATTGTAAAACAAAACAAATACCTATACTTATTTGGGGGGGGACTCCATTTGAAGGTATGAATTATAAAACAAAAATTATTAAAACTAATCCATTATCAGGAAAAAAAGCCTTTATATTAGGTTATCTAAACATTATTAAACGCAATCCTCGGCTGGTCCTAAATTATAATAGTTTTATGATCCAAATGTTTGAATTTATTTATTTAGAACTGTGGCAAAATAGATTTAGAAAAAAAAATAACATAATCAAAATAAGTCCTTTCCATAAATATATAAAGTGGGATGAGAGAGAGATAATTAATACATTAGAGAAAATTGGATGGCAAAAAAATCCTGATTTAAATTCCACATGGAGGGGTGATTGTTATATCGGCCCGGTTAGGCAATATTTCTATAAAAAATTGCTCGGTTATAATGATTTAGATGATCACATATGGAGTCTGATACGCGATAGTCAAATAACTAAGGAAGAAGGAGAAACGCGTATCGCTGAAGAGAATGAATTATCTAAAGAATATATTGATTTTCTTTTAACCCGAATAGGTGTTGACTCACTAAGTTTTGGCAAAAAATTGGCAAGAAAAGATATCAGGACATCCCTCAAAATAAGGGCTAAAAGGTAATTACTCAATAACTTTTGGCAAGAAAGGCGGCGCGAGAGATCGAGGGCTTATTTTGAGCAATTTTTTGTGGAAATTTGAGACTTCCCTAATCTGTTTTTTGGGTTATCACAATAATCCGTACTTTTTAGTATGCAGGTTGTATATTTCAGCATAAAGTAATCCAGGTCACAGTATCCAGGGGACCTGCGTTTGATAACCTTGATGTGGTTATTAATTCCCTCGACCTTGGCATAGGAGATGTGGAAGTCGAAGTAGTTAAGTATACCAGCTATATGCCTGCGCATCTTTCTGGCGAAACGGGTCAGCTGTATTAACCCGGAGCTGAGAGCTTTATCATTTCATCGAGAATCCTCTAATCCTCCTCGCTCAACCCAATCCGTTCATAACAGAGAGAAGATCGGTTGAAAGAGAGAATCTCGCCCTGCCTCCGGATGCTCAATTGCTGGTTGTCCTTTTCCTCAAGCTCTCTCTTTACAGGTTCTGGATTTGCTCAATTGAAGTTTATTTTAATGTTTCGATCGGGATTTATCAAATCTATTCAATTTTGAACAAATTATTTGATTTGTTAAAAAAAAATTGATTTTTGGTTTGACTTCATGATATATAAATCTAAGAAAAAGAAGAAGCAAGTGATGATTAAAATAAAGATCTTTGCTGTCTGTATGCTAATTGGGTCGCTAGTTTGTGTCGGAGAAACTTATTATCTGGATGCAACATATGGAGATGATAATAGAAATGGACTATCACCTGAAAATGCGTGGCAGACGATAGCCGCGATTAATAGAGGCTGGAGTATAATTCAAGCTGGAGATAGCATTCTATTTAAGCGAGGAGAAAAATTTATTGGAATAAGGTTGGATATAAGGCGTGGGGGCACCTCTGAAAATCCTCTAAAGATTGGTGTTTATGGGAATGGTCCGAAACCAGTGATCTCAGCCTATTCTGGAGCGATCAGTTGCCGAGAAAAAGATGCGGGCCATATTATCATTAAGGATATCGCTATCAAAAATATAATTGGGGGACAAGCTATTTCATTTAATGCAGATAACATTTCTTGTATAAGAATTTCTGGTGTGGATATAGACAATGTTCCCAACTATAATGGAATTTTACTCTACAAGGTTGATACTTACCTCATAGAAGATTGCGAGATTTCAAATTGCGGAAATTCTTGTATTGCTATAATGGGATCATCCATTTATCCCATAACAAATGGGATAATACGCAATAATATTATTAACAATGCAATTGAAGGTGACGGAATCACCCTACACAGATCAAGTGATTACCCGGTCGGGCCGAACCACTGGATAGAGGGAAATATTTGCTATAACAACAGAGAGCAAGGGATTGATATCAATGGTGGAGACAATATCACTTTAACCGGAAATGAAACTTATAGAAATGGTGACAGTGGGATCTTAGTAGATAAATGGGCGTCTAGGGTTTTAATTGAAAAGCATTATTCTCATGATGAAATGCTGATGGGAATAATCATCAATTTCTCATCAGATGTTAAGTTGATTAATTCCATTATTTATAATATGGAATATCATGCCCTGATTATAGATGGATGTAGAAATTTTCAGGGCTATAATAATACTATTATCCAGGGGATTAAGGGAAGAAGCTCAATTCTGGATATAAAACCGGGTTCAAGAAATATCAGGTTCATAAATAATATTATTATGACATTTCAGACTCCGGATGCCAGCCCTTCTTTTAGATTTCTGGATGGGGCGAATCCTCAAAATACCTCCTGTGATTTCAGAAATAATGTCTGGTGGAGGCCGGATGGGATAAGCGCTTCATTCTGGTGGGATGAGGATTCAGGCAGATATGATTTAAACCATTGGAAATTTCATTACAGCCAGGGAGAAGACAGCCATTTTGTTGATCCTCGCTTAAATATCGAATTTAATCTGGAACCTGCCTCTCCTTGTATTGATGCAGGTATTGATGTCGGGATTCAAATGGATTATTCAGGAAAAAAAGTTCCTAGAGGCAAGGCTGTTGATATCGGTGCGTTCGAGTTTTATCCCGAAAAGAAAGAAACAAAATCGAAAAGATAGTTTTATAAATAATCAGGAATAGATTTAGTTTTAAATTCTCATTGGAAAAAGAGGGAATAAAAAAACAGTGATTGAGGCTATAAGGATTAATGATCTTGTTATGTTCATTGTTTTTTCTCCAGATTTATGCAGATAAATCCTACAAAGCGGAATTCAATTCTTCCAATAGTTTTTCCAGAGGTTCCTGGTTAATAACCAGCCGTTTCCAAAGTGAATAGTTGAGTATGTTCCAAAAGGTCATTGCTTTCTTTTTGTCTCTCGATTGAAGGCTGAGGATCTCTTTTTTTTCAAATTCTTTTGATGCTAGAGGGATTAATGCGTCGAATAATTGACCTCTTTCTGCCCAGCCTTTTTTACGAATAGCAAATCCGCTCTTGGGGCGAGTGATAATAAAATCTGGCATGTGCAATTTTCGAGCAACAGTCTTCAAAATAATCTTAATTGGTTTTAATTTTATATCCCAGTCGATGGAAGATGTGTAGTTTATTAGATCAATACTTCTAAATGGGCAGAAGATGTTTTTTTTGAAGTTTTCAGCCAGCTTTGCATAGATATATTGTGTATTATGGCCGAAAGTCGAGGATATCATAATATGGCAAAGATCGACTGGACGATAATCAGTATATTTTTGTGCTGTACTATAAAGGTTTTGAATGATGTCCTCTTTATTTACATCATAGTATTTACATACCCAGTCTTCGCTGCCGAAAGCTTGAAGCTTCCAAATAAAGTGTTCCGGATTAGAAATTGGAATAGCATGTCTTCGGCTGTAATCAAGACTCTGCACAATGCCATGCCCTCTTCTAGTTATTTGAGATAATCGTTTTATTGAATCAAAAAGGATACCCTCAGAAGCGGAACGCAGAATCTTATTCTTTTGGATTTTTTCTGCACGGAGTGCTATTTTATAAGGAATCGCTCCGAATATAGAATCTGCTCCTAATCCAAAAATCACAAAGTCTTTAGAAGATGGAATGCTATCTTTAAATAATAAGAAAAACATTACTGATTGGAGGTGGTTTATGGGTTCCTCTGCTGTGAGGATTGCCTCTAAAAATCCTTTAATATAATCTTTCTCTGTTATTTGAAGAAAAGTGTGATCTGTTCCGAAGGCCTTGGCTGCGGATATGGAATATTCTTTTTCCCTGTTCATTTCTGGAGCTTCAAAAGGATAAGCAGTAGAGTAAGTAGAATCAATTGCATAAAATTCCTGAAATAATCTGAATAAAATGGATGAATCAACTCCACCGCTGAGTAAAAAAGCTATGTTTTCTCGAGAGACATCCAGATTTTGTAAGAGTGATTTTAATCTTAGCAGGATCTGATCCGCAATAGAGTCGACTGTATCTTTGTCATTATAAGATTTAGGGGGGTAAAAATCATTGATTTGTTCATATTTAATAGTTTCATGTGAAAGCTGTATTAACAATCGAGATTCCATTCCCAATTGATGAATATCCTTGAATAAAGTAAGGGGAGGTGAAACATATCTAAACACAAAAAATTCAGGAAGGGCCTTGGTGTTTTCTTGTATTGAAACACCCACTTTCCTGAGCATATTGATGTGAGAAGAGCAAAAAAAATTTTTATTGTGGGTAGAAATATAATAAAAAGCACTGCTGGATAAAGCGGATTTGTACAACTCAATGGAATTATATTGCTTTTTATAGCAGATATAAGATGTTTGCAGTTTGCTCGCTTTGGTGGATTTTATAACCGGTTTTTCATAGATAAAGAATCCCTTTTTATCTTGAGTTGATTCGAATAAAAAATTATCGGTTATTACAGTCGCCCAAAAGTTACCTAGCAGGAATTCTTTAACACCAGATAACTTATATTTTTCTGATATTTTGTGCTCAGTAATAGAAAAAAAGAACATTTCTATTCCTTAATACTTCTGATTATTCACTTATATCATGAGCTATTTTTCGTGTCAAATTTTTCGACTATCAAAGTTATTCCTTGACATGCATCTTTGACAAATATATATATTTCAAATAGTATTGTTATGTTTAAAAAAAGATATTTTCTTCTTATTGGATTCATTGGTTTTTTTTTGCTTTGGCCCATAACAGGAGCTTCTAAAAAGAGTAATAAGAAGAGTGATTTACTATCTAAAATGAACGAATGTAAAAAAAGAATTATTCTTTTAGGTGCTTCGGTAGGGAGGAATTGGAATATCTCTTCTTTTCCAGATCGTATTAATAATTCTAACTATATTTTTGAATATCGGCACGGGGGATCTGCTTTTGATAAAAGTATAGAATTAAAAGATATTCTTTCACGGTCGGAAAATAGGCCGAATGCAATATTTCTGAAAGAATGTGCCGCTTATTTCCCTAATGATCTTGAGCATTATAAGAGATTAATGATGCATTGGGTAAGTGAATGCAGAAAAGTCAATATTGTCCCTATACCCACAACGGTTGTGCCAGTAACGAGGTTGCATGCTTTTAAAAAATGGCTGATTGATATAGTAAAGGGCCGAAACCCTTTTAAAAACGGAAACCCATTTAAACATCGAAGAAATAAATCAATTCTAGAATATAATGAGTGGATCAGAAAATATTGTAAAGAGCAAGGTCTTGCAGTTCTCGATCTGGAGGCAGCTGTTATCTATAGTGAGGAAAACAGGTTTCTAAAAGAAAACCTGGCTAGAATTGATGGGTTACATTTGAATACAAAAGCTTATGAAAAACTTGATTATATAATCCTTCCAGTACTAAATGCAGTTAGTTGGGGGAGATAAGCATTACTATGTTCCAAAGAAATCTACGGCATATATTTTCCAGAATATTAACATTTATTGTTATAATCTACTATCGTATTATGGGAATTTCAATAGGGAAAAAGTGTTATATCAGTTTGAATGCCCATATTGATGTTCGTAGGGGGGAAATTGTCATTGGGGATAATGTTTCGATTTCAAGCGGAACCTATATTTTGAGTCATGCAGGCTTCGTTCCTGTAACTGAAGGTAATAAGACTATAATTGAAGACTATGTCAGGATATTCGTGAATGCTGTGGTTATTCCAGGTGTAAAGATAGGTAAAAATTCGATCATTGGAGCGGGCTCGGTTGTCATGAAGGATATTCCTCCTTATTCACTGGCCATGGGGAACCCTGCAAGAGTAGTACAACAATTGGATAAGCCAAGCAAGGAGAACTCATAGGTTTTTCAAATTCTATACCATATAAATTTTTTCGGAGTTTAAGGCAATTTCATGTCTGAGCATAGAGAGAATCAGGATTTTTATTCGGTAATTCGAAAAAGCAGTTTTTATCTTCTGGTTTTGCGTTCCATTACTCCTTTAGTTAGTTTTTTTATTACGATATACATCATTCGCAAATTATCAGTAGATGCCTATGGTGTTTACAATATCCTGATAGCCATAATGGGGTATATTGGGCTCCTTTCTTCTTTAGGGCTTCCGCATATTTTTCAAAGATATATTCCTGAATTCTACCAAAAAAAGCAGCTAGCAAAACTGAAAAGACTTGTAGATCGCGGACTATTTTGGCGTTTTGTGCTTATATGTGGATTCATTGTTGTCCTGATTATTTTTGCGCATCCCATCGAGAGATTATTTCAATTTTCTGAGGCTATCCGATACTTTGCTTTCTTTTCTGTGGCCATTATTTTTTTCCTTGAAACTAGATTACTAAGCTTGACATTTACATCCACCTTTCAACATAAATATTATGTAATCATACAGATAAGTTATGTTTTATTCAGAGCAGGTCTTATCTATTGTTTATTGTTCATTGGAAAAGAGTTGGTCGGACTCCTTATGGCTGAATCTGCAGCATATTTATTTCTATTTATTCTTCAGTTCTATTACTTCCGTAAATCCTTTCCGGTTTCCAGAAAAAAAGAAGAGGCTGACCTGCCCATCCAAAGACTCATTCGATTTGGAGGATTCAGCTATCTGTATGAAGCAGGAAGTGAGATTCTGGCTGTTTCTACTGATTATTTCATAATATCAGCTTTTCTAGGGCCTGCATCGGTTGCTATATATGCTTTTGCCAACCGGATAATGAAACTAATCACTAGGATTCTGCCTTATTCGGTCTTGGCAAATATTATCCGGCCGGTTTTTTTTACCAAGTATTCTCAGAATGATGACCCTGAGAATCTGAATAAAATGTTTAACTTTTTAATTAAAATAATGGCGTTTTTTTCTTTCCCCATAGTTTTCGCGATGTTTGTATTGGGGGATAAAATAATTATATATATTTTTGATCCGAGATATATAAACAGTCTGGAAGTTCTCTGGATTGTTGCTATATTCTATGCACTCAATTTTTTAATGAATCCAGTAGGGTTAGTATTACAGTCCATTGAAAAGGTTCAGATCCTTTTTTACAGTAAAATATTCGCCATATACAATATTATTGGGGACCTTCTGGTCGTCAATAAATATGGTATTATCGGGATTGCATTGGTTACTGGTTCTGCAGTATTATTCCAAAACATCTTCAGTTTTGTTTGTGCGCGGAAATATACTCGATTGATTTTGGAAACTAAAGGTCTATTTAAGATTATTTTGAATTCGGCTGTAATGGCAGTTATGATATTTCCATTTCGGAATATGGTCGATAGTATGTGGATTTTAATATTTTTTGCTATAATGGGAGGGTGTGCTTATTTTGTGATGTCTTTTTTCAATAAAGTCTTCTCTGTTGAAGAAAGAAATATAGTGAATAAAATATTGCCCAAGCCTTTATTTGTTTTCTAAAGGAATAGAATAGTGAATATATGTTTAGTGATTATTTCAGATGGTTGGGGAGGAGCTGAAACTGTTGTCTATGAGTTAGCGAAAAATCTTCTGAATAAAGGAGTGAATGTCAGTATTATATTAAATCAAGAGATTAAAAAATATTACGATTCTTTGGATGGAATAGACATTTTTAATATCGGCCATGTCTACAATCTTATGTTGATGACTAGGTCTATCTTCTCTTCAAAAATCAGAATAAAAAAAAAAGACATGAGTCTGACTTTTTTGTATTATTTAATGGAATCTCTTCGACCTCTTTATTTTAAACGAATTTCAAAAGCAGTAATGCTTTTTCTTACTGACAGGAAGATTGATTTGATAAATACTCATCTTATAAAGGCGGATATGTTAGTTTCAAATCTTAATAATCTGCGGATACCATGGATTGGAACGATACATGGCGCCTATAATCCACCATGGTTTCATCTATACTATAAAAAGTTAGAGTTAGAAAGATTTAATTTTATGGACAAAATCATTTTTATGAGTAAATGGACATCAAGAAATTTTAATGATAGGATTTCTATAAAGGAAAAAAGTATTGTTATTCATTGCGGAATAGATATTTCAAATTTTCACAAGAATTCAATAAATAAACTTGAATTGAAAGGGAATTTCAATATTCTTTTTCCGGGTGGTTCAAAATCGATGAAGGGGGGGGGGGTTGTAGTTCAGGCTTTAAAACAAGTTAGGCAATCTGTTCAAGATATTCATCTTTATATTGCATTAAATGTTTCGAAAAAAAGCATCATACGGAAAATGGTGAAAGATTTTCACCTGGAAGAACACGTGTCCTTTCTGGGCTTTGTACAGAAGAAGAGATATTTTGAATATTTGAGAGCGATGGATGTATTAGTTCTCCCTTCTAAGGATGAAGCTTTTGGCATAGTCAATATTGAAGCAATGGCTTTGGGAAAACCGATAATTGCTTCGAACCAAGGGGGGATTCCAGAAGCGGTTATCAATGGAAGAAACGGAGTGTTGATTGAGCCGAATGCTGAGGATGTGGCAGAAGCAATACTGTACCTTTATAGAAATGAGGATGTAAGAAGACATATGGGAGAAAATAATTTGCAAGATTCTAAAAAATTCGCTTGGGACCGAATTATCGATAAATATGTTGATTTATTCAAAGAAACAATTAATAATGCTGGATAATTTTTTGTTTAAAAAAAAGCTGTGCTTTCATCTTTTGAACCGAATATTGAAGAAACAGCAAGAAATCCCAAAAAATGGATAAAGAAAGAGTAGCAGCTTTTTTATATTTTGGGTATTTGCCTCGGGAAAAAGATGTCCTGGAGACCAAATCCTTTATTAATGATTTTAAGCCTGAGGATGGATATAGAGGATTTTCGCAAGAGAACGATTTGGTCGAAGAAGGAGTTAAGCTTTTTAAATCTCTTTTTAAAGACATACAGGGTGAAAATCATATAGTTCCTCTCAGCGGAGGCGTGGATTCCCGAGCTGTATTGGGAGGATTGCTTACTCAGATAAACTCAAATAAGATAAATACGGTCACATTTGGAACACCTGGTTCTCTTGATTATCAAATCGGAAATCATGTGGCGAAAGAGTTAGGAACTCGACATGAAAATATCGACTTATCCAGAGTTGAACTTGAACAGGAAGCGCTAGAAAAAGTTGCCGAGAGTATGAATTCTGCATGGACATATCTTTTTGACGCTTTTTATAATCGCATAATTTGTGATATTTATGGTAAGACCGTTATTTACTGGAGTGGTTTTCTAGGTGATGCTACTGGCGGAAAACATCTTCCTGCATATAAGAGCAAGACTTGGGATGAAGCTGTCCGTTTTTTCATTTATCGTCACCGGATGGTGAAATCGATGAGTTTATTACCTCCGGATTTTTCCCCGGCTGATGCCCTTTCTCACATCCCTTTGCTGAAAAAGGAAAGATTGAATTTTGATGACCAGTTGGACCTTATAGTCCGGCAGCAAGACTATGTCAAACCTACTATTATTCCAGAAAACTATTCTTATCAGTGCCCATTTTCTTCTTCTGCCTGGATGGATTTTATGCTAAGTCTCTCTGACCGTCATGGCTCAAGTGAAAGACTGTATAAAAATATACTTCTAAAAAGCTTTCCAGTTCTTTTTACTCTCCCTTGCGCTTCGTCTTTTAGGCTTTCACTTAACGCTTCTGGTTGGAGGATTGGATATCGCAGGTATCAAATGCGTGCTTTTACACGCTTGCAACGGTATTTTCCGGCTTGGGAATGGGGAACAAGAGCCTATATCAAGTATATTGACTTTGATAAGGCTCTCCGGGAAAGAAAGAGCTTTAAAGAACTTGTCTATTACAATCTTCAGGATTTAAAAAAGCGGGGTTTGGTTGACTGGCTGGATTTAGATAAAATGTGGAAACGTCATCAACGAAAAACTAAAAATCATGCAGATGCTCTGATACTACTAGCAGCATTGGAGATTAATCTAAAGGTAAAAGCATGAATATTCTCTGGATTTTGGATAAAGAATTTGATGTTTCGCTCAATGTATCTGCACGGCTGGCAACACTTTTTTATCTTGAGAAAGAACATGTTGTTACTGTAGTCACATCGTTTAGAGAGGAGAAAAAGTATTCATTCGGTCAGAAAAGTAAGATTGTCTATTTAGATACCCTAAATATGCCTTTTTTAAAGACAATGTCTCTTTATAGAAGCCATTTAAAGTACATAAATGATAATGCAGATTTAAAAGAATTTGATTTGATATTTATCAATTCTAATAATTTTTTGCTTCATAAAAAATTATATAGAAATAAAAAGCATCATAATTATAAACTGGTTGCTGATATCAGATCCCTTCCGGTTGAAGTGAATTTTATCAAAAAGAAAATTAGCCATATGCTGTTTAAAAAAGCGCTAAAATATGCTGCGAGATATTTTGACGGCATAACCTATATTACGGATGAGATCAGGAATTACTGTCGAATTAAATACGGACTATGTAACCATAAGTATGCAGTTTGGAGTTCTGGGGTTGATACCCGATTTTTCAAGCCGCAATCCCATGAGGGACCTAATGATCCATTTAGAATGATCTATCATGGAAAAGTGGCTAAAAATCGAGGTATTCATAATATAATCAAGGCTTTGGTTGGATTGGAGGGATATAACATCGAGTTCAACCTTTTAGGTTCTGGAAAGGAAACACATAAACTGATAGACATGGCAAAAAAGCTTAATGTGGAAGATTATGTGAATTTTCATGAATTAGTTCCGCATAGGGAAGTACCATATTTTATCAATAAATCCGATATTGGAATCTTGCCTTTTCCCGATTTGCCGGGGTGGAATACGAGCTCTCCGATTAAGCTTTTTGAATACCTGGCTTGTGGGAAGCCTGTTATTGTCACTAGAATTCCAGCTCACCTCTCAGTTCTGAAGGAGAAAAGATTCGCCTTCTGGGCAGAAAATTCAAGCCCAGAAAGACTTCGAGAGGCTATTCTAAGATCTTATGAAAACAGGCATTTGTTTTGCCACATGGGGGAAGAAGCACGGAAATATGTTGTGCATAGTTTCGATTGGGAAGTACAACTTTTAAAACTCAGAAAATTCTTAGTAGGCTTATAATGCGCACCTTTTTTCTTAATAGAAATAATTACAGGATATTGGTTCTAATTCTTGTTATTACTGGAATATTGGGCTATGCCATTGTAAAGCAGAATTATATGTTGATGTTGCTACTCGTCTCTTTAGCAAGTGTTTTTTTAATTTTAAGATCAAATGTTCTTGCTTGTTCGATTTTACTCGGTATTCTTTTTTTTGGAAATTGGGTGGAAAGGGTGGGCTTATTGCCCCCTCAGGTAAATTGGGGGACAGAAATCATAATTGTTTTGCTTTTTGCCAAAGCTATTTTATATAAGTTATTCAGAAAAGAAAAAGTCCAGGTCAATTATATTATGGTTGTCCTATTTTACCTTGGCGTTACTGCGGTTTCTTATTTAATGAGTTCTGTATCAACAATTCATTTAATACTTTTCCTGCGATTGATGTTAAGGTTTTATCTATTATTTATCGCCATTATCAACCTTGATTTTAACCAGAGATCAATCAAGTTGATTTGTAATTTTATAGTTTTCTTGTTTTTGATACAGATACCCACTGCAGTCGTTAAAATGTTTATTTTTGGACAAGGAGAATCGGCTATAGGAACTTATGCTTCGCAAGGTGGTATTTATTCCACTGTTATTCCTATGCTCGCAATTTCTTATCTTATAGCGTTTTATTTTTTTTATAGACCAAGCACATGGTATATTGTTCTGGTTTTTGCATTTATTGCTTTCGGTTTGATTGGTGGGAAAAGAGCAGTTATATTTTTCGTTCCGGTATTGGTCTTATTTCTCGGAATTTTTTTGCAAAGGAAGTCTAGAAATATCATTAAATATGCTGTAATCTGTTTAATTTTTGTAATAATCACTGCATATGCTTCGATGAGATTTATTCCTTCTCTCAATCCTCAGGGAAGAGTGGGTGGAGAAGTTGATATAGGACATGTGATAGATTTCATTTCAGGCTATACTATGAGGATACATAGTGATGGGGAATCAGCTGGAAGAATGGCCACTACTATTCAAGTATTTAATATTCTCAGCAAAAGAGGATTCGGGACTTTTCTATTCGGCTTGGGTCCTGGGAGTTATATTCAGACTAGATTTGAAAGTATTGGACAAACCCTTAAGGAAAAGGGTGATTTGCCCATCCATTATGGAGAATCGGGGCTTTCCTGGCTTGCTTTGCAAACCGGATATATAGGGGCATTTATCTACTTATCTCTGTTTTATTTTATATTGCTTGAGTGTAATGCTTATTATCGGCAGGAGAAGAGACAATACTGGAAATCCTTAGGATTCGGAACTCTGGGATTTTCTTTTACTATTCTGTTTATAAGTCTGGTATATCATCCTGTCTATAATCAAGACCTTGTTCCGGCTGTTTATTTCATGCTTGCAGGCTTTGTGATGAAATTAAAAATGAATAAAGGCCTTACGGAAAGTGAAATACATAGGGAAAAAGATGATTAAGATACTACTCTTAGCCCCTTCAAAACAGGATCCTGGGGGAGTAGCTTCCTTCTGTAAATTACTCATAAAATACCTTGACCACGATTTTTCAGTGGATTATTTGGAGATAGCAAATCGGCCTGGCAATTCTAGTATTGTTAAACAAGCATACTTTTTTTTATCTGATACGATTACATTAATAAGGCGGTTGAAAAGAAAAGAATATAAAGTTATTCATTTAAATCCTTCTTTCAAGATTCTTGCACTTATTAGGGATTCATTCTTTCTTGTGATAAGTTCAAGATTTTATCACCAACGTACCTTGGTTATTTTCCATGGATGGGATGAATCTCTAATTGACAAAATTATTGGCAATCCATTATTAAAAAAATTTTTTCTTTGGGTCTATAATAAGGCAATGCTTATTCTTGTATTATGTACGCGATTCAAAGAACAGTTGGAGAAAATCGGAATATCCCAGGATAATGTAAGAGTAATTACTACTATGTATCAGGCTAAAGAACTCAAATCAAAAGGATATAAAAAAAGACAAAATAGTAAAATGAATATCCTTTTTATGTCCCGGATTTTACGCTCGAAAGGAGCTTTTATAGCTGTGGAGGTTGCTAGGCTTTTTAAGGAGAACGGATATAAAAATGTTAAACTCCATATAGCCGGAGATGGACCGGATTTTGCGGAACTCAAGAATAGGATTGTTGAGTTGAAGTTGTGTAATTATGTAAAAGCAAAAGGATATTTATCCGGAGAGGAAAAGCTGGTTATATTAAATACAAGCGATATTTTTCTGTTTCCAACTTATTATGGAGAAGGGTGCCCGATTGTACTACTTGAAGCTCTAGGTTTTGGGTTGGCAGTTGTTAGCACACCAATAGCTGCTATTCCTGAGATTATTGAACATGGAATTAATGGATTTATTATTGATAGCAAAAATCCTATAGATTTTTTCAATGCCACTAGAGAGTTGATTGATAATCATGCCCTTTTAAGGGATATGCAAAATGTGAACAGAAAAAAAGCCATAAGAAATTACGATGCCAGAGCTGTATCTCATAAAATTGGGGTATTCTATCACGAGCTCATTAAACAAAAAATTCAGTGAATTTCTAGATCTAAATATTGACTATGAAGGAAATAACGACCTTATATATTGAAAAAATTCTTGAAAATGAAATAAAGACGAATATCAGGGAAATTATTCCATCAGGTAAAATTCTGGCTATCAAAGTTTCTTGCTATAGATCCAAGTTTCATCTTGGGACCAGAAAATTGTTCCGCGTTGTGGTAAAGTATGCAACTAATGGATCCTCAAAAAATAAGATTTTGCTTGTAAAACAGGTTCATGATGCTTTTAAATCATTCAATCTACATGACTTTGTCTATAATGGATTTGAAAACATAGCCGTTCCACAGTTATTTCCGAAGGTGTACTTTATAATCCCCGAAGGCAATTATATTGTGATGGATTATATTAAAGGAAAACCTCTCTATAATCTCATTGCTTCCAGAATCACAGTGGGATGTTGGCGATTCTTACTGGAGATTTTTGAGAATATCGGGAATAATCTTTATTTTTTTCACAGTTTGACCGAAAATCAATATCAACCGATAAAGTTGTGCAATGTAGTAGAAAAGATTCGTATGGAATTGGATAATTCAAAACTATTTATTAGGGAAGAAAAAAATAGAATCAATAATTATCTAAAAATAGGCGAAGAGAGTTTAGATGCTGATTACACTATTCCCGCAGCCAAAGGATTTAATGACTGGACGGTCAGAAACTTTATACTTGAAAAGAAAGGAGGCTTAAAATTAATCGATGTTGATTCTATTGTACATCCAGAGTATCCTGAATATGATATTATCTGGAATGATATATCTTCATTCTTGATAAATATTGAAGGAAAAATAAAATATTCCCCCTTAATAACCGAAAAAAAGATTAATCAACTGGAAAGAGCGTTTTTAAATGGATACAATAATATGCTGAAACGGAGATATTCTACTAAGGAAATACATTTTCTTTATTATATATCCGTTTTGAGGTTCTTTCTCGGTATGATAGAGCGTCCGCTTCATGCTATTTACCAGAGATGGCCGGGAGTAAGATTTATTAAAAAATTAAGAAAATCATTGATAAACGGCAGTGGAAGTCTTTTTTCTCATCTATGATGATTATTAAATAGGCTTTTACTAACAGTGTCATCCAAATCCTATGTTCTCAAAAGTTAGTTGGTATTTTCAAAGATTAAAAAAGGTCCCTCTAAAAGAATTTCCTTATAGAGTCAATGTGATTTTAAAAAAGATTCTCGATAATTATTTTTTTAAAACACAATATGAAAAATTTCCTTATAAAGCCAAGATTAACCTGAGCGATATATCAACCTTAATAGAGAAATTTCCAGAGATAAAAAATGATATTCTCCGAAATACAGAATCAATACTTGAACATCGATTTGAGATATTTGGGATCAAGAAAGGTTTTGGCAATCCCATAAATTGGAGCCTGGATCCTAAGACGGGGAAAACCTGGCCGTGCAAATTCTGGGGAAAAATTAATTACCGAGATGGAAAGACATTCGGGGGTATTAAGTTTGCTTGGGAGTTGAATCGTTTGCATCACTTTCCCCACTTAGCCCTAGCGTACAGAGTTACAAAAAACGAGAAATACAAGGATGAGATCTTCTTGCAGCTGAAATCCTGGTTACAGGATAATCCCTATCCTCTTGGAATAAACTGGATTATGGGCATTGAATTGGGTATACGGCTAGTAAATCTTGTTTATACAATGAAATTTTTAGGTGATGTACGATTGAAGCCCCATTATCAGGATTTAATTTCATATTTTGTGTTTCTCCATGGGAGACATCTTTATAGATATACTTCTAAATTTTCATCTTGCGCTAATCATTGCCTGGCTGAGGCTCTGGGACTTTTTATTGCAGGAATATGTTTCCCTGAAATTAAAGGAGCAAAGAGGTGGAAAAAAAAGGGAAAGAAGGTCCTTGAACGAGAGGTGGTCAGACAGATTTATCCGGATGGAAGTAGTTTTGAACACTCCATTCCTTACCTTCAATTTGTACTTGATAATTTTCTGGTTTATTACCTTTTTTGCCTTGAATATAAAGAACCAGTCAGTGAGGTATTTAAGGAAAGGCTTAAAGCTGCCTTTGAGTTTATAAACCACATTCTTGACAGAGAGGGCAATTACCCGTTGATAGGTGATGATGATGATGGATTTTTACTTAAATTTTGGTTTAAAGAACAAAATAATTTTGTTTCACTCTTAAACACTGGGGCAATTTTATTTGACCGGCCTGAATGGATTCCTGATAATGCTGGATTGGACTGCAAGACTTATTTGCTGCTTGGAAAAAATACTTTTTATAAATACAAGAGATTAAAGGCAGCAGATAAATTGAATAATTCAGGGTGCCGTTGTTTTTCAGATTCCGGGTTGGTTGTTGCTCGAGATGATAGTGATCCTGAAATCCTGATAGTCAGTAATAACGGCCCCTTAGGTCTTAAACCCCTTGGGGGGCACGGACATGCCGATGCTTTAAGCTTTTGGCTATCTGTTAAGGGGCAGCCTGTCTTTATTGACCCGGGAACTTATCTTTACCACAGCGGAGGGAAGTGGCGTAATTATTTCCGTTCGACAAGGGCACACAACACCATTTGTGTAGATGGTCTTGATCAGGCAGAGATAGTATCTGATTTTATATTTAGGGATTTTTACAGGGTAAAGGGAACACAATTTGAAGAAACTGAGGGAAGTTGGACCTGGGGTGCGGCGCACAGCGGATATATGCGACTGAGAGACCCTGTTTTTCATGAAAGAAAAATATCTTATCAAAAAAAAGATAAATGTATTTATATCAAAGATAATATATCCTGTAATTCAAATCATCTGATTAAATGTTTTTTTCATCTCCATCCTTCCTGTGCTATACTAAGTAGGGATAATTTCTTCACTATTATGTCTGGAAATATCAATGTCAGATTAGAAGCAGGTGAAAAATGGACTTCTTATAAATTATTCAAAGGGAGTACAACTCCTTTATCAGGCTGGTTTTCGCCCGGTTTCAATAAATTAAAAGAATCTTATACAATAAGACTAAGCGCTGATATAAAATGTAGTGAAAGTTTTATGTGTAGAATATTTTTAGGCTGAATATTTAAAAAATATAGGACTGCTATTATGAGTAAAATAAGTATTTTTGGCTTAGGATATGTAGGAACTGTATCGGCTGCCTGCTTTGCGCATAATGGGCATAAAGTGATTGGAGTCGATAAAAATGAAACAAAGATTGATATTATTAAAAATGGACGATCCCCGGTCATTGAGAAAGGCCTGGAGCCTATTATAGCAGATGAGATTAGGAGGGGGAGGCTTCTAACTACAGGTGATGAAGCTTATGCGATAATGGAATCTAATATTTCCTTTATTTGCGTCGGCACTCCCTCTAAGCCAAATGGATCTTTGGATTTAAAATATATCAAAAAAGTTATTCAAGAGATTGGAAAAAATATTGCTGATAAAAAAACATATCATATTATTGTTGTCCGTTCGACTATTTTGCCAGGAACTACGGAAGATGTCATTATTCCTATTCTTGAAAATGAGTCCGGCAAAAAAGCTGGGATTGATTTTGGTGTAGTATTTAATCCTGAATTTCTTAGAGAATCATCAGCCGTTAATGATTTTTTCAATCCAGCCAGGACAGTAATCGGAGCTGTTTCAAAAAAAGACTTTGAGATGGTAGCTGAATGCTATAAAGATATAAATGCGCCCCTTATAATGACTGAGATTAGGACAGCGGAAATGGTCAAATACTCAGATAATATTTTTCATTCCCTAAAGGTCTGTTTCAGTAATGAGATTGGAAATGTTTGTAAAGCTTTAGGAGTAGATTCGCATGATGTTATGGATATATTCAGCCAAGATACAAAACTAAACCTTTCCCCAGTATATCTCAAACCGGGATTTGCCTTTGGGGGATCATGCCTTCCCAAGGACCTACGGGCTCTTACTTACTGTGCCAAGACCTTAGACCTTGACCTTCCTCTTATTAATTCCATTATTCCAAGTAATGAATTTCAGATAAAAAACGTGCTACAGAGAGTGTTAGATCTAGGGAAAAAACGAATAGGAGTTCTAGGTTTTGCCTTTAAAGCCGGAACTGATGACCTGCGTGAGTCTCCCGTAGTAAAATTGATCGAGTTGCTGTTAGGAAAGGGTTTCAGTATAAAAATATATGACCAGAAGGTATCATTAGCAAAGTTGTTCGGCGCTAATAAAGAATTTATTGAAAAGAAAATCCCTCATATATCGAAATTAATGGTGGAGGAAATCGATGAGGTTTTAAAGCATTCTGAGGTGGTCATCATTGGAAACCGGAGCATTGAGTTTGCCTCGATTTTCCCCAAATTAAAGCCGGAACAAATCGTCCTGGATCTCGTGAGAATAACTCGTACAATTGAATCCCCGGCTAAGTATGACGGATTATGCTGGTAGGTAGAATTCTCATGAAAAAAAGGAAAGCTTTGATTTTTATTGAAGATGGATCTTTTACCTATGATAATCGTGTGATCCGGGAAGCATCAGCTCTAGTAGATGCAGGGTGGGATATTACAGTTATCTCTCCGCGCTATACTGGCGATCCTATTTTTAAATGCATTCATGACTGTCTTCGAGCTTATTACTATCCAAAACCAACTTTTGCGACTATTTCTGGACACTTAATTGAGTTTATTTTTTCCTTGTTTTTTGGTGTAATTTTCACTTTCTGGGTTTTTATCCGCCATGGTTTTGAAGTTTTTCATGCTTGTAATCCCATGGATATTCTCTGGATTGTTGCTCTACCGTATAAGCTGCTTGGGAAAAAATTCATATTTGACCATCATGATCTCGTTCCGGAATTGATAATGTCGCGGACAAAGTCCGGGCTTGACAGCATATTTGTCCAGGTATTTATCCTATTTGAGAAATGTTCTTTTAAATTGGCTGATGCAGTAATTGCTACTAATAAATCATACAAAGAAATCGCAGTTTCCAGAGGAGGGAAGAGGCTGGAAGATGTTTTTGTGGTACGAAATGGGCCTAATTTAGAAAAATTCAGACTGGTCTCGCCCGCAAAAGGTATTAAAAATAAAGGAGATATTTTGATCGGATATCTCGGAAACATGAATCCCCAGGATGGGGCAGACTTGCTTCTGGATGCAGCAGATGAGATTATCAATAAACGAAAGATATCAAATATCAAATTTGTTTTTATTGGGGGAGGGCATTCTCAACCTATTCTGCAAGAGAGATCGCGTCAGAATGGTCATGGTGCCAAGGTCAAGTTTACCGGCAGAATCCCGGATAATGAGATGCTGGCAGTATTAAGTGCATGTGATATTTGTGTTCAACCTGATCCTAATAATCCTTTAAATGATAAATCTACAATGAATAAGGTTTTAGAATATATGGCACTGAAAAAACCGGTGGTAGCATTTGATCTTAAAGAAACGAGATATTCATGTGGAGATGCAGCGCTTTATGTTAGACCGAATGATGTGCATGAATTGTCAGAAAAGTTAGTCGAGTTGGCTGGGAATCCTGCGTTGCGGAGGAAAATGGGACGAAGAGGTAAAGCAAGGGTAGAAAATAGATTGTCATGGGAATATTCCAAACCTTATCTTGAGTCTGCATATATACATGTTTTTGATAGATAAAAAATCACCCCGCCATTCACCCCAAAAGGCGGTTGATTTATTTTGCATTTGGCTTCATTATATATAATAATTTTTAAATGGAAGGTTTATCTATGCACGATGTAATTGTAGTGGGCGGCGGCCCAAGTGGACTGCAGGCTGCGGGAACTCTGGCCCGGGACGGATTTGATGTTCTGGTGTTGGAAGCGAAAGAAGAGATTGGAGATCAGGTTACATGCACTGGAATAGTCAGCTGGGAATCTTTTCGGGAATTCGACCTTTCCAAGGATTCAGTCTATAAGGAAATCCAGAGAGTTAAGGTTATATCTCCTTATGGGAATGAGATAAGCTATAAGCATCCTTTCCCTTTTGCTTATGTTGTTGATAGAAAGAGATTCGATTCTTTTCTGGGAGATAAAGCGGCTTCTCTAGGAGCTAATATTACATCAAGCCATAAAGTTATCGATATCTCCATAAATGGGGCTGGTGTTGATGTTATTGCTCAACAGCAGGATGGAGATAATAAAAATTATTCTGCAAAAGTTGTAATAATGGCGACAGGTATCAATTACAGCCTGCATCATAAATTAAGCCTTGGAACTCCGAAAGATTTTCTCTATGGAGTTCAAGCAGAAGTTAGAACAGAGGGAGTAGATTGTACCCACATTTTTCTTGGCCGGGAGGTATCATATGGAGCTTTTGGGTGGGCTGTTCCCCTGACAAGAAATAAAGCCAGAGTTGGATTGATGACAGAAAAAAATCCTGAAACGGGTTTCCATTATGTATTCAACAAGTGCTGTCCTGATGAGGATTTCAATGCTAATAAAGATAGAGTGCAATATAAAAGAATTGCTCAAGGTTCTATTTCAAAAACATATGCAGAAAGAGCTTTGGCTGTTGGTGAGGCTGCAGGGCAAGTGAAAAATACTACTGGGGGCGGGATTTATTTTGGTCTGGTCTGTGCGAAAATAGCCGCCCAGGTAATTAAAAAAAGTCTTAATAAGGGAAAATATTCAGCTGATAAAATGTCTGAATATGAAGAATTGTGGAAAAAGGAACTGCAAAAGGAAATACTGGTAGGCTATTTTGCCAGAAAAGTATGTTCTAAATTAAGTGATTCAATAGTTGAAAAAATGTTTCAAGTCGCGCAAAATGACGGTGTTATCCCTTTGATCAGGGAAAAGGGGAATTTTGACCAGCATGGGGAGTTGATTCTGGCTTTATTGCGAAGAATGCTGTTTTAAGTAGGGGGATAGTCCCCTGAGGAAATTTATGATGAAATATGGAAAAAAACAGAATGAAATAGATCTGATGGATTACTGGCAATTAATTTTAAAGAGGAAATGGGTGATAATGACTTTTACTGGACTCCTCCTTTTTTTTACTGGAGTTTTTTCTTTTCTGGCTACTCCGCAGTTTAAATCGACTGTTACTTTACTAATAGATGATGCTTCTTCCAGGATGTTAAGTATAGATGAAAGTTTTTCCTATAGGAGTCCTGGATTTCGTGATCTAAGATTCTTTAATACTCAATTGAGACTTATAAAAAGTAAATCATTAGCGGAACAAGTAGTTAAAAAGATGAACCTTCTATCAAGGTCGGAATTTGGAGCTGGAGAGAAAAAAAAGTCTTTTTTGGTGTCCTTGAAAAGTTTTATTACCTTAAAATGGCTTTCATCCGGGGAAAAAAAGGATAATGAAAATATTAGGTCAAGATATCCGTCAAACCCATATTCCAAGGTTGCTGGAATAGTTCAAGATAAAATTACAGTTGATTCAATCCGCGATACAAAATTGGTAGAAGTAAGTTATACATCGTCTGACCCCACATTATCAGCTGATATTGTTAATACTCTGGCTGAAGAATTTATTAATTTTTCAGTGCAAAAGCGTTATGAGAACACTCAGCAAGCCTCTGATTTTTTAAGTGAACAGATTGCAAGCCTCAGGGAAGATTTGGCTTCAAAAGAGAGGGAGATTCAGAAATATGGGGAGGAAAAAAAACTTGTCTTTTTAAATGACCAGGAAAGTTCTGCCGTAAATGCTTTTTCAGAGTTAAACCAGGCCTATACTCAAGCAAGAATAGAACGAATCAATACAGAAGCAAATTATCGGGAATTCAAAGATCTGGATGTGGATTCCTTACCTGAATTTGTAAATAATCCCACTATACAAGAGCTTAAGACAGAATATGCCCGATTAAAAAGTGATTATAAAGAGAAGATTAAATTATACAAACCGGATTATCCTGATATGGTTCAGCTCAGGGCAAGGATAGATAGTGTGAAAGATGAAATAAGTAAAGCTGTAGATGCATTAGGCTCTGACTATCAGGCCTCCTTGAAAAGGGAACAGAACTTATTGAATAACCTTAACCGACAGAGAACTGAGGTTGCCCAGATGAAATCTGATGCTATTCGCTATAATAGTTTGAATATTGAGATAGAAAATATTCAGAATACTCTGAGCTCATTGATATTAAAACAACGGGATACTCTTATTTCTTCCAGGATTGGAGAGCTTAATTCCAGCAATATTGTTATTATTGACAAGGGAGAAGTAAGTGACAATCCTGTTTCACCAAAAAAGAAATTAAATCTGATACTAGCGCTTTTATTCGGAGTCTTTGGGGGAGTAGGACTGTGTTTTTTGTTGGACTATGTTGATAATACAATAAAAGGACCTGAGGATGTGGAGAGACTTTCAAGTCTCCCTTCATTAGGTGCTGTTTCCTATCTTCCTCCAGAGGGTTTTAAGAATAAAAAAATAAATTCCTATTCCTATATAAGCCAGGAATCATCACCAGAGGAAACTCTACCTGAAATAAATGAGATTGAACTTATCAATCATATTCATCCTAAAATATTTATTGCTGAAGACTACCGGACTATCAGAACTTCACTCTTACTTTCACATGCTGATATCCCCCCTAAAACTATTGTATTTACAAGTGCAATGCCCAAGGAAGGAAAATCAACTACTACAGCAAATTTGGCAGTTGCATTTTCCCAGCTGGATAAAAAAGTTCTCTTAGTAGATACGGATTTGCGCCGACCCCGGCTTCATCGTATATTTAATGTCAATAATAATAAAGGGCTAAGCGGATATTTATCTGGTAAACTTAAGCTAGGGGATTCGATAAAGACAACGTCGATTGAGAATATATGGCTTTTAGGCAGTGGTCTTATTCCCCCGAATCCAGCTGAACTTCTCAATTCAAAAAGAATGAATACCTTGATGAAGGAAGTAAAGAAAGATTTTGATATTGTCTTGATCGACTCTCCTCCTGTTTTAGCTGTGGTTGATTCGGCTATTGTATCTAATCTTTCAGATGCAGTTGTTATTGTTATTAAAACGGGAAAAACCATAAATAAAACTTATACAGCTGCACTTGAAGAACTTAAAAGGGTAAAAGCAAATATTGCAGGGGTCATCTTTAATGAGGTCAAGGTAGGGATGGGTGGATACAATTATATGAGTTATTATAATTACTCACAGAGTTCATATTTTACTCAGGAAGGAGTAGATTTGTGACTACTGCAGTTATCTCAAAAAAAGATACGCTTTGCCGGAGGATTGTCGATTGGGGAATTGTGGGTCTTATTGTTTTCAGCCCGCTGCCGGCAGCTTCTGTATATGAGTGGTCGATATTTATTATCCAGATAACAGTCCTGGCGATGATGATCGCCTATTTATTATTAAACACAAAACCACCAGTTAATAAACTGCTGTTGTCATCACTTAAATGGCCAAAATATTTATTTATTGGGTTTTTTATTTTTATTTTGCTGCAGATCATACCCTTACCCAAACTTCTGGTTAAAGTATTATCACCTAATTCCTACTCCTTTCGTGAAATGTTTTCTATTGGTCTTTCTGATTCTAAGTTTATAAGTTTGTCTGTAGTTCCAGCTCATACACTGCAGCAGGGATTAGAAATATTCACTTATTTTCTTCTGGGCTTCCTTATTATCAAAACAGTAGTTTCTCAACTTCAGATAAGGAGAATTTTCTATGCCCTGATAGGGATGGGGATTTTTCAGGCTTTTTATGGATTATTTGAGCTTTATAATAAAAACCCTCGAATATTATTTTATAAAAAAGCATATAATCTTGACTCAGTATGCGGGACTTTTGTAAACCGCAATCATCTTTCTGGATATCTGGAGATGATTATTCCTTTGGCAATAGGGCTGATTATTGCCCGAATTGATTTGTTTTCTTTTGCTGGGATGAAAATCAAAGAAAAGATTTTGCAATTAGCAGAGAAAGGGCTAGCCGTTAATCTACTTTTATCTTTTAGTATATTAGGGATGTCTCTTGCTGTAATTTTTTCTAAATCTCGCTCAGGTGTGTTTGTTCTGGTTTTTACTTTTATACTTATGTTTGAATTTACAGTGTTTTACTTTGGAAAGCAGAAACAACAAAAAGAATGGGTAACAAAATTTCTTAAAATTATGTTTATTACTATAATCATAATTTCTCTTTATATAGGAATAGGGGCTACTTTAGAAAGATTTGCTTTAAATAAGGTCCTTAAAGTGGATAGAGTTCCGGTCTGGAATTTTACTCTCAAAATCATATCTGATTTCCCTTTAGTCGGTTCAGGCTTGGGGACTTATGCCTCTGTCTTTTTAGCCTATGATAATAGAGGAAGATTAAGTATTTACTCCCATGCTCATAATGACTATTTGGAATATCTATCTGATTTAGGGATTATCGGATTATTATTACTATTAGGAGCGGTTCTGTTTATTATTATTAAGGCATTTTCAGTGTGGAGGACAAGGGGGCATCCGGAAGTTAAAGGTCTTGCCCTTGGGGGGATTGTAGCTGTTATAAATATTTTAATTCATAGCATTACGGATTTTAACTTACAAATCCCTGCGAATATGCTGTTGTTTACAGTGATCTTATCTCTGACTATTGTAATGGTATTTTATAAGAAGAGGTCGGAAAAAGTTTAGGAAAATGAAAATGTGCAAACGAATCCTGTTAATATTGTTTATGGTAGGAGTAGGAGTGTTGTGCGTTATGATGTACGGGAACAGGCATTTATACTATCGAGCTTATAGGTTAGATGATGGAGACAAAAAGATAGAAATATTTAATAGAGCCAACAGGATTTATCCCAATAATGATCTAGCTTATTATGAATTGGGTAGAGTTTATTATAATCTGGGGATAAATAACTTGTTTGATAAGGAAAAAAGCAGTGAATATCTTTACAAATCCCTCCAGAATTTTGATAGATCTATAAAAATCAATCCATTTTCGTATTTTAGTCATTTTCATAAAGCTCAGGCACTTATATATTTAAGATATATGAATCTATTTTTAGAGCTTGATCCTTTTGAGGAATTTGAAAAAGCTGCTCAGCTTGCTGCTTATGATAGTGAAATATTTTATCAAGTAGGGAAAGTATTTTTATCCCTTTGGGCAGAGCTTTCAAAGGAACAGCAAAGTTTTACTATTGATATTCTAAAAAAAATTCCTTCCAAAGGGAAAAGGGATCGACTATTAACCTTAATGCAGATCTGGAAGATGAATGTAGGTGATTATGATGTAATGGATAAAATTCTTCCAGATAATGCAAATTACCTTAAAATGTATGCAGATTTTTTAGGAGAAGAATCGCTTTCTCTGGATGAAAGGAAAAAAGTTTTGGCTCATGTAGATCAGTTGAGATTTTCTACGGCAAAAAAAGAATATGAATCTGGAGAAAATGTTTTTTATTATTACAACTTTCAAGAAGCAAGAAATCATTTTGAGCATTGCCTGCGTGTTTTAGAGAGACTGAGATATTATCAAACCTTAACTCAGCAGAAATTGATCGATCCCTTGGAGGTAAAGGATCTTCAAAAATCGACATATCTGAACTTGGGGAAATGTCTATTAGAAGAAGGACAAGAACTTAAAGAGTTTGAAGAATATTTCTATTCCTATTTAAACCTTGAAGGCAGAACTAAAGACATAAAAGAGTTTGAATCATATCTGGTTGAACGGGATATTATTGATAAGAAAATAGGCCTTAATCTTAATGATATGAATCGTCTTGCATTACAGCTTCTTTTATATTATAAGCAAAATCGATACCAGGCTATTGTGCAGATCGGCCGGAGTATTCAGAGCAGTGTTGTGGTTGTCCCAGAAGAGAAAAAAAAGGAATATGTGCAGGTCCTTCAGATTATAGGAGATGCTTATCAGAAAATTAATTATCTATATGATGCTGGCGAGTTTTATAAGAAAGCATTAACAGTAATGCCGGAAAATCTGGAAACTTTAAGAAGAATCCGAAAGAATTTGTTAAGCCTTAATGAAGAGAGTAAGGTTGCTGTTTTAGATAAACAGATAAAGAAGATATTATCTCCGGAAGAAATTGTCAGCCGATATACTATTAAAAAAGGGAGGACATTAAGCCGCGAATTAGTACTTAATGGCAGAGATATAATATTGAATATCGAGGTTAGGGATATTAAAAAGGAGTTCAGACCTTTGATATCGATTGTTTTTAATGGAAGGATAATCTTGGAAGAGTATGTGATGGAAGAGTCTGTGTCGATTCCCCTAAAAACACAAGTAGGGAGAAACCTGCTTAGAATAAAAGCAATAAATCAAGACCTGAATATTAGAAATATTTCAAAATATTTTCCTGTCTAAGCAAAGTCAAAATGTCCCCCTATCTGCAAAGCTAAAATGTCCCCTTTTGGGGTGGGCAGGTGTTGTTTCGAGATATACCTGGAGGATATGCTTGGCTCTTGGGTTATCTTCTTT
>Ga0114922_10000591_pt1 | contig 34657 bp, 30 predicted proteins | sample AartaG_FD_100975 | JGI IMG/M metagenome (GOLD analysis project Ga0114922, IMG submission 100975) | Deep subsurface microbial communities from Aarhus Bay to uncover new lineages of life (NeLLi) - Aarhus_00045 metaG | ecosystem: Environmental > Aquatic > Marine > Oceanic > Sediment | place... | reverse complement strand
TCATTCGGCCCATGGATTCCCTCTGGCGTGTCATGCTCGTCCCTTCGGATTCTCCGTCAGTGTCGTGCGCCTTCGTGGCCGGCGAGGTCCCGCACCTCCCGATCCTAATGCCGCGGAGCTTCGAGCACGGTGGGATTGCGTAGCATCTGTCGCGTGCGCTCGCGGATCTCGGCGGTGATGTCCGCCATTCGCGGGTCGAGCGTGAGGGCCAGGCCGGCGCGCTGACGCAGAAGCCTGACGGCCAGGCGACACTCTCCCACGAGCTCGTCCTGGTTTCCGGCGACCTCGACCCATGCCTCGCTGATGGCCTTGCAGCGCTCCAGTGCGTCCGGCCCTTCGTAGTCAAGGACCTCTGCGCGGAACTGCGCGATCAGGTTCTCGGTGTACTCGGGCGTCTGGATGGCGTCCTGTCTGGCGGCCACCTTCCCGTCGATGGCCCTGGTCAGGTTCTCCAGCTCGGTCAACGTATCGGCCAGTTCCGGATGGGCATGTTTCTGCGCCGCGAGATACTCGATCATCCCATGCCCGAACGCCACGTAGGCGTCGATTCTGCCGCGGATGTGCTTGAGGAACCGCAGAAGCTCGCTCAGCCTCTGATCGATCTCCCCGCGCCGCCTTCGCTGTTCCCCTTTGGCGTAGATGGCGTTGAGCCTGTCCCTGGTATCACAGCCCCCGTTGCCTACGTACTCCGCGTCCTGTGCCTCGACGTCCAGGATGTACTGACACGGCCCGAGTCCGAGCGTGCCGCGCGCCATGTCCACAACCGTGTAGGCGTCGAGCGGCGTGTCCGTGGCGCGGTTGATCGGGTAGATGAGTGCGGGCCCCTCGAATTGCGCGGCCTCTGCCAGAGGCTGGAGCCAGCCGTAGCCGGCGTTGTCAATCCAGCAAGGGTAGTGGAACCATCCCAGCACCGTCGTCCACCGACGCCTGTCGGCCGGCAGGTTCCTGGGAGGGCCGAACCAGCCGTGCTTGACGTAGCCGCCCTCCCGCTTCTGGGTGGCCATCTCCCAGCTATCGACCAGGCCGTCCCGGCGGGTCCAGTCCACGCGCCACTGGCCTTTGAACGGCGGCCTCCAGTCGAGCCGCGTGGCCCTGCCCGCTTCTGCCCTCGTTATGTGCCGAACGTGCCAGACGCCGGCGCCCTCCATCACGCCCACCCAGATGCTCTGCTGGGAATCGCAATGGACCTCGGAAGCCGTGACGACTCGCTGCCGATCCTCGCCGGACAGCGTGACGCGCACGTCCTCGTCCGCGGTGCGCCGCACAACCATGACGATCGCCTCACCGTCTCCGACCATGTGCATCAGGAAGTTCTCGCACGGCAGGTCGGCCCGGGGCACGGGCAGCGCGGCGGCGTCCACCACGATGTCGTCCGCGAAGAAGTCGGGCAGCACCACGAAGCGGCACGGCGCCTCCAGGCACAGCCGGCTGACGCCGCGGCCGGTGGCTACCTTCAAGAACGGTTCCCCCATCGCCAGTTCGCATCGGAGGGTCAAGGGACGGCCGTCCACTGTCTCGAACGCGGCCGCCACGCCCGCCCGCTGGGGGTCGTTTTCGGCCAGGGCGACCGTCCGCAGGCTGAGTGTCTCCGACGATGTATCTGCTCGCGGCGCAAGGGTCGCGCGCAAGGCATAGCCTCCAGGGCCCGCGGCATAGACCTCGAGGGCCGGCGCACCTTTGCGCCCCACGAGAGCCACCCGGCCGTTGAGAGCGATGGCATCTTGTGCGAATTCGTGTCCTGCCTCCCCGGGGGCGATCCTGGTCCATGGGGCGCCGTCGTCCGAAGCGGGCACGAGGATCGCCGCCTCGCCGGGGACGGCTGCGTCGAAGACCCGGACTTCCGCAGCCAGCGTCTCCTCGAGCGCCATCTCGGCATACGGCACGTAGTCGCCTTCGTAGAGGCGGAACATGTCGACCCGGAACTCGGCGCCGGGCTGCCCGCAGTACACGTAGGCGTACCAGCCCTCGGGAAACGGCTTCGGCACGCGAAAGGTGACGTGCAGTTCGCGCCATTCTCCGCCGTCGAGTGTGAACTGCTTGGTTGCCGCGCTGTCCCACGGCGGCCCGGCTCGCTGGACCTCGAGTGCGACGGTCACGCGCTGCTTCGTGTTCCTGGCGAAGACGGCAAAGGTAAGGGTCCGCCCCCTGGCAGCGGCCTCGACGGGCTGGCCGAATTGCACGCCCCAGTCCCCGACCTGCCCGACGGTCACCAATGCGCTGTAGTGCCCGACGGCCGCGTCCGCGTTATCGACGGCGAAGTTGCCCACCGTGCCCGCCGGATAGTCGATCCACCAGAACTCCCGGCCCAGTTCGAAGCTCGCGTTGCCGAAGGCGTTCCCGTCTGGCCCGGACGCCCCTGCGGCGGCGCGCCACGCGCAGATGCACAGCAGGGCCAGGACCGCCAGTGCAAGGCCGGACTCGCGTCTTCGGAAGGGCCTCATCTTGAGATTCCTTTCGACACTGCGGTAGGTGCGCTACTGCTCGACCCGCAGCACCTGCTCCGCCAGGTCCTGGATCCCACGTATTGCGTCCTCCGTCCGGCGGTCCCCCGTGGCCGCCGTTCGACACGCCTGCTTGATCCTCCTCACCGTCATCCGGCAGCGGGCCAACGCCTCGTCTTGCCCAGCGCCGATGGAGCGCAGCTCGGCCCCGATCCGCTTGACCTCCGGGAGCGCGTTCTCGGCGCCGATCAGGGCGGCGATGTCGTCCGCAAGCTCCGCTGCGGGACGCGCAGATCGCATGGCCTGCTGCTGGAGGGCGATGAGGCGATCCATCTCTTCTGCCATGCCCAGCAGGCTCGGGCGCGGGTCGGCGGCCGCTGCCGGCTCGCCAGTCGACTCCGATAGGCGGCGTACCTGGCGGGCGAAGTCCGCATAACGGTCCAGGCGCTGCTGCGCGTGCGAGACGTGCTCCACCATGCCGGCAAGGCGCTCCTTGATGGCGCTGGCGGCCCGGCCGTCACGCCCGCGTTCGAACTGCCTTTCCGCCCATTCCGTTACGTCGGCGGGCGTGGGGTGTGCCTCGCCGCCAAGGCCCTCCATTGCAAGGATATACTGGCAGGGGCCGACGCCGAGCGTGTTGCGCATGACGTCGATGGGGCAGAAAGCCGTCAGCGGGGTGGCCCGGCTGCGGTCGATGGGGTAGATGACAACGGCTTGGTAGGCGCTTGCCTCTGATGCCGTTAGTGCTTCTGGAACGCCGATGTGCGCGCGGCCCTCCGCGAACCAGCAAGAGCAGCCCGTTTCTGGAGCCCCGGCAGGTGATTGGCCCTCTGCCTGTGCGTCCTCGAAATCCGACGAATCGGCCACGCCCTCGCCCCGCACGAAGCTGGCCCGCCACTTCGCCGGGAAGGGGGGCTGCCAGGGCAGGACGACCTGCCCCGCCAGATCGGCCTCGCCCAGAGCGCGGGCGTGCCAGATGCCGGCGTCTTGCAGGCACGCGATCCATACGCTCTCGCCGGGCGCGCACTCCACCGTGCAACCCCGTATGGCGCGCTTGGAGCCGTCCGACGTGAGAACCACATCCGCGTTCCGCTGGGGCGAGCGCCACGTGCACGTCAGGATGGCATCTCCCTCGTCCAGGAAGCTCAGGAACAGATTCTCCGTAGGCAGGCCGGCACGGTCCCCCTGAGAAGTCTCAGGGCCGAACACCACGTCGTCGCCGAAGAAGTCCGGCACGACGACGTAGCGCATCTGTCCGGCCAGGTCGAGCTTGTGAGTGCCCGCGCCCGCGCGGACTTCCGCGATCAGGTCGCCCGCGGTGAGGCGCAGGCTGACTCCGGAGGTCTGGCCGTCGGCGGTCTGGAACGTGACGTCCAGCATGACGGCGGCGGGATCGTTCTCGGCTATGGTGACGGCGGACACGCGCTCAGCGGGCAGGCCGCCCCGTCCGAAAGGCCGGAGCAGCGCCCGGCGCCTCGGCCCGCCGGCAGCCGCCGACCAGAGCTCGGCTCCGCCCCCCCCCTCGCGCACGACCAGCGCAGCCCTGTCGTTCATGAAGACGGCGGCGCCCTGGAACTCGTGCTTCAGGTCTCCTTCCGGGACGGCCTCCCAACCGGGCGCCGGGCTCCACGAGGTCCAGGAGGCGGCCTCGAATGGCTTCCGCGTGTCGAACAGGCGCACGAAGGGCAGGGGCTGCCCGGCGGCGGCCCTGATCGGCCCTGCCATGGCGCATAGGAGAAGAGACGCCGCCAAGATGGCGTGGCCGAAGTGTGAAGTCCTCAAGGGATCGGGCGATCTTCGCATGTCGGCTCAGGCTAGGGGATGCGCTTCCAATCGGGGTACATGTCCGAGGCGCCTTCGGTGATTCGCCGGGGCGTGCCGCCCTGTGCCGGGATAGCGTACAGTTCCCACGGGCCGCGCTCCGAGGCGCCCTGGCAGAAGATGAGTTGCTTGCCGTCCGGGCTCCAGCGCGCGTACCGCTGCACGCCGCCGAAGTAGGTGATGAGCCGGTTGTCCGTGCCGTCGGGCCGGATGGTGCAGATGTGGGTCTCCGTTTCGTAGACGAGACGCGTTCCGTCGGGCGACCAGTGAGGTTCGCAGGCGCCTTGCTTGTCATACACCTTGGTCGGCTGCCCGCCCTGCGGCTCAATGAGAAAGATGCCGTTGCCTGCGTCCCATCTGCAGGCGAAGGCGATTGTCTTGCCGTCGGGGCTCCACGCCGGGCCGGAGCAATGGGGCCAGTCATCCGGCGTAAGGCGTCTCTCCGTTCCGGTCTCCAGGTCACGGACGAAGAGCGCTTCGTCTCGGCGGAAGGCGATCTGCTTTCCGTCGGGGGACCACTCGGCCTGATCGCCGTCGCAGATGCGTTGCGGATCCGAACCGTCCAGCGACATCCGCCAGGTTCCGGCCTTGCCGCCGCGGGTCGAGGTGAACAGGATCTCCTTGCCGTCGGGACTGAACGTCGGGTCTACGTCGCCCTCGTCAGGCCCGCATTCGGTCAACTGCTGAAGGTCCGAGCCGTCCGGCTTCACCATCCAGATGCGCCATTCGCCCGAGCGGTCGCTGGAGAAGATGATGCGCTCGGCGTCCGGGCCGGGCGCGTCTTCAGCCAGCGTGACCCCGATGGCGAGCGCAGCGCCACTCAGAAGGACCAATGCCGCCGCAACATGGAGCTTTGTCCAGGCTATGGTGCGAAGTCGCATTGTCTTCTCATCATTTGGTGAAAGCGGCGGCGACGCCGCGCGGGCGGACGCTGCCCTGCATTCAGTCTAAGCCAACGAGTCTACGCTCTCAAGGGATCGGGTCTGATCCGGATGTCACCCGCCGCCGTCCTCGCCGAGGAATCGGACGAATGAGTCGCATTCCGCGAGCTGCTTCGCCAGCAGTTCGTAACCTTCGGCCAGAGGATGACTTGCGTCCGCACAGTACTCGCTCGGCAGCGCGTCGGGGACGTAATGTGGGACTCCGAGGTCGTCGAGTCCCCGGGCGATGCCTTCCTTCAACTCATGGTACCGCTGAAGGCTCGGCTCCTCAAGCAGGTGTTCGTTGAACGGGCCGACCAGGACGAACACGCGGTTGCCCCGGGCCCGGAGCGTCCCGACCAGGCGCCGGAAAGAGCGCCACTGAAACGACGTTTCCAGATCGACCCACGGGAGGTCCTGCTCCCGGATGCCGCGCTCGCGCCAGGAAGCGGGCTCGCCCGCGTGGTCCTCAGCCGGAGACGGCAGGCCGGCTGCGACCGCCGCGATCGGATTGGCATATGGGTGCTCCAGCGTCCAGGCCGGGATATCCATCTGATCGAAGTACGCTACGCGCAGATGACCGGCCCATGCAAGGAAGGGCACCGTGCGTTCCATCACGACCGCGAGCCTCCCGGAGCACGACTCCCGGTAACACGGAATAGGCGGGAAGAACTGGGGGACGAGCCGCGGGTGGTTGAACCGGAACTCCTTCTTGATCTGTAGATCGTGCCGCTCGGAGCTCATCCACAGCGGGTTGCAGTGCAGGACCACCTTGCCGTCGGAAATGGGGCGGCCGTAGTACCTGATCAGGCCGTCCAGGGCGGCCGGGTGCATTCCGTCCGCACCCATGTTGGTGAACTCGGTGCGGCCGCTCACGCGGTCCAGGCAATGCGGCAGCGTCTGGTCTTTGTTCACGTACTGGCCCCAGATGACCGAATCGCCCACCACAAGCGTTTTGCCCTGTCCGGCGGCGCTTCGGGAGTAGCGGCGGAAGAACCAGTAGTCGTTCGTCAGTGCGTACGGGATGCGGTAGTCCTCGCCGGGGCGGAAGGGCTCGACACGCTTCCATAGCACCGGCAAAAGGGCAAGCGCCCCCAGGATCAGTGCGCCCGCGGCCAGCCACTGACGGCCCGACAGGCGCACCTCGTGTGAAGCGTAGGCCACGACGGCGCGATCCTCGCCGCCGCCATCGCCCTGCCTGCTGTGGCTATGCCTTTCGTCGGCCATTCGATCAGAACTGGAAGTAAATGAATGCCTCGGCCCCGGAGGGGGCACAGAGGGCCAGGTACAGCGCCATGAGAACGACTACGCCGACGCGCACCGGAGCCAGCTTCAGAACCTGCCTTGCACGGGACTCGCAGAGGAACTGGTACGCCCAGACGGCTCCGATCAGGAGGAGCGCGACCAGCGGGAACCGCGGGTCGGTCCACGCTCCCGTGAAGATGCGGGACACGATCAGCCCCGCGTCGCTCAGGCTGCTCGCCCGGAAGAATATCCACGCGAAAGTCACGAACGCGAAGACGAGCAGTTGCTTCGCGATCTTCGGCACGTGGCGCCTGTAGAAGGAGGTGCCCTCCAGTTCCCGCGTGAGGAACCGGCCGAGCGCGTGCAGCGCCCCCCAGATGACGAACGTCCAGGCCGCCCCGTGCCAGAGTCCAGAGATGACCATGGTGAGGAACATGTTGCGATAGGTGCTGAACTTGCCCCGGCGGTTCCCTCCCAGGGGGATGTAGACGTAGTCCTTGAACCAGGTCGAGAGGCTGATGTGCCAGCGCTGCCAGAAGTCGCCCAGGCCGGTCGCCGCGTACGGGTTATTGAAGTTCAGCATCAGGCGGTAGCCCATCATGCGGGCAACGCCGCGGGCCATGTCCGTGTAGCCGCTGAAGTCGAAGTATATCTGCCACCCGAACGCGAACGTGGCGAGCATCAGCGCGGGCCCGCTGAACTGGCCCGGCGAGTCATAGATCCGGTCCACGTAGAGCGCCAGGTAGTCCGCCAGGGCGACCTTCTTGAACAGGCCGACGATGAACAGGGAGAGCCCGTCCGTGATGTCCTGCCGGGTGATCCGGGAGGGCGCCCGCAGTTGAGGCAGCAGGTTCTTGGCCCGCTCGATGGGGCCGGCAACCAACTGGGGGAACAGCGCCACGAAGGTGGCGAAGCGTATCAGGCTGGGCTCCTTCTCCACGTTGCCGCGGTAGTAGTCGATGGTGTAGCTCATCGCCTGGAACGTGAAGAACGATATGCCGACGGGCAGGATTACGTTCGGCACGGACGCCTTGCAGGCGAGCCCCAGGCCTCCGAACAGGGCGTTCAGGTTGTCCGCGACGAACCCGCCATACTTGAAGAAGCCCAGCAGGCTCAGGCTGCTGCCGATGCCCACCGCCAGCCAGAGCCGCCGCCAGTGCGTCCGGTCCATGAGCACCACGGCGAAGTAATTGACCACCGTTGCCGTGGCGATGAGCAGCAGGTAGAGCGGGTTCCACCACCCGTAGAAGACGTACGAGGCCACCAGAAGCCACGGCACCTTGAGCCGCGTGTGCCGGAGCGGCAGGTAGGCTCCGTAGACGATGATGAAGAACAGGACGAAGGTCCAGGTGTGGAAAAGCATGTGTCTCCTGTCCCGCTACTCCATCAGGGCCTTGACGTGGGCCTCGGCCGAGTCGGCCAAGCCCTCGAGGTCGTAGCCGCCTTCGAGCACGGAGACGATCCGCCCTTCGCAGCAGGTATCCGCGATCCCCTTGACGGTGCGCGTCAGCTCGGCGAAGCCGTCCGCGGTCACGTTCATGCCACCGATGGGGTCGTCTTTGTGGGCATCGAAGCCGGCGGAGATCAGCACCAAGTCCGGTTCGAAGGCGAGTGCAGCGGGCCTCAGCTTGTCGCGAAGCGCGGCGATGAACTCGGCGTCGCCGGAGCCCGCCGGCAGGGGCACGTTGATCGTATAACCCTCGCCCCCGCCGGCTCCCCGCTCGTCCGCGCTTCCCGTGCCGGGGTAGAAAGGGTGCTGGTGCACGCCGAAGTAGAGCACCGTCGGGTCTTCGTAGAACGCGCGCTGTGTGCCGTTGCCGTGATGCACGTCCCAGTCCACGATGAGTATCTTCGCCAGGTTGTGCCTGCGCTGGGCGTAGCGGGCTGCGACGGCGACGTTGTTGAACAGGCAGAAGCCCATGGCCCGACCTGCCAGCGCGTGGTGGCCGGGTGGCCGCACGACGCAGAAGGCGTTCCTGGCCTCGCCCCGCACCACGGTGTCGACGGCTGACAGCACGCCCGCCACCGCTGCCACGGCCACTTCGTAGGACTCCGCGCATACGGGCGTGTCGGGCGAGTCGAGGAAGGGCAGACCCTCCCGGCAGCTCCGACGGACCCGGTCGATGTAGGCCCTCTCATGGATGGTCAGAATCCACTCGATCGTGTCGGTCCGGGCCGTCGCGTCAGGGAGCAGGGAACCGAGCTCCCTGGCCCGAAGGCGATTCACGATGGCCTCCAGGCGCTCCGGCCTCTCGGGGTGGCGCGGACCCGTATCGTGCCGCAGGAAAACGGCATCGTAGACAACACCCGTCTTGCCCGGCGCATGGGCGCGAGGCAAGCCGGCTTCAGGCGCTGCGGCCAGGGGGGATTGCAGGCCGACGTGCAGCGCTGGCCAGGCGATCAGGCACAGCCAGAGCAAGGCGCCTGTAGCCCGCCCACAACTGCCGGCGCGGCTGGTTTGTGGTTGCATAGGCCGCCAATCGCGCGAGCTCGGGCGGACCGCCGCAGGCCTCGAGCGCGCACTACAGCAAGGCAGTGCTGAAGTAGCGTTCGGCACGGTCCGGCAGGACGGTGGCGATGTTGCCCGGGATGGTCCTGGCAAGCTGGCGCGCGGCCCACACGTTGGCGCCGGAGGAGATGCCGACCAATAGGCCGTGTTCGCGGCCCAACTCGCGCGTGGTCTCGATGGCGTCGTCGTCTGTCACTTCGACCACGTCGTCCACGAGCGAGACGTCCAGGACGGCCGGCACGAAGCCGTCACCGATGCCTTGAATCTGATGCAGGCCCGGCTCGTGACCCAGCAGGGCGGAGACGTTCTTCGGCTCGACCGCCACGATCTTGACGTCGGGCTTGTGCTCCTTCAGGAACTTGCCCATCCCCTGCAAAGTGCCGCCGCTGCCCACGCCCGCCACGAAGGCGGCGACGTCGCCGCCCATCTGGCGCCACAGCTCGCGCGCGGTCTCCTCGTAGTGCACGCGCGGGTTGTCGGGATTCTCGAATTGCTGCGGAACGAAGATGTGAGGGTCATCCGCCGCCATCTGCTCCACGCGCCGCACTGCGCCGGCGATGCCTTCTTCGTCCGGCGTGAGGACCAGCTCGCCGCCGAGGGCGAGGATGAGCTTCTTGCGCTCCTCGCTCATGCCTTCGGGCATGACGATGCACACCCGATAGCCCTTCAGACCGCCGACCAGCGCCAGGCCGATGCCCGTGTTGCCGGACGAGGGCTCGACGATGATGGAGTCGGCCTTGAGGCGGCCATCGCGCTCGGCGCCCTCGATCATGGCCAGCGCCACGCGGTCCTTGATGCTGCCGCCGGGGTTGAGGAACTCCGCCTTCACGAAGACGCTCTCGCCGTCTAGGCGCACGAGCGGCGTGTTGCCGATCAGGTCGAGTATGTTGTCAGTTAACATTCCAATGAATCCCTTTTGGCGGCACGTCCGGCCGACCGGTGGGTTGGCACCTTCAGCGGCGCTGCGGCAAAGCAAACAGGCAAGCTACCACGCAGCCCCTACCGAGTTCAAGAGAACCGGCATCCCACTGGCGCGAGGCGGGCGCCTGTGCGGGCGCACCTGCAGGCTCAGAGCCCCGCGCTCAGCGCCTTGTCGAGCTGATCTGCTTCCGACAGGTGTCGGGGCGTTATGATCAGTCTGTCGAGGGGGGCCGGCCCACCCTCGTAATCGCGTATCGTCTCCTCGTACGGCTGCCAGTCCAGGTCGCCCAGGCGCACGGCGCTTCCCAGCTCCTCTCCCGTCGCGTTCCTGTACGCCTTATAGACCAGCTCGGAGCAGTAGAGGGTCTCATCGTCCATGCCGAACTTCCGGTCGTATGGTGTGCCAAGGAAGGCCCTGAGCTCGGCCAAGAATCGGGGAATGTGCTGGCGATAGGGCTCCTTCAGCCGATAGACCGCGAACCTGCCGCCGCGTCCCTGCAGAACCCATCGGAAGAGGCCCGTCTTCTTGACCTTGCCGAGCGACTCAATGACGATCCACTCGCCGTCCTCCCTCGCCACCACCCCACAGTGGGAGTAGGGGGAGTGCGTGGCCCCCTGGATTGTCCTGACCAGGGCCACGCGAGGGAGGGACTGGAAGACGATGTCTCCCTCCTCCGGCTCGTACTGGGAGTAGCGGACGAAGGGCACGAGCACGAGGTATACGACCAGGCCCGACGCAAGCAGCGCCAGGGTCGCCAGCGCCAGCCGGGCCTTCTTGGTCCGCGGAATGAGTCTCATCTCTTGAGAAGACGCTCCTCCGTTGGCAAGAATACCGGCGGCGTCGGATGGTACGGCACGCAGCCGCCCAGCGCAAGAGACCGTTGCGCGCCTCGGCAACCCATGCGCGGTTGACGGCTCCGCCGCGATGGGCGAAGATGACGCGGCAGTGTCCGGACAACCGGGCGCATCGATACATCTCGTGGAGAAAGGGGGCCGACAAGGCACGATGGGCAGATATGCATCGCTCAAACATGGGCTGTTCTTGCTGGCGATGGGCGTTCTCCTGGCGCAGGCGACGGGCTGCGGGGCTTCGTCACCGAACCCCGTGGCCCGGATCGAGACTTCACATGGCGTGATGGAGCTGGAGTTGTACGAGGATCGCGTTCCGAACACGGTCGCGAACTTCGTGCATCTGGCCTCGAAGGGCTTCTACAACGGGGTGACGTTCCATCGCGTGATCGACGGCTTCATGATCCAGGGCGGATGTCCCGAGGGGACGGGCATGGGAGGGCCGGGCTGGCGCATCGCCGACGAGTTCGCCCCTGACCTTCGACACGACGGCGTTGGCGTCCTGTCAATGGCCAACGCAGGGCCGGACACGAGCGGCTCTCAGTTCTTCATCACGCTCGGGCCGGCGCCCCACCTGGACGGCAGGCATTCCGTCTTCGGCAGTGTCGTCGGGGGACTGGACGTGCTGAAGGAGATCGGCTCGGTCGAGACTACTCTGCCAGATAACCGACCCGTCGAGCCTGTGACGATCGAGAAGGTGACGATCTTCCGGGACGGCCAAGAGGTGACTGGCGTTCAACCGATGCCCAGGACGCTTTAGGACGGGAGCGAGGGCTCCGCCGTCTGTCAGTGCGAGCCCTCTTCGGCGTCTCCGGCGAAGTCGAGTGCTGCCGAGTTGATGCAGTAACGCAGGCCCGAGGGCTGTGGGCCGTCCTCGAACACGTGCCCCAGATGTGCCTCGCAGCGGCTGCACAGCACTTCCGTGCGCGTCACGAGAAGGCTTCGGTCGGGCGCCGAAGAGACGGCATCCCCCCTGATCGCCTCCCAGAAACTGGGCCAGCCCGTGCCCGAATCGTACTTGCTCTCCGAGCTGAACAGCTCGTTGCCGCAGGCGGCGCAGCGATAGAGGCCGTGTCCCTTGAAGTCGTGGTACTTCCCCCCGAAAGCGGGCTCGGTGCCTTTCTGGCGCATTATCCGGTACTGCTCCGGCGTGAGTAGTCCGCACCATTCCTCATCGCTCTTGACGACCTTCTCAGACATGGCTTCGCCTTTCGTGCCTTCTGCGTGGGGCTCGGCTTCTTCCGGAGCGTGCGCCGCCGGTCGGCCGGGCTGCGAGCCGTCGCAGCCCGCAAGCAGGACGGCAAACATCAGTCCGATTCCCGCAATGGGTCCAATCAGGCGACCGTCCATGAATCTACCCTCTTACCGTGGGCGCGCCGGGAGCGCTCGTCGCCGGCTGCTCACGCAGCCAAAGGCACCGACGCGCGCCTCTACCTCCCATTCTCCGGCTTGCTCCCCACCCTTTCAAGCACGGCTCGAGGGCCCTGCCCTCCGGCTGCCCGAAAGAGGCGGCGGCCGCCCCCGGCCAAGCAGGCCCGCTGTGTGCCGTGGACGGTGCCGCTGTGCCCCGAGCAGATGCCTTGACATTCCGCCGCCGCTCCCGAAGAATGGAGCGTAGGGGACGCCGCACCCGCCCGGAGAGCACCGGGGGAGCCTTTGCGAAGGGGAGGGCGATATGGCTGAAGACCAGTGGACGCGCGTTGCGAAGGAGGAGGAGCTGGCCGAGGGGAAGCCCATCTCGGTCAAGGTGGGCAAGAGCGCCGTTCTGCTCGTTCGCCGGGGGGACAAGATCCATGCCTGCGGGGGCAAGTGCAGCCACTACGGCGGACCGCTTGCCGAGGGCCTGCTGATGGGCGACGTCATCACCTGCCCCTGGCACGCCGCGCGCTTCAACGTGAGGAACGGGCACATGGTTTTGCCGCCCGGGCTGGACGACGTGGGGTGCTACGCCGTCAAAGTGGAGGACGGCGAGGTCTATGTGGGCGAGAAGGAAGAGGCAGGGCCCCCTGAAATGGCGGGGGAGGGCGAGCGGACCTTTGTCATCGTCGGTGCCGGCGCGGCGGGCAACGCCGCCGCGGAGACGCTGCGGCGGGAAGGCTTCGCAGGCCGAATCCTGCTCATCACCGGGGAGCCCCATCGCCCCTACGACCGGCCCACGCTGTCGAAGGAACTGATGTCCGGCGAGGCCTCGGCGAAGTGGCTCGCGCTGCACAAGTCGGGTTTCTACGACGACTGGCAGATCGAGCTGCTCACCGAGCGCCGGGTTGCCTCTTTGGACCCGGAAGGACACACTTTGACGCTTGCCGACGGGGAGCAGATCGGGTTCGATTGCGCCCTGCTGGCGACGGGCGGCGTGCCGCGGCGGCTGGACATCCCGGGGGTTGACCTTGAAGGCTGCTTCCTCCTGCGCAGCCGGGAGGACGCGCAGGCCATCCTGACGGCCCTGGAGGACGCGGAGAACGTCGTTCTCCTCGGCGCCGGCTTCATCGGCCTCGAAGTGGCCTCGCACCTGTTGGAGCGCGAGAGGGAGCCGGCCGTCCACGTCGTGGCCCCGGAGGAGCTGCCCATGCTTCGCCTGCTCGGCGAGGACGTTGCCCGGTGGCTGTTTGAGCTGCATCAGGAGCACGGCGTCAAGTTCCACCTGGGCACCACTGCGAAGGAACTCCGCGGGGACGGCAAGGTGGAGGACGTCGTCCTGGCCGACGGGACTCCTCTTCCGGCCGACGTGGTGATCGTGGCAATCGGAGTGAGGCCGGCCGTGCAATACCTGGAGGGTTCGGGGCTGGTCGAGGACGGTGCTGTGCCGGTGGATGGAACCCTCAAGACCCGTGCACACGGGATCTACGCCGCCGGGGACATAGCGGCGGTGCCCGATCCTCGCTCCGGCCAGAGACGCCGCATCGAGCACTGGATCGTCGCCGAGCGCCAGGGCCAGCATGCGGCCCGCGCCATGCTGGGCAGCGCGCAGCAGTATGGAGAGGTGCCTTTCTTCTGGACGATGCAGTGCGGCAAGTCTTTGAAGTACGTCGGCTACGCGGACGATTACGACCAGGTCGTCCTGCGAGGTAGTCTGGCGGAGGGCAAGTTCGTGGCGGGGTACTACTCGGGCCAGGAGCTGAAGGCGGCGGCAGGGGTGGGGCGGGCCGATGACATCCTGGCCCTGGGCGAATTGCTGCGCGCAGGCGTGAACGTGCCTCCCGAGAAGCTGCGCGACGACGGGGTCGACCTGCGCGAGCTTGTTCCGCAGCCCGGCGGCCCCTGACAGGATCGGAGCGACCAAGGCGGCCGGCGGCCCGGCGTTGAGCGTTCGGCACGGGGGAGGCGGACCACGGTGGCCGTGGAGGAAAAGGACCACGCCCGCCCATTGTAGCGCCAGCTTGACGCGCCTGCTGCACGGGGACATTGCGTCTCCTTCGGTTGGCCTGCCGCGTGGTGCGGGCCAGCGAGGGCACGGTCAACCTGTCGGCGACGCGTCCAGATTCGGCATTCAGGGCTTGCATTCGGGCGGCCTCTCTGTTATCATTTACACGACAAGTGGTGAGCGTTAGTCGCTGAGCGACCACCGAGTTGTTCTGTGTACGGTGGGGGTGTTGCGCGCACCCAGATCGAGGAAAGCGCCGCCCTGAGGGGGGTAGAAAGGGCGGCTTTGTTATGTACGGGCTCCTGGGAAGCGCGCGCGATCTCTCACACCGGACCTACTTCCCTGATTCGTCCAAAGCGCCGGCAGTACGCCGCCGCGCCGGCCAGTTTCTTGCTGGCCGGTTTGTCCGCTGCGCGCTGGGTTACAGCTCCAGTCGACGTCCGGTCTCCCGCCGCCCGGCTCTTCCGTGGCCATGACCAGGGGGTAGTGGAGCCACCATGCAGGGCGACGACGTCACGGCAGCGTGTCCGCCGACGGACCGCGCCCCCGTGGGCGGTTCGCCTGGCGCGGAATGGGTCACGTTCCGGGTGGCGAGACAGACCTTCGGCCTTCCGCTCCAGCACGTAGAGAGATTGGCGCGGACGGTGGCCATCAGCCTGGTTCCCGAGGCCGCACCTCACGTCATGGGAGCCATCGACCTGCACGGGCACGTGGTGGCCGTGGTGGACATGCGAGCGCGCCTCGGGCATCCGGTCCGCCCGCCCGTCGTGGACGAGGCGCTGCACGTGGCCACGTCTGGCCCCGCTGAGCTGCAGATGCCGCGCGCGACGATGAAGGACAAGCCGTTGTTGCAGGCCACGCTGCTGCATTGAGACCCATAGGCCAAACACATGGCAAGCCAAGACCAACAACAGAAATTGACACAGCGGCCCGTGGAGGTGCTCGTAGTCGACAACTCACCGACCGCCCGGCGAGCGATCGGCGGGCTGCTGGCTCGTGACCCCGCCATTCGCCTGATCGGGCAGGCGGAGACGGGACGGCAGGCAGCGCAGCCGTGCAACCGGCTCAAACCCGGCGTGGTCCTCTTGGATGCCGTCATGCCCGACATGGACGGCGTGAAGGCCACCAGAAAGCTCATGGAACACGGCGCTCCTCCGGTGCTGATCGTGACGACTTACGCCGAGTCGGCCGACATGGACGTCGTCTTCCGAGCCGTGCGGGCCGGAGCCGTAGACGTCGTCTCCAAGTCGGACGTGTTGGGCCCGGATGCTGACCCGCAGTTGCAGACCGACTCTCTGAGCAAAGTGAAGGGCGCCGTTGCGGCCAGGCCGAAGCCGTGCGGTGAGCACGAATCTCCTCATACGGACACAGGGAAGCTCAGATGAGATCCGCAGAGCCGAGAGCCGAGCTTCTGGTCGTCGAGGACAGCCCGACGCAGGCCCACGAGTTGACGTCCGTGCTTGAGCGAAACGGCTACTCCGTGACCGTTGCGGCCAACGGCGAAGAGGCCCTTGGTGCGATCGCGACGCGCGAGCCCGCCATGGTGCTCAGCGACGTCGTGATGCCCGGCATGGGCGGCTATGAGCTGTGCAGCGCGATCAAGGGCGCGCCCGCGCTGGAGCACATTCCCGTGGTGCTGGTCGCCTCTCTGTCGGATGTCTCTGACGTGCTGCGCGCACTGGAAAGCGGGGCGGATGCGTTCGTCACCAAACCGTACGACGACCGGTACCTTCTGTCCCGCGTGCGCCGCATTCTGGATGGGGCCGGGCTGCCGTGCGCGGAACCCGGAGGAGAGGAACTGAAGGTCACCCTCGATGGCCGCAGCTACGTGATCGGCACCGAGCGCGCCCGGATGCTGAACCTGCTGTTGTCAAGCTATGAGGCAGCGGTCCGCAAGAAGCGTGAACTGACCGAAGCGCAGGAAGAGCTCCGCAAGCTCAACGAGACGCTCGAGGAGAACGTGGAACAGAGGACCGCCGCTCTGGGGGGCGAAACCGCCGAGCGCAGGCGCGCGGCCGAAGCCCTCCGGGAGAGCGAGGATCGCTACCGCAGGCTCTTCGAGGAGTCCAACGACGCCGTCTTCATCCACACGGTGGACGGGCGCATACTGGACGTCAACCGCCGCGCCTCCCAGATGGCGGGCCTCAGTGAGGAAAAGCTGAAGACGATGCAGATCCAGCAGCTGCAGACCGAAGAACCCGTGCCTACGGATTCGGACTTCAAGGATACCAGCCAGTCCGGCTCGATGCGTTTCGAGTCGCGCATCACGCGGCCTGACGGTCGGCTTGTGGACGTGGACGTGAGCGCCCGGCTCGTCGACACCGAGAAGGGAACTGTGCAGGCCATCTTCCGGGACATCACCGAACGGAAGCACGCTGAGCAGGAGCTGGCCCGGGAGCGGCAGTTCTCCAACGCCGTCATACAGACGGCGGGCGCTCTCATCGTTGTGCTCGACACACAAGGCCGGATCGTTCAGTTCAACAGAGCTTGCGAGGAGGCAACGGGCCTCAGCATCAAGGAGATGAAGGGGCGCTCCAGCTGGGAGGTCCTCATTCCACCCGAAGAACGTGAGGCCGTGCAGCGGGCCTTCCAGGACCTGACGGAGGAAACGGACCTGTCCACGTGCGAAAACAACTGGCTGACCAAGGACGGCAAGAAACGGCTGATCAGTTGGACCAACTCCCGGGTGCTGGACGACAGCGGGCAGGTCCAATGGGTCATTGCCACGGGCATCGACGTGACTGAACAGCGCCAGCTCGAGGAGCAGCTTCGTCGGGCCACGAAGTTGGAGGCCGTGGGGCAACTGGCCGGCGGCGTCGCCCATGATTTCAACAACCTTCTGACCGCCATCCTGGGCTACGTGGACCTGGACCTCGCCGAAGTGCCCGAGCAGACGAGCCTGCACGAGGACCTCAAACGCATCAGGGCGGCCGCCAGGCGAGCATCCGATCTGACCCGCCAGTTGCTGGCCTTCAGTCGGCAGCAGGCGGCCCGGCCGGAAGTGCTGGACCTGAACGCCACTGTCGAGAACGTCAGCAAGATGTTGGGACACCTCATCGAGGAGAACGTCGAGCTCGAGTTGGACTTGAGTGAGGAACCCCTGACTGTCCGGGCCGACCCCGCTCAACTGGAGCAGGTTCTGATGAACCTGGCCGTCAACGCCAGGGACGCCATGCCGGATGGCGGGCTCCTCAGGATTGAGACGGCGTCGGTCGTGCTTGACGAAGCCTACGTGCGCATGCACGCCGACGCACGCGCCGGCCCGCACGCCGTGCTGGCAGTTACGGACACGGGAGTCGGGATGCCGCCCGAGGTGCGGGAGCGGATCTTCGACCCGTTCTTCACGACGAAGGAAGTGGGACAGGGGACGGGCCTTGGGCTATCTACCGTGTACGGCATCGCTCAGCAGCACGGGGGCAGCACCCAGTGCTACAGCGAGCCGAACATCGGGACGACGTTCAAGGTCTATCTGCCGCTGGCTGGCGCAGAGCAAGCCGCCGCGGCGGAAGAGAGCGTGTTCGAAATGGGCATTATGGGCGAGGAGACGATTCTGCTTGCCGAGGACGAGGCCAGCGTGCGCGACCTGGCTGCCAGGGTCCTTCAGGACGCCGGTTACACCGTCCTGTGCGCTGCCGACGGTGCTGAAGCGATGTCGCTGGTTCGCGAACACGGCGGCCGGATCGATCTGATCCTGACCGATGTTGTCATGCCCAAAGTCAACGGCCCCGCGATGGCGCGCGAGGCCCGTTCCAGATGCCCCGGTGTGAAGCTCCTCTTCATGTCCGGCTATGCAGGCAATCCTGTCGAGCGCATGGGTCAGAACATGGTCGAGGTCCCGATCCTGCGCAAGCCTTTCACGGCCCGCAACCTCACGCAGAAGGTGCGCCATGTCCTTGACGAAGCTTGACCCGCTCACGTCCGACCAGGTGCAGCAGGCCCGCTCAGACCGAATCCTCATTGTGGACGACGAGCCCGACGTCCGCGAGATCCTCAGCCGGTGGCTGGCGCGTGAGGGTTACCAGTGCGCCACCGTAGCGAACGCAGACGAGGCATGTGAGCAGCTCAGGGACGGCAACTTTGCTCTGCTGGTCACGGACATAATGATGCCCGGCGTATCGGGCATCGACTTGCTGAGCACCGTCAAACAGAAGTTCCCCGACGTGGCTGTCCTCATGGCCACGGCCGCGGACGACCGCGAGACCGCCATCGAGGCCCTCGAGATCGGCGCGTTTGGCTACATCGTCAAGCCGTTCGAACGGAATGAAGTCGCCATCAACGTCGTCAGCGCCCTGGAACGGCGCCGGCTCGTGCTGGCCAGCCAGCAGTATGAGCAGCGCCTGGAAGAGCGCGTGCGGGAGCAGACGGAGGACATCCGGCGGTCGCGCGAGGAGATACTGCTGCGCCTTATAGCCGCGCAGGAATTGCGCCATGACGAGACCGGTGCCCACATCCGGCGCATCGGGCTCTACTCCGAGGTGCTGGCCAGCAGAATGGGACGGCCGGAGCATCATGCCGAAACGCTTCGCCTGGCGTCTCCCATGCACGATGTCGGCAAGATCGGCATCCCCGACGCAATCCTCCTGAAGCCCGGCAAGCTCGACGACGACGAGTGGGACATCATGGAGACCCACACCATGATCGGGGAGCGCATCCTGGAGGGGACTTCCATCTCCCTGCTGCACACGGCCGAGCAGATCGCTATCGCCCATCACGAGAAATGGGACGGCTCGGGCTATCCGAAGGGCCTGGCTGGCGAAGACATACCCGAATCGGCCCGCATCGTAGCCGTGCTGGACGTCTACGACGCCCTGGTGAACGACCGCGTTTACCGCCCCGCCGTGCCTGAGCAAGACGCCCTGGCCATCATGGACAGAGGGAGGGGCAGCCACTTCGACCCGGACATCTACGACGCCTTCCGCGCCGCCCTGCCCGAGCTTCGTGTCATTCAGAGCAGGCTGCGCGACAAGCCCCACTGACCGCGGCGGCAGCCGTCAAGGCCGTTCAGACGCGCTGCGCAGTCCACCGCACCTCCCGCAGGTCCCGCAACGGGAACTCGCTCCCCATCACCAGGTGGGACAGGCCGTGCTCGGCAGCGACGTCACCGTAGTCATAGGAGCTATCGGTGAGTCGCGACACCTCGAAGCGGAGGCTGGCGTCTCCGGCATGCTCGCCCAGCATCCGGCTCACCTGTCGCCCGCCAACGCCCTGAAGCACGTAATCGTTGGACGGTGCGTTCTGGCAGAAGGCCGTGAGCTCCTCCCCGCCGACCGGCCGGCAGGCCAGGCCGCTGTGCCGCGTGCGATGGTCGGCGATGGCACAGTTGATCCACACGGGGAGCCGCGCCTCGCTGAGCGTGCGGAAGAACGCGGCGTGCGCCTCCTCGTCCAGCCGCCAGTTGTGGAGGTAGGGGTGCAGGATCACCCCGGCGAAACCGTCCTCGAGGTGTCGGATGACGCTGGGCCAGTTGGGCGCCGTCGGGTTTAGAGTGGCCAGGGGCGCCACGCGGGACGTCTTGAGCGCGGCGGCCAGGAACCGGTTGTTTGCGCGTTCCAGGTCCTGTCTGTAGAGGCCGCCGAAGTCCCCGGTGTAAGCCGTTTCGATGCCCGCCTCGGCCAGCAGTTCGTCCAACGCGTCCGGCCTCACCCACGGGCCGCCGTGGAACGGCCAGTCCCCGCAGAAGCAGAAGTGATCCTCGCCGAAGTCGGGTAGCTCCTCTTTCGGACGCAGGGGCTCGGAGGCCGGCGGCGGCGTCTCCTCCAGGCCGAACAGGCGCGCCGCGTTGCCGCCCAGTATCAGTTCCTTGTCCTTCTCCGGGATGTCGGCGAAGACGACTTTGGCCATTTGCGAGGCCTGCGACCGCCCAATCAGGTCGCTGCCGAACAGGACGCGCTCTGCCCCGACGTCAGCGGCCAGCGCCTCCACCAGGCCCTTCTCGGGATAATAGCCGCAGACCTCCAGGTTGGCGTTGGGCAGCCGGTCGCGCAGCACGCCGATGCTGTGCCGCCAGTTGCCGCCGGAGTGGGCGGCCACCAGCCTTGTGTCCGGGCAGCGTTCGGCCAGTTCGGCGAACTCGGGCACGTTGATCTGGCTGCTCGGCGGGCTCCAGGTCACCTGCCAGGTGTGGATGAGCACGGCGAGGCACCTCTCGCCGGCGTGCCGCAGCAGCTTCACCGCATTATCCAGCTTGCCGTCCGGCTCCTTGAGGGAAGTCCACAGCTTGATGCCGACGGCGCCTTCGTCCAGGCAGCGGTCCAGCTCCTCGCGCCAGTTGTCGTTCTGGGGGTTCAGATAGGCCAGCGGCTTCAGCAGCCCGCCGGACCGGGTGGCGAAGTCCAGCGCCGCCTCGTTGGAGCGGCGCGTCTCTTCCTCGTCGGGGAAGGGGGAGATCTTCCACCCTATAGAGACCAGCCCGACCGAGACGCCGTTGACCCGGCACTGGCGGAGCAGTTCGGGCAGCACGTCATCACGGTTTCCCTTCGGCAGCGCGTGAATGTGATCGTCGACGATCATGGCGATGCAGCTCCTTGCGAGGGTCGACGGAGCGTCCGGGCCACGGGCCGAACGCGGCAGGTGAGCTTAACACAACGCCGGGCAAGGAACCACGTGCATTCGCGGGACGGGTGTCAACGGGCACGCACTGGATGGCTTCGGAGAGGGCCCCGCCGGACGCTGCGCGGAGTGAGTCAGCGGCCCCGTTCGAGGATCTCCTTGAAGCGTTCCTGTTGCTCGACCAGTTGCACGAGTCCGTCGCGGAACCCCACGACTACTCCGGACGGTGGCCACTCCTCGTGCTTCTCGTAGATGACGACCGTTCGTGGGTCGGCAGCTTTCGCCGGCTTCCGGTAGGCGTAGCCAATCTCCAGTTCCGGGCGGCGGGGGTTTCGGAGGAAATCGGCTGGACGCCCGCCGTAACGGCCCTCGACCAATTGCTTCAGGTCATCGGGCCACTCCCCGTCGTGCTTGTTCGCATACGTCATGCAGGCGAGGAAGATGACGTGGGCGCGACGTGCCGAGCCGAGGGGGCCCCGGGCCTCTTCCTGTTGCCTAAGGATGGCCTTGATCCACTCCGCCATGTGCCTGTCGATCCGGGCTGCGTCGAGGGATAGAGTCAGCCTGTCCCCGGCGACCTCCGGCACCAGGCTCGGCAGGAGCTGGTCGTAGTTGGGCATGACTCTACGGAGTTCATCTTCCTGGCCCAACTCCTCGAGCAGCCGCCGGACGAACGTCTGGAGCTCGCGCGCCGACTCGCCGTCCTGCAACTGCACGACGCCTTGCACGGAAGGGTGGGGAGGCATCCCGGCACTGGCAGCCGCCCAGAGGAATCCCCGGGTCAGCACGCTGCTGGGCCCGCCGCCGACCTCGTCCGCTAGCTCCGGGAGCGTTTCCTCGATGGCGCGCCTCTGGTCAGCGGTGAGCGTAGCGGCCACCTGCACCGCTGCGTCCGGCATCTCCTGGCAGGCTCGCAGGAGCAGTGGAGGCGTCGCCGGCGTCATCCCGGCGAGACGCTCCAGGTTTGCCCTGGGACCGGCGCATACCGCGCCCTGCATCTGCTCGGCGGCCTCGAAGGCCTCTCTTAGCAGCGCTGCGATAGTCGCCGCGTCAGCACCGGGTCCCAGCGGCACGACGACCACAAACGGTTTCTGCGGCAGGTAGGCCGGGCTCACGATGGCGTAGACCTCATGCCCACCAGCGCCTTTCAAGGCGTATAGCGGCTTGGCCGCCAGCGCCGTGCCGGCCGACACAGGCTCGGCGGGAGCGCCCAGTCCGGTCAGCCATTCCGCAATCTCCTGCGGCACGATCCGGTCGAGATCGGCGCGCGCCACCAGCACCGCTTGCTCGTCGATGAAGGGAGCTATGCTCGTGGTCCAGCGCGGGGGGGTACCCTGAGCCCGGACTGGCCCGGCAAGTGCCACCAGGAACACCATCGTCAACCACAGGCATCTTGGCTTCATCTCGGGCCCCCTCGTTTCTATCTGACCAGCTCTATCTCGTAGCGGAACGCGTCTTCCGGTCGGCCGTCTGGCTCCAGCGGGGCGGACAGCACGGCCCGGCCGTCCCGCAGCTCGTACTCGAACGGTTCGCCCCTCATGGGATTGAGGGGGACGGGTACCCGCTCGATCTCCTCGAGCCGCGCGGGCAGCCCGGCGCCGGTCACGCCGGCATGAACGCGCATGGCCTCCACGGCCCGCAGACCGGCTATCCTGCGCTCGAACCGCATCTGGTGGAATCTGGCTCTCTGGAGGGCCGGCATCAGAAGCGCAACCAGCCATCCGCTCTTGTCTTTCCTCGCCTCGGCCACTACCCGCTCGATGGCGTCCAGGCCGGCACGAGCTTGCGGGTAGGGCGCGTACCACCACTTCAGGGCTTCGTCCGCACGGAGTCGCCAGCCGTCCCGAAGGTAGATGGCGACCACCTGGAGCACGGGCATGGCTTCGAGCTCCTCAGGCGGACGGCCTTTCTCCAGGAGGTGCCGCTTCGCGTCCGTATACGTGACCAGCGCGATCGCCGTTGGGGAGAGACTGCCGGAACGGGAGCCTTCGCCCACGAGGTTGCCGAGGCTCCGGAAGACCTCGGCCCATTGGCGGGGGCTCAAGTACATCTGCTCGGGCTTGCGCAGTTCCTTGGGCCAGAAGGCCATCCCCGTTAGCTCGAACTCAATCGCCTGGCGCAGGTCGACCAGGGGCCGGGGCAGGGCCGTCAGCGCCCAGTAGAGGCTTGGCGCGTCGGGCGCCTGCATCAGATCCCCCGTTGCGTCGAGCATCAGTGATGCTATCGCGCTGCCGACCAGGCCGTTGATGAGGATCCGTCCTTCCGCCACGTGGGAGGCGAAGGCGAAGCCGGTTTCAAGCGTGTGGATCGCTCCGTCGTAGTCATGCTCCAGGATCTGCATCCGCGCCTTCAGTGCCAGAAGGCGCGCCATGTTGCGGTAGGCCGCCAGATCGGGCAGGAGCATCGCGGCGCCTTCCTGGAGCGGCCAGTCCCAGTCGCATCGTTCGCGCCACGCGCCCAACTCGACGTATCGCAGCACGTCCGCGAACTGGGAGAGGACGCTTTGCACCTCCTCCCGGGGCAACTGCTCCAGCGGCATCCCGCCCCACTTAGCAACCTTGTCGAGGGCCTCCTTGTCTCGATGCTCCACGAGCATCAAGGCCGCCGTCTTAAGCACCGTGGCCGCGTTGCCGGGCTCCCGCTCGTGGAAAGTCGGCATCAGGCGGTAGCGCATGGCAGGCACCGGCTCAGCGGCCGGCCTGACCGCCAGCCTGCGGACCGCAACCTGCTCTTGCTCCTGCGCGGTGGCTGTTGCGCACAGGCAGGCGGCCAAGAACGCCAGGACTGCCATTGGGGTTGCCTTCCTCATGACTGCGCACTCCTTCCGGCTGATGGAGCCCATGCCTTTCGGGCCCTGTGCCGAGGCGGGATGCCGAGGTCACGCCAGAGGTCGTCGATGGTACCCCCCGGCGCCGCGCCCCCCGCTGATCCGAGCGACGGAAGTGCGTCCATGCCCTCGGCCAGCACACGGTCACGCAACTCCAGGTAGTCGGCCCGCGCGACCGAACGCTCCGGGCGCTCCCCTGCAGGCATGATGGGTGCGAGCTCCACCACGCGCAGGACCGGCTTCTCCACCGTCACCTGAACGATGCGCTCGGGAGCAGCGGGACGCGCCAGCCACGTCGTCCCGGCACCCGCGAGGGACGCCACCAGGGCGACCAGCACTGCGACGCCGGGCGCGAGGCCCGCCCGTCCCGTTGCTGCCGCCTGGCCGGCTCTGAACATCAGTTCATCGCGGTCGATCCCGGCCGCCGCCGGACGCAGGCGCGCCAGGGATCGCTCCACGTCCCTCAGTTCTTCTTCGTTGTGTGCTCCGTGCATGGCGATCTCAGTCTCTCCCTCAGCGAACTCAAGCCGTCGCTATAGTGCCGGTGCGCCGTGCTGCTGCTGCATCCCACGACCTGTCCTATCTGCTCGAAGGTCAGTCCGCCCCAGATGTGGGCGATGATGATCTCCCGTTGCGGTTCCGGCAACGCCTTCAGTGCGTCCGCCGCGGCACGGGCGTCGACTTCCTCGGCGTAGTCCCGCTCGAACCACGGCTCGTCGCGGCGGGCCACGCGAAGCTCCCTGCGCTGGCGGCGTGCCGAGCTGCGGGCCACGCTGATCGCGCGGTTTCGCACCACGCGATAGAGCCACGGCACCATGTTTCCGTGCCCCTGTCGCGACCGAACGAGCTTCAGGAATGCATACTGCACGACGTCCTCTGGGGAATCGCAGTATTGGCGGGCGAACAGCGTCAGAGCCCGGCCGTGCTCATCGAGCAGGCGGGACAGCAACTGAGCGTCTATAGGCTTTGACTTACCCGCGGCCATTCTCCCACCACCGGTTCACAAGTATATACGCCGCCGGGGGGATTTCATCCCGCGGATCAGGGGCCCGAACCTGCGGATTGGCGCGGATGAGCATCCCGCAGCCGGTAGGAGATGGTGCACGGCAGGACAGCCGGGCGCTACGGCTGGCCGCCAGGGGTCACGTGCGGCCCAGTGCCTGCTCAACAGCTTCGGCAAGCGGCGGCAGATCGTGCCGGACAGTGCTCCAAACGATGTCGAGGTTGACTTCGTAGTAAGCGTGCACCAACCGATGGCGCATGGCCACCATGTCTTCCCACGGAAGCTCCCGGGCCTCGGACCGCGCCCCCGGCGAGACCCGGCTGGCTGCCTCTCCGATGATCTCCACGCACTTGACGATCGCCAGCACAAGCTGACGGTCCGAGTCCAGGTCCCTTCGCTGGCGCCCTTCGGCAAAGGAGAGTGCGTCGCGCGCGGCATCAAGCATGTGCTGGAGACGGATCCGGTCCTCAGGCCTCATAGAGCACCTCGGCCTGGTCGAGCACGTCCTGGCGGAAGTAGCGGCTAAGATCCCCGGGAGTGCGCAGGTCCACCGTGCGTCCGTCCATGATCCGGGATAGCTCGCGTTCGAGCCGGGCCATGCCAAGCAGGCCCGGCACGTGTTCTTGCTCGAATTCGACCAGCACATCGACGTCGCTCTCCGGCCCAAACCCCTGACCCAGGACCGATCCGAACAGCGCAAGACGCCGTATGTGGTGGCGCTGGCAGAACCGGGCCATCTCAGCCCGGTCCACGGCAAGCCGCACAGGCATGATCTACCCTCCCGGGTTTCCCCCCACACTTACAACCGACGCCATTATACCGCGTGTGGAGCGCTGTGCGAAGCCCCTTTGGGGCTGGACCTTGCCCTCCCTGTAGACAGTCACATGGAGCGATAACCAAGCAGGCGCTTGCCGCGCACCAGCCCCTGGGGTAACTTGTCGCGGCTGACCGACCATAGGGGAGTGGGCCCGTCATGCCAGAGCCGACGCGAAGGGAAGTGGCCGATCAGGACGCCTACCTGCTGCGGCGCCAGCGGGAGTTCCGGTTGGCCGCCGAATACGTCGCTCGGTACTGCTCGCGGGTGCCGCAGGTCCTGAAAGTGGCGTTGTTCGGCTCCGTGAGGGGTGCGCTTTGGGCGGAAGTGCCCCGGTTCCGTGAGTATCGCCGCGCTGGCGTTGAGGTCCTGCACGAGTGCAAGGACGTGGACCTTGCCGTCTGGTTAACCGATCTGGGGTGCTTGCGCGAGCTGCAGAAGGCACGAAGCAGGGCGGTGAACGAGCTCCTTCGCGAGCGGGGCATCGGCGTCGCCCACCACCAGGTGGACGTCTTCATCATGGAGCCGGGCACGGATCGCTACCTCGGGCGGCTGTGCGTCTTCGCGAAGTGCCCGAAGGAAGGGAGAGAGGAGTGCCTGGCCCCCGGCTGCGGCGCAACGCCGTGGTTGGCACAGCATGAGGACTTCGCGCTCCGGCCGGAAGCGCTCCGCACGGCCGTGCTGCTGTTCGACCGTAGCGCGCAGACTTGAACAGGCCGGGCCTCACCTCGGGCGCAGCCACTCCAAGCGCAGCTCGCCGAATGGCCTTGCCGGAAGGGACAGCGTTCGCCCATAATGGGCTCCCATTCTGGCGGGCGTCGCGGCGTGCTTCACATCGGCTGGGGCGGAACGTAAGGGAGCGAGGAGGTGGCCGGAATGATGTCCCGGGCAAGAGCGAAGGAGGCTGTCCCATTGATCGTGGTCGGCGCAGCAGTCGTGGCAGTCTTGGCCGCGGGCGCGGGCCCTTCCGCGGGTCGGCCCCGGCAGGCTCAGCAGGCAGTTCAGGCGGAGGACATACTGCCGCCGTCCAGGAGAGCGGACTGGGCCAGCGCGGGAGTCCCCGGCGGCATCCCCACCGGCCGCGACCACCTGATCGACGTCACGAAGGAACCCTACAACGCCGACAACACCGGCGCCACCGATGCACAGCCGGCCATCCTCAAGGCCATTGCGGACGCCGGGGATGAAGACGTCGTATACCTTCCCGCCGGGACCTATCGAATCGACCGTGCGGTTGTGGTGTACGGCGGCAAGAGTCGGATCACGATCCGCGGCGACGGGCCCGATAAGACGATCGTCCGGCCCACCGGTCCGCAGAGCGGCGGGGTCAACGTCACGCCCGCGGACGGCGGCGACTGGTGGTATCCGCACCGGCTCAAGCTGGACATCGTTGGGAGCTATGAGCGGGGCGCGACTGAGCTGACCGTGGGCGACACCAAGCCGCTCGACGGCTACCCCAAGGGCGGCATCGGCGAGCTCTGCCAGATCTCCCTCAAGAACGACGCGACACTGCCCGTGATGACCACGGGGGGCTTCGACTACGCGCGGAAGTTCATCACCCGCATCGTCGACAAGACCGCCACCACGGTGACCATCTCGCCCGGGCTCTTGTTCGATCTTCCGGCCGAACTCGTGCCCGTCCTGAGGCCCGTGGGACGGTATGCCGAGTGGGTGGGGATCGAGGACTTGACCGTGGACGGGACGGATTGTCCGTCCGGGAATTGCCTCGTCAGCATCGGCCAGAGCTATGCCTGCTGGGTGGAGAACGTGACGGTGCGGAACGGCGAGCGCCGGCTGCTGGGCATTGACGGTTCACTGCAGTGCGAAATGCGGCACTGCAACATTTTCGGGCGCAAGGTGGCCGCGCAGCCCAACAGCGGCGGCCTCTTCCTCACCATGTCCACCGGCTGCCTGATCGAGGACAGCATTCTGTCGCCTGGGACGGAGGTGGACGGCGGCGTCGCGGGCAGCGTCTTAGCCTACAACTTCTGCGATGCCGGGGCCGTCCAGGGCGGCCTGCTCGCGTCCGGCATGAACATTAATCACGGCGCGCACAACAGCTTCAATCTCTACGAAGGGAACTGCTTTCCGAAGATCCAGAGCGACGGGTATCACGGCAGCGCCTCGCATGAAACCATATTTCGCAACTGGTTCTACGCGAGCAGCGACAAGACAACGCAGTGGTGGGTGGCGGTGAACCTGAACCGGTTCTCGAGATACTACAACATCGTGGGGAACATCCTGGGGAAGAAGGGGTACGAGTGGAATTACGAGGTGGAGATGACGGGGTTTGCGTACGAGAAGCATTACATCTATTCGCTGGGCTTTCCGAACATGGGCAATGGCTGGTGCAATGGCAAGACGGCCCAGCCGAGCAAGGGGAAGTACTGGGCCGACTGGGATCCGGTCGTCGGAACATCGATCAAGGGCGTGCTGACCGAACGCACGAACGATACTATGGGCAAGATCACCCTCAGTTCGGGAGCCGTGGTTGTGGAGCAAGCCCCGATGATGAAGGCCGGAGAGACGGGCAGCTGGGTCATCGTCCGCAAGGTGGAGGGCAAGGTCGCCACGGTGGACACGGGGCCGTGGGGCACCAAGCTGCCGCCGGCAAGTACGGAAGTGCTCCTCTTCCCCGGTGCGGGCGGCTTCCAAGAGCTCGACCTGGACGTCGCTGCAACCACCCTCCTGCGCGGCAATTACAACTACCACGATCACGGCGTTCGCCCGTCGGAATCCCTCGGCGGAGCCACGCTGCCGGACAGCCTCTACCTGAGTTCGAAACCGGCCTGGTTCGGCGATTTGGCCTGGCCCCCCTTTGGCCCGGACACTGATTTCGAACACAACAAGATCCCCGCACAGGTGCGCTACGAACAGGTCATTCGGAATAGGGCCGCGCCGCAAGGGGGCTGAGAGGCCCGGCCTCTGCAGGGGCACGAGCCAAGAGGAGGGCACACAGATGGGCACCGACGAGCCCGGACATGACCCGGCTGACAGCATGGCGTCCAAGAGGCGGGACGGCGTCGCGTGCCAGGAGCTTAGGCTCAGCAGCGGCGACATGAAGTGGTGGCGCGACGCGAAGTTCGGCATGTTCATCCACTGGGGGCTCTACGCCATCCCGGCCAGGAGCGAGTGGTACATGCACTCCGCTCAGATCCCTGCCGAGCAGTACGCGAAGCTCGCAGACGAGTTCGTCCCTCGGCGCTTTGACGCGCGCCAATGGGTCCGCATCGCCCGGCAAGCCGGGATGCGTTACCTGGTGCTGACGGCGCGGCATCACGACGGCTTTGCGCTGTGGGACAGCCCCTCGTCCTATCGGGGCTTCTGCAGCAGGCGGACGGCCGCGCGAAGGGACTTTGTGGCCGAATACGTAGGGGCATGTCACGATGCCAACATGCGGGTCGGGCTGTATTACTCGCCCATGGACTGGAGGTTCCCCGGGTACTTCGAGCCGAAAGAGCTGCCCGAGAACGCCGCCTTGATGAAAGAGCAGTGCTACGGCCAGGTCGAGGAGTTGATGAGGAACTACGGGCGGATAGACGTCCTGTGGTACGACGGGGGATGGCTCGCCCACCAGGGCACGGACGCCGATGCCGCCTGGCTTTGGGAACCGGTCAAGCTGAACCGGATGGTCCGCAGGTACCAGCCCAAAGTGGTCATCAGCCCGCGGTCGGGATGGGAGGGGGACTTCCTGTGCGACGAAGGCGGGCACGAGGTGACAGGCCCGATCGCTCCCTTTGCCTGGGAGAAGTGCCTCAACCTGAATCGTCCCAGTTGGGGCTACAATACGGTGCAGGACTTGATGTCGCGGGACGACGTCATCCGCATGCTCGTCAACGTCGCGGGCAGAGGCGGCAACGTCCTGCTGAATGTCGGGCCTGACCGTGACGGGGTGATCCCGCCTTCGCACGTCGAACGCCTCCGGGAAGTGGGGCTCTGGCTGGAACGGTTCGGTGAGAGCATCTTCGGCACCGGGCCGGGCCCTTTTCAGCCCGTCGACGGTCACTACTGCTCCACTCACGAAGGAAGCACGGTGTACGTGCACGTCCTCGAATGGCGGGATTCGCCGACGCTCGAGTTGCCTCCCTTGTCCGCAGTCGTGGAGTCGTGTCGCCTGGTGGGCGGGAGCAGCATCGGATGGACTCAGTCCGAGACGCAGATCGAACTGACCGTTCCCACCGAGCGGAGACAGACGCCCTGCACCGTTATCCAACTGAAACTCGCCGGCGCCGTAACCGGGCAGCCCGCACCCGTCACGCCTCCACCGGTTCGTCCCAGACCCTCTTCAGGAAAGCGGCGATCGCGCCGGTGAAGTACTCGTAACTCAGTTCGCCGTACTCCGCGTTCGCGCGTGTGGGATCGCCGGACGAGCCGGTTTCGGTGATGTCCCTCTTCGTGAACCAGTCCAGGTGCAGGGGCATCGCGTCGCGCTTGACGACCGGCCTGACCATGCCCTCCTGTTTCACCAGATCGGGCCTGTGGAACAGGAAGTAGGAGGTCTCGCACGCGTCGGCGTGGAAGTTGAACTGGCCCTGCTTCATCTTGGCGTAGATCTCGCGTGACCGCGTGAAGCAATTCGTGCTGTCAGCCAGGTAGAACCTGACGTTGCCGATGCCTTCCTTCTTCAGCTTGCCCGACAGATCGCGGAGCGTTTCCCTGGCGGGGCCGTAGTTCCCGCCGTGTCCGCTCACGCACGCGATCTTCCCGAACCCCGCCCGGATCACCTCGCGGGCGATGTCCTCCAGCAGCCTCATGTACGTCTCCAGGCTCAGGCTGATCGTGCCGGGGAAGTCCACGTGCTGCGTGGACCGGCCGTAGGGGATGGTCGGGACGACGACGACCGGCACGCCGTGCTCATCCCGGGCCCTCCTGGCGCCCTCAAGCGACCAGGTGTGGGCCAGGAACCGGTCGCAGCCGACGGGGATCATCGGCCCGTGCTGCTCGATGCTGCCCAGGGGCAGGAGCGCGATCCGGCCCTCCTTGGCTGCACGCTGCACCTCCACCCACGACATCTCGGCCCACATCAGTCCCGCGTAGTCCCTCTCGTTGAACGAGTCCATCTGCTGCCTCCTTGGGGGCTTGAACACTGGCTGGCAACACACCTGCGGCGCCGACGGAATCGTTCCGCGCCCGCGCCAGATGTCTTCGTTAATGATAGCAGCGGGGCGGTGCCGCAGTCGCGGGCGGACCCGCGATGCCGCAAGCGCGTGGTGAGCTTAGCACAACAAGGCGCAGGGGACCACGTACACACCAGGGCGGCCCGCCCTGAGCGGAGGTCGTGCACGCGGGCACGTGCCCCTGGCCGCATGGGGTGCAGTGCTCACGCACACGCCGAGCTTCGGTGCGGACGTCTCGGAGGGTACCGGAGACGCGAAACGCCTCTTCATCCGCGCCTTCTTCCGGCGCGCCGAGATCGGCCTTGCCAAGAACCGGACGCGATTCCGCCTACTGCCCTCTCACGATCGTCGTGTAGGTGTTGAACAACATCAGAATAGTCTCGAACTCGTGATCCACTGAGTACACCTCCGTGACTCCGGCATCGTCGGCGGCCTTGGTCACGGTGGCGTCGCCGAAAGCGATAAGGCCAAGGATGCCAACCGCACGAGAATAACCTGTCTTCGTTGCACCCCCCTCATTGGGCGAGGCCTTGTCAGTCCACCTTACGGAACTGAAGACCATCCCTGCAGGCACGGGTTCGTCGTCTGCGCCCCCGTTGACGATAAACGCGCAGCCTGTGCTCATGACGATCACACTCAGCAATGCCGCCAGCAGTATCATCCGTTTCATCTGTCGATCTCCGCAGTAGTTGCGTTCAAAGGCATGTAAGCCATCATCCACAGATCGCCAAGATCTCTTCGAACGTCCACACTCCGACGTGATGACAGGACGGACCACGTCGGCCAGGCAGTGCTACGCCCTCTTCCTGCTATCCTTGCGCAGATCACCCCCTTTCCCGTTTCCGCGCCGCGCAGCAAAGGCACGCGTAAGCCTGCTCCAGCGGGGCGGCCCGCAGGCGCGGGAGGACCCGCGATGCCGCAAGCGCGTGGTCAGATTAACACAACGAGGCCCAAGGGACCACGTACATGTCAGAGGCGACTCGCTCTGAGCGGGAATCATGTGTGAGGGCAGGTTACAGCCCCGCGGACGTGCGCGCAGTAATCGGGGACGCGAACGGATGATCCCAGCCGCTGCAACGGCACGGAGAGCGCCTCCTCTGAAACCTGTGGCCCCCGGGAGGCAGCCTGTCAAGTCAAGTATCGTTCAGGACAGATCAACCGCTCACCAGTGCAGACGCTAGGCCGTCAAGCTCTTCGCCATCTGGTTCACGACCCCAATGCAACGCGTGAAGATGTCTTCAGCATCGTCCATACCATATCGGAACTCGGGATGCATGGTGCCGTTTCGCTGGTGTCGCCTTATTTGGTCGAGGTCCTCGAGCAGGCTGGCTGGCGGCCGATACTTCTCACTCCTCTTCCGCATGTGGTCTACCATACCGTACCAGGTTCGCGCCTGTTCGTTCAATCGGTTTCGCTTCACAACCGCCTTGTAGAAGGCACGGAGGACGCCTTCAGTGCCCCTAAGCGCGTGGAAGCATGCAGCTGTGGCTCGCCCAACAGCGACGCATCTGCCCGCCTCACGGAAGTCATACTGGGCTATCTCAGGAAGGGTCCCGTAGACTCCCCGCCCAAAGAGGGCAGCGGGATCGTTCAGGAGTCTGTCCTCTGCCATTCGAGTAGGAGTGGGGGCGAACAGCACTCTCTGCGCCGCTTCTGCTTGAAGGACGCGGAATCCTTCCGCCATTGCCCTCCGTATCTTCTGAGCCTGCGCATCGGACAGGGCTGCCTTAACCGGGCCAGTTCTGAGTTTCTTCATCAATCTGTTCAGGAGGGCCACAAGATGGTGCTGTGTCACTCGGAACTCCAGCGACTCAAGCAATGGGGCAAGCGTGCGCCACATAGGCACTACATTACGTTTCCCACGCGCGAGATCACCTGCCTGAACACCTTGAAGACGAGCGAACAGATGACCCAACCGCACATAAGGCTCGATCGGTTTTCCAATCATCTTGAGCCCTCCCGTGACCGGGCCGCCTCATCCGGCCCTCGGAAGACGATTCTACAGTCGATGGCCTCTGTGTCAACCTCCCTACCGTGCGGGCTCGGCGGTACGGCAAATCGGGCAATGTCCTTGGCGGGGTTGAAGCTTCCGGGGCTGCAAGCTGGGGGAACCGGAAAGTCAAGATTGAGCAATGGCCTGTTGATCAGGTTGCCACCTACGGGGGCGACCCCCGCCAGAACGAGGCCCCCGTCGAGGCCGTCGCCAACTCCGTGCGTGAGTTTGGGTTCAGGCAGGCGACCGTGGTCGATGCCGAGGGCGTCATCGTCTGCGGGCACAGCCGCTGGAAGGCGGCGCAGAGCGTGTTCTACGGACCGATCTTGTAATCGCGCAAGAGCTTCTCCCAAGCGCGCACTCCTTCAGCCGCAAGCGCGTGCAATGTGCCTACCGTCTGCCCATTCTCGTCCACCACCTCGCCTGTCAAGATGGCCTCGGCAGTTCCATCTCCGGATATCCTGGGTATCCGCCCCAAGCGCGCAACCACACGCGAACCCTTTTCCGGCTTGGTCGTCAGCCGGAGAACTCGGGTAACGTTGGCCAGACTCGGCCTCCTCCCAGACCATGTCTGACGCCCGTGCCCACCGTGCTTGTCGGCGTTTGACAGATCACAGATGGTCTGTAGTGGCGCACACTCCTCAACTGCCTGGTCGACTGCGTCTGGATCTTTTCCGTGAGCCTTGGCCCACTTGCGCAGATGGTCGCGCAGGTTCGCGATGTTGTGGACCAGCGAATACGCCAGATTCTCGAGTTCCGCTTGGCTCTGGGCGCCGCTGAAGTCCTGATGGATACGGAGGAACCGTGGAGTACTGGTGACTTCGGCCGGGAGTCTGGTCATATCCTTCTCAACGGATGTACCGAGTGCCGCGTAGATTCTGTCTATCTTGTCCTGCAAGCTGTCAGTCATGCCGTGCCCCGAATTCCTCCATGCCATTGATGGCTTGGCCGGCCTGCCGAACCACGTGGATCAGGCGGGAGCGTACCTCAGCCAGCTCTCTGTATGTCGAGCTGATGAATACCCGCATCGAAGCCCCGTTCGTTTCCAATACCAAAGAAGCCCCTTGACGCAAAAACATGATAGCGCGGCGTAGGCGATTTGGTCAAGCCTGTGAACACACCGGACGGCATACGCACTGGCGGGATCCGCGTACAAAGACATGCGGCGCAGGCGCCCGAATGCGGCCCCCCAGGACAACGCTTGACCGGCCCGCAGAGGCCCCATAGAATCCACTGTCCCGGAACGTCAGCGCGTTGCCCTGCTGCTGGTCCTGCCGGAGCACGCACCGGACTGCTGCGGGGCGGTGCTGTCGTGGCAAGGGCACCGGGCCACAGGCTTTGCGAATACGGGACGGCAAGATGGCGAGGCAGGAAAGGTCGAGGCGCGTCGAGGGCGCCGTCGCCGGCGACGAGCGGGCCGTGAATGCGCTGGCCCTGTCAGACCGGATGTTGCGCGCGGCGACGCTGGACGTTTCGAGGACGGATTTCCTGCGCGAAGCCCTGAGAGCACTGATCGAGTTCGCCGGGTGCGACGCAGTCGAACTGGAGCTCACGCAAGGGGACACGTCGTCCACTTACACGGCCACGCAGAGCCCCGAAGGGACGTTCCGCTTTCACGCTGGCCCCTCTCCACGGGACCCAGAACCTAAGGAAGCGTCCAGCCGCCCCGGCGGTCGCGGGCGGACGCCAGTATCCGGGAACTCCGGCCGTGCCGGGGCCGATGCCTCCGGGCGCCGCCTGACGAAGAACGGGAGCTTCTGGACGGGCGACACGGAATGCCGATTGGCCCGGCCTGAGGGCACGGGGCGTCGAGCGCCCGTCAACGGTGCGGATCATGAAGATCCCTACAGATCGCTGGCCGTGATCCCGCTGGCGGTTGCAGACGAGAGCGTCGGTTCGCTGAAGTTGATGAGCAGACGCCGGAGCGCATTCACTGAAGCGGACGTGAGGGGATTCGAAGACATCGCGCAGACACTCGGCATTGCGGCGGCAAGCCAGCGCGCCCAGCTCGCGCTGCGAGAGCGAGTCAAAGAGCTGGCATGCCTGTACGGGATAGCTCAGGTGGCCGGCCAGCCCGGCGCGCCGCTCGAACATATCCTTCAGAGCATCGTGGAGCTGCTCCCCCCCGCGTGGCAGTATCCTGAGATCACGTCTGCCAGGCTGACCTTCGATGGACGGCGCTATTCGACGTCAGGCTTCCGGGAGGGCGGGCCGACACAGGCAGCCGACATCGTCATCCAAGGCGACAAGAGGGGCCTCGTCGAGGTGAGCTACGCCGAGGCAAGAG
>Ga0114922_10000590_pt1 | contig 34726 bp, 34 predicted proteins | sample AartaG_FD_100975 | JGI IMG/M metagenome (GOLD analysis project Ga0114922, IMG submission 100975) | Deep subsurface microbial communities from Aarhus Bay to uncover new lineages of life (NeLLi) - Aarhus_00045 metaG | ecosystem: Environmental > Aquatic > Marine > Oceanic > Sediment | place... | reverse complement strand
TAGCAAAAATTTACATCGCCATTGGCTCTCGGTGAACATGTCGACGGAAGCATTTCTCGGATTTAACGCTTTTAATACAAGAAAGATAACAGGCAGCGATGTCATCGATTTTGTAAAATTCAGACAACTGATCGCCCAGGGATTGCCCATGGATGATCATTTATTCGAACAAGTGATGAAAAAACCTAAGGAATAGGAGAATAAAAATGAATCTTGAAGGCAAATCAGCGATTGTGACCGGAGGCAGTCTGGGGATAGGGACAGCCATAGCTTTGAAATTGGCTGAATGTGGTGCGAATGTCGCCATCAACTACCGAAAACATAAAGATGAAGCCGAAGAAGTCGTCAGACAAATCGAGGCTATGGGCAGAAAAGGACTCGTGGTTCAGGCGGATATTTCCAACTTTGAAGAAGCGCAGAAAATGGTCGATAAAGTAAGAAGCGAATTTGATGGCATCGACATTCTTGTAAACAATGCAGGAATCAACTGGGATAGCGTCATCTGGAAAATGACAGAAGAGCAATGGGATAAAGTGATCGATGTCAATCTCAAAGGTTATTTCAATTATATTCGTGCAGTTTCTCCCATTTTCCGAGAACAAAAGTCAGGTAAAATTGTCAATGTCACGTCTATCAACGGTATTCGGGGGAAGTTTGGTCAGTCCAATTACTCGGCATCAAAAGCAGGAATTATTGGATTAACGAAGACCGTTGCCAGGGAGCTGGGTAAATACGGTATAAATGTAAATGCCATCGCTCCTGGGGCAATTGAGACGGATATGATCAAAGAGGCACCGGAAAACGTCCGTCAGATGGCCATCGATGAAATTGTTCTGAAAAGAATTGGCCAGCCCGAAGAAGTTTCCAATGTTGTGGCTTTTTTGTGTAGTGAACTGGCACGTCATATTACGGGAGAAGTGATAAAAGTGGATGGCGGGCAGTACATTTAAAACTTAGCACGTCGAAGCCCAATGTTGAATTATAAATGAAATAATTGCTATAATGTTTCATTGTTACATTGCTGAAAATCTAACAATTTAACAATAGAGCAATTGAACAATGAGAATAACAAACAAAGATTCATTCACTAATATTATAATAAGATATTTAATAAGTAAGGAGCTAAGTTATGGAACTCAACGATATAGTAGCGATTTCAGCGGTCAGGACACCCATGGGCAGGTTTGGCGGTACTATTCGAAATATACCTTCCTATGATCTTGGGGCAGTGGCGGTCAAAGAAGCATTGAAGCGCGCTTCAATAACGGGCGATCAGGTTGATGATGTGATTTTGGGAAGCTGCCGACAAGCGGGGAATGGTCCCAATCCGGCACGAACGGCTTCCGTCAGGGGTGGCGTTCCTGTCTCTGTTCCCGTAGTCACAATAAACATGGCTTGCCCTTCAGGGATGAGGGCACTGGCCTATGCAAGCCAGTCGATTCGTCTCGGTGAAGCAGAAATAGTTCTCATCGGCGGATTCGATAGCATGAGTACCATACCCTATCTCATGAAGGGAACGCGATGGGATGGTTTTAAAATGGGGGACAAAGTGTTAGAGGATGGGTGGAGTGACAGCATCGATCCCCTGATCGGTCAGGGCATGGGTGCTACAGCGGAAAACCTTTTCGATAAATATAATATTTCCAGAGAAGAGCAGGATGAGTATGCTGTCAATAGCCATTTGAAGGCAACGGCCGCGCAGAAGAATGGATGGTTTGATGAGGAAATTGTCCCGGTGGAAATTCCGGCATACAAGAAGAATCCTCCAACAACATTTGAAAAAGATGAAACAATCAGACACGAAATTAACGCTGAAAAAATGGGGAAACTGAGACCCGTATTTCGCAAAGACGGAACCGTGACTGCCGGAAATGCCTGCCAGATGAGTGACGGCGCAACCGCCATGGTGATTACGCATCGTGACAAGGCAAAAGAATGGGGCATCGATCCATTGTTCTCAATCGTCTCTTATGCGCAGATCGCCGTGGAGCCGGAGACTATGGGGGAAGGCCCGGCACTTTCCATCCCTGCTGCCCTGAAAAATGGAGGGAAAACATTAGACGAGATGGGTCTCATTGAAGTCAATGAAGCCTTTGCCATTCAGGTGCTCGCAAATGAAAAGGTGCTAAAGTGGGACAGAGAAAAACTCAACGTTCATGGCGGAGCCATAGCCTTGGGTCATCCGACGGGAATCAGTGGAGCACGCATCTTAGTGACGCTTTACTATGCTTTGAAGCGATCAGATGAAACCTTTGGCGTTGCCGGAATATGCGGCGGCGGGGGTGTGAGCATGGCAACGGTGATTAAACGGGAATCGTGAAAAAAAATATAGAGGTATAGGGGACATAAAGGGAATAATGGAAATAAGGGTAATAAGGGAATTCTTTAAAAATCTATGAGACCTTTACATCCATATCCCCTATAGCCCGTATTTCCCCTATTTCCCATATACCTCTATTTCCCAAGTTTCACTATAAAGAAAATAGGAGATAATCTTCATGTCACAAGCGTATGAAAATATATTGTTCAAAAAATCGAACAATGTGGCTGAGATTGCCTTGAACAATCCTCCGGTGAACATCATGACTCAGGCAATGATGGAGGAGATGATTTCGGTTCTCGATGAACTAATAAAAGACGATGCTTTACATCTGCTGATTTTTAAAGCAGAGGGCAAACACTTTTCCGCCGGGGCAGATGTGGCAGAACATACCAAAGAGAGATGTCCCGATATGATTCCTGTGTTTATGAAGCTTTTCTATCAAATGAATCGGATTACCTGCCCAACAATTGCAGTCGTGCAGGGTTCGGCCCTTGGTGGCGGATGCGAGCTGGCCACGTTTTGTGACATCGTTATTGCCTCCGAAAAAGCCAAATTCGGTCAACCGGAGATTATGGTGGGCGCCTTTCCACCTGTCGCCGTCGCCATCTTTCCCCATTTAATTGGACGAAATAGAACACTGGAACTATTGTTGACTGGGGACGTGATTTCTGCCATTGAGGCGGAAAAAATTGGTTTGATCAATAAAGTATTCCCCGAAGATATTTTTCAAGAAAAGACAGATGAACTTATATCAAAAATGATCAGTAAAAGTTCAGTTGTTCTCAAAATAACGAAGATGGCGACAGATACGGGACTGTATGCGCCGGTCGACCAAGCCCTAAAAAATGCCGAGAAAATATATTTGGGACAGTTGCTGGATACTGAAGACGCCCATGAGGGGATACAGGCTTTTCTTGAAAAACGTCCGCCTGTTTGGAAAGGGAAGTGATACTGCTTAGGGATATTATTGATTTGGTTTATAAATTCATTGATACGTAAATCCGGAGCTCGAAACGGGAAATAAGGGCAATCCAATTTTACCATATTTCAAGAGGATCAATGTATGAACTAAAAGATCATTTATTAAGCTGCCTTGATTTAGAATACATCAATAAAGATACTTTCAATGAAGGATTGAATCTTATCGAAACGGCAAAAATTCGTATCAACGGATATATTAATGACACTGTTGATTTAATGCCTTTAAGTGAAAATGTTGAACTAAAAAACAATAACTTACGTACTCCAAAACCGGAAAATATCGATTAAATCAACAAAGTCATTAATTATACCAAAAAACAAATTGGCAAAGAATGATAATACAATCCAGTTATACTAATATGTCCCTTTTATCCCTTATTCCCCATATTTCCAATATATCCCATATTCCCCATATTTCCTTTACGTCCCTTATTCCCCATTATCAACCTGGTTTTACGATCATCAAATGATGTCACAAAATTCTCCTGTAAGAAACGATCAAAAATTTTTTTAAATTCCCCATCTGTGAAAAGGAGGACAGGTAATGATTGAAGACTTCAAAGAATGTTATGATAACCGGCATGATTATGCTAAAAATTGGAAAAAGAAGAATCCCAACGGCAAAGTGTTAGGTTATTTTTGCACCTATGTTCCCGAGGAGATTCTATATGCAACGAATATTCTTCCTGTTCGAATTTTAGGCGGTCATGAATCCCCTCATCTTGTCACACCACACATGTTCGATATGTGGTGTCCTTATTCCCGTGATTGCTTAAACCAGGGACTGGAAGGGAAATATGATTACCTGGACGGCATCATGATCGCTCAATCATGTCTTCATCAACGTCATGCCTATGCTACCTGGGAAATCCAGATACCCACTCCCTGGAAATACTATCTCGTCATGCCCAACGCCGTGCGAAGTCCCAGATCCAAACCCTTTCTGGCTGGAGAACTGGAAGACTTCAAGAAGGCCGTAGAAGAATGGGTAGGTAAGCCCATCACAGACAATGATCTTGACAGAGGCATAGAGATCATGAATACTAATCGACGTCTGATGAAAGAAGTCTACGAATTCCGAAAACCTGAAAATCCACCCATCACCGGTACTGAATCCATGACAATGGTCTGGGCGAGCCAGCTCATGGATAAAAGAGAGCATAATGATCTATTGAAACAACTTCTTGAGGATCTTCCCAATCAAAAACTCGACCGAGACCAGGGTGTCCGGCTTATGATTGTGGGAAGTGAGAACGATGACACACCTTTTATGGAGATGGTAGAATCCGTAGGCGGCACATTCGTCATAGAAGACCATTGCACCGGCTCGAGATACTTCTGGGACGAAGTCCTTCCTGAGAATAACCAAATTCAGGCCATTGCCAATCGTTACTGCGACCGTGTCCCTTGTCCAAGCAAGGATTGGGGACAGGGAGAATGGAAACAGAAGCGTTTTCCACATATTCTGACTCTTGCTCAGGAGTTTGGAGTTCAGGGTGTCGTACTGATGCAGCAAAAATTCTGTGATCCCCACGAATGTGATATCCCGAGTTTAAGACGGTACCTTGAGAGTAACGACTTACCCTGCTACTTCCTCGAATTTGAAGTCACAGTTCCTGTAGGTCAATTCCGCATCCGAATTGAAGCATTCTTAGAGCAAATAAACGCTGAGGAGTTATTCGACTAGTATCCTTTTCATTATTAAGGAGATAACCACATGGCTAAATATAAAACCAAACCCTTAGGTTGCTGGCAAAGGGCCAAAGAAATCAGGATGAAATATTACAAGGACTATGCCGAGGCCCATGATCGGGGAGCGCTTCGCTGGGAGGGGGGAGCCTGGAGCTTTGATGCCATTCCACAAGCCCTTGAAGGTGAGCTCCATCCCCTTACCGAGGAGCCCTACGGGGCGAGTGTTGGATTCAAACCTGAAGCTCAGGTCAGATATCAGGAGGCCGCCGAGGGAAAATGGGGCTGCGCTCGAGATCTATGCGCCTATATGCGTAGCTACTGGGGCAGCATTATTCTCAATGAGTATGTGTTCCCTGAATTTTCAAAAGAGTGGCCAAAGGCAGACTTCATTTTCCAAAACCACATCTGCTGTTCCCATGCAAAATGGCTTCAGATAGCCAATGAACTCGAAGGAGGCGATATACCGTATTTTTGTTTTGATGTAGGTGCAGGCCCATACAACAAAATAGGCGAACGACAGATAACCTATGTCGTGGAACAACTTCATGATGGGATTGAGTTTCTGGAGAAAGTGACTGGAAGGAAAATAGACGACGAAAAACTCATTCGGAAAGTGAATAATACCTACCGGTCCAACTGCAGCTGGGCAAAAACCTGCGAGCTTAACCAGGCTATTCCGGCCCCGCTGGATGAGAAGACGATGTTCTCATTATATGTGTTAGGCGTTCTGGAAAAATCCAACGAGGATATTGCAGATTTCTATGAGAAGGAGCTGTACCCGGAGGCAAAGGATCGGGTCGCTAACAATATTGCTGCTGTGGGTAACGAACAATGTCGCATGCTGGGTGACAGTCAACCTCCCTGGGGTTTTCTTAAAATATTCCGGTATCTGGAGAAGTACGGCCTGGTTTCGATAGCCAGCCTCTACACCTTCGCTCTCACGGGTTGGTGGAAAATTGATGAGAACGGTAAAATGGTGCCTTATCCAACCCTCGAAGAGCAGGGCATTACCATAAAGGACCGTGACCATGCCTTATGGCTTCTTTCGGAAGGAGAGCTTAAAGGCAAGCTCATGTGGGCCCCCTTCTATGGAGCCACATATAAAAATGAGATCGTCACCAAGATAGCCAAACAGTGGAAATGTGATACGGGAATCATACACCTCAACCGGGGTTGCGAGGGAACAGCACAGCACCAGATGCAGATGAAATTGGCGTTGCAGGAAATGGGCATGCCTGTATTGACATTTGAAGGGAACATGGCAGACAGCAGAGAATTTGATGAGGCCCGAGTGAGTCGAGTCATCGATCTTTTCGTTACTGAGACCCTTGGCCTGAAAAAGCAGGAGTAAGTGAACTCGCTATTGTTTCTTACTATGGATTTGGTAACGATAGTAGCACATAAGCTAAGAATAATGGGATATAAAGGACATAGGGGAAATAATATTTACCGTATATGCAACCAATTCCCATATCTCCATATTTCCCATATTCCCTTATTTCCTATATTTCCTTACGAAAATCTAAGAAAAGGAGAACAAAATGATAGTCTCAGGTATAGATGTAGGTGGTAAAAATATTCACGGGGTTATCATAAACAATGGGGATGTGTTGGCAAGAGCGAATGCAGCAGCGGGAATAAATAAAGCGAAGGCCATAGAGGGCTTGTACGGTGAGTTACTCGATAAAGCCGGCCTGAAACGGGAGCAGGTCGAACGAGTGGTGGCCACTGGCAGTGCCGGTAAGAGGGTTGCCTTTGCCGATGGAGTAATCCCCGATGCTGCGGCGGATTCCCGGGGAATAAATCGACTCATCCCCACTGCAAGGACCATAATCGATGTAGGGGCAGAGGAGGGCCGAGCCATAAAAATCAGCCCGGAGGGAAAAGTCCAGGATTTTGCCATCAATGAAAAATGTGCAGCCGGCACCGGCACTTTTGTCGAGGCAATGGCCAGGGCGCTGGAGATATCGGTAGAGGAGATGGCGAAGATCTCCCTCGAGTCTACCAAATCAATTTCAATGAACGCACAATGCGCAGTGTTTGGCGAATCCGAGGTGGTTTCCCTTATTCACGCTAAGACGCCAAAGCACGATATTGCACGAGCGGTGCATGATGCCATTGCAGGAAGGATCGGCTCGGTGGCGCGCATAGTTGGACTGGAGAAGGATATTGTAATGATTGGCGGAATGTCCTTAAACACGGGTTTCGTTGAATCGCTGAAAAGGGAACTCGCGATGGATGTCATCGTGCCCGAAGATCCAGGCTATGTAGGTGCTCTGGGAGCAGCTATCGCCGCTTCCACCGGGACCATGGAAGAGGAGGTCGAGGCAAAGGTCATAGAGAAAGATGATTACCAGGAAGGTTAATAATAGAGGAGAAACGATACAATGGCTGAGGAAGCGAATAAACAAGAATACTGGAGATGGCCGGAGAGTACCTGGATAAACCCGGATATCGACTGGAAGAAGGGTAAAATAATCACTGCAGGAGTCGATGTGGGTTCAGTGAGCTCACAAGCAGTCATTATGGTGGATGGCGAGCTCTTTGCCTACGGCAACACACGTACCGGTTCGGACAGTCCTGATAGTGCAAGGAAAGCATTGAGTATCGCTTTCGGGGAAACCGATTTGAAAGTGGAACACATCGATTACTGCATCGGGACCGGTTATGGAAGGGTGAATGTACCTATGGCCCAACGAACAATAACCGAGATCGCCTGTCATGCTCGGGGAGCAAATTTCATGTATGGACCGGAGGTGAGAACTGTGATGGATATGGGTGGCCAGGACTGCAAGGCGATTAACTGTGATGATAGAGGCAAGGTTCTCAATTTTATGATGAACGATAAGTGCGCTGCCGGTACTGGCCGGGGAATGGAAGTGTTTGCCGACCTCATCAGTGTTCCTGTGTGGGAGATCGGGTCTCGCTCCTTTGAGATCGAAAAGGAACCACCCATGATAAGCAGCACCTGTGTGGTTTTCGCAAAAACCGAGGTTGTAGGCTTGTTGGAACAGGGGATGCCTGATAACGAAATCATGGCCGCCTACTGCTCAGCCATGGCTCACCGGATCATGGAATTACTGAATCGTCTCGGTGTAAAAGAAAAATTCGTCATTACGGGTGGTATAGCCAAAAATGACGGAGTGGTTAGGCGGCTGGAGAAAGAGTTGGGGATCAGTACTGCAGAGAAGGCCTGGCACAAGCCTGAGTATAGCGCTTACCCCTTCGAAACCCAGATCGCCGGTGCCCTTGGAGCAGCCCTATTCTCATATGCCCTGCTTGACAGAGGCAAGGCGAAAAGTGTGAGGAAAGCTTAGTGTTGCGAAACTTCAACGTTGAATAATGAATGAATTAATCGGTAATACAATAAAAGGAATATAAATGGAAGCTTTCTATGGTTTCAAAGACGGTTCCGGTGATTGGTTCGTCATTCTCGATACCGATAAATGCGACGGATGCGGTCAGTGTGCGGAAGTGTGCCCGGCAAACATCTTTGAAATAGGTGAAGATGAGTATGATCCCTTTAGTGAGGAAACGGTGGCCAAGGTAAAAGACGAAGAGCGTAAGAAGATCAGGTATAGCTGTGCTCCTTGTCAACCCGGCTACGGGGAGACTCCCCCACCCTGTCTAACTGCTTGTGAACCAGGTGCCATTTCTCACTCAGAGGGGTGGAAGGTTTTGTATGGACGGATATGATTTCGTTTCTACTGTATGATCATTTTCATGAGGGAAATAATGAAAATAGGGGAAATAGTATTTCCATTATTTCCCATATATCCTTTATATCCCTATATTCTTCGCCTAAATACTATTATCTTTCCCAAGTCAATACACTGACTTTTACAGGAGAAAGTACTGAATGCCATCCCAATTAAAAAAGACGACTGAATTTGAGCCCAAGATAGTGGCTTTTTTGTGTAACTGGTGTGCTTATGGAGGTGCCGATCTGGCCGGAACCTCTCGTCTCCATTACCCACCCAACATCCGTGCCATCCGCATCATGTGCAGTGGTTCCGTTGATCCCGCATATGTTCTGAAAGCTCTACTCGATGGAGCAGACGGCGTCCTCATCGCCGGTTGTCACCTTGGAAACTGCCATTACCATAATGGTAATTATAGAGCCAAGCACCGCATAGAAATACTCAAAACGATTCTGCAGAAGGTCGGTATTGACAAAGATCGCGTCTGGTTGCGCTGGATCGATGCCAGCGAAGGGACGCTTTTCAGAGACACCGTATACCAGATGGTTTGCGAAATCAGGTCGAAGGGTCCCAATCCTCTAAGAGAATCCTGGAAGATGTGGCAAAATACGATTGGTGGATGGACGCCCCAGGCTCTCAGATTATCCACGGGAGAACTAAAGTGATGGTAGATGCCTATTTGAAAGCGGACGGAGAGATTTTAAAAACGCTGAGGCGTTTCCTGGGAAACCTTTTAAGGAAAGGCATTGTGGACTACTTGCTGGTCCCCCAGGAAATTTCCCACAGCCGTACACTGACCCAAACTTTGGTGAAGGATCCGGCCCATCTTGAGAATGCCAATCCTTTTTCACCGGTGATGCCCATCAATTCCGCCGCCATCGTCTCAAGCCTCACTTCGGACAAGCCTAAAAAAAAGCTGGGTGTTGTCCTGAAACCGTGTGAAATTCGAGCCCTCGTTGAACTTATCAAGCTGGGTCAGGCAAGTTTAGACAATCTCGTCATCATAGGAACCGACTGTCTCGGTACATTCGAGGTTGAAGATTATGCCAGATATATTGACGATATGGAACACACAAAAGAAAAAATGGGTGAACGGTTCCTGATCGAGTGTCGCCAGAGCATCGTGCATTCAGATACTGACTACCCAATCCCTCTCCGGCCGGCTTGCAGGATATGTCAAACCATCACCCCACCATTGGCGCATATAATCCTCAGCCAGTTTGGGAGTGATGATGGCGTAATCATCCGCCTCGAAAACAACCTGGCTGAGAAACTGAACCTCGAGATCAGAGAATCACCCAATCATGAAAAACAGGTCGCACAGATTTTAAACCGTCATACTGCCCTTAGAGAAAAAGTCTTCACTGAGGTTCGGGAAAAAATGGAAACGGTCAACGACTTTGCCGATGTCCTGGCCACTTGCACACGTTGTTACGCCTGTCAGTCTGCCTGCCCAATTTGCTATTGCAGGATTTGTTTTTTTCGTACAGAGACCTTTGAGCCGGAATCCGAACGCTATTTCCGTTGGGCAGAGAAAGAGGATGCTCTGCGAATGCCAACTGAAATACTCCTCTATCATTTAACCCGACTGAACCATATATCGGCTTCCTGTGTAGGCTGCGGCATGTGTGAAAGTGCCTGTTCCCGTCATCTTCCTCTGACCACGATCTTTACCACAGTGGCTCATGACGTTCAAAAGGACCTTCAATATCAACCTGGCATGAGTCTGGAGGATGAAATCCCCATATCCGCATTTAAGGAGCCGGAGCGTTAAAGGGATTTTATGTTTTGATTTGAAATTTTAATATTTGATTTTTGATATTTAATATCTACACCAGAGCGACAGGCAAAGTTGGGATATGGTATGATCACCCTAAGAATTGATGAAGTCGAGATCTCGGTTCCGGAGGAAACGACAATTCTGATCGCTGCCCAGCAGAATGATATATATATTCCCCATCTATGCTCTCATCCCGATCTTCCCCCGGTGGAACAGATGAATCCGTCAGACGTGATCTACAGAGGTCAAAAGCGCCTGAAGAATAAGCGGCCTGACCAGCACTACGAAGGCTGTCAGCTCTGCGTGGTAGAGATCAAAGGACAGGAGGGACTTCATCGTGCCTGTCATACGACCGTTGCAGAAGGAATGGTTATTCAAACAACTTCTCCGAAAATCGACGAATTTCGTCGCAACAGACTCATGTTCCTCTTCGAGAAACACCCCCACGCCTGTTTGACATGCGCTCAAAAGGAAGGTTGTGCACGCTTTCCATGTTCTACAAACATACCGGAACTCGAACGGTGCTGTTCTCAGTTCGGCCGCTGTGAATTTCAAAAAGTAGCGGAATACGTGGGAATAAAACCGGAGACGCCCCGTTATGTTTTTGAAGATCTTCCTCATGTGAAGGAGGATCCGTTATTTATTTGGGATGCCAATCTGTGCATCGGCTGCACCAGGTGCATCAGGGTCTGCCGGGAAGTCCGTGGGGTAGAGGCTCTCGGTTTCATATTTGATGAAGAGGAGCGGGTGATTGTCGGTACTCTAAGTCCCACCCTTCGTGAATCTGCCTGCCGCTTCTGCACCGCCTGCGTAGAAGTATGCCCCACAGGGGCCCTCATGGACAAGGAGCCCTTTGAAGAAGCTCCCTGCAGAAGCGATTGTCCGGTTGGCATCGACGTGCCCCGATATGTACGTCTCATTGCCGAAGGAAAGTTTGATGAATCTTATGCCGTGATCCGGGAAAAGCTTCCCCTGCCATCGGTCTGCAGCTATATTTGCCTCAGCTATTGCGAAAATGAATGCCGGCGGGGTGAAGTGAATGAATCCATCGGTATCCGTGCGCTTAAGAGGTTTGTGAGCGAAAATCACTCGGACCTCTGGAAAAAAAATCTGCAATCCTCCGTTCCCACCGGCAAGAAAGTCGCGGTAGTCGGTTCAGGTCCGGCAGGTCTCACAGCCGCATATTACCTGTCGAGAAAAGGCCACGAGACAACCATCTTCGAACAGGCGTCCTTACCAGGCGGTATGTTAAGGCAAGGTATCTCTAAAAAACGCCTTCCCAGCAAGGCATTGGATGACGATATCAAAGGAATCCTTGAAACGGGAATGGATTTAAAACTGAACGCCCCCAGAAACAAAATTGATGAGATTTTGAAAGATGGATTTGATGCGGTCTTCCTGGCCACAGGGAGTACGTTTGTAGGCCCCCCTAAACTGACTCAGGCTGCGAATCAGGATGTGGTCTTCGTGGGTGGAGATGCAGTGCTCCCTGGAATTTCTGAAGATTTTATCCACCAATTAAAAAAAGGAAACGGAAACGGTTTTTATAAGAAGCTCATCGGGCAGATTTCACTGCATCGGGGTGATTCTTCTCGCGCAGCCATCAAGGCAATCGCCTCAGGAAGAGAGGCTGCGGAGTGTATCGATAAATATCTAGGGGGGGATGGCGATATCAGCGAATGTTTTCAACCCCCTGGTGAAATCACACATTGGTTGGGACGCGAGGAGTGTTTCGCGGACTTAAATCGTCTTTCCCCATCTTATAAAATACCCCCCCCTCAGTTCGCAGGATTGTGGGAGGCCGAACCTCCTCTGAACCAGGACCAGGCAATCATGGAGGCCAAACGCTGTCTACGATGTGAACTTCGACTCCTGTTCAGTAAACCCATTCTACCGCCAAAAAAGAAATTATGGACCGAATTCATCCCCGAGAACGTGGCCGCCGTCCCCGAAGTCGAAGGGATATACCAATTGCTCGATGAAAAAGAGAATGTGATTTACATCAAAGGAACAATGAACTTGCATAAAGAAATAGTAGAACAGCTTGAGACCAACGAAAACGCTCACTACTTTATGTATGAACAAGACGAGATGTTTACCAAGAAGGAAAGCGAGCTCCTCCAGCAGTATATTACCGAACACGGCGAGATGCCCGAAGGAAATCGTGAGTTGGACGATCTTTTTTAAAATGGACAAAGAAGATTTATACGAGGAAAAAAGGTCAATCATGAAGGTCACTGTTGAATTTCTCAGTTTACCGACTATTACAAAGATTGTTGGCGGCAAATCGCTTACCCTGAATTTCCTGGACGATACCGTAACCATAAACGATTTAATAAAAAAACTCGCGAACGGATATGGAGAAAAAGTAGGCTCCTTTCTTCTTGAAGAATCCGGAAAGTTGGACATGACTTTAAAGTGTCATTTAAATAGAGAGGAATGGATCCCCAGAGATCAACTGGACAGACCTATTAAAGATGGAGATCTGGTCACTTTCATGATGCTGGTTGGTGGCGGATAAAAAATGAGGGGTAATTCCCGAATCCCGAACTCCGAAACCCGTTTCCCGATCACACGACTTTGCACACAAAAATATAGGAGCTATTCATGGCGATAAAAGAGGGAAAATTATCAGGGGCTGAAAGGCTAAGCAAAACGAGAACATATGGCAAATTCAGATGCCACAATCCCAGTTGCATGGGAAGAATGCAGCCCGCTCCCGGACAAAAACAGGTGAAGTGCCCGGAATGTGGGATGGAGTACCGTGTATCCTGGATTAAACCCGATTTTCCCCGTATACGGGGGCCCATCTGGGATGTCAACCGAAAATTAGCTGAAGAGGCATCCACAAAAATGGAGGGGAAATAATATGGCGTTAGACAGAAAAATCGCATATATAGATCTTTCTATCGGAAAAATTGAAATCGCACCCATTCCCCTCGAAGTAAGGAAAAAATTCCTGGGTGGAAGAGGACTCGATGCATATCTGCTGTACAATTATAACGAAATAGGCTGTGATCCTCTGGGCCCTAAAAACACCCTTCTGATAAGTGGCGGCATTCTAACCGCGACCTGCGCGTCAGCAACGGCAAGAACCCATGTGATGGCCAAATCTCCCCTGACAGGATTAATCGGCAGTGCGAATATGGGAGGATTCTTTGCCCCGGAACTCGCCTGGGCCGGCTTCCATCATCTGGTGATTAAAGGCAAAGCCCAAAAGCCGGTTTACCTCTGGATTCATAATGGTGAAATTGAGATACGCGATGCCGACATCCTGTGGGGTAAAACGACCACCGAAACACAATGGGCCATCAGAAAAGAACATAAGGATGAGGAAATAAAGAGCCTTGTCATAGGTCCGGCAGGTGAAAATCTGGTTAGATTCGCCAATGTGATGACCGGTATAAAAAATTCCGGCGGCAGGAGTGGAATGGGTGCCGTGATGGGTTCAAAAAATCTCAAATCCGTGGCGGTAAGAGGCACCATGGACATCAAAATAGCCCATCCGATGGAGGCTCTAAATTATAACCAACGATTCATTGAACAAATCGTAAGTTCCAAGGTAAGTCAGACGCAGGGGATTCTGGGAACGCCTTTTATCTGGGGCGCAACAAATTGTTGGGGCGGCATAAGAACGAGAAATTTCCAGTATAATCTGTGTGAGTATGCCGATGACATCGAACCCGAACGGATCGATGAAATTGCAACGGAAACCATGGGACCTCACCACATGGTCAGTTGCTTCGGCTGTCAGGTTCATTGCCGGGCCCAGTACAAGATTCCGTCCGGACCCTATGCCGGCAAGTATGATGAAGGACCGGAATATACGTCCCAGGGTGCTTTTGGAGGAGAACCCGACTGTAAAAATGTGGAAACCGTATTGACCGGGAATCATCTTGTGGATCAGTATGGCATGGACAACCTGGAAACCGGAAGCATTATTTCATGGGCCATGGAGCTTTATGAATTGGGAATCATCACAAAAAAACAGACGGATGGTTTGGATCTCAAATTCGGCAATGACGAAGCACTCCTGGAGATGATCCACCGCATCAGTTTCAGAAAAGGTTGGCTTGGTGATACACTGGCAGATGGGGGAATTCCTGCATCCGAAAAGATAGGCAAGAATTCCTTTGATTATCTCATTCAGGTGAAGGGCATGAGCAACCTGCACTCGGACGAGCGAGCCACGCCTGCTTTGGCCCTTGGTATAGCCACGGCTTCCAGGGGTTCCGACCACTTGAGGAGCAGGCCTGCCATCGATCTCTACCATCTGCCAGAGGAGGTATTAAGGAAGATATACGGCAGTCCGATCCCATATGATGGGCCCCTGAGTTCAGACCACACTTCATATGTGGGTAAGGCCTGGATGGTCTTCTGGCAGGAGAACTGTTACATGGGTGTAGATTGTCTCGGGATTTGCAAATATCATACGGTGTTCCTGGGAGCGACCCATCCCAATTTCGAAGATTGGCCCAAAGTGCTCTATTATAATACCGGACTCGAAATGACGCCAGAGGAAATCTGGGAAATCACTGAAAGGTGCAACAACATCGAAAGACTCTTTAACCTCAGGGAAGGATTACAGAGGGATGATCTAAAAAAGGGTGATACACTGAATCACCGGTACTTTGATGAACCTTGCACACGTGGCGCCCCCGATGTGATCGGTGCCAGGATAGACAGGAAGAAATTCAAAAAGATGATCGATGAATACTATGAACATCATGGTTGGGATGAAAATGGCGTTCCTACACCGGAGACATTGAAGCGGCTTGCCCTGGATAAAGAGCCGACCCATTTGCTCTAAGTGTTTTATTTCATAAATACGATGACATAAAATATTTGACAGGATGTACAAGATGAACAGGATTAATTAGGACTTAAATCCGGTAAATCAAGGTAATAATCATAACCTAACTGAGATAGTTATCATTAAACACGAAAAGTTGAAATAAAAAGAAAACTAAACATTTCTAAAAGGAGAAAATTAATGGCTAAAGTGTTGATGATAGATCATGAAAAATGTACCGGCTGCAGGCAGTGTGAACTCGTCTGTTCGGTCTTCAATGACGGCGTTTCCAATCCTTCACGAAGCCGGATAAATATAGTGAAATGGGAGGCTGAGGGCTTATACATCCCCATGGTGTGTCAACAATGTGAAGATGCTCCCTGTATGGTTGTCTGCCCGGTAAAGGCCATTCATCGCGACCAGAATTTAGATTATGTTAAGATTGATTATAATGCATGTATTGGTTGTCGTTTATGCGTTGCTGTCTGCCCCTTCGGTGCCATGAATTTTAATGCCCAGGATAAAAAGGTCTTTAAATGTGATCTTTGCGAAGGGGAGCCCAATTGCGTCCGTTTTTGCGAGGTAAAAGCGATCGACTATGTGGATGCCGACCGGCTCAGCATACTCAAGAAAAGGGAGGCAGCGCAAAAACAGTCCGTCGCACAAAAAAAAGCCGTGGCCTTAGCGGCTGAAATATAAAGGCTTGACTTGATTTACGATTCTATGATAGCATTGAACGAAAAACATCCCTTTTGTAAATGGTTCTCTCTAATGAAAATACAAAATTTTTTTAATTATTTAAATTTTTATAAAAGTAAGGTGAAGAGTCGCCGTTGTTAAAAGCGCATCAAAAAAAATCCGTTCTCGTTCTTGGCGGCGGCATTGCCGGCCTGCAGGCGGCCATTGATCTCGGGAACCTCGGTTTTCATGTTTATCTTGTTGAGCGCTCACCATCTGTGGGGGGACGTATGGCTCAGCTCGACAAAACCTTCCCCACCAACGACTGCTCAATATGCATCCTGTCTCCAAAGATGAATGAATGTTCATCACATCCAAACATTACCCTCTGGACATATTCGGAGCTAATTAAAATTGAGGGCAACATAGGAGCGTTCAGGGCAAAAATTAAACGGAAATCCCGTTATATTATCGAAGATCTTTGTGTGGGCTGCATGCAGTGTGTTGAAGAATGTATCTATAAGAAACCAAAATTCCCCAATGAATTTGATTTAGGTCTGTCAAAAAGAAAGCCGATATATAAACCCTTTCCCCAGGCGGTACCCCCCTTGGTTCTCATTGACGCGAAAACCTGTATACAATTCAAAACAGGCAATTGTGAACAGAACTGTGCCAAGGCCTGTGAAAGGCATGCCATCGATTTCAATCAAAAAGAGGAGATAACCGATTTAAAAATAGGTGCGGTTGTAGTGGCAACCGGATTCGATATGCTGGACACGTCAGGAATTGAAGAGTACGGGGCTTGTCAGATCCCGAATGTGGTCACAGGTCTTGAATTCGAGAGGCTTCTTTCCGCTTCCGGACCTACGACCGGCCACGTTTTACGCCCATCGGACAACCATGCCCCAAAAAAGATCGCCTTTATCCAGTGTGTCGGTTCACGAGACATTCGGAACCATACATACTGCTCGGGAGTTTGCTGCATGCACGCAACCAAGGAGGCCATTTTAGCCAACGAGCATGACCGGGAAGTGATGAGTACAATTTTTTACACAGACATTCGAGCCGCGGGCAAGACATTCCAGGAGTACGTCACCCGTGCGAAAAAAGAGTATTCTGTCTCATACATTCGTTCCAGACCGGCATTTGTGAAAGAGGACGAAAATACCGGTGACCTGTATGTGACATATGAAGAAACCACTACCCGCGAAAAAAGATCAGATGCCTTCGATATGGTCGTGTTATGCCAGGCTCTTGAACCCTCCGGTACGGATGGACTTTCAGAAATTCTCGGTTTTAGCTTAGACGCCCACGGATTCATCCAAATACCCAATCCATTGTCTGCACCAGTGGATACGACCCGGCCCGGTGTCCTCGCCGTTGGGTTTGCCACAGGACCCCGGGACATCCCGGAATCTGTTGTACTGGCATCTGCCGCTGCCGGGAGAGTTGCTGAATTACTAAGGAGTTGATCATCCATGGGTAAAGTGCGTATCGGCGTATTCATCTGTCACTGTGGTTCCAACATCGGAGGATTCATAAATATCCACAACGTTTTGGAATATACACGAGGATTGCCCCTGGTCAAACACACAGAGGACAACCTATATACCTGTTCAGATGGTGGTCTTTCTTCTATAAAAGAAAAAATTACAGAACACAATTTGAACCGTGTTATCGTTGCGGCTTGCACACCTCGAACCCACGAAGCATTATTCCGCCGTGCATGTGAAGAGGTGGGACTAAACCGATATCTCTTCGAATTTGTCAACATTCGAGAACACTGCTCCTGGATCCATATGAATGAACCGGAAGCAGCCACTGAAAAAGCCATGGAACTCATTCGCCTTGGCGTCATGAAGGCAGCTCATCTTGTGCCATTGGAAGCCGCATCAACTCAGGTGAAACCTGCAACACTCATTATCGGTGGAGGTGCATCGGGTCTGAGCGCAGCGGTGAATCTTGCCAATCAGGGATTCGACGTTCACATCGTGGAACAGACAGGGAAACTGGGGGGCCTCGCATCTCGATTATGGAAACTCATGCCCGGCGATCGTTTGGCTCACGAATTCGTCGAGCCTCTCGTCAACACAGTCAAGAAATCAAAACACATAAAAATATATCTGAATAGTATCGTGAAAGAGATATCCGGTTTCATCGGGGAATTCAACATTGAGGTTAAAACGCCCCAGGGTAAAAAAGATTTCTCGGTAGGGACCGTGATTGTCGCAACAGGTGCCCGGGAGCTAACACCTATCGGACTATACCATCACGGAGAACTACAAGGTGTCCTGACACAATTGGAGTTGGAACAGATGCTGAAGCGTGGAAGAAAACGGTTTCGTAACATCGTGTTCATCAACTGTGCAGGCGCGAGAACGCCTGACCGTGAGTACTGTGGCCGTTTGTGTTGTGCGACTTCGATCAAAAACGCACGATATCTCAGGGAAATTTCTCCATCCTCCAGTGTGACTGTGCTTCAGCGCGATGTGATGGCATTCGGCACAGAATTCGAACTGGAATATCGCCGTGCCCAGGATGCAGGCGTCCGGTTCATCAGATATGAACCGGACCGTCCCCCGGAGGTCATCGGCGAAAAGAAAGTCTCCAGTGTGCGGGTATATCATACGCTATCAGGTGAAGAAATAATGCTTCCGGCCTCAATGGTTGTCCTGACCACACCTCTCATTCCGAATGAAGGAGCAGCCGAACTCAGCCGTATGTTAAAAGTTCCCATCGATAGATACAATTTCTTCCTCGAGGCACATTTAAAACTCAGGCCGGTCGAATTCGCCACAGACGGAGTGTATATAGCGGGCGCGGCACGTTTCCCTGTGGACATTCGTGAAGCAGTTGCACAGGGAATTGCTGCTGCAGCGAAAGCAGCCGCACCAATGACAGCAGGTGAAGTAATCCTCGAAGCAACAATTGCCAGGACCGAACCGCTTCTTTGCAGTGGTTGCGGCAATTGTGAAATGGTCTGCCCTTTCGCTGCCGTGGAGGTAAGAAAGGACGATAAAATACAAAATAAGTCTTTTGTCAATGCGGTATTATGTAAGGGGTGTGGCGCATGTACTGCGGTCTGTCCAAACGGAGCGATCCAGCAGCTGGGATTTACCGACCATCAGATTTTTAGCATGATTGAAACAATGGCATTTGAGGATGGATCCGATGTCTTCTGAAAACAAGAGTAAAGCATACCAGCCGAAGATCCTCGTTTTTGCATGCAATTGGTGTAGCTATGCAGGAGCCGATATGGCCGGAGTCTCTCGTCTGCAGATGCCGCCCAATTGCCGTGTGATCCGTGTGATGTGCTCGGCACGTGTTCGACCGGAGATGATTTTAAGTGCACTTTTTAAAGGGATTGACGCCGTTCTCGTACTCGGGTGCCACCCCGGTGATTGTCATTATTCAGAAGGCAACTATTATACACGGCGTCGAGGAATTATATTGAAAAAATTATTTGATGCATTTGGGATGATGCAGGAGAGATTCCAGATTCGATGGATCTCTGCCGCGGAAGGCGTCAGATTTTCAGAAACGATCCGTGAGATGGTTGAACGGGTCGCCAGGCTCGGGCCAAATCCTCTTGGAAAAGATCATGGAAGATTTACTCCGTAAGCTCGCAAATGAATTCCTCCAGCGGCCGGACGCAGAATGTTTTATCGGCTATGAAGAGGGGCCAAACGGATCTGTGAGGCCCGCGTTTATTCGAAGACCGGAGGACATCCACCGATTGGTCTGGAATCAGAAGTGTTATCCAAATCTGACCGCCTACCTTCCAGACTTCCCTAAACAAAAACGGGTAATAGGCATCACAGTAAAGGGATGTGATGCCCGTGCCCTCAGGGAGTTGATACGTGCCCATCAGGTTGAGCGTCACAGCGTTTACGTGGTGGGACTCCCCTGTACAGGTCTCAAGACCCCCGGTGAAGACAGAATCGCCGAGAGATGTTTTGGGTGCGTTTTTCCTGAAGCATTTCAATATGATGCGGCATTAGGTCCCATGAAGACGCCCGATGGTCTTGCAAGAACCGAATATGAAACACTCGACAATCTTTCTAACAAAGAGCGCCGTGAATTCTGGAAGCTGGAGTTTGAAAAGTGTATCAGATGTGATGCGTGCAGGAAAATATGTTATGCGTGCTTTTGCCCGGAGTGTATCCTCGATTCCACCCAACCGAGGTGGCTCTCACGCCGTCAGAACCTGGGGGAGAAATTATTCTTCCACAGTGTTCGAGCTCTCCATCTCGTGGGCCGCTGCATTGGATGTGGAGAATGCGAACGTGCTTGCCCTGCGGGTGTCAGATTGATGCTCCTCAACCGGTACCTGCAAAAGCAACTCGAAGACCTTTTCGGTTACAGGGGCGCCGGCATTCTGGAAGACGCCCCCCCACTTCTTACTTTTTTAAGAGACGATCCGGACCCATTTACCGGAGGTTTCGAATGATGTCCTGGCAGCGTATGGACAGGTCTGATTTACCCGCCGCAATCTCTGTGCTTCAGGAGAAGTGGGACGTTTTTGCACCCGTAAAGAGGGGGACCGATATCCGGATTAGACAACAACCAACGGACGGTAAGATCTTCCTGGGACAAACGAAGCCCCTGCTCCCTCTGAAGATGCTCTTTCTTCCCGAGGTGGAGGACCTGTTCTCATTCACCATCAAAGGGTCCACCTCCGATATCATCCCGGCAGAGCCCCTCACGAGAGAGCGAGTCGTGTTTGGCGTGCTGGGATGTGATATCGCAGCTCTTGAAATTTTGGATCATGTATTCCTTGGTGAACCTGTGGATGGTTCATACAACAAGAGGAGGGAGCAGACAACCCTGATCGCCATCGCCTGTACGGGAGATGGGGCGGAATGTTTCTGTACTTCCCTCGGCATCAATCCCCTGGAACCTGTGGGTGCCGATGTTTTATTTGCGGATGTAGGGAATGGTTACTTTTTCAAAGCCCTCTCACAAAAGGGAAAGCGTATGACAGAAACACTCCGGGCATTTCTGAAAAAACCATCAGAAAAAGAACTCACAGATTTATCTGCCCTTGTCCCTGGGACACGTGGAGATATCTCTGTCGACAGGGTGCCGAAGGATTCCGACAGACTATGGAATCTACCGATATGGGAAGATCTTGCCCGACGATGCCTTGGGTGCGGTGTATGCACTGTCATTTGTCCTACCTGTCACTGTTTCGATTTGGAGGATGAGCGTCGTGGGTCTTCAGGAAAACGGTTCCGTTCCTGGGATTCGTGCATGAATACATCCTTCACGAAGATGGCCAGTGGCGAGAATCCTCGCCCCACAAAGCGAGAGCGAATCAGACAGCGCTTCCTCCATAAGCTTTCTTATTATCCCATAAAACATGGACTGGTGGCATGCGTTGGTTGTGGACGATGCAGTGCTCGGTGTCCGGTGGGTATCGGCATCGACGAAATCATCGTTGAGCTGGCAGAAATGGAGGGTTAACGTGAAAGAGCCCCTTCTCGTACCAGTGCCGGCTAAGATCGAGTCCATACGAACACTAACAAAGGATACACTGCTTTTTAAAGTGACGGAAATGAATGGCAACTCGACATTCATATACAATCCCGGTCAATTCATGGAACTCAGTGTCTTCGGTGTTGGTGAGTCTCCCATCTCCATCACATCGGCACCCACGCGGCCAGGATTCCTGGAGTTTGCCATCCGTGAGGTTGGTTCGGTGACCGGTGCCCTCCACAACCTTGAAGCCGGAGATATCATCGGCATACGCGGTCCTTTTGGAAACGGTTTTCCCATCGAAGAGATGAAAGGAAAGAATATATTTTTTATTGCCGGGGGAATAGGACTCGCGCCCCTCAGGGGCTTAATCAATTACATGCTTGACAACCGAAAGGAATTCGGAGAGATCGATATCCTCTATGGTGCGCGAACACCAGAGCTGTTATGTTTTTCAGACGAGTTTGAGACATGGAAGAAAGCACCGAGAACCCATCTCCATCTAACCGTTGATACCGAATCACCCGGATGGAATGGTCATATTGGGCTCGTTCCTGTTCTGTTGAAAGAGCTTGCCCTGCCTCCGGAAGACCGCATTGCCATAGCCTGCGGACCTCCTGTGATGATCAAGTTTACCCTCGCAGTCCTCACGGCGATGGGATATCCGGGCGAAAGGATTATGACGACCCTTGAACTCAAGATGAAGTGTGGCGTGGGCAAATGTGGTCGATGCAACATAGGATCAACGTTCGTCTGCACCGATGGTCCGGTTTTCCGGTTCAGCGAACTCAAGGAACTCCCCCAGGAATATTGAAATGAAGATCAGACAAGATGAAATTGAAAATCTAATAAGGGAGTGTAAACTCACACGCTGTCTCGAGTGTGGTAAATGCACGGCAAGCTGTCCGTTAGCTGAATTCTTCGGTGATCTCGAGTTTGGCTACACACCTCGCGCAATCATTGAAAGAGCACTCCTCAATTCGGATTTGGTTACAGGAGACACCATCTGGTACTGTCTCACCTGCGATGTATGCACCAGAGGATGTCCATCGGGTGTATGTTTCCGAGACTTCATCGAAGGGCTCAGAAACCTCATGATTAAGAAGGGTCACACTGAATACGGAGCGATGTGTAAACAGTGTGGCGGATACTTCCTGCCTACCGTTACACAAAAACAGCTTTTAGATAAAATTTGTAGAGATTCGGATACAGTGGAATTCCTTTTTTTATGTCCTGTCTGCAGGAGGAGGACTTATTCTCACATCGTCAAAAAAAGTATTTCAGGCAGATAAAGTGGAGCCTGTTAAAAAAAAATTCGCAGGATTGTATCAGTCGGTTAAGCATTTGCAATTCATCAAATTCTTTTTTACATTGGTATAGGAATACTTTTCTATTTATGAATGAAAAACATAAACATTCTTCTGCTACGATAAGCGATTTCAAAAATATAATTTCAGATTTTATATCATCAAAGTTTAAAGAAATCGTTAAATCTGACAGGGAAAAATTATCGGATATCATTTCTTTATTCATGTCTGAAAAAACGATTTCAAATGATACTTTTAACAAATTAAAAAGTTTCTATCAAAAAGATGAAGTCAACCGGAATATCTTTTTTAATATACTTTCAAATTTCACTTATGAAAATGCAGAATTTCTATTCAACCAGATATATGCCGTAACTGATAATCCTCTCTGGCTCATTCAACTTGCGGATGATCTTGATGAAATAATATCCAAAGTGAGTAATCAGGATGTGATTGAAAATGGTGCAAGTATAAGAAAAATGAGAGGATACTTTCGATCATACTTTTCAAAAATTTACAACCTGCACTACTTGATAACTTTTGAATATAATGCAAATAATACTCCCATAAATCTGTTAAAATATATCGCCCGAAAAGATGGAATTCATCCGGCTTCACATTGGTCTGTGTTTGAAGAGAGGCTGAATATACCGGAACATATCTTATTAGGGCTCGAACATTTTAAGACAACCTCTCAACCCATTGTATATGTTGAGATCGCATTTTCAAAAGGACTAATAAAATCGATTCATAATATTATTGGTGAAAACAAAATCCAAGTAGACGTCAAGAATGCGGACACAGCTATTTTTTATTCGTTGAACAGCACGCTGAAAGCTCTATCTGGTATAGGACTTGGCGAAAAAATGCTTATCAGAGCGAAAGAATATATTAAAAATCATTATCCTCATATTAAACAGTTTTCTACCTTGAGCCCTGTCCCGGGATTAAGGAAATATTTAGATACAATTATACAGAATCAAAAAGCCTCTTTTTCTCTTTCAAAAGACATGTTAGATGATACCTCAAAGAATAACATATTTTTTTCACATAAAAATATCAACATGATCATGAAAGAATACAAAAGAATGAATTCAAATAAAAATTATCCTTTCTCGAAAATTCTGATGCGTATACTTCACTCTAATAATTGGTTTGAGACTCCAGTTTATAAAAAGAATTTGGAAGATCCTTTATTAAAACTGACCAAATATTATCTGACAGTTGAAAAGAAAAAAGACCTCGAAACAGGACGAATGTTGGATGAAGCTCTTGATCCTGTAGCACATTTTCACCTGTCCAATGGCGCATGCATCGGAAGTATCAATTTCCTGGCGAATACTACGGAAAAAGGATTAAGTGAATCCTTTGGGATAATGGTCAATTATATTTATTCGGATAAAAAACTCGACTCCAATAAAATTAAATATTCACAGGGAATTCTTGATTCGCAGGTATAATTAACAGAGGATTATAAGATGGATTTTGAATTAAGTGAAGATTTGCGAGCCATGAAAGAGGCAGCCCGTGATTTTGCTCAAAAAGAAATTGCCCCTAATGCAGACCAATGGGACGAGGACCATCATTTCCCCATCGAAATCGTTCGCCAAATGGGTGAACTCGGTTACTTCGGATGCCCCATCCCGGAAGAGTATGGTGGCTCCAACGTGGGCATTCTTGCGCAGATTCTCTTAACCGAGGAGGTTGGACGGGCCTCCTCATCACTGAGGGTTGCCTTTAATACTCAATGTCTGGGCACCGCTTTTTCCATACTTCGACACGGAACCGAAGAGCAAAAAAAACAATGGATTCCCGATCTGATTACAGCGAAGAAGATTGGTTGCTTTGCTATAACGGAACCCGATTCAGGATCCGATGTTCTGTCGATGAAATCAACAGCAAAACCGGATGGGGACGGATTTATCCTGAATGGGTCGAAAACCTGGATTTCATATGCGCATCAGGCCGATGTCGCCATCGTTTATGCCTATCACGACCTGGAGAGTGGCTCCAAGGGGTTGAGTGCCTTTATCGTTGATCTTCATCTAAACGGCGTGTCGAGTTCGGATATCGATAAGATGGGAACCCGATCCTCACCCACAGGTGAACTCTTTTTTGAAGATGTCCATTTACCTGGTTCAGCATTACTGGGCAACCTGGGAGATGGCGTGAAGATCTGCTTTAGTTCCCTGAACCAAACGAGACTCAGCTGTGCGGCAGGTGGGGTGGGTCTTGCTCAGGCATGTTTGGATACCGCTGTTCAGTATTGCAACGAACGTGAGCAGTTTGGTCGTGTCGTAGGGAAGTTCCAGATGAATCAGGAACTCATCGCCAATATGGCGGCTGAGATTGAAGCGGCCCGCTTATTAACATATCGTGCCGCCTGGCAAAAAGATCAGGGGAACCTGGGTAATGTACTGGAGACGTCTTATGCCAAATTTATGACCGGAGAAACTGTCACCCGGTGTGCCCATAGTACAATTAAAATTCTGGGTGCCTATGGTTACTCAACGGAATATCCTGCGGCACGGTTTTTTAGAGATGCCGTGGTGTATCAGATCGTTGAAGGAACCGTTAATGTACAAAAGATGATCATTGCACAAGATCAATTGGGATATCGAAAAGCCAATCGGTGAACAGAATTATTCACCACAGAATAACACGGAGATACACAGAATTTTGTTATGCCATAAATGAAAATTATATTTACTATATCAAATAAAACTTTTGACACTACGGTCATGAAGAAAAGGAGAAAATTATGAAAGAAATCGTCATCGCCGGCTCGACTCGTACTCCAGGTGGGAAGTACGGTGGAACCTTGAAAAGATTTTCAGCACCGCAACTCGGCGCAATCGTCATCAAAGGAGTCATCAAACGGTCAGGAATTACTCCGGATGTCATTGACCAGACCGTCTTAGGCAATGCCTGGCAGGCCGGAATCGGACCAAATCCGGCAAGGCTTGCCTCGGTCTGGGGAGGCATTCCTGAAGAGGCCCCTGCAGTGAGTGTCAACGTTCGTTGCGGATCCAGTATCCAGTCCTTAATCTTCGGTGCCCAGGCCATAAAGGCGGGAGACGTGGATACGGTTCTGGTCGGTGGAGTTGAGAGTACCAACCAGGTACCTTATGCCCTTGCAAAAGCCCGCTGGGGATACCGCTTGGGAAAAGGCGAGCTCCTCGATCTCATGCACCAGGACGGCTTCCTCTGCCCGCTGGGAGGTGGATTAATGGGCGACCTCACCGAGATACTGGCTGAGGAAAAAGGTATCTCCAGGGAAGAGCAGGATGCGTATGCAGCCGAGTCCCATAACAAGGCGGAAGCGGCATTTAAGGAAGGTAAATTCAAGGAGGAGATAACGCCTGTCGAGATTAAAGACAGAAAAGGCAATGTCACCCTATTCGACTTCGAAGAAATAGTCCGGGAAGGTGTCACTCCTGATAAAATGGCCAAACTCCCGCCCGTTTTCAAAAAGGATGGAGGCACCATTACAGCGGGAAATGCCTGTGCTTTATGTGATGCTGCTGCTGTTCAGGTGATTATGGATCGTGAGAAAGCCAATAGTCTTGGGCTCAATCCTATGGCTCTCATTCGGGGCTATTCCTTTGTGGGAGTCGATCCAAAATACTTTGGAATTTCACCGGTTAAGGCCATCCCCGCAGCCCTGAAGCAGGCCGGGCTTTCTCTGAATGATATCGACCTCATCGAATTGAATGAAGCCTTTGCTCTCCAGTACATCGCTTGCGAGCGTGAGCTTAAATTGGACCGAAGCAAAGTGAACGTACATGGTGGGGCAATTGCTCTCGGCCATCCAATAGCTGCCACGGGCTCGAAGATCCTCACTACCCTGCTCTACGCCATGAAACACAGGGACGCGACATTGGGATTGGTTAGCCTGTGTATCGGTGGCGGAAATGGTGTAGCCCTGGTAGTCGAACGGTTAAATTAAGGAGTTATTTTTATGGAAATCAAAAAAGTTCTGGTAGTAGGCGCCGGCACGATGGGAGGCGGCATTGCCCAGTTGTGTTCCCAGAAAGGGATCGAAGCGGTTATCACAGATATAAACCTGGAGTTGGCTAACAAATCCAAGGCTCGTATCGAAAAGGGATTGGCCAGGCGTATAGAAAAGGGTAAAATTACGGAAGCTGACAAGCAGGATGTACTGTCCCGTATCTCTGCCGCCGGAGATCTCTCCTATGCGAAAGAAGCAGACATCATCATCGAAAGTGTCATTGAGGATCTGGAGATTAAGAAGAAAATCTTCACCGAATTGGATACGCTTGCACAACCCGATGTGATCCTGGTCACCAACACCACTTCTCTTTCCATCAGTGCCATGGCCGATGTCACGAGCCGTCCGGACAAAGTAGTACAGATGCACTTTTTTAATCCCCCGACAATCATGAAGCTAATTGAAATCATGCCGGGCAGCAAGACGTCTCAGGAAACATTGGAAGCAGCGGAGGCATTTGCGACTCAATTGGGAAAGGAGCCGGTCGTATGCGAATCGGAAGCGCCTGCAGGAATTGTCAGCCGCATTTTAGGTCAATTGCTGAATGAAGCCACATGGTTGGTTGATAGTGGTGTTGCAAAACCGGCTGTTATTGATAAGGCCATGACCCTCGGGGCCAATCATCCCATGGGCCCGTTGCAGCTCATCGACTTTATCGGACTGGATGTCCACCGCACTAAAATGCAAACGCTCCGAACAGTATTGGATGATCCGCGTTATCAACACCCCCCCCTCATCGATCAGATGATAGATGAGGGAAAGCTGGGAAGGAAAGCAGGACGAGGTTTTTACGACTATCAAAAGGGATAAAAATGTTTGAGCACATAATTCTTGAAACTGATGGTCCTATTGCCACACTCATTATCAACAGGCCTGAAAAGTTTAACGCTGTGAATAATGCCGTTGTCGAAGAAATCGATAAAGCATTGGATCAGATTGTGACCAATCCTGAAATTCGGGTGGTTATTCTCACCGGCGCAGGGGAAAAAGCCTTTGTCGCCGGTGCGGACATACATGAATTGAGCAAGCGAGATACTCTGCTCGGGCGTACAGAGACACGACGCAGGCAGGAGGTCTATACCCGGATCGAGCGATTGGAAATCCCGGCCATTGCAGCCATAAACGGGTGGGCCCTGGGAACCGGATTGGAACTTACACTGGTCTGTACTTTGAGGGTTGCTTCTTCAAAGGCCAAACTGGGCCAGCCGGAAGTGAAACTCGGTATCATTCCCGGAGCCGGTGGTACGTTTCGCCTCCCCCGCCTTGTAGGTCTTGGGCGGGCCATGGAGATGATCCTGACCGGAGAGTCTGTCACTGCCGATGAAGCGCTTTCAATGGGTCTGGTGAACCGCGTAGTCCCGCCCGAGAAACTCATGGAGGAAGTTCGGTCACTCGCTGAAACGATCATTGCTCGTCCGAAACTGGCCGTGCAGTATGCTAAGGAAGCCGTCCTTCGCTGTAGTGAGGGAGCTTTAAACCAGGGCCTTGCCCATGAGTCCTATTTACATGCGCTTTCCTGTGGTACAGAAGATAAAAAAGAAGGGGTTGCTGCCTTCCTGGAAAAACGGGAACCGAAATTCAAGGGTAGATAATATTATTAATTTCTCTGTGGACTCTGTGGTTTGTTTTTGACAATACCTATAACAAATTGAGGAGCATAATATGAAAGCCGCACTATTCGAAGGAGCGAATCAACCGCTCCGGATAAAAGAAATCGAAAAACCCACAATCGGTCCCGGGGATATCCTGGTTAAAATCGCCGCCTGCGGCGTATGCCACACCGATTTACACTACATCGATCATGGGACGCCGACATTCAAACAGCCCCCGCTGATTCTTGGTCATGAACCGTCGGGGCACGTTGCGGAAGTCGGTTCCGATGTGAAAAGATTCAAAGAAGGCGACCGCGTCCTGATACCGGCCGTTTTAACCTGCGGCTATTGCGATTTTTGTCGAACCGGACGCGAGAATATCTGTGCGAACATGACCATGCTCGGGAACCATATTGATGGAGCCTATGCCGAGTATATCAAAGTGCCGGCAAAAGACATCTGCCACCTTCCCGATGAAATTCCCTTAGAAGAGGGAAGCATCATCGCCGATGCGATTTCCACTCCATTTCATGCCGTGAAAAACCGGGCGGAGGTAAAGCCGGGAGATACCGTAGTCGTATTCGGCTGCGGCGGCATCGGAATCAATATTGTACAGGTCGCAGCAGCGGTGGGCGGTTCAGTCATTGCCGTGGATGTACTGGATAAAAAGCTGGAGATAGCCAAGCAATTCGGAGCGACTGTCACAATCAATCCGACAAAAGTCGAAAAGTTAGGAAAGGAAATCAAAAAACTCACGGGCGGAGGCGCCGATGTTGCCATCGAGGCCATCGGAAAACCGGAAACAATGCGAGAGGCTTTCGGTACCCTGAGAAGAGGTGGCAGATTGGTAGTGGTCGGTTTCTTCGGGAAAGATCTTACGGTAAGTGCCGCAAAAATCATGTTTTTCGAGATGGAAGTTGTGGGTTCCCTTGGATGCCGTCCTACCGACTATCCGAAATTGATCGAACTGGTTCGACTGGGTAAGATCAAAGTCAAAGAGCTTGTCACGAATCGTTTTCCCCTGGACGAGATTAACGATGCCTTTGATCTTCTCCGAAGTGGGGATGAAAATGTAATCCGATCAATAGCGATTCCATAACAATATCACAATCATTTTCAACCGACAATGACAGATAAGAAAAAAATTAAATCGATTATTATTGATGAAGCACTGTGTAAGGGATGCTCAATCTGCGTGGAAATATGCGGCAGGCATGTTTTTACCATCTCGGATCAGATTAATCAACAGGGATACTACGTCCCAGTCCCGACGAATCTAAGCGAATGTACGGGATGTTTATTATGCGAGCTCATCTGTCCTGAGCTGGCTGTCATATTGGTGCAAAACGCAGAGGTCGAGACATAAAACAAGTTCATAGAGAATGTGTTAATATATGGATTCTTGGGCTTCGATATTTCTTGATGCTTGGCTAAACGAACATGAAAAGAACCGTATATCTGAAAACATTGAAAAATCAGACCCGATTTATTCAGGGTGATGAAGCCGCGGCAAGTGGTGCTCTTTTTGCCGGATGCAACTTCTTTGCCGGTTATCCCATCACACCGGCATCGGAAATCGCTGAATTGATGGCCGGGGAATTACCAAAAGTGGATGGGTATTATATCCAAATGGAAGATGAAATAGCCAGTTTGGGAGCCGTCATCGGGGCTGTTTGGGCAGGGGGCAAAGCGATGACTGCAACGTCCGGTCCGGGATTTTCATTAATGCAAGAAAATATCGGATATGCCTGTATGACCGAAACACCTTGCGTTATCGTTAATGTGCAACGTTCAGGGCCTTCGACGGGTCAGGCAACAAAGGGGGCACAGGGTGATATCATGCAGGCACGTTGGGGAACCCACGGTGACCATGAGATGATCGCCGTCTCTCCAAATTCCATACAGGAAACCTTTGACTTGACGATCAAGGCCTTTAACCTCTCTGAAAAATATCGGCATCCGGTCATTGTTTTAATGGATGGAGAAATAGGACATATCCGGGAACGAATTGTATTTCCTGACATTAAAAAACTTGACATAGTTCCGAGAAAACTGGCTCAGGAAAAATGTGATCCCTTTGGGGGGATGAAAATTCCACCGATGATTGAATTTGGAATGAAGCATCAGGTTCATGTGACCGGTTCGACTCATAAAAGCAATGGCATGCGTGATGTTTCCACCAAAGAAGTTCACGATGAATTGGTGAGGAGATTATGCGACAAGATTGCGACGAGCCGCGATGAAATAGTCATGTTTGAAGAAAAGTTTACCAATGATATGGAGTTTCTTGTGATCTCTTATGGCGCCTCATCAAGACCTTCAAAGGGAGCCGTACTTGCCCTCAGAAAAGACGGAATGAAAATTGGGCTGCTACGGCTGATAACGCTCTGGCCCTTCCCGGACAAAATTATTAAAAAATGTAGTGCACGGGTAAAAAAAATATTTGTCCCTGAGATGAATCTCGGACAGATTTCAAGAGAAATCCAGCGTTTTTGTAATGTTGATGTCATCCCGGTTTCAAAAATCGGAGGAGTCCCCCACACGATTTCTGAAATTGTTATAAAAATAAGAGAAGCCGTGGGGTAAGGATTGATTATGCAGCACAGGCTATTGAAATATCTTCGAAGAGAATTACTGCCGACCGTGTTCTGTTCGGGATGTGGTGGTGGTACCATTTTAAATTTATTCTGCCACATCATCGATGAAATGAATTTAGAACCCAATGATATCATCTCGGTAACAGGGATAGGATGTTCTTCGTGGATACCATCCCCGTATCTTGCAGTAGATACGCTTCATACGACCCATGGAAGAGCAATCGCATTTGCTACGGGTGTAAAGATTATGCAACCCGACAAAAAAGTGATCGTTATCGCCGGTGATGGAGATCTTGCCGGCATCGGGGGCAATCATCTCATTCATGCGGCTCGCAGGAATATCGACCTGACGGTTTTCCTCGTGAACAACAACATCTACGGAATGACGGGAGGGCAGGTTAGCCCAACAACGCCAATTTCTATAAAAACAACAACAACGCCGTACGGAAATATAGAGCCTCCGTTCAAGATTGCCGAACTGGTCGCCGCAGCGGGTGGAGTCTATGTAGCGAGATGGACGACATACCATGTCGTCCAGTTAAAAAAAGCAATGAAAGAAGCGATTGAAAAAATAGGGTTTTCATTCGTTGAGATTTGCTCCCAGTGCCCGACGAGTTACGGACGGCGGATTGGTAGACATGAGGGAATTGATCTTCTCAAGGATTTTAAAGCAAACGCTATCAATATTAAAAACACCAGCAAGTACAAAAAAGAAGAACTTGAAAACAAATTAATCCTCGGTAAAATTGTAGAAAAATCCAGGCCGGAATTCGTAGAAGGATTAAAGCAAATTAATTCAAAAGTTAAGATTAAAGAGAGATAGATGAATATACGATTTTCAGGATTCGGTGGTCAGGGTGTTGTCTTTTCCGGGGTAATCCTCGGATGGGCTGCTGTTCTTGATGGGAAAAATGCCGTTCAGACCCAGTCCTATGGTAGTGAAGCACGCGGTGGTGCATGCAAATGCGATGTCATTATCGACGATACGGAAATATATGAACTTGAACCCGTAAAGCTGGATATTCTTATCGCTTTCTCTCAAACGGCCTATAGCAAGTACCATAAGTTTTTAAAACAAGATGGACTTTTATTTGTTGATAAATACCTTGTTAAACCCATCTCACATCCGAAAAAAACCTTTACCATTCCTGCAACAGATATTGCATTAATAAAAATGCAGCATAAAATCATGGCAAATATGGTCATGCTTGGTTTTATGATTGCCAAGACTGGACTGCTAAAGACCGAATCAATAGAGGAAAGCATAAGGACATATGTATCTGATCACTTGGTGGAAGGAAACTTAGGAGCGTTCAAGACCGGCTTAGTCTATAGTAAGTAATCTTTTCATAAGTGGAAATGGAAATATGGGAGATAAGGAAATAAAGGTAATAAGGGACATAACCCTCATTACCCCCTATTTCTCATATATCCCCTATTTCCCATATTTCCTTAATTCCCCATTCATTCAGTAACAGGAAAACAAATGAATATACAAGAGGAAATAAGCGAAATCAGACTGCAAGGTCGAGGTGGTCAGGGTATCGTCACTGCAGGCGAATTGTTGGGAAAGGCAGCGATATATGATGGAAAATTTGCTCAATCCATTCCTACTTTTGGACCTGAAAGAAGAGGGGCTCTTTCCTCATGCTCACTACGGATTAGTAACCAGCCCATACTATTGAAGTGTAGTACGACGACTGCCGATGTTCTCTGTCTTTTCGACCCAACAATCTGGCATTTCATTAACATAACGGCAGGATTTATTGAAAATGGTATTTTGATTTTTAACACCACTAAGTCGCCTGAAGAAATAAATGAGGAACTACTCACAGGTAAACATGGATATTCCCTGACCATAAAAAATTACTCCTTACATACAGTGGATGCAACCGGAATTGCTCTTGAGGTCATGGGGAAAGCAATTACCAATACGGCGATTATGGGCGCCTTTGCCAGGGCAACCGGGCTGGTTCAAATGGAATCAATAGCCTCTGTTTTTCGAGAAAAATTTGGAGAAAAGTCAGGTATTAATATACAGATGGCCGAGAAGGCATATGAGGGTTTGAAAGGTAGGGCTTTTAATAAAAATACCAAATCCCAAATTACAAACAACAAATAAATCACAATGACCAAAAGTTCAATTTACAAACAATAGGATTTAAGATTTCGTTCATTGGAAATTGGAATTTATTTGTGATTTGTTATTTGTTATTTGTTGATTGGATTTTTGGATTAAATGGATGATACATATTTGCTCGGTTAGGTTGAATACATCGTATTGGCACACAACATTCATATAAAGGCAGGAAAAAATCCATGGGCATGGAAAAATATGATTACTTCGTAAAGCGATCCAGGAATACCCTCACCTATGATCCCGGATGGTCTGAGGACAACAAAACCGGAGCCTGGCGGACTGTCCGCCCGGTTATTCTTATGGAAAAATGCACCGGCTGCTCACTTTGTTGGCTCTACTGTCCCGATGGGTGCATTACAAGAGAAAAGTTTGAGATCAACTATGCGTATTGTAAGGGATGCGGTATATGCGCCGAAGAGTGCCCCACAAAAGCCATTATCATGGAAAGAGAGATAGAATGAAGAAAGAATTCTGGAACGGCAATATGGCAGCGGCACAAGCCGCAAAGCTGGCAAGGAGCCAGGTCATCGCCGCCTATCCGGTCACGCCACAGACCCACACTGTTGAGTATCTTTCCCAATTTATCGCTAATGGAGAGCTCAAGGCCGAGTTGGTCAAGGTCGAGTCGGAGCACTCTGCACTTTCGGTATGCGCAGGCGCATCAGCAGTGGGCGCTCGAGCCTTCACCGCGAGTTGTTCCCAGGGACTCCAGCTCATGAGTGAGGTCCTCTATTTTACATCGGGGATGCGGTTCCCTGTCGTCATGGCCATTGCAAATCGAACGCTATCGGTTCCGGTGAACATCTGGCCGGATCACCAGGATACTCTGGTCAATCGTGACTGTGGCTGGATTCAAATCTACACGAACAACATTCAGGAGGTTTATGACCAGATATTTTTGGCGTTCCGAATAAGCGAGCACAATGATGTATGCCTTCCTGCATTGGTTTCTTATGATGGATTCATCCTCTCCCACGCCTCAGAACTGGTAAACACTATCGAACAAAATGAGGCAGATGGTTTTTTACCCAAACCGGGAAGCACCGACAGACCGATTATGGATACTAAAAATCCTCTTCAATTCGGTGAGGTTCTCTTTCCAAACTGGTATCCTGATTTCGAATATAAAAAACATATGGCTCTTTTCAACTCCAATGGAGTCATCCAAAAAATATATGGCGCGTTTGAAGAACAATTCGGCAGGAGATATGGTCTGATCGATACATATCAATGTGAAGATGCCGAAATCATTTTTATCGGCCTGGGTTCCATGATGAGTACGACGAAATGGGTCGTAGAACATCTCAGAGAACAGGGGGAAAAAGTGGGGCAACTCAATATCCGAGTTTTTCGTCCTTTCCCGGAAAAGGAAATTACCGAAGCAGTTAAAAATGCAACAACATTAGCGGTTCTGGACAGAGATATCGGGTATGGAACCAGCGGTATGGTTTTTTCTGACATCACAAGGACTCTTCATAACAGGGACAAAAGGCCTAAAGCCATGAATTTTATCATCGGTCTGGGAGGAAAAGATATTGTTCCTTCAACCATTGAGAAATGCTTCGATACGGCTAAAAAAGGGTATCAAGGGCAAACCGTTTTCTGGCCGGATGCCAACATCGATGGTGAAACCGAAAAGAAACCGGGAGTCGT
>Ga0114922_10000589_pt1 | contig 34770 bp, 29 predicted proteins | sample AartaG_FD_100975 | JGI IMG/M metagenome (GOLD analysis project Ga0114922, IMG submission 100975) | Deep subsurface microbial communities from Aarhus Bay to uncover new lineages of life (NeLLi) - Aarhus_00045 metaG | ecosystem: Environmental > Aquatic > Marine > Oceanic > Sediment | place... | reverse complement strand
TGGAAACTCGATGGGAATTGGATGGCTCTCATCCCTATGCTGCCGAGGGGATCGATGAGTCCATGAGCATCGATCAATGCAAACACAGCCTTTTCGGAGCTTCCAAGGTTGCCGCAGATGTACTCGTCCAGGAATATGGACGCTACTTCGGCATGAAAACGACTACTTTTCGAGGAGGTTGCCTTACCGGACCCGGTCATTCGGGAACCGAGCTGCACGGTTTCCTGGCCTATTTAATGAAATGTGCTATTACAGGAGATCAATATACTGTCTTTGGCTACAAAGGGAAACAGGTAAGGGATAATATCCACAGCTATGATCTCGTAAATATGCTTTGGCATTTTTACCAAAATCCACGATCAGCAGAAGTATACAATGCAGGTGGCAGCCGTTACTCCAATTGTTCCATGTTGGAAGCCATCGAGAAATGTGAAAAAATCACGGGTAAAAAAATGAATTGGTCTTACTCGGAACAGAATCGTATTGGTGACCATATCTGGTGGATAAGCGATGTCTCCAAGTTTAAAAACCACTATCCCGATTGGAATTATCAATATAATATTGACGATATCCTGAAGCAAATTTATAAAGGCATTAAGAGCAGAATATGAAATTATCCATTGTTATTCCATCCCATAACGAAGCCGACTGCATAGAAGATACCGTCCGGAAACTCTCCTCGACAATGCGAAAAGAGAAGATCGACTTCGAAATCTTAGTTGTCAATGATAATAGCACAGATTCGACAGAGAAGATCCTGGAAAAATTGATCTCCGAATATCCTGAATGTCGATATATCAATAATGCCTATCCCAACGGATTTGGCTTCGCAGTTCGTGCGGGATTGGAGAATTTTACAGGAGACGCCGTAGCCACTGTTATGGCAGATGGTTCAGACGCATCCGAAGATATCGTTAAGTTTTTCCGGAAATTGGAAGAAGGATTCGACTGCGTATTCGGTTCCCGATTCATGAAAGGTGGGAAAACATACGACTACCCTAAATTTAAATTAATCATCAATCGGTTAGCCAATCTAATTATTAAAGTCCTTTTTGGCATGAAATACAACGACACGACCAACGCATTCAAGATGTATCGTCGTGAGACGATTGAAGGCCTTAAACCTTTCCTGAGTCACCATTTCAATATGACCGTTGAACTGCCTCTCAAGGCCGTCACGAGGGGCTATTCTTATGCCATCGTTCCAAATTCATGGGCGAACCGGGAGACGGGTGTATCCAAGCTTAAATTGAAAGAGATGGGAAGCCGCTATTTATTCATTGTCCTATATTGTCTCCTGGAAAGATGGTTGTCCGTGGGAGACTATAGAAAAGATAAAAAATTTTAAAGATCGTCCGTTTTCACTGCCCTGAGAGGAACAATGCATGTTGAATCAACATAAACGAGGGATCACGATTGTAAAAATATTATTGCTCGCAGCGTTGATTCCCTACCTTGCTATCGCATTTTTTTCATTACCCATGGCCGATGATTGGGGCATGGCTCACATGGTTCGGGCCAAAGGATTTTGGGGAGCCCATCATCATTGGTATCAAGTCGATGGAGGCAGATATGTGGGAATGGGTGCAACCAGTCTTTACGCCTTGATTACAAATCTTTCCCCTTCCCTGTACTGGACTGCTCCCTGGCTCATGATCTTTGGATCATTCTTCTCCTTCTATTTTCTTTTATTCGCCGTGGGATCACAGTTTTTTTCTCGAAGAACTCTGGGCTGGGGAGCCCTCGGTCTTACACTCATATACATAGCGAGGATTCCCAACATTGCCGAAGGCTATTACTGGTTAATGGGATCGACTTGCTATACATTAGGGAATATTCTCGTTCTTTTCATGGCGGGATTCCTGATTTTGCACCATCGAACGGCATCTTTCCGTCGTCGTATCATTTATACAATCATAGCATCGATATGCGCTGCAGCAGCGGTAGGCGTAAATGAGATCCTCATGTTGCTCATGCTCATATGCCTTATAGCCTATATCCTTTTCCTATTTATCCGGAAGCATTCCAATCGACATGATGTGCTGATCGTATTCATGATCACCGCAATCTGTTCTGTTATTGTTATCACTGCCCCTGGAAATGCGGTACGTGGCAGTTTTTACCCTAATCGGCATCAATTCTTGTTTTCATTGAGTTCATCCCTGAGTTGGACTTTCGGATTCGTTAAAAACTGGACATGTGACGCCTTGATCCTTTCGTCAACACTGCTTCTGTTGCCCTTTATTACTCGAGTGTCTCACCATATTTCGATTCCAGTGAAGAGTAGAAAATGGCTGTTCTTATTTCCTGTTTTTTGGCTGGGACTCATCGTACTCTCTTTCTTCCCGGGATTCTGGGCCCTGGGTGGTCCTCCACCCGAACGTGCTTGGAACTTAACCTATTTTGTTTTCATCCTGGGTTGGTATACGTGCGTGGTCATATATACGCTACTCCTGCTGCCCGATACAAAGCCCGACACAATCATACCCAGACACGTCCGTGTTGCAGCTACTATTCTCTTTTTAATCGCTCTGTTTGGATTTCCAACCACTTATACTGCCTTTAAAGATCTGATCTTTCATGCCCGCCCCTATCACAGGGAAGTAAGCGAGCGGATCGAAACTTCAAAAAAGAAAGCAGAAGAAAACCAAGATTTTGTCATCATTCGTCCACTCGTCAATCGCCCTTCGACCTTATTTAGTCGTATTTTTGAATTTAAGGATGATCCCGAATATTGGGTCAATGCCAACTGGGGGGAATATTGGGGATTGAAAGTCATTTTTAAGAATACAGATTAAAGCCACCATAATTAACTTTATAATTATCTTCGGCATAGCATTTGCGCTATCATGATAACAGACAGATGTTAATGATGATGTGAATAACTCTTTTCCCATTATTAACATATATAACTGTTTGATAAACCTAATATTATGGGTTGCTGTATGAGAAATTAGGATAAAAAGCACTGTTTTTAGGTATTTACAAATTGAAAAATCATCACACTTTGCAATAGTCTAAAAGGGAAAAACATGTACCAAATTACCTATAAAAATATTCTAAAGGGAAATAAAAAACGGAGTGATTTTATGCGGTGGCTTAAAGTTTATTGGCCGGTTCAGCAGCGATGGGGAGCGAAATCCGTTAAACTCTGGAACTCCAACGAGGGAGATAAACGAGTTGTTTTTTGCCGCTACACAGTAGAAAATATTGACAAATGGAACCGGAGCGCGACAGGCCCCAACGCAGAAACCTTAGTCAGAGCGTTGGATGAAATCGTAGATATTAATCGGATGGCTATGCGGATCACTGTCCCCTCTACTGAGAATCAATGAAAACGCATCATGCAACGAAACGGATGATTCGACCCAATGATTATTAAAAAATGGTTATCTGATCTATCGAAAAGATAAAAGAAAATGATATATGCTCCCAGTCCTTCCTCTGTAACTGGACAGTTTGAGAGAGAACGGAAAAATATTATTCGCCGTGCCCTTAGCCTCGGGTCCCTCTTGGGTGCAACTCTTGTACCCTTATTCGGTTTGCTGGATTTAGTGACCAAATCCCATATGATATGGACATTTATCTCTTTTCGGCTCGCAGTCACTGTTGTGTGTATTATTGTTTATTTTATTTCTAAAACGACAATAGGAGCCAAACATGCCTATCCTTTATCAGCAATTGTGACGATTTCCATCTGTGGTTCCATCGCTTTAATGTGTCGACTCGATCAAGGACCCATCGATCCCTACTATGCCGGTATCAATTTACCTATACTCGCATATGCCATCATGTTCCCACTGAATTTTCGAGAAAGTATATCGGTGTTCAGTATCGTCTGGCTGACCTATCTTCTACCAAACTTGTTAATTCTTCAGCCCCATGAGGTGCAAATATTCGTGAGTAATAACTTCTTCATGATTGCCACGATTATCATCTCCCTGCTAAGCTGCAGGTTTAATTTTCGTTACAGGAAAAACCAATGGAACGGGCATCGGCGATTAGAATCTGCGCATAAGAAAATTCAAAATCATGCCACTGAACTTGAAAAGAAAGTCCAAGAAAGAACACAGCGGCTCCTGCAATCCGAACGCCTCGCCGTAGTGGGTCAGCTAGCAGGGGGCATAGCTCATGACTTCAACAACATTCTTACTGCCATCCTGGGAATTAGCGAACTACTACTGGGTACTCTGGACGAAGAGGATCCAATGCGGGAAGACATAGAGAGCATATCCCGTGTCGGTAACCGTGCGGTGAATCTGGTCAAACAGCTCTTAGCTTTCAGCCGGCGCCAAATACTCGTCCCAAAGACATTAAATCTCAATGAAGTCATCAAAGACGTAGAAAAGATGCTCCAACGACTCATTGGAGAGGATATCGAACTCATAACCATAACTCCTCCGGATTTGTGTAACGTCAAGGCAGATCCCGTACAAATCGAACAAATCATTCTCAATCTGGCGGTAAATGCCAGAGACGCCATGCCCGATGGAGGCAAACTTATCATCGAGACGGCCAATATCACTCTCGATAAAGCTTACTGTAAACTAGGTAAAGTCTCCATTTCGCCGGGTAAATATGTGATGTTAGCCACAAGTGATACCGGGCAAGGGATGAGTGACGAAGTGAAAACAAAGGTTTTTGAGCCGTTTTTCACGACCAAAGAAAACGATAAAGGGACAGGCCTCGGACTTTCTACCGTGTATGGTATCGTGAAGCAGAGTGGAGGGGATATCCTTGTCTATAGTGAAAAAGGAAATGGGACCACTTTTAAGATTTACCTTCCCTTCGTTGAAGGAACCGTTAATAAACCATTGAAATCGAAAAAAATATCACAACTTCCCAAAGGGAAAGAGACCATTTTACTCGTAGAGGATGAAGAGGAAGTCCGCAATCTGACTGCACGGATGTTGAAAAAGCAGGGCTACAAAGTATTAGAGGCAAATGAAGGGAAAAGCGCCCTATCCTTCTCTGAACAATATGAAGGCACCATTGATTTACTCGTCACAGACGTCATCATGCCAAACATGAACGGGAAAGCATTGGCTGACCAACTCACTGCCCGGCGTACCGATATAAAAGTTCTTTTTGTATCCGGGCATATAGACAGTATGATTACACACCACGGGATTCTCAAACCGGGAGTCGAATTTCTACAAAAACCCTACACTGTTGAAACTCTCAGTAACAAAATCAGAAGTGTATTCAATAACTAACCCGATCTATTCCTAACGCGCTAAAGCACAAGTGCCTAAAGTGAACTAAAATTTAAAGTGCCTAAAGTTCACATCCCAAACATCCCATAACCTCGATCAATAATTTTGTTAAAAAAACAAAGTTTTTCAGAGTAATAGAATAAATATCCCGATTTTCAATATTCATTATATTAATAAGGAATCGGGACAGGCTGGGATAACCTGAAAAATTCATTTCGATAAATCCATTAATATCCTACACTTTTCCAACTGAGCGAATTTCAACCAAATCCCTCATCAAGAAAAGAATATCAAGCAGTCTAACACGTCTTGCCAAGTAATCCTAATTATTTTATTTACAGCATATTGAATTAAATTTTATAAAGATCTTGTTTTTCTGGTATATTCTTTGCATATTTAACCGTTTCAAATGTTATATGACACTCCTGTAACATTTGTGAAGCTTTTTTAACAGCCCTTTGGGAAGGAGTATGGGAGAAAATATATACAAAGAATTCGAGGACTTTGAAAAATTTATATCCACTCTCGATTCGTCAAATATGCCGACATTCAGGGATACGCTCTATAAAAAATTGGATCGCATTGCCCAACTCTTTGAAAAGTCGCCAAATCAGGAAGAATTGCGTAAAAGATTCTTCCATTTATGTAATACATTTGACTGTAGTCTGTTACACAGGCGCGCCAGAGAAAAGCCTCTGGGATATGCCGGCGACTTTCTCATTATTGACTGGATCTACACGAAAAAGACGGCTACCTCAGAACAGGGCAAGCTCTACGATTTGCTCTTCCAGAGTTATGAAGGCGCAGAGGCTGTCAGGAATCGTAAGCAGTACTTCATAAACAAATGTCTCGAACTGTCCCATAATAAAAAATCACGCGTAGACATCCTTAATCTTGGTTGCGGACCCTGCCGCGATGTCCTTGAGACTTTCCAGGCCACTGACAATGGCGAGAACCTCTATTTTCACTGTATCGATAACGAACCAAAAGCCATTGAATATGCCCGGAAACTTCTGAGCCAAACGGAAGAGCAGAAGAACATTCAACTGGATCATGCAAATGTACTCAGATTCAGAACATCCCGGAAATACGACTTAATCTGGGTCTCCGGTCTCTTCGATTATCTTGAAGATAGAATGGCCGTGATCCTACTGAAAAAAATTTGGCACCATTTGAAAGACAATGGTCAGATCATCTTTGGTAACTTCAGTCCAGCCAATCCAGCCCGTAAGGGTATGGACATTATGTTAAAATGGAATCTCTTCCACAGAACTGACAATGATTTAATTAAGTTATGCAGAGAAGCCAAACTGCCATTTTCAGAGATAGAGAGCGAACCTCTCGGAGTCAATCTTTTTTGCATCATCAGGAAGTAGTTTTTCCTACATGATTATAAAACCAACCCTACTATTAAGTACAGAACAATGGCAATGCCACCCGCTACGAAAGCGTACGGAAGCTGCGTCCGCACATGATCGATATGATCGGTGGCCGAAGCCATGGAAGCAATAATTGTCGTATCAGAAATGGGAGAGCAGTGATCTCCAAAAACCCCACCTCCCAATACGGCCCCCACAATAACACCCGGATGTAAACCCATCATTGAAATCATCGGAATCCCAATGGGGACCATGATGGCAAAGGTCCCCCACGACGTTCCGGTCGAAAATGCAATAAAACTGGAAACGAGAAAAAGAAGGGCAGGGATGATCTGAGATGGAAGTGTGGCCTTAACCACTGTAGCCACATAAATACCCGTTCCCAGTTGCTGAAAAGTCTCTTTAATGGCAAATGCGAACACCATGAGAATGGCCAGGGGCATAAGACCTCCAATACCTTTCATCATAAGGTCCACGATCTCCCTGAGGTTCATGATCCGCTGTATCAAATAGGATATGCCTCCCAGACCGATGCCTGCCAGTACGGCCCAGAATACAGACGTCGATCCAGAACCGTTCATCATATTCCCATCACCCGTAATGAGAAGTCCCACAGGCATCATAATCACCATGGCCAAAATGGGCAGAATCATATTAATCGCCCTGGGAGGAATCCCTTCCTTTGTTTGGATGGAGACAATTTCGATGGACATCAGAGGTTCTGCACCATCCCTGAGGAGTTTTCCTTCTTCCCGTACTCTCTTTTCGGCTTTCCGCATGGGACCTATATCCTTTTCAAACAGAACAACGGCCAATACCAGTAAAATGGCAAAGATTGCATAAAAATTAAAGGGCATCGAAGAAAGCAGGACACGGACCGGATTCTCCATATCCTGTTCGGCCAGGAGAGCGATGATAAACGCACCCCAGGCATTCAAAGGGATGAGAATGCATTTCGGAGCCGAAGTCGAATCACATATATAGGCAAGCTTCTCGCGAGAAATTCGAAGACGGTCGAAGATGGGTCGAGACACTGCCCCGGCAATAAGAACGCAGATACTCGATTCGACAAAGATAACCATGCCAACGAGCCACGCTAACAATCCAGCCTGCTTACGTCCGCGTACCAATCCCCTTCCTACAATCCAGTTCACAAAACCTTCCATCCCCCCCGAATACTGGGTAAAGGCAATCAGGGCACCCACCAGGGCACTGAACATAATCACTTTTGTATTATCAGGGTCCTTAAAAACATCGACACACGAATCCAATGCCCTCACCAACCCTGAAATGGGATTTCCATTGGAAAGGATCACCCAGCCGAGCCAGATGCCGAAGAAAAGAGAGATGTATACCTGTTTGGTCTTTATGGCCAGGACAATTGCCAACACCGGGGGAAGAACCGATAACCAACCGTATGTATCCATATGGTCCTCTGTTTAATTAACCTTTAAAATCGTATCGATCTAAAATTCCAAATCACAAACGACAAAGTCCAAATAAATCTCAATGTCAAAAGCACAGATAGAACAAATTGGAATTTGGTCATTGGTTAATTATTTGATATTTGGATTTTGGGATTTGAGATTTTTGCATTATAATTCCGAGCACTTATTTGATAATCCCCACTCCCATATATTCTCTCAACACCTCGGGAACAACAATGGTTCCCTCATCCGTCTGATAATTCTCGATTATTGCTATAACAGTCCTTGGCAGAGCCAATCCGGAACCGTTCAAAGTATGAACAAACTCAACCTTGGCTCCCTTCTCTCTCCTAAAACGGATGTTCATCCGTCTCGCCTGATAATCCTCATAGTTGGAGCAAGAGGACACCTCGAGCCATTTATCGATGCCCGGTGCATAGGCTTCTAAGTCGTAACATTTGGCAGCGGCAAAGGATAGATCCCCTGTGGCCAGTGAAACGACTCGGTAGGGAATCTCGAGGAGTTGAAGGACTTCCTCTGCATTTTGCAGGAGTGTTTCGAGTTCATCATACGACTTTTCCGGTTCGACAAATTTGACCATTTCCACTTTATCAAACTGGTGGATCCGCATGAGTCCCCGCGTGTCCGCTCCATAAGAACCCGCTTCTCTACGGAAACAGGGCGTATATGCCACATAATAAAGGGGGAACCGTTCCCCCCCCATTAAGATTTCTTCACGATGCAAATTGGTCACAGGAACTTCAGCCGTGGGAATGAGAAAAAGATCATCCTTTTCCACGAGATACATGTCTTCCTCTAACTTGGGAAGCTGTCCGGTTCCAAACATCATCTCTCGCTTAACGATAAAAGGAACTGAAACTTCTGTGTATCCATGCTTCGTCACATGAAGATCGATCATAAAGTTTATTAACGCCCGTTCCAATTTCGCTCCTGCATCCTTGAAAGAGACAAAATTCGAACCGGACAAACGACTCCCACGCTCGAAGTCCAGAATCCCTAATGCCGGACCCAAATCCCAATGGGTCCTGGGTTTGAAATCAAATTCCGGCACGGATCCCCATTCCCTCACGACTACGTTATAACTGGGATCCTCACCCCGAGGAACCGAAGGATGGGGAACATTGGGAATGTGAATCTGGATTTCCCGGATCTTTCCCTCAACGGTACGAATCTCCTCATCCATCCCCTTGATCTCTTTGGAAACCTTCCGCATTGCCGTGATGGCAGCGGAACCGTCCTTGCCTTGTTTTTTTAACTGAGCAATTTCTTCCGATACGCGATTCCGCTCTGCCTTCATCTGATCCGCTTTTCGGATGAGCTCCCGTCTATTTTTATCCAATTCCAGTAACCGGTCAAAATCGACCCTTTCCCCCTTTTCTTGAATAGCCTGCCTCACCAAATCCGGGTGCTCACGAATGAAACGAAGATCCAACATGTTCTATTTCTCCAATATCGTTTGATTATAACATTTTTTAACCACAGAGCACACGGAGATCACGGAGATGTATTTTATATAATTACTTTTCACTGGCATATCTTCTAATAAATATTATGACATATGCCATTTCATTATCTCTAATTTTATATTTATTCTTTTTCTCTGTGCCCTCTGTGATCTCCGTGGTTAATCACATTTCTTCATCAAAGATAACAGTTCATCTGTCAATGTCCCTTCCCGGCAATCATCACATAAAGCGTATTCAAAATGATTTTCAAATCCATCCTTAAAGACATGTTTTCGAGGTAAAAGAGGTCGTATTCCAACTTTTGTCTCACGTGTTCTAAAGATTGATCGTATTCCCCTTTCACTTGAGCCCAACCCGTAATTCCCGGTCGTACACGTAATCTTCGGGCATAAAGAGGAATAGCTTTCTTGAGCTTCTCCACAAAATAGGGCCGCTCGGGTCGCGGACCCACCAGGGACATATCCCCATCTAAAACATTGATGAATTGAGGAATTTCGTCCAGCCTCAACCGCCTCAATCGTTTTCCCAACCTTGTCATCCGTGGATCATCATATGTGGCCCAGATGGGACCTGTCATTTTTTCGGCTCCCAATACCATCGAACGGAATTTAATCATCGTGTAGATTTTACCATCCCTTCCTACCCGCTTCTGTGTATAGAAAATCGGCCCCCTGGAATCGATTCGAATGGCAATGGCTACGAGGAGCCAGATGGGGGAAAAGCCAACAAGAATGAAAAGTGAAAACAGGATATCCCCTATTCGTTTGGCCACACCCTCCCATGGAGGCATGAGTTGCGGGAGAATCTCGATGAGGGGGAAGCCATATATTTGATTCGTCCGAACCTGACCGATGATGACATCGTAAAGATCCGGAACGATCTTCAGGCCGACAGGCGTACCATCACACTGACGAATAACCTCTTCCAGGTGACGTTCCGAACGGCGGGGAAGAGCGATGAGAACCTCCTGGATTGCCTCTTTTCGGACAAGTCGGTTCAGATTCGCCAATGATCCTTTTAACGGTATATTTTTATAGTTACCCTTATGAGGAGTGTCTCGATGCGTAACGAATCCTACAATTTCATAACCCAACGCCGGTGCTTCCGTCACTCGATCAAAAAGGTCTTTGGCCTTTTTTCCCCATCCAATGATCAGCGTCTTTCGCCTGCCAATTCCCGCCTCTAACAATTTACGATGAACGGTTCTCAGCATGATCCGACCGCTACCAACCAGAATGACCATTAATCCCCAGTATGAAATAATCATCAAACGGCTCAAGGGCAAGGGCCTGCTTACATCTTTTTCAAGATCAAATGTAACCAGAAAAATCAAAAATACACCCACTGTAACTGATTTAATGACTGCTATGAATTCGTCAGTTCTCGAGTGGATAAACCAGGCCTTGTACAGCCCCAAAAAAGCAAACAAAAGGAGCCAGAATAAATAAACGATGACCGATAAGAAAAGGATTCGAGTGAAAGAAGCTTCAGTGAAAAATCCCATTGAAAGTCGCAACCTACACCATAGCAAAAAAGTAATGTTGATTGTGACAAAATCGGATAGAAAAAAAAGTAACTTTTCAGTAGATTTTTTCATATCAGAGTTTGTTTAGCGATCTACGTGAGTCCAGGAAGATTCCTGAATCCCGAATATACTTTTGAAAAAGCCGACCAATAATGCAAAATTAATGAGCACGAAATAATACATATAAGTAAAAACATTGGATTTCGTACTTCGTTTTGAAGACAACCATCCAATGAAAACGGTCATATAGAAAAGTAGATGAAAAATCAATAAATAAAAATAAAATGGAATCCTCGAAATCAGAAGATGACTGGTAAACAATGAAATGAGTAAAAATGGTACAAACCATCTGATTATTTTATGAGACCAAAGACCGAAGGCCACAAACCCTCTCAAAGGATTCAGGAGGGATCTGATTTCCCTCAAAATGTTAAAATTCCCTGCTCCAATTCGTACTTTTCTGGAGAATTCTCCCTTAGAATCAAAAGAAGTTGGTTCTCTCCCTTTGGCTTTCTCTTCGTAAATAACATCGTATCGCTTTTCGACGACCTTCAAAGGAATATAAAAATCATCATTAATCATTTTATTTTCTGGAAGCTTACTGTATAGATTTTTTCTTATTGCGTATATGGCACCATTTGCACCAAAAACGGTCTTAATCTTGCCTTCTAAGCATTTCAAACGGTTTTCATAGTTCCAGTAAAGTTTTTCACCGATTCCGCTCAAATCTTCACTAGGTAAAAAGAGTTCAAGTTTTCCGCACACGCCACCAATTATTGGGTCTACAAAATATTTGATAAGGTTTCTAATTGAACCTGGTTCATATATCGTATTCGCATCGGAAAAGACCAATATGTCACCTTGAGCTAGTTGTACCAATTCATTTAAAACTTTGACCTTACCACGATGTTTTTGAAAAAAATATGGTTTAATGTAATCATTCTCACTCTGTTTTAGGATAGTATTGGTATTATCATCAGAACCATCGGAACCGAATAAAAAAGTCATCTTTTCTTTTGGATAATCCAGCTTTAAACAATTTTGGATTTTTTCTCCTATCACATTTTCTTCATTATAGGCTGCTATTAGCATCGACACTGTCGGATGATAATTCGTATCTTCTTTCCGTGTCTTTGTCTTTAATTTAGCTAAAAGAATCAAAAGGAAATAATATCCGAAGTATGTGTACACAATCAATATGAACGAAATCCAAAAAATAATTTCATTATACAATGGATTCTCCATTCAGGTCAAATCTTTCTCAATTTTTCAGCCATTCTTTTTACTTGATTACGTCGTGTAAAAAAGGAAACTTTGGAATCGATAGCCCCCTCCCATTGCTTCGATTTTCTAATAAGACTCGTGACTTCATCCGTAGAATCGGTATATCCACCTAAATTCAGATCTATAATAATTTTAGCAGCTTCATCAGCCCTGTGTCCAATACCCAGAATATACTTCTTGGCAGCCATATATTCGAATAATTTTCCCGATAGTGTCCCTGCACCCGAACCATCCAATGAATTGAGAAATAAAAGAAGGTCACATTGGTACTGTAGGGAAATGGCGTCCTCATTTGATAAATTTTTATAAATGACTATACGATCCTCCACGTTCCATTGTTTTGCCAATTTCTTTATGTACCTACAATCAATGTCTTCAAACAGGGCAATATACAAAAGTAAATCTTCTTCCCTGGACAATGCAGGGAAAACAAGTTGAATCGGCTGTGCTCCGTTATATAAACTGCCGCAATAACACATCTTAATCAATTTTGGATCATTAGTATTATCCAAATATAAGGAAAAATTCCTCTCTATGTCATCAAAAAAACCGTTATATATCACTTTTGACTCAATGTGATAACGTCTATTTAATATATCAGAGAGACCCCTTGAGACCGCCGTGACCAAGGAAGCCGAACGGATAATCTTTCCTTCAATGAATCGTACGACTATCTTATCCAAAGGAGTGGGACGGAAGAAAAAGTTACCTATCCAGAGATCGCGATAATCGATGATGAGGGGCAGCCCATATTTCCGATTCAGATAATAACCCAATCTTAATACATTCTCCGGACCGAAGGATACGAGTACTGCATCATACTCCCGAACGGTCTGGGCGTTAAGCATGCGCTTACCCTTTCGATATAACGTACTTTTTAAATAGTTTAATGCCGGACGTACACCTGTATACTTCATTAAGTCCTTAACGATATTTGGCTTTCTGACAAATCGATTAATCGAGGATTTATCCTGATAAGGAGTGATTATTTTCATACCATGCAAATCATAGCGGAGGTTTCCGGACCTTTCAGGTGTGAGTATACTTACATCTATGCCATAGTCGGGAAGATATTTGGCAAAACTATACGTCCGATGGGATGCCACCGTATTGGCCGGTGGAAAAAAGTTTGTTATCATAAGAACACGCATTGTATCTCGTTAAGAATAAAAAATGGTTACGGGCGTACTATTTTCAATTTTCCCCATCTTATAGGTCTCCACCAATATGGATGCATCAGAATGTAAATATGTTTCTCATTTGCTGCCAGCGCTTCCATAAACGAAATCGGAGTCCATTTTCCACCGGAATCGGCAATAAATATATCTATATCCTCCGGATACCATTCCATCAATGTAGCCGATTTCTTAATGTGAAAATGTTCAAGATTCTGATCCTTGATCAAAACAGCATTGGAAATGCCTATAATCCGGTTGCGTTGAGCTCCATGTGACGAAATTGAATTTATATCACCAAACTGACCCTTAAAAAATTCTATCTCATACATAAGCCTCTCTCTACACTCGGTTAACACATCAAGAGTCAGTTCATCTTTTTCATATATATTATGGTCTTCACAATAATATGCCAGGGTTTCATAATGAAGTCCAATTTCATGCCCCAATGCATTTAGATACTCTATAGTCGCCGGATCGGCCGTAATCCATCGAAAATAGTATGTAGAAAACACATCTGATAACCCTTCAATAAATCCGAAAGCCTTTGCTGTCTGTACATCATAATCGACATCATGGCGTAAAATGATGACTCGTTTGCTTTTCAAATTCTGTGGACGCTGATCCCACGTTATAACATTTTTAAACCTATACCCCGCTTCAATTGCAGTCAATAATTGTAATTGATATAAATGGAGTTTTAAAGGTAATTTAAATAAAATTGTATCTGGCAAAGATGTAATACAATGATCTTTTGAATCGATTGCTTGAGGTGTATAGGGAAACAGATGTAGCAGGTCCTGACTATTTGTGTGGAATGTCCGAAAGGTCGCCCTGAAGTATCCGTTTTGATCCGTTGATACAAAGGCATCGTTGACTCGAATATTCACATTCATTAAAATTTTACCGGTGCCCAAATCTCTGGCATATCCATGAATGGACCGAGTCACAAGTGATTCCAACGGACTCTTTACTGACTCGCAAGCCATTAAACCGATGAAGACAATATACTTAATTTTTGTTATATCTGTTATCATCATTAGGATTCATATCGACGCGTAGAATTCTCTATATACGTCATTAATATACTAACCGTCCCTGCAAACGATGAATTTTTTTTATTGATGATTTGCTAAGTTTATATTTCTTCCTTCTATTTTTCAACCGAGGTAAATGCTTAATTCCAGAAAAAATCCCCGAAAAAAACATACTCAACTGGTTTGATCGAAGCGAGGCCAGGAAGAAGAAGATCATCCAAACCGTGAGATGTGTTAGAATATAATACCAGGGTAAAAATGTAAAACAAAACCAGAATCTGTTTCGAGTAGAGTAATATATCTTCCTCCAGGAAGGTCGAGCCAGAGGAGAGGCTTTGTGATACACAATAAAATCCGGAGAATAAACGATTTTATAATCTGCCTCGAGTGCACGCCAGGAAAAATCCATCTCTTCGAGACTGTAGAAGTACGCCTCATAGAGCGTTCCAACCTTCTCGAATACTTCTCTCCTTACTGCAAATCCTGCACCTACAAAATAAGTTGTTTCAAACTCTCGATAAATCAGTTTCATATTCCTGTGAGGAAATTCGAGTCCGTGAACCTTATTGGTAAAGTAATTAACAATTTTTAAAGCGAGTATGCCTGTTTCTTTGTTCTCATTAAAAAATTGATTTACATTCTCACAAAAATAGTTATCCCGAATAATACAATCATCATCGATAAAAATGGTTATATCACCTTTTGCGTGTAGAATACCAACGTTTCTCGCACCAGGCACACCAAGGTTGGTATCGGCGCAAATAAGCTTTACATCGGGAAATTGACGAGTCACGACCTCAACGGTGTGATCGGTACTCTTATTGTCCACCAAGACTATTTCATATTCCTGATATGTTTGTCTCTTTATAGATTCGATACATTCGATGAGTTCATCGATACGATTGAAAGTTACAATCACGAAGCTGAGAAAGGTTTTATCATTATTCTTTCCGCCCATGAGAAATCCTGACATCAATTATACATTCTGATTAGAGTATTTTTCACGAGATAGATAAAGTACATAAATGAATCCGGTACACAACCAGACAATTTCATTACTCCTTATATCGCCACTAAACATGGCATTCCAAAGTGCAAAAATGAAAATTGTCATCACCGCTATACTGAGTTGTGTATATAAACGAGAATTCGATTTATAATAGTGCTTAATGTTCATCCTTCCATACTTTATGGCCAGGAAAATGAAGATTACGATCAACGTGAGGCCAAAAATACCATTCTCACAGGCCATCTCTAATAGAAGGTTGTGGGGATATTGAATCGACTGTAACATAAATTCCAGCTTAAAACTTCCCGTTCCGATTCCTGTTAACGGGGAAGCAAGAAAGTGTTCGATCGCCTTTACCCAAGAGGCAAAACGGGATACAGTACTCACGACATCTTTTACAGTTGGATCACTAATCCTTGCAGCGACCGTTGTACCTGAAATGAAAAAATAGGCCAAAAGTCCCGCAAAGAATGCTGCAATGGAGAAAACGATCAACTTTTTCCTCAGGGGCTGTCCAGGTTGAAGAAAATAATAGACAAATGTGGCAAGGATCAATCCAATAAACGGAGCTCTTGAACCCGTCCGAATCATGGAATAGAGGAAAAATGGCATCGTAGCCAATATAAGTATTTTAATCATTTTCCGTCTGCTCTTAACGAACAAAAATAGACCGGCAAGTGCAGATACCCCAAGACTGCGAGCCAACCAGATTTCATTAACGCTTTCACTGACTCGAAATCGAAGATGGATGGGTATCTGATGGGCTTTTATTGTACAGTAAATGGTTAATACGATACCGCCTAAAAAAGTAAAAAAAAGAACATTTTGTATTTTATACAGATCATGACGATAAATTAAAGGAATAAAAATGAGCAACATATTGGAGAGCAAGTAAAACGTTACCTTATAGAGGCCATACGCGGGATTCGTTGAGAATTGTAACCCCAAAATCATCAAGAGACCAATACACACAGCAATAGTATTTAACCTCCCCACAGGTAACGTTTTATCAAGGGGCTTTTGAAATTCATATAACAATATCCCCCCAGCCAAAAGCAGTAAATACACCATTAAAACAGGCATTGGTAAATTGATTTCTATATAATCGAATATGATAAGTAACAGAATGCTGTTGGTCATTGCCACTGCCAAGCCGAACTCAGGGAAGAAAAATAAGAATATGGGGCCCCCTACACAGATTAAGAACAGAACAGCGTAGAATTCAGATTTTAAAAGAAGTAATAAAATAATGACTTCCAATAAACATACACCGAATAAATATTCTTTGTGCATTTTGTTTATGTCGATAGATGCTGTATTCATCTATGTATTCCTGATGATCCCTTGAATGAGATGCCACCCTCGCAATACTTCATATTTTGTTATTTCCCTCAAGATAAGTAGCATAATGAAGAAAATAAGCATTGCTGATGGGATGAGTAAAATAACTGTATAGAATGTATTTTGAATCAAACTCGAAAGACCAGCCAGATAGACGGATATGATCCCCGCAGCAATGAATATTCTTATTATGGAACGATAAGGCGGTATCCAACTCATTTTAGTACGAACGAAATAGACAGATAAAATAAAATAAATCCCAAAAGCAGTGCAGGCCGAGACACCTGCGCCAAAGAAGCCGAATCTCGGTATTAAAATGAGGTTCAAAATGATATTGGTCAATCCGGCCAACAAAGCGATTATAGCAATATAAATACTTTTTTTTAAAAGTTCAAATCCTTTCATGACGTATTGGGTGAGCCCGTTCAAGAACACGCCAATAGCAATCAATGGCAATACTCTTGCCCCATCAATATATTTTTTATCGGAAAAAATGGCCAATACATCTTCAGGAATAACAATTAATACGGTTAAGACAGGAACGCAAATGAGAAAAAAATAACGGGTTAATTCTGTAATAAGAATTTGTGTCTGTTTTATCCCATGTTTTTCCCAGTTATCCACGATGATGGGATATGCCGCGAGCATGAGAATCATGTAAATGAAATTGAGCGTTTTTTCCGATATAAAATATCCCACAGAATAGAATCCCACCTCCGCATTGCCGCAAAAAAAACCGATGAGGTAACGATCCGAGAGGGAAAGAATCCAGAATGAAAACATTGACAAGCCTAGAGGTAAACCATACCTCGCGAACTGTTTAAATAACCCACTGGAAATCGAAGGAATTCGAATATATGCTTTCAAATTGAGTTTCCGAAATATGATGATATCCAATAGGAGTGGTATGATGAAAAATCCCCAGAATATACCACTCACACGTAAACCAATCAGGAATATGAGGCATAAACCCAATATTGGTTTGCCAACGGCGAACAGAATCCAAAAAAATGAATATTTCCTGGGTTCGAGTCCCGCACGAAATACCATGACAAAGATTTCAAAAAAGGCATTAAACAGGCTAGCCCCAATAGCGATATTGATGAGAGAAAAGAGTTCCGGATCTAATTTCTGTCGGAATATGAAGAAATTAATGGCCCAGCTTAACACAGCCACCAAAAAAGTCCCGACAAGCGTACACATGAATAGGGTGGAAAAGAATGTCTTTTGCTGATTCAGGTTTTTATAGTTCAGATAGAAACGAGTCACACTGGTCGAGAGCCATATCATGCTAAAAACACGAATCAGACCGAAAGTGGACAAAGTAATTTGATAATGCCCATACTCTTCAGGAGTGAATACGCTCGTCAATACCCTTATTAATAAAATACCGACAACTGCCGGTATCATATTAGCTGGGACATAAATGAGTGAATCTCGTAGGGTTCTTTTAATCTGCTGATTTATGGCTTCATCATTAGGGTTTGCCATCAGGTGACCAAATTATTTAAACCAATTCTTAACCTTGAGTTGTTCAAAGATGGTTTGTATCTTTCCAAATCTATCTATATCCGATGTCTTTATATACTCTAAATTTACCGCAAAATATACAGTCATCGCAGCAATCAGGACACTCACTATTCCAGCGAACAATACAATCAACATGCGTCTCGGTTTCGATCTTTTTTCCGGACGCACGGCGGGGTCCAACACTTGTACAGTAGGTGTATCTCTTGCCTCCTGAATTTTAGCCTGCTCATACTGGGGGAGTAGAAATTCATAAATTTTTTCCTGCATCATGACTTCTCGATACAACCGAGCAAACTGCAAACTAAGATCCGGTACATCTTCCATCGGCAAAAATATGTCTTTTATTTCTGTACGTCCGCGGTCCACTCGGGCATCGTTTACTTTTCCGTAAATAAATTCCTCATACTTATTTCGCAATTCATTCAACTCGTTCTTGGTTCTTATAATATCGGTATGTGCACCACCAATATACTTTTGGAAAACCCCGAGTTCTATTTCCTTGGCTACAATTTGTGCCCTAAGTTCAGCTGCGGCAGTGATGGTTGCAGCTGTTTGTTCAGGTAATGCAATCGTACCATGTTTTTCCTGGAATCGTTTGAACGCTTCTTCAGCATCGTGCAAATCCATCATATTTTGATTCACTCTTCGCTCTAAAAATATCCGTGTATTTTTTGCTCTATCTACTTTCAATTGTTTGTTCACGATATCCAGTTGCTGTATAATATAATTGGCCATATTTTTAGACAGCTCTCTCGCCTCATCCTCTTTTCGAGAAGTAGGAAAATATGATGTCTTCGCTTCAACGCTGAGGGTCATGGTACCTTCATCATTTATCTTCATGGATACCCGTTTTCGAAGTGTTTTAACCGCCTCCTCCATATTCTTTTTCTTATAACGTGTTATTAAACCAAACTCATTCACCACAGATTCTATGACTGTTCGACTATCGACTATTGCCAGAAAAAGGGAAGATCCTTCTGTGAATCCACCTAAACCGATATTCAGGCCACCAATAGGTAAATTGTTGAGAATTGAGGACAAACCAAGATCTGAGGCTTCTTCTGCGGGTGGAAGGATAACACTATATGCTTTATACCATTTTGGCACGATGAAGCTGATCACTGCCGCCAGTATACATACGATTAGGGAATTAATGATTACAAATTTTCTCCACCTCACCAGGACAGAAATATAATCAATGAAAGATATCTCTTTCTTTTCCATAATTTATACCCTTTATGATCGAGATACATTTAAGGATCACTGTCCAAATAATCCGGCCGCTCTCGCTGCAATAATAACCGATGTGAATACACCAAGAATTTGTAAATAAGGCACAAAACGCTGGCTCCAGGAAGGATTGAGATGTACCACATCACCGGCTTCTACCAGAACATCGGCACCCTTTTCTGTTTTACCAGTCAGGGCATGATAGACTCGCACACTCTCGATGCTTCCGGATCTAAAATCCCCCCCTGCCATGCCTGCATAATCCTTGGCAGTGAGATTCATGATATATGGAAAAGCGCCCGGATTTCGAACGGCACCCTTGACATAAACGAAAGTCGATGGAAGCATCACCTCATCGCCGTTCTGCAGGGGAAAATCGAGAATAATCGACTCATCAGTCTTGAAAGGCGTTAAGACCTGTTTTCTTCCTGATCCATCACTGACATCGTTTTCTTTACGAACGACGACGATCTTTGATAAATCCGTATTTCTTTTCAATACGCGAATTCTTTGGAGGAAACTCAATAGCTGCTCTCCTGGTATGATCTGATGGATACCCGAATTTTCTATATCACTTGTGACCCTCACCAGACTGCCTCCGATTTCAATAGGAGGCACATAGATGACATCTCCTCCATTCACAAACCGATCCTCTGTTAAATTTCCCTCCTGTTCAAAAGAATCGAGATCAAAAAAATCGATCCTTCCGTCGGAATGCCTAAGCTCGATTCGATGCTTCCAGGCCCTTTCTGTCACACCTCCCGCTTCGGTGATCATTCCCGATATGCGATCCACTGCCTGAGCAATATACGTGCTCGGAAACTGAACTTCCCCGATCACATGCACACGAAAAAACCGCAGGGCATCGAGAGTGAGGGACACATCACTATTTTCATAAACAGGAGCTGCTTCTCTATACACAATACTCTGAACTTCATGCAACGTTTTTCCATCCACCTCTATCTCACCTACAGATGGCGCCAGTAGCTTTCCTCCGGGCGAAACCACAAGGGGCAATTGCATCTCCAGTGCACCCCAAATATTAAAAGAAAAGACATCCCCGGGACCGACAATATATTCTTCAGGATCGATGGCCTGTTCCAGAGCTTCGATCATTGAAAGACGTTCTTTTAACTTCGCCTCCCGCCTGCTCTTCCAGAGCTCGAAATCTTCCCGTGTCATCTTCGTCTGATCGAATATTTTGGAAAAATCGATCGCCTGAGGAAGGGTCATGGTTTTTTTCCGCTCTTCCTCTTCCATGACTTGAGTGTACCCCATTCCCCAGAGAATGAATATGACAAAGAGGAGTCTAACTATGAATCGAATGTTCATATCGTGGTCAATCTCCTTTTTTCCTGAACTGATAATGGTAAATACAAGGAACTAATATTTCAAGTACTTAAAGTGACCTAAAGTTATCTAATTTTAGGCACTTCCAACTTTAGACACTTTAGCTCACTATTAACCCCATTAACAATTTTCTAACTTAAGATTTAGAATACCGCTTCAAATCAGTGATTACGATTTCACCACGCTACGCCTTGACAATCTTTTCTCGCCCCTCCTCCACTTTCTTCGTCGCATTACGGGTGTCGATGACCAATTGAGCATGGGTAACGATGTGATCATAGTCGTAACAACTATGCGCCGTTGAAATAAGCACTGCATCATACTTCTTAAGATTTTCCGGTGTCAGTTCCACACTCTCCATGTCATACTGATATTTCCTGACCAACGGCATCTTTGGGAAATAGGGATCGTTATAATCGACATGCCCTCCTTTGCTCTGGAGTATCTCGATGAGCTTCAACGTGGGACTCTCCCGCATATCGTCGACATCCTTCTTATAAGCAGCCCCTAAAATTAAAATTTTCGCGCCATTCAGACTCTTCCCTTTTTCATTGAGGGCTTCCATGATTTTATAAACCACCCAGTAAGGCATTGACGTATTGATTTCGCCGGCCAACTCGATAAATCGCGTGGGTATGTCGTATTCCCGGGCCTTCCAGGTGAGGTAGAAGGGATCGATGGGAATACAATGCCCACCGAGCCCGGGACCGGGATAAAAGGGCATATATCCGAAGGGTTTGGTCGTCGCAGCCTCGATGACCTCCCAAACATCGATACCCATTTTATCTAAAATCATCTTCATCTCATTCACAAGGGCAATATTCACGCTCCTGAAAATATTCTCCAGGAGTTTTGTCGCTTCGGCAGCCTGACTCGAAGAGACCGGTACGGTTTGAACGATCACCTTGTCATAAAGCGCAGTGGCACATTCCAGAGTATAAGAATCGTTTGAACCAACAACCTTGGGTATTGTCTTGGTGGTATAGGTTGGATTGTTTGGATCCTCCCGTTCCGGGGAAAATGCAAGATAGAAATCTTTTCCATATTTCAAGCCGGATTTCTCGAGAATGGGTTTCATCACCTCCTCCGTCGTTCCCGGCCACGTCGAACTCTCTAACACGACCATCTGCCCCTGCTTGAGATATTTGGATATGACTTCCGATGTATCGATAATATAACTGAGATCCGGCTGTTGATGTTTGTCCAGAGGTGTCGGTACGGCCACGATGATGCAATCGACTTGTGAAATACGGGAAAAATCCGTCGTGGCATCGAATTTTCCACTCTCTACGATTCCTTCAATACGTTTCTGCGAAAGGTGTTTGATATAAGATTTCTTCTCTTTCAGGAGAGTCACTTTATTTTCGTCAATATCAAAGCCTATACAGGTAAAGCCTTCCTCTACAAACTCCATAAGAAGTGGAAGTCCGACATAACCCAGACCAATCACACCGATTTTTGCCTGTTTCGATTCAATTTTGTCTTTCAGATCCACAAAGGTCTCCATAATTTAACCATTTTATTAGCCACAAAGTCACTACGGCACAACGATTATACAATTGACAATTGATAATTAATTTGGTGCCTCAGACGGCGAACGGTGACAATAGATTTACAAATCCCGCTGGTAGTGTTTCTTGTAATACGCCAAATATTCGCCATCCTTCAACTTCTCCCACCACCACCTGTTATCCCGATACCAATGAATCGTTTCCTGTAATGCCTCATCAAAGGGTTGGCGGGGTTTCCATCCCAGATTTTTAATCTTTGTGATGTCGAGGGCATATCGCCGATCATGCCCCTTTCGATCTTCCACAAAGGTCATTAAACTTTTAGGTTTATCCAGCCCATGGAGGATAAACTCGGTAATTTCCAGGTTATTTTTTTCGTTTTCCCCACCGATGTTATACACCTCGCCATCTTTTCCCTGTTCCATGATTTTCTCGATGGCCTCACAATTATCCAGGACATACAACCAGTCCCGAACATTTTTTCCATCGCCGTAGATGGGGAGTTCCTTATCATCCAGAGCGTTGGTCACAAAAAGAGAAATGAGCTTTTCCGGGTATTGATAGGGTCCGAAATTATTCGAGCTTCTGGGAATGACGACCGGAAGTCCATAGGTCACGTAATAGGAATAGGCCAACCGATCGGCTCCTGCCTTGGATGCAGAATACGGACTGGATGGCAGTAACGGATCTGTTTCTTTAAACAATCCTTCATCAATGCTGCCGTAGACCTCATCGGTACTGATCTGAACAAATCTCCGGATACCGACCTTCCTCGACGCTTCCAACAGCACAAACGCACCAAAGATATCCGTTTTTATGAAATCGTCGGGTTTGCCGATGGATCGGTCAACATGACTTTCAGCGGCGAAGTTGATAACGATATTTACATCGGACATCACCTCGTTGACTATGGACTCATCACAGATATCCCCCCGCACGAAACGATACCTGGGATCTTTTTCAATATCTTTCAGATTGTCCAGGTTGCCGGCATAGGTGAGTTTGTCGAGATTGACAATCCGTACATCATCGTGTTTCCCGAGCATGAATCGAATAAAATTACTACCAATAAAACCTGCTCCACCCGTCACGAGCAAATTTCTCATACAGAGTTCCTTTCAAAAATCAAGTTTATAATTTAATAAATAAGGTTAACAAAGTCAATGCTTTTTGTTTGATTAGAAAGGGCCAGAATTTTGAACAATTATGGCGAGATAATGACGGTTTGAGACTCCTTGAATTGGCAGTAAAATCCTTAAAAGTTGAAATATCCATGGATTTTAGATTCGTTTTTTCCCCTTGCATCTTGTTTACGAATTTATTATAATAATCCTGAGTATAATCCGCAACTCTTTTTCTTCTTAAACCATCCTCTGATAATGATGTGGTTTGGGGAGAGGCTAACGATTGTTACATCTTGCTGAAATAATGGGTATTTTTCCTTGAATGAAGGATTTATATGAGTCCTATAAATTATCCAGCCTATAAAGAATGTTTTAAAAAGTATATTTGGGTTTATCCTACTATTATTGCGTTATTTATGTTTTATCTTCATCTTGATAAAGGATTGTTAAAATATGACGAGGCCGATTATGTAACAGCGGCACGAAAAGGGTTCGTTACGAATTACTGGGACGTTCATTCTACACCATTTCATGAGTTCATTCAAAAAGGCACTGAAATCTATATTCTTAAAAAACACACATCTTTAGCCAAAGAAATAAGAAATCAGGAAGACATTTGTTTTTTCCGACACTTTCATGCTCCCCTTCTTTTTTATATTCTATCAATTTCTTCACGCCTTTTTGGCAATCATGATATGATATTTAGAATTGTATACTGGCTTATCACAGTACTGATTGTACCAGTAACATATTGGTGTATAATAACTTTAACAAAAAATAAATGGCTTTCTTTCATCACATCTTTCCTCGTAGCTATCTCCCCCATGATGTTAGTCCAATTCTCACAAATATCCATTCATTCCATTTTTGCAATTTTTGCGTTATGTACTCTTACATATCAGATCAAATTTTTTCAATCAAATCAAATAAAATATTTTTATTATTATATTATTTTCTTAACATTTGCTTTTTTAACGAATGAATATGCATTAATTCTATTATGTGTTTGCCTGGCTAACTTTTTAATAATAAAAAATGATATAATTGCATACGAGTTAAAAAAAATACAACTCAGCCCCCACATATTTGTGGGATTACTACTATCCCTTTTCATATTCCTGATATTGTGGCCTGCCGGCATTTTAAAATTATCTGTCCTTAAAAGTTATATTTTCTTTTCATATTTTACATTAATTAAGAAACCTTTAGCTTATGGGACTTCTTCAGCTATTCATGTATGGGCGGGCCGCTTTTTAAGATATCCATTAGAATGTGTAATGATTGTTTTAGGATTGGGATCGGTCATATATGGTTTATTTATCAAAAAAAAGGGTAAAAAATATATTCCTTTTATGATTTATGCATTGGCCATGATTGGTATCAATACTGTGAATAATGCGGACATCTATATTACTCCTGTCTATCCGATACTATTGTTTTTCTCATCACTTTGGATATATTCCCTTGTAAAAAGAATCAATATGAAGAGAAATAAATTTTTAATAACAGCTTCAATACTCATAGGTTTGTCTATCGGTAATATATTGAGTAATCCTCCAAATCAAAAAACGGATGATCGTTATTTACAAAAAGTCATCACTTTTTTAAAAGAAAATAGTTTTATCAACACGAACATTCTTGTCAGTTATGGTTATTTACCTATTTTGAATTATTATTTACCGGATCGGAATATAGAAACGATTTATTTGGAAGAAAGTCAAAACGAAATTGTGGAAAAAATATCTTCTAATCAATATGAATTCTTTTTATTTATTGGTAAACTAATAGATTTAGAAAATCCTCCGTACTCAGAAACGCTTTCACATCTGTATAATAAATCTTTTGTTGTTTCGACAGAAATGAATCGTACAATAATATTATTTAGAAAAAAGTAAACTGATAATTCAAAAACAAATGATTATAAATGAACTTTATATTTAAACGAAACGAAGGGCAGAAAATTCTAAAGCGCAATAAAAAAAATAACCCATCCGACGAGATGAAGGATAAATGGCTCTTTCGATTGATCCCATCGAGTAAAGATATAGTAAATGGAATAAAACGGGATAAAAGAAAACAACAGTCCACAAGGCAAGGATTCTCTAAAGGCATTGATTGTGATCCAGCCCCAGGAAACCAGCATGATAATATATCCAACGAAGAGGAGGAGCATCATTTAATCCGGATTATACGAAATTCGGTGGTAAAACACCTTTATTAATTGTCAATTGTTAATTAAATCCAAATATCAGTGCCGTTAATATCCAGACTGAAAATGATCGAAACGGATAAACGGCCTTTTTCTTCATCTATTTCTTGATGTCTTTAGTTTTAGAGGGATTCCCACTCTTCTGCATTGGTTTCGCGGTTTTTCCCACTGGTTCCGACTGGTCCGGGAAAATGCGATCCCACGTCCAACGACCACCATTTTTTATGGAATGCCATTGTTGTCCCAGCCCGGTGCCCCGGGATAATAATCGATATTCCACAAAACCAACGATCAGGAGTCCTAATGTGAGTAAAATATAGGTTCGAGCCCTGAGGTGGGTCATCCGGTACCATATTCTTCTCCAAAATGTCGGAGGCCAGTTTTCGTCTATCCTCCCGGGCGTGAGGTTTTCAAGGTACTTTCTCAATATCATTTGATGATCCAATGGATATCGTCGTAAATACCTTTCCAACCGGCATTTGATTTCCCCGGTATCCTGGTATCTGCGAGTCGATTTTTTGCGGAGACATTTTTGGATGATTCGCCCAAGGCCTCTGGGAATGGCCGGATTGAGTTTTCCAGGGGAACGAATACCCCTGTGTACGATTTTTTCGAGGACGTCTCCCTTCTCATCCTTGGAAAAGGGTTTGAATCCCGTTAAAAGTTCGTAGAATAGGATACCCAGGGAGAAAATATCCGAAGTCGGTGTGACCTTCTTGCCGAGGGCCTGCTCAGGGGACATGTAATTATATGTCCCGATGACAGCCCCCAGGGCAGTTAACTTTTCATCATACTGGAAATGGGCGATGCCGAAGTCGAGAATTTTGACCTGTCCCGAGTCGGAAATAATGATGTTGGCCGGTTTTAAATCCCGATGAACAACACCGTATGCATGGGCGTGTTGCAATCCACGACAGATCTGATAAAGAATTATGACTGCAACGTGTATCGGCAGATAACGCGTCTGTGAGAGTATTTCCTGCAAGGTTTGACCTTGAACATACTCCATGGCGATATAGTATGAATTCGTCCGAACCCAGTAATCGTAGATATGGACGATGGCATCGTGGGACACTTGAGAGACAACCTTGGCCTCACGCTTGAACCGGGCGATGATTTTTTCATTGAAAGCATACTGGGGAAGAAGTTGCTTGATGACCAATTTCCTCCCCAATAACTCCTGCTTCGCAAGGTAGATGTTAGCGGCGCTCCCTTTACCGATCTGCCTCTCGATCAGGTACTTGCCGATTTTTTTATTTTTCTTTGTTGTTCTCGGTGTTTTTGTTTGTCTTGTGGTTCTTTTCGGTTTTGTCGTTTTAATAATCTTTTTCGGCATGATGGATAACTTTATAAAAACAGTATCGATTAAATCTACGACTCAGGCGACCTTTTCTCATCCAGCTCTGCCTCGTCACCATCCTCGATGACCTTAAAAAGCACGACAGTAATGTTATCTTTTCCCCCATTTTGATTGGCAGTTTCCACCAATTGGTGCGCCGCTGTCTCCAGAGAATTTGAGTCCACAACGATTCGGTGGATTTCCTCATCACCAATCATATCATTGAGCCCGTCGCTACAGATAAGGAAAACATCCTCATCACAATAATCTATCGTAAAGATATCAAATCGAGGTCGCTTTTTTCGTCCAATGCAGCGGGTAATGATATTCTTCTGAGGATGGTTCCGGGCTTCCTCGGGTGTCAGAATTTCCTTTCTAACCATCTCCTGGACCTTTGTATGATCCTCAGTCATTTGCTGAATGTCATCTCCCCGTACCCTGTAGAGGCGTGAGTCACCGATATGTGCAATATATATTGATTGCCGAAATTGTACGGCCGCGGTGAGGGTGGATCCCATTCCCCTGTGGGACTCATGTGCCTCTGCATACTCATAGACAGCAGTATTGGCCCCATCCGCAGCATGCATCATCGCACCAGTAAAATAATCTCCATCATCCGGTAGATCGAAAGGAATGGTCGCATCTTCATCAAATATAAATGGAGTGACGATTTGGGAAAAATGTTCGGCGGTTAACCGACTGGCATCTTCACCATAGTTTTCCCCTCCCATGCCATCGGCAACCAGGAAGATGGCCCTATCCTGATCACAGATAAATGTATCTTCATTCTGGTTTCTTTTTTTACCCGTGTCAGTTGCGGCAGCACAAATGATTCTTATTTCTGTTATGGACAAACCATTTCTCCATTAAACTCAAATAATACGGATGAAACGAAAACGATTTCTTTCTGTCATGGAAATACGGTCTTCGTGTCAACGCCATATCCCACAGGGCAGATTCTATTTTGGGACATTTCCCGTATTCCGTTTATTTCCACCAAAAGAATCCCAGACGATCCGATTTTTTTTGATCTTGGTTTCGGTCTGCACGGTGATGATTTTTTTATCCCCTGTTCCTGCAGCGATACTCACGAGTCCGGTGGAAGTAAAATCTCCCAGGGAAGGAGTCAAAATAATGCTGCCACCCACTTTTAATTTATTCAACTGGTGACCGGTCTTCCCGTCAATAACGATCAGGTTGCCGTTATTGTCGCCGACAACGACGTCACTCGTTCCATCCCCATTGAGGTCGCAGAGAGCGGGTCCGGTCTTACGTACAGAAGTCAAACCATAGTCCCAAATATACTTGGATCCCTTTGAAGCGCCGTCGATGGCATAGACATGTCCCCTTGGAGCCGAGAGGATCACATCCGGTATCTTATCCCCGTTCAGATCTGAAATGGCCGGTGGAAAAGGCAGGAACGGATCTGCCTGGGTCGGCCGTGCCGATGTCGGTACCGACCATTTCCATAGGACAGAACCCTTTTGACCTTCCAGGACAATAAGCGCCGATGGAGTCACGACGGCTATATCCGGGATCCTGTCCCTGTCAAAATCCGAGCAAGCGACAGTGGAAGGTTCTCCGGACCCGGAGTAACCCCATATATTGGTGCCGTCTTTTCCGTTCAGGGCATAGATCCTTGCATTTGTGGAACCGATGATCACGTCAGGAATATCATCACCATTAATATCAACCAACACGGGTGCCGTTTTAATTGGTGCACCTGCACTGAATGTCCAAACAGCACCCCCCTGGCGTCCATCCAGACAGATGACTTTACCCCGAGCCGTTCCGATAAAGACATCGTCAGTCCCGTCTCCATTGATATCCGTGGCAGCCGAAGAAGAATTGACTGCTGAGCCAACACGTCCACTCCAGATCTGTCTCATTGTCCCGCCATCAATGGCCAGGACACCCCTGGTCGTTGTTCCAATCACAACATCGAGTTTACCATCTTTTTCATTAATGTCGACAAGCAGAGGGGATGAGAGAATCGCTCCTCCCCCGCTCCTAAATTCTGAATTCCAGATGAGTCCCCCCTGGCGTCCGTCCAGCCCGTAAATAACACCATTCCTGTCTGCGGCAACCAGGTCGATGTACCCATCTCCATTGAGGTCGCCTAAGCCGGGAGATATGGCGACTGCAGCAGACGTGGGATGTTCCCATAATTTTTGCATGATCACCTTATGGGGTTCACGCCTGCCGGGCCTCAGCAGGAACCGGTCGGCGGCGAGACATAGTACAAACAGAGCGGCAAGGCCAGCAGCAGCTTTTATCAAGATACCAACCCTCGATCGCCGTCTCGGGGCTGCCGTCTTCTGAAATCGAAACTCAAAAACATTGGAACCTACCTGGATTTTGTCTCCATTTTCCAGGGTCTTTTGCTGCACCTTCTGGCCGTTGACAAATGATCCATTGGAACTGCCAAGATCGGAGATAATAAAATCGTTACCATCTCTGGATATTTTACAATGTTCTCTCGAAAGTCGTTTATCGGCTATACTGATATCGACACTGTCATCCCGTCCCATGGTCACCTCATCTTCTTCAAGGGTGATCTCTCCTTCAAGAATCTCCGATTTGATGACGATGAGTTTTGCCTCCTGTTCCTCATAAAACATCGTACGGTCTTCATCTAAGGTCGTGGCCTCTTCCAGAACCGTTTCCTCATCCGTCTCAAACACAGTCCGTTCATCGTCGGGGAGTCCGGAATCGAATCGGAGTTTATAGTCCCCAATTTCGATCGCATCGCCGGTGTGTATGTCTTTTTCAGAAACTTTTTCACCGTTGAGTTTCGTTCCACCCGCGCTGCCTGAATCCATGATAAAATATTGTTCCTCTTTCATAATAATCTGCGCATGTTTCCGAGAGACATTCTTCTCCTCAAGTACGATGTGATTATCACTTTTTCGACCGATATCGACGGGTAGATCATCGATGACAACCTCGAGAATTGTCTCTTCCCCTTTTGTAACAATCACCCTGGGTCTGGTCGAGGGGGGTGTCTCCTCTTCTTCACCCCGGCTCTCCTCCATCTGTCGGCTTGCATCGAAATGATATGTCTTTTCGTCATCCATTTCGGTGTTAAGTGAGTCTTGATCACTCATTGTGGCCTCCTACGTAAACCATTTATCAATATAAAATCTTGAATTTTGAGTTAAGTTTCCCGTTGATTTTGATGACTTTTCCAAACGTCGCAAGAGTTATTCCATCATGAAAGATTTATCTTGACAAATTGATCTCTCAGAATTAACTTAATAAAAATATTCTATAAATGCCATCGTCAATTTAAAGGATTTTCTTATGAAATCAAAGTCAATTTTTTTCCTCTTCATCTGTATGAACCTTTTTGTTTCCATGGGTCAAGATATGAGGGCAACAACAATCCGGGCTCAAAGTGATAAAAGATTGAGAAAATCAAAAAGAGCCACATTTCGCCTGCTACTCACAGAAAACCGACGAAAAACTTATGATTTGATCACCGACACCACTGCCCAGGCGATTTGGGAAGCCCGATACTGGAAATCAATGGATCCCACACCAACCACACCCGTTAATGAATCCTATCAGGAACATCTGCGGCGATTTGCCTATGCAGAGAGACATCATTCAAACCTGATCTCCCCCCTCTATCTCGACGACAGGGGTAAATATTACCTGAAATACGGTGAACCGGACGACTTTTCGGAATCGATCGGCATCGGCAAGGAATATCTCAGTAATGTGACCTGGGCGTATTACCGATTTAACCTGTTCATAGATTTTGTGGAGAGAGAGGGTTTTGGTTATGAAGAAGTTAACGATCTTTCCGAGGCCGTGAGATCGGCCCCTCATAACCGAAAGGCCATCGTGGCCGCGGGTCTATACGGCGATCGTGAAAATCTCCATCAGCGCTATCTCCGTTTTCGGGGCATCACCGGATCCATTTCTATCGACTTATCAGCGTATGGGATGGCTTTATCGCAGAGACCTCCAGTGATGTTCTCTATATTCCATGGGGTGCGGGATTATCACAGAACATATAGCCCGCGCCGCGAATGCTTTTAAAGTATCTTGGATTTTTGGGATCCTGTTCAAAATATTTGCGCAAACGTGCGATGAAAATATCCACAGTTCGGGTCTCCACATCCGAGTGAATCTGCCACACATTCTCGAGCAGTTCCTGTCTGGAAACGATTTTATCTTTATTCTCGATCAGATATTTGAGTACCATGGCCTCATGAGGTGTCAGGCGAAATGCTGCCTTGCCGGATTTGCAGGCGAGACTTTCGAAGTGAATGGTGTTATTTCCAAAACAAACAATGGGATTTTCATTCATCTTAGTCTGATACCACCGCTTTCGCCGCAGCATGCCTTGTACACGGAGCAGCAATTCATTTAGGTGAAATGGTTTGGTCATGTAATCGTCTGCACCAATACCAAGACCTTTCAAGCGGTCTTTTAAACCTCTCCTTGCCGTTAACATCAGTATCGGCAATTGAGGATCGCTCTCCCTCATCTTTTCCGCCACTTCGAACCCGTCTAAATAGGGCAGCATGATATCGAGAATGACCAGGTCGAAGGACTCTGACGCGAATCGCTCTATGGCCTGATTTCCGTCCACAGCCCTTGTGACCACATAACCTTCGCACGTCAAATTGTATTCCAGACCCACTGCCAGTGACTCTTCATCTTCCACCAGCAGGATACGGCTGCCTGAAAATTCATTCCGGCTCATCCTTCACTCCCTGAAATTTTTGGGTGCTTTTGAGAAGGCTGTTGATGTATCGTTTTTTCGTGGATTGATATATGGGAAGTTCGATGAAAAATACCGTTCCCTTTCCCTGTCCTTCACTCCGGACATTGATTTTACCCCCGTGGGCTTTGATAATTTCCCTGACCCAGGTGAGTCCCAGACCTGCACCTTTGACATTGGGAATGTCGCGTCTGTATATACGGTAGAATTTATGAAAGATCTTTTTCTGATCCTTCGGAGAAATACCGATGCCGTGATCCTTAAATTCGATCAATACATGTTTGGAAGTGCAGGAGAGCTTGAGACCGATCTCCGGGGACCTCATCGAATATTTGATGGCATTGTCGATGAGATTGTCAAACACAATGCGCATGGCGTTACGGTCGATCACACAGGGACATGCCGCTTCTCCCGATATGATGATGGATTCATCTGGCAGTTTGAATTGGGCGGCAGCGTCTTCCATGAATTGATGAATGGTCGGCCCTGCGGTAACGATCTGGAAATTATGAACGAACTTTTTCTGCTCCAAACCGGAGATATCCAGAATCGTATCAATGAGTTTCCGGAGGCGCTCCGTATCTTTCATCATAAGGGCAAGGAATTTCTGCTTCTTGGCGTGTGGCACATTCCGGGATTTCAATGTTTCAATATACAGTTGGATGGAAGAGAGCGGGGATTTCAGCTCGTGTGTGACATTGGCAATAAAACTGTCATACAGGAGTGTGAGTTTAAGATGTATGGTCAGGTGTCGGAAAATGATGGCCATGGCCACAGACACGGAGACCATCAGGATCAAACCGCCAACAAGAGCCAGGATGTTGGATTGTTTGGAAATCAATTGCGGAGAAAGGTTTTCACCCACCTGTTTGAAAATTATGTTGCTTATCACATACCTGTAAATCCAGAGCCCGACAACGAGGAACCATGCGAGTTGTGCCAGAACAAAGATAAAAACGAGATGAAATAACGATCGATTCTTTTTCATGAGGATCACATGTTTCGTAAAAACAAAGTTTGATGGACTCTCATAAAATAATACATTTTTTTGAAATTGAAAAGGGATTTTCATCTTTTACATTACTTTTACAGTACTTTGTTGGAATCTTGCTTATAATAGACATGGTGTTGAACATAATTAACCGGAGGTCAGTCATGAAGATCTTGTTGGTGTATCCCGAAACGCCTTCCACTTTTTGGGGTTTCCGGCATGCCTTGAAATTTGTTTTAAGAAAATCCGCTGAACCGCCCCTTGGATTGATCACCGTGGCCGGTTTGCTGCCGGAAGACTGGGAAAAGAAACTGGTTGACATGAATGTCTCTCGTTTGAAAGACACGCATCTGCTCTGGGCGGACTATGTTTTCTTAAGCGGCATGAACGTGCATATTCAATCATTTATGAAAGTGGTCAAGCGATGCAATGAGTTGGGGATCAAGGTTGTGGCCGGCGGTCCGATGGTTACCACCGACCATCGGCAATTTTTAGGAGTCGATCATTTCATCCTGAATGAGGCCGAAACGACCCTTCCGCTCTTTGTGAAAGATATCATGAAAGGCGATCCCAAACCCATATACACTTCGGACGCCTTTCCCGACGTACGGAAAACGGCCGTTCCCATGTGGGAACTGCTGGACATGAAAAAATATGCATCCATGAGTATTCAGTATTCGCGAGGATGCCCGTATAACTGTGAGTTCTGCAGCGTTACTCAGCTCAACGGACACAGACCCCGTACCAAAAGTACGGATCAGTTTCTTTGCGAGCTAAAACGTCTTGTCGATTTGGGATGGCAGGGTAACGTAAATATTGTGGACGATAACTTTATCGGCAACAAGAAAAGTTTGAAATCGGAATTGCTTCCCGCTTTGATTTCCTGGCAAGAGACGCATCGCTATCCATTCTCATTTTCCACCGAAGCTTCCATCAACTTGGCTGATGATGAGGGACTGGTGCGGCTGTTGGTCAAATCCGGTACGAAGACCATCTTCGTGGGCATCGAAACCCCTCATCAAGCGAGTTTGACCGAATGTGCCAAAAACCAGAACCTGAAGCGGGATCTGGTGGCCTCGGTCAAGACCCTGCAACATCATGGTTTGATCGTGTACGGGGGCTTTATCGTGGGATTCGATCATGATCCTCAAACCATTTTTGAAGATCAGATCCGATTCATCCAAAAAAGCGGCATTGTCACGGCCATGGTGGGGCTCCTGACCGCGATTTCCGGCACCCATCTCTTTAAACGGCTGAAAGCGGAAAATCGTCTACTCACTCTGTCCACCGGCAACAATATGGACGGCTCCGTTAATTTCATACCCAAAATGAATTATCAAACCCTCATGGCAGGCTATAAATCACTGCTCCGAACCATATACTCGCATAAGGAGTACTACGAAAGGATGAAGACGTTTCTCCGCGAATACCGTATGCCGACGGAGGCAAAACCCAAAATCACGTTCCGTGACATTTGGGCCTTCATTCGATCCTTGTGGGTACTGGGCATTCTGGAAGGGGGAAGACGCTATTTCTGGAACTTGCTTTTCTTTGTCCTGAAAGAGTATCCTGAAAAATTTACTCTGGCCGTGACCATGGCCATCTATGGCTTCCATTTCAGACGGGTCATTGAAACCATATAAAATGGGATTCCAATCGGCCTCTTCAATAAAAAATATTATCGACGCTTCGCCTCAAACCGATAAATACTGGTTACTGGTTACTGGTTTCTGGTTAAATAAAGAGAATCAACTGTGATGAGTGTTTATACTGACAAATTGCCGCCAACAATCAATTATGAGAATCCTGACCCGGAATGCCCACTTGACTACATTACCAAAGGCGTTGAATCTCTTAACCTGAATGCAGCC